>Ga0265293_10001320_pt1 | contig 54317 bp, 51 predicted proteins | sample Munlanlewell138R_FD_192505 | JGI IMG/M metagenome (GOLD analysis project Ga0265293, IMG submission 192505) | Leachate microbial communities from a municipal landfill in Southern Ontario, Canada - Leachate well 138R | ecosystem: Engineered > Solid waste > Landfill > Unclassified | place: Canada... | reverse complement strand
CCTGGCCAGACCTTTGTCGATGATGGTGCCATCCAGGTCGGTAATGGTCAGTATCACATCACCGTCCGCCAGGGTGTCGCTGCGACTTATCAGGCTGCATGTCTGCGAGGCAAGTGGCAGCCATCCGCAGCACATCAGCATAATGAACAGGAGAAAATGAATATGTTTCATGACGGGAAGATTTGTACAGACTAATTTCATCGCCTTCATTTTTTAGTTTTAGCCTACAAAGCTATGAATTATTTGTTCGGAAAATAGAGTTGATTCTTTAATATTTCACCGCTGAGACGCAGAGACGCAGAGGATTATTTTCTCTGCGGCTTGTTTTTCCCACCGCTGAGGCGCTGAGACGCAAAAAGATTTATAAAATATATTTTCTGTTCTTCCTCTGCATTTCTCCGCCTCCGCGGTTCACCTTTTTTTTTCACCACAAAGCCACGATGACACAGAGAATAAATATGATTCTCTTCTTCCTTGTTTTTCTCCGTGCCTTTGTGCCTCAGCGGTTTATTCTTATTTTTCTCTGCGTCTCTGCGCCTCCGCGGTTTATTCCTTTTTCTCCGTGTCACGACTATGCAAGATAACGCAAGGTGTCTCCCGCAAAATAATTTTACTTTTGTAGCATTGTTATTATCATTTTAATCACTATCAAAAATCAAAATCGATGAGACGAATACTTTTTATGGCTTTAGCTGCCGCAACCATCGTTCTTGCCGCCTGCAACAGCACCAACCAAAAATCCGACACCGACATGAATCCCTTTCTCACCGCTTACAACACGCCTAACGATGTGCCGCCTTTCGACCGCATCAACAATGCACATTTTTTGCCGGCCATTAAAAAAGGCATAGATGAGCAACAGGCCGAAATTGCTGCAATCACTGCCAACGAAGCACCTGCCGACTTCAATAATACCATCGAAGCGCTCGATGCCAGCGGTATGCTGCTGCGCCAGGTAACAACAGTCTTTGGAAACCTGCAATCGGCCAACACCAGCGAAGAGCTGCAACAGCTTGCCAAAGAAGCTTCGCCATTAACTTCAAAAAACTACGACGACATCATGCTCAACCAGGCGCTGTTCGACCGCGTGGCTGCCGTCTATGCGCAACGCGACAAGCTCGATCTTACCACCGAACAAGGCACCCTGCTCGATAAAACCTACAAACGCTTCAGCCGCAACGGCGCCGCCCTCGACGACACCCAAAAAGATCGGCTGCGCAAAATCAATGAGGAGCTTTCGCTGCTCTCGCTGCAATTCGACGAAAATCTGCTGGCCGAGACCAATGGTTTCCAACTCTTCATAACTGACCAAGCCGACCTGGCCGGACTGCCCGACAATGTAAAAAATGCCGCCGCCGAAGCTGCTGCCGAAGCCGGTCAATCCGGCAAATGGCTTTTTACCGTTCACAAGCCCAGCCTGATCCCATTTCTGCAATATGCCGACAACCGCGACCTGCGCCAACAGATGTTTGAAGCCTACATCAACCGTGGCGACAACAACAACAATTACGACAACAAGAAAATCCTGACCCGCCAGGCAGCACTGCGTGTAGAACGCGCCAATCTGTTGGGCTATCCCACCCACGCCCATTATGTGCTCGAAGAAAATATGGCCCACACTCCCGAACAGGTGTATGCGTTGCTGGATGAGGTGCTGCTGCCTGCCCGTACCATGGCGCAAAAAGAAGCCACAGAGCTGCAGCAGATGATCGATGCCGAAGGCAACAGCTTTGAGCTGCAACCGTGGGATTGGTGGTATTATGCCGAAAAACTGAAGATGCAGAAATATGATCTCGACGAGGAGCAACTGCGTCCTTATTTTGAACTTACCAACGTGCGCAACGGCATGTTTGAAGTAGCCGGAAATCTATATGGTGTAAAATTTGAAAAAGTGGAAGGCATTCCCGTTTATCATCCCGACGTGCAGACATACTCTGTTACCGAAGCCAATGGTGAGCCGGTAGGTTTGCTGTATATGGATTTTTATCCGCGTGCCTCCAAAGGCGGCGGCGCCTGGATGACCTCCTACCGCAAACAATACAAAACCGATGGCGAAAACGTAGCTCCGGTTATCTCGATGGTGATGAACTTTTCGAAACCTACCGGTGGCAAACCCGCACTGCTGAGCTTCGACGAAGTAACTACCATGTTTCATGAGTTTGGCCACGCACTGCACGGACTGCTGAGCGACTGTAATTATATAACCCTTTCGGGAACGTCGGTGCCACGCGACTTTGTAGAGCTGCCATCGCAGGTAATGGAAAACTGGGCTGCCGAACCCGAAGTGATGAAAAATTATGCCCACCATTACCAAACCGGCGAAGTGATTCCTGATGCGCTTATCGCGAAAATTAAAAATGCAGGGAAATTTAACCAGGGCTTTGCTACTATGGAATATCTTGCTGCCTGCTACCTCGACCTCGACTGGCACTCGCTCACCACCACCGAAGAGCAGGACGCCATCGCCTTTGAAAACGCTGCTATGCAAAAAATTGAGATGCCTGAACAAATTGTGGTACGCTACCGCTCGCCCTACTTTGCCCACGTGTTTGCCGGCGGCTACTCCGCAGGTTACTACAGCTACCTCTGGTCCGAAATTCTGGATGCCGACGCTTTTGAAGCTTTTAAAGAGACCTCTCTTTTTGATTCCACCACAGCAGCAGCCTTCCGCCACAACGTACTCGAAAGAGGCGGCACCGACGACCCGATGACACTCTACAAAAACTTCCGTGGCCGCGCCCCGCAAAAAGAACCTATGCTCAAACGCAAAGGGTTGATATAAGTAGTTTTGTTTAAGTCAAAAAAAAAACAGAGTGCAACCGAAAACCTTATGAGTAGAACATATTAAAAAACAATACTGACCGACTAAAACTAACACGATCAGTTTAATCGGTCAGTATTGATTAAAAATCAAAGGGATGAAAAGAATTATTGTGATCATGCTATTAATTTGGAGTTGCCAGATTGTGTGGGCTCAGAACAACATATCGGGATACGAACCTGAGATTGAGCCGTACATTGATTTTATTAAAGACCAACATCAAACTCCTGCTTCATATTTGCTTCAAAAATATAAAACGTATGATGTAATTGTATTTGGGGAACGTGACCATCGGGACATTACGCAATATTATTTTATTGAAGAACTGATCAATACCGAGGAGTTCTACAAACAGGTGGGCGTAATTTATACCGAAGTGGGGTCATCCAATTTTAATGACACACTGAATAAAATCCTTCAAAATCATTTTTTAAACGATGCTGAAGTTGAACAAAAACTTTTAGGAGTTTACAGGGATATTTCATATCAGGCATTTTGGGGCAATTACAATTTCTTTTACCTATGGAAAACAATTTATAATTTCAACCAATCGCATCCGGATTATCCTATTTCCATTAAAATGACTTCGCCTCCCTTTGATTGGAATGAAATTACAGATACTGCCATTTGCCGCACCAAAACAAATGAAGTTGAAAAAATTTATAACAAATCAATGGCTGACTTTTTCCTTAAAAGTTTTGAAGAAAATCAAGACCCCATTAGAAATAAAGCCTTAGTAATAATGAATTATCCGCATAGCCTGAGAAAATGGACTTCACAAAAGGGTGTAAGCTATGAGGGCTTTTTTGGTGCTTATGTCAACGAAAAGCTTTCAGACAAAGTTTGTTATGTAATTGTAAATCCATACACCATCAATTTTCAGCCTGTTGCTGATGGAAAGTGGGAAGCGGCATTTAAATTTTGTGATTATGCAAATATAGGTTTCGACTTCCGTGATTCACCTTTTGGGAAAGACACCTTCGATGTTTGGCCTTTGGAAAAAGGGATTTTGAGCTTTGAAGAACTTTATGACGGAATGCTATTTATTAATCCGACAACCAGCATTGAAAGTGTTATTGGTGTTCCCGGTTTTCTCGACAAAGAATTTTCAGAAGAGTATATGCGGCGGATTAAACTCCGCATGTACATCGTGCGTGGGCAGGAATATAAAACAAACCTGATAAGCGAAAAATTATACTGCAACAAAAAGCGCACATACACAATTCACAACGACATAAAAGCCATGTACGGTAAGGATAAAAGTAAACGCTTTGATAAGATTGTAGACCAATGGTTGTTGTATGAATAAAAAAATCTGGCGTAATAGACATTTATTAGGCAGAAATCTTCTGTAATGCTTTAGGATATTAGCTTTGATGCAAATCAAAGATTCAGAACTCCTGACCTGTTAATTGTTTTTTCAGCGAATTACAATTTCCTTATCGTAATTCACATTGTCGCCAATACAGGTTCCACCATCAGAAAAACTGACAGAATACTTTCTCAAGCCGACAAGGTAGCTAAGAGATTCCTCAATTCATACCAATGACAGATTTTTATAAGAGACTGAAATACTATGTATTAAACAGACCTCTCAATCGCTTCGCTCCTTCGAGGTGACAATGGTGATTGTGACTGTGGAGGAGAGGGAAAAAAATCGCGAAGCGATTTTTTTCCCTCTCCTCCCCCAATCGCAGCCGTGTCATTTCGACCAAGACACATCGCGAAGCGGTGTGTCGCCGGGAGAAATCTATTCCACTTTGTCATTACCTCATTATGCCCAAAAACTTTGAGTGACCTCGGAATGACCGCTCGCGGGCGCAAATTGGAGGATGGGAGGCGGGATCGAGCGCTGCGCGCCCTATCCCGCCTCCCATTTCTCACACCAATTCGTGTCATTTCGATGCCGCATGTGCGGCAGAGAAATCTAAAAAACGCAACAATAACTCTACGGTGGGTCAGGAGTTCTGAGATTATGAATAAAAAAAAGAGCTTCTCCTGTGGAAGATCTTTTTTATTTTTTCAAATTCCTGTCAAATCATTATTGCATCACCACCTTTTCAATCCAAACTTTAGCACCATTGGTAAGCTTAACAAAATAAAGTCCCTGTGCCTGATCGGAAAGATCGACAGAAGTAGCGCCGCTGATAGTTTTCGACAGCACCTCCCTGCCCAGGCTGTTGAGAATCGTCATCTGGTAGTTCCCCGCATCGGTAATGCTTATCACAAAACTTCCTTCGGTTGGGTTGGGATGAATCGAGAAGATTTTTTCCGCACCGGGAGTTTCTCCGATTGCAGTGGGTGAAGTTATGCGGATGTTGGCCAGGTATAAGTTGTTGCCAAATTTATTCATCGATTCAAACTTTAACAGTACATTTTGTTTGCCGGCATACTGGCTCAGGTCGATGCTGATGCATTCTGTGTCGGTAATCAGCCCGCACCACTGTTCGGGGCCGGTGGGATCGAAGTTGGTAGTTTGGGGTGGCGCAGTTATAAAATCGTCGCCGCTGCCGCCGAATACACGGTTCCAACTGTCGCCGCAGTCGTCGGAAACATAAATGACCAGCGAGTCATATAGCGCCATACGATAGGTGTAGGCATAATCAACCATCAGATAGGGATCGTTTATATCAGTCAGGTTGAGCGGCGGGCTGATCAACTGGTCGCGTTGGTTCATTTGGTTGTAACCAAAAAAGTTCATAAACGCTGCCGGCGCATCACCCGGCGACCACGCAGGCTGCACAATTTCCCAGGTTTTTCGATTGTCGGGGTTAACGACACTCCAGCTCTGCTTGTCGAAGCCAAGGCTAAAATCAGCGGTAAAAGGTGCAACATAGCCGCCCGACTGAATGTAATTTTCTTTGGTAATAATGTCGACACCTACTGTATTGGTAGCTTCGAGTGTAACGCTGTAAGGCACCGAGGCGAGAAACTGCACCACCGGATCGGAGCTGTTGGCAGAAGTATTTTCTAAAAACGCCACGTCATCGGGCACAAAAGTCCATTCCCAGGCAATGGGGGCATTTTGCGAAAGGTCGGTAAAATATACCGTTTCGCTTTCGCAGATGACTGTGCGTGAGGCAGAAAAGCCGGCTATGGGCAGCATCAAGGCATCCACCGCTATGTAATCTTCAAAAGTAACGCTGTGTGTGCCAAATTCATTGGTAACTAACAGAGAGACATCATAAGTGCCGGGAATTTCGTAGGTCACCGCCGGATTTCTATCCGAAGAAGTGGCCGGGGTGCCGCCTTCGAAGAGCCATTCCCATTGTGTGGGAACGCCCGATGAGAGATCCTGAAAATGCACTGTGCTTTGTGGTGGCACTGTGGTTTGGTCGGCAGTGAAATCGGCAGCCGGAACAGCATGATACATATCGGAGCTCCACAGTCCACGGCCATAGGTGCCGGCGCGGATAACATCCTCTGCCGGGTCGACTGTGTCGTAATAAATCTCCAGCTCAGTCACACGTGCGCTGGCCGGGAAGCCTCTGCTGAAAAGAATCCAGTCGTCCATAAAAGCATCGCGGTAATAGATGCCGGCATCGGTACCCAGATAAAGTCCTTCCTGGCTGTTGCGATAGAAGGCTATGTCGTTTTTGGATATGCCCGGCAAACTCCCGGTAATGTCTTGCCAGGTTACTCCTTTGTCGGCGGACTTATAAACCCCTGTGCCCTGGCACATGTACACTGTTTCCGGATCAAAAGGATCGGCTTCCAGGTCGTTGATGGTGGTGTTGGTGGGTAAAGTGCTGGTGAGATTTTCCCATCGCGGGGAAGCAGCGTTCGCATTATCAGTCCTGAACAAGGTTTTATCTTCGCGTGAAGCGTATAAAATATCGATATCGGCAGGCGAATGTTCCAGCACACGCATCAACACGCTGTTGGTTCCTCCCAGGTTGTCGGATATTTTCGTCCATTCTGGGGTTCCTGTTTTGATTTTGTGCGCTCTCCACACATTTTTAAATCCTGCAAACATGGTGGTGGGAATTTCTTCGTGCAGCAGGAAAGGTGTCACCCAGGCGCCAGTTTCAGTAATTCCACCCACACCGTTGCCTGCAATTTTCGCCTGCTGGTTGTTGTTGACGATACGAAAAATATCACCATAATAGAGCGATCCATAGCTGTAAAGTGCGTCTTGATGATCCACTACGCACTCCATGCCGTCGCCACCCACATTGGTTTTCCAATTGTCGGTGCCCAGGTAGGTGGAGGTACCATTGTCCTGATAGCCATTGATAACTTTGTCGCGGACGGTAGCGCTCTGGCCTATTTTATACACCTGACTGATGGCCAGTCCGTCGCTGATCTCGTGCCAGGAGGTGCCTTGGTCGGCAGTCCAATAGATGCCGCCATCGTTGCCGGCATAGAGGCGTCCGTCGGCGGGATTGTATTCGAGCACGTGCAGGTCGGCATGCACAGAAGGCACGTTGCAATCTCCCCACCAGTGCGAGCTGATTTCCCAGGAGGCACCCCCATCAGGCGATTTGAAACAGTTAACGCCGCCGGCGAATAATACTTCCGGATATTTCGGGTCGGCAGCGATGTCGAGGTCGTACCAGGCTTGCCCGCCGTCGCCGCCATAGCAGCCCCAGCTCATGATATTAGGCGTTGTTGACCTTACGGTAAAGTTCAATCCTGCGTCTGTAGATCTGTACAAACCCTTAAATGAACTGCTATTGGTCAGCAATAAATAGACAAGCTGCGGGTTGGCAGGCGTCACAGCTATCACGCCGCGGCTTCCGCCGGGAAGACCGGAGTTAATCTGCACCCAACTTTCGCCACCATCGGCCGAACGGTAAAAACTACCGCCGGTGCAGGCATAGAACACATCGACGTCGTCGGGTTTCATAACAAGTTCTTTAAAGTTGCCACCTCTTTTGTTTTCCCAGTTTTGGCCGCCATTTATGGTTTTAAAAATACCATTGCTGGTGGCAGCCCACAGCACCAGCGGATCGGTGGGGTGTATGATCAGCCGTCCCACAATGGCATTGCCCATGCCATTGTTGTACAACTCCCAGCTTTGGCCGCCGTCGAAAGATTTGAGCACGCCTATGCCGGCGGCATCACCTGCGTCGCGGTCGCCGGTGCCGATGTAGATAATCGTCGGGTCATCATAATCGACGGCAATGGACGAAACGCCCAACGAAGGAAGCTGATCGGTGGTGGTACGCCAGGTAGCGCCATAGTCGTTGCTGATCCAGAAACCACCAGAGGGCGCTCCGATATAGATCTTTTTTGGATCGGTGGGATGAAACCCCAGCGCATTGATACGTCCGAGTCCTTCGTAGCCCTTGCTTGGTATTAAATATGGTCCCAGATTTTCCCAGTTGCCGGTAGCAGATTTCGAATCAGGATACTTGTCGAGATAGCTGTGATATTCCTGCCAAACAAGGTCAGCAGGCGGACGGCTGCCGTCGGGATTCACACGGCTGCTCATCATGTACTCCCACCGTTTGAAGGGTTTCCAGCCACAGCCTTTGGTTATTTTACGATCTGTCCAATAGGTCTCGAAAGCATGTTGTACAGTGTAAAAATTCACCGATTCGTCCTGCATCATTTCAATCCAATATGGATGTTCGGCAAACTGCTTGTCGGTGAGCTGGTCGTAATCCTGTGCATCCACCAAAGTCAGCGATGTGAGGATGAGTAGTAAGACAAGAGAGAAAATAGTTTTTTGCATTGTAGAATTTTTTATGAATGATTCTTTAATAATCGATTTTTACAAAATTAACATTTTGGTCAAAATGGGAGTTATTAACACCCAACCTGCTCGGTGCGGCGGATGATTTCGTTTTGTAAATCTTCACCCAGATCGTTGAAGTAGTCGCTGTAGCCTGCCACGCGAACGATGAGGTCGCGGTGTTGTTCGGGATGTTTCTGTGCGTGGCGCAGGGTTTCTGCCGACACCACATTAAACTGGATGTGATGCCCGTCGAGGCGGAAATAGCTACGCACGAGCTGGCCAAGCCGTGGGATGCTCTCCGGGTCGTCGAAGAAAGAAGGCGTAAACTTCTGGTTGAGCAGTGTACCGCCGGTGCGCAGATGATCGATCTTGGCGGCAGACTTTAGAACCGCAGTGGGTCCGTTTTTGTCGGCGCCCTGCACCGGTGAGATGCCTTCGCTCAATGGAACTCCGGCTTTGCGGCCGTCGGGCATGGCGCCGATGACGCTGCCAAAATAGATATGACAGGTGGTGGGCAGCAAATTGATGCGATGCACCCCGCCCCGGATGTTGGGCTTGCCATCGACTGACCGGAAGAAAATCTCAAATATCTCTTTGGTGAGATCGTCGGCGTAGTCGTCGTCGTTACCATATTTGGGTGTTTCGTACACCAGCTTGTAGCGCAGCTCTTCGTAATCCGAAAAGTTTTTGCGCAAAGCAACCACCAAGCCTTTCATCGGGATGGTCTGGTTGTCGAACACATGATATTTTATCGCCGCCAGGCTGTCGGTGAGGCTGCCCAGTCCTACGCCCTGAACGTAGGTACTGTTGTAGCGGGCGCCGCCGGCATTGTAATCTTTGCCGTTGGCCACGCAGTCGTCGATGATCAGCGAGAGAAACGGCACCGGCAGGTTGCGCGCAAAAAGGCTTTCGATTATGTTGTTGCCTTTAATTTTGAGCCGGGCAAAATAATTCTCTTGCTGCTCGAAAGCAGCCATCAGTTGGTCGAAGGTTTTAAAATCGGCAGCTTCGCCGGTTTGCGGCCCCAATTGTTTGCCGGTGCGCGGGTCTTTGCCATTATTTAGCGTAAGCTCCAGTATTTTGGTGAGGTTGAAATATCCCGAAAGGATATAGGCCTCGGTGCCAAAAGCGCCTGCTTCCACACATCCGCTGGCTCCGCCGTTGCGGGCGTCTTCGATGCTCTTGCCTTGGCGCACCAGCTCCTGCACGATGGCATCGGTGTTGAAAATAGAAGGTTGACCAAATCCCGTTTTGCTAATTTTCAATGCACGGTGGATGAAGCGGTCGGGATTTTTCTTGCTCAACTGCACCATCGAGCCGGGTTGCAGCAGCCGCATATCTTCTATCACGTCGAGGATGAGGAAGCTCAGCTCATTCACAGCGTCGGCGCCACCGCTGGTGAGGCCACCGGTGTTGATGAGCGTAAAGTCGGTGTAGGTGTTGCTTTCCTGTGCCGTTACGCCCACTTTGGGGGGAGCCGGGTGGTTGTTGAATTTGATCCAGAATGCCTGCAGCAGCTCTTCGGCTCTTTCGCGCGTAAGCGTGCCGGCTTCGGTTTCTTTTTTATAAAATGGCCACAAGTGCTGATCGAGGCGCCCGGGATTGAAGCTATCCCAGGGATTGAGTTCGGTGATAACACCCAGATGGACAAACCAATAATATTGCAAAGCCTGGTGGAACGTCTGCGGCTTGTGCGCCGGAACCGTCCGGCAGATGTCAGCCAATTCGAGCAGCTCCTGCTTTTGGTGCGGTTGCTCCTCAGCCAGTTGCTCCAGACTGTCGGCACAACGCCCGGCATACATGATGATTGCATCAGCGGCAATACGCATTCCCTTCAGTTCTTCGCGCCTGTCGAGTGCCTGCGGGTCATTATAAAAATCAAGTTTGGAAATGGCCTCATCAACGTCGGCAATGATGTCGAGCATGCCTTTGTGGTAGATCTTGTCGCCGGCCACCGTATGTCCGGGTGCACGCTGCTCCTGAAACTCCGTAAACATCCCCGCCTGATAGGCGTCGAGCCATTCCTGATCCATGTTGGCCATAATTTTCTCGCGGTTGCTTTTGCCTTTCCAGTAAGGGATGACGATATCGCGATAAGCGGCGCGTGTTTCCTCATCGCTCACAAAAGAAACTTTAGGACGCGTGTGGAGAATTTCCAGATCCTGCAGCGTGTGCAGGTTCACCTCCGGGTAGGTGGGCGTAGCTTTTGGCGCCGGGCCACGCTCGCCGGTGATGAGTTCGTCGGCATCTGCATAAAGTGATTTGTTTTCCAGAATATGCCGAAAACAAAGGGCGCGCGCCATGGGCACCGATACGCCCTGCGCCACTCCCGACTGGCAAAATTCCGTTACCAGCAGCGCCCGCTCGGCGGTGAGCCGGTTAACGGCCCGCAGGCTCTTTTCTCTTAGTCTTGTTATTCTGTCTGTTATCATTGTTTGTTTTGTTTTTTTATTAATAAAAAAATGAACCCTAACCAGCGACACTACCCGCCGATGGTTACTTCATAGCCTTTTGCAGCGAAAAATTCCATTGCCGGCAAAAGGTCATTTTTATTTAAATTTTCCAGGCCGGGAAGCTTGTTCTCCTTTTCCCAGCGCGCGTATTTGTGCTGAGCCATGTTGTGAAAAGGCAGAAGGTGCACCTGATGGATGCTGCCCAGGTTGGAAATGATTTTAGCGAACGCTTCGTTGTCGGCTTCGCTGTCGTTGATGCCAGGCACCACCGGAATGCGGATGACGATATTCTTATGTTTTTGGGCAAGCCGGCTCAGATTGTCAAGGATAAGCCTTAACGATCCGCCGGTGTATTTCTGATGCAGTTCATCATTGTGATGTTTCAGATCGTAAAGGAAGAGATCGGTGAAAGGCAATACTTTTTCCAGCGTTTGCCAGGGGGCGTGTCCGCTGGTATCTAATGCCGTGTGGTAACCGTGATCTTTACAGCTTCGGAGCATTTCTTTTAAAAATTCCGGCTGCATCAAAGGTTCGCCGCCACTAAAGGTAACTCCCCCACCCGACTCATCATAAAAAACAGCTTCCTTGTCGATAATCGCCATCACAGCTTCGGTGGTGGTGCGGTAACCCACGGTATGGCGGCGCCGGTGACTGGTCTCGTCCAGCCTGGTGACGATCGTATTTGTCTCCGGAGCTGCCAACTGGCTTTCGGGATTGTGGCACCACCAGCAGCGCAAAGGGCAGCCTTTCAGGAACACCGTGGTGCGGATACCCGGCCCGTCGTGCAATGCAAAACGTTTGATGTCGTAAATTATACCTTCCATCTTGCAACATCAGGCTAACGATGAAGTCGGCCTGCTTTTGTTTTAAATAAATTTTTGGTGAATGTTTTAAAAAAGAAAATAGAAACGGAATGGCTGCGATGATCAGAACATCCAGCATTCGTAGAGGCCTTTGCCGAAGTTGTGATAAAGACGCAGGTGGAAGTTTTGCTTTTTCATCATTAAAAAGTTGAGCAACAAAATTATAACACCTTTCGACAGGCCGGATGAAATAGTGTAATTTTTATTGATTATAAATTGCAGCCGGTAGCCCTCTGTCTTCAATCCTCCTCCAGCAGTGGGCTACGCAAAGTTTACACATGTTGACCAACTTAACAATGTCAAACAATACTATGACAAACAACGAACAACGAACAACGAACAACAGCCTGCCCTGAGCTTGCCGAAGGGAACAACAAACAACCAAAAAACGGGGTTAATCAATCAACAAAAAGTTTGAATTATGGAGACATTTGCCGACAAGGCCATCCGATTTCATCAGCAACTAAAACTTGAGCTTCCCGGCAGCGAGGTGGCTGTGATGAATCCTTTCCGCGACCAGACGGTGATGCAGATGGTGACGCAGTTTTACAAACAATTCTTCGACGACAACAACCCACGCACCTTCCTGCTGGGCATCAACCCGGGGCGCTTTGGTGCGGGCATTACAGGCATATCATTTACCGACCCCATCCATCTGGAAACAAAATGCGGCATTGCCAACGACTTCGATAAAAAACATGAGCTTAGCTCGCAGTTTATCTACCGGGTGATAGATGCCGCAGGGGGCGCCGGAAAATTTTATAGCAAGTTTTATTTTACAGCAGTGTCGCCATTAGGATTTACACATTCCGGTAAAAACATCAACTACTACGACGAGCCTGCGCTGAAGCAAATGGTGCTGTCATTTATCCAAACTACTTTGCAACAACAATTGGCTTTTGGTGCAGGCAGAAGCTGTGCCGTTTGTATTGGCGGCGGCGAAAACTACAAATTCCTGAGCCGCCTCAACGACGAGCTTCAACTCTTCGGCGAAATAGTGCCGCTGGAGCATCCACGCTTTGTGATGCAATACCGTCGTAAATCCGTGGATGATTACATTAACAAATATTTGGTCGCTCTTAAAAGATGTGAACTTTCCAACAGCCGATAAACTACTCTGCCGGCGTATTGTTTTTTCCTTTTACCGAAAGGGGAACGATATGGATCACTACGAAAAAACCATCCGCAAACGGCTGTTGCGCGACCTGATCATCGGCGCAGGCATCATTTTTATGATCATCGTCCTGTTTTTTGCACTGACGATCTTTCTATAACTGCAATCATCTTTTCAATTTTTAAAATCGCCGCGTAAACGGATGCACGATCTCCAATTGGGTGGACAGGCTCTGCGTCTCAACGGTGCATTCCAATTAAAAACTGTGTGTTTTAATCATTCTTACTACTTTTACCGACTTTAACAAAAACATTACATAGAAATCTTAAAATAAAATAGAATATGAAAATCTCTATTGTTGGTACCGGTTACGTTGGATTGGTAACGGGCGCTTGTTTTTCCGAAGTAGGAATTGATGTAACTTGTATTGATATTGACGAACAAAAAATTGAAGGCCTGAAAAATGGTGTGATCCCGATCTATGAACCAGGCCTTGAAGAGATGGTGTATCGTAATGTGGAAAAAGGACGCCTGCATTTTTCTACCAACCTGGCCAGCACGCTCGACGGAGTGGATGTTATCTTCTCGGCGGTAGGCACCCCTCCCGACGAAGACGGCAGCGCCGACCTGAAATATGTGCTCGATGTGGCACGGGAGGTAGGCAAAAACATGACCGACTACATCCTCATCGTTACCAAAAGCACTGTGCCGGTGGGTACCGCCGCCAAAGTGAAGCAGACCATCGACGAGGAGCTTGACAAACGCGGCGTTACCATTCCTTTCGACGTAGCTTCTAACCCCGAATTCCTCAAAGAGGGTGCGGCAATCGAGGACTTCCTCAAACCCGATCGCATTGTAATTGGCATAGAATCAGAAAAAGCCGAAGGAATACTCAGCCGCCTTTACAAGCCCTTTACCCTCAACGGCCATCCTATCATCATCATGGACGTGCCCTCGGCGGAGATGACAAAGTATGCCGCCAATGCCATGCTGGCTACCAAAATCAGCTTTATGAACGACATCGCCAACCTGTGCGAGATCATTGGCGCCAACGTGGAAATGGTGCGCAAAGGCATTGGCAGCGATTCGCGCATCGGCAAAAAGTTTATTTATCCCGGAATAGGATACGGCGGATCGTGCTTCCCAAAAGATGTGAAGGCACTGATAAAAACTGCCGAACAAAACGGCTATGATCTGCGTGTGCTGAAAGCCGTAGAAGAGGTAAACGCCGCACAAAAATCGGTGCTTTTTGAAAAACTGCATCGCTATTTCAACGGCAAGCTGAAAGGCCGTAAGATTGCGATTTGGGGATTGTCGTTTAAGCCACAAACCGACGATATGCGCGAAGCCCCTTCGCTGGTGATTATCCAAAAACTGATAGAGGCGGGCGCCGAGGTGATTGCCTACGACCCGGTAGCAGTGGAAGAGGCCAAACGCCGCATCGGTGAAGACATCACCTATGCCAAAGACCAGTACGAGGCACTGATAGATGCCGAAGCGTTGCTGCTGGTAACCGAATGGCGCGAGTTCAGATTCCCGAATTTCACCGTGATGAAAAAACTCATGAACAAGCCGCTAATCTTCGATGGAAGAAACGTGTACGAACCCGAAGAGATCTATCGCCAGGGATTTGAGTACTTCAGCATCGGGATGGGAAATCCCGTAAAGAAGTAGAGAGCATGATGCTGTGATTTTTTAGTATCTGCCTATTCTATTAACCATTTTGAAATTAATAAAATGAAGAAGAAAATACTGGTTACGGGTGGCGCCGGATTTCTGGGGTCGCATCTGTGCGAGCGGCTGCTGGCCGAAGGCAACGAGGTGATTTGTCTGGACAACTATTTCACGGGCCAAAAACAAAATGTGATTCATCTGGTGGGTCACCCCTTTTTTGAGCTGATACGCCACGATGTGACGATGCCATTTTTTATTGAAGTCGATCAGATCTACAATCTGGCGTGCCCCGCCTCCCCTATCCACTATCAGTACAATCCCATCAAAACCATCAAGACCAGCGTGATGGGCGCCATCAACATGCTTGGGCTGGCCAAACGCACACGCGCCACCATTTTGCAGGCTTCCACCAGCGAGGTGTACGGCGACCCGGAAGAACATCCGCAAACGGAAAGCTACTGGGGACACGTGAACCCCATCGGCATTCGTGCCTGCTACGACGAAGGCAAACGCTGCGCCGAAACGCTCATGGTTAACTATCATCGCCAAAATGATGTCGACATCAAAATACAGCGCATTTTTAATACCTACGGCCCACGCATGCAACCCAATGATGGCCGTGTAGTTTCTAATTTTATCGTGCAGGCGCTCAACGGCAAAGACATCACCATCTATGGCGACGGCTCACAAACGCGCAGCTTCTGCTATGTGGACGACCTGATAGAGGCTATGATACGCATGATGAACTCGCCGCGACATTTTATTGGTCCCGTCAACACCGGAAACCCCAACGAATTTACCATCCAGCAACTGGCTTCGCTGGTGATAGAACTCACCGGAAGCGCATCAAAAATAGTGTACGAGCCGCTTCCCAGCGACGATCCGCTGCAACGTCAGCCCGACATTACGCTGGCCATCAAAGAGCTTGGATGGAAACCTGTGGTAGAGCTGCGCGAAGGGCTTACCAAAACCATCGAATATTTTAAAAGTATCGATACCAAAAACCTGTAATATTCATGTTTAACATCTTAGTTACCGGCAGCAACGGACAGTTGGGAAATTCGATAAGAGAAATTGCCGGCAGCTTTCCGCAATATCATTTTCATTTTACGGATATCGACGAACTCGACATCACCGATGCGCAAGCCGTAAAGAAAATGGTAAAGGAGCACGACATTCGTTGCATCATGAATGCCGCCGCCTACAACGCTGTGGATCGCGCCGAAAGTGAGCCACAGGTTGCCAACCTGCTCAACGCTGAAGCCGTGGGCAACCTGGCACTTGCCGCTGCCCAAGCCGACGCACTTTTTATCCACGTCTCCACCGATTATGTATTTGATGGCACCAGCCACCAGCCCATCAGCGAAGATCAGGTACCAAAACCCATCTCTGCCTATGCACGCTCTAAATATGCCGGCGAGCAGCAGGCGCTTTCGCTAAATAAAAAAACTGTGGTGGTGCGCACCTCGTGGCTCTACTCCGAATATGGCAGCAACTTTATGAAATCGATGATAAGGCTGGGAAAAGAACGCGAAGCGCTTGGCGTGGTGTACGATCAGATTGGCACACCCACTTATGCCGGCGACCTGGCTGATGCACTCCTGCTTCTGCTGCCGGAATTTGATAAATTATCCAAACCCGAAATTTTTCATTATTCTAACGAAGGCGTAGCCGGATGGTACGACTTTGCTGTGGCCATCCACAAGCTGGCCGGCATTACATGCAACGTCAAGCCCATCCGCACCAGCGAATATCCGCTGCCGGCGCCCCGTCCGATGTACAGCGTGATGGCCAAAGAGAAGATCAAAAATAGTTTCGGAATCACCATCCCCCACTGGCGCGAAAGCCTGGAACGGTGCATGACTAAGTTTTTGCAAATGTGAGGAGGTTTTCTTCTCTACACTGCCACTGATAAAACTCCGCTGTGAGTTGTAGGGCCAGGAACAGGCAGGTTTTCAGCTTTTAAACCTTCAATATGCAATTCGATGGCTTCCTTAATATTCCTTTTCGCTTCTTCTATCGTATCTCCAAACGAAATACACCCGGGAAGATCAGGAACCCATGCACCGAAATGCCCCTGCTCATTAATTTCAAATAAAACAACGTACTGGTTCATCTTTATTTAAGTTTAGCCATTTTTAAAATTGCGCTTTCGATGCCTTTGGGAAGGTCTTCGGACATTTTATGCCCTGGGACGGTTATTATTTTCTCTTCATCAGGATGTTTATATTGTCTATGGCTTCCCTTCTGCCTGACAAATTTCCATCCATTTTCTTCAAGTTTCTCTATTAGTTCTTTAACTTTCAAAACGGCAAGATTATTTTATTGCAAAGATAGCAAATCCGGATTAAGAACTTCCCCATTCTGGCAAACGCTTTTTGAAGATAAATACTAGCTTGATAAAAACATAAAATGTAGGAACACATCCGACAACTTAACTGAAAACACAGTAGAAACCATAATGTCTGTGAAACTATGTGGTGGTTGAAAAAAAACTACCTATGTTGAAAACCCGAATGAACCCCAATCCTCCCGAGGTGTCGGGATAAATGTCGGAAGTTCTGATTTTCAGGGTTTTCTTTCTGACACTACGTAATTTGCAACGCACCGAAATATTATTTTCTTAGTTTTTCAGCGGACTCTATTTTAATTACTTTTTCAGGGCATTATCCACCCCTTTATTAATACCTTTGCCAAATCATTTATTACAAAAAAAAACTATGAAAAGATATTTATCCTGGTTTCTCATTTTTCTTGCAGTATTCTTGATGGCAGCTCCTGCTGTGGCGCAGCACAACAAACACATTGTAGGCTATTATCCCAACTGGCAATGGTACGACCGCAACCAGCTCATCAATCCGGAAGCGTTGTATTACGAAAAATATACGGTGATCAATTATGCATTCTTTAGGCCGTTGGTGGATGGAAGCATTGAATCGACCGATAGCTGGGCCGACGAGAATCTGCTACTGGGGCCTATGATCTGGTGGCCGGTACAAACGCACGATTCTACCCGCAGCCTGCCTTATCTGGCGCACCAGGCCGGTGTTAAAGTGCTGCCGTCGATCGGTGGCTGGACTTGCTCCGAATATTTTCCGACAATTTCCGCCAGCCCCACAAAACGACAAACCTTCGTGACGCACTGCATCAATCTCATCCAAACTTACCATTTCGATGGCATCGACCTCGACTGGGAATATCCGGGCTATGCGCCGCAGGGCGGAACACCTGCCGACAAAGAAAATTTCACCTTTTTGCTGCAGGAGCTGCGGACGGCACTCGACGCATTGGGAAGCCAAACCGGACAGGATTTCCTGCTGACGTCGTGCTTTGGCGTCTCCACAGATAAAATGGACAATATCGAATGGGAAAATGTGCTGCCACTGCTCGACATGGTCAACCTGATGACTTACGATTTTCACGGCTCGTGGGATGCAAAGAGCAACCACCACACGCCCCTGTTCAGCCCGCAAATTGGCGATCCGCTTTGGTGTTTCGACGGAGCTTTTACGCTGCTTACAGAAACCTATAATGTGCCCGCCGAAAAAATAAATTTGGGCATTGCCTTTTACGGTAAAGCGCTGGCCGGTTGCACGCAACTCTACGGCAGCCACACAGGATACGACGGCCTTACTTTCTGGGAAGACGAAGGCCAGCCGCTTTATTATAATATCCACAAGCGTTTGGATATGTTCAGCTACTACTGGGACGACCAGGTGAAATGCCCCTATCTGTTGGGAAATTACATCAACACCTTCGTAACCTTCGACAACACCCTTTCGGTGGGCTACAAAGCGCAGTATGTAAAGGATCACAATGCCGGTGGAATTATCATCTGGGAGATCACCGGCGACTACCTCGAAACTTTTGCAGGATCGGGAATTATCCAGGGGACGCCCCTGCTCGACACCATCCATGAGGTTTTTAATGCGCCGGTTAGCGCACCCTCACTCGCTCACCCGTCGGCGATTTCGGTGTTTCCCAATCCCGCCTCACAACAGCTTTTTATTACCGCTCCATCGGCTCCCACAGAGATTCTCATTTACAATCTTAGCGGATCAGAAATTAAGGCACCATTTCGTGATAATGTTTTGGATATTTCCAACCTGAAAAACGGAATGTATCTTTTGGAAGTTTATGATGGCAGCCAGCGCTATCGGACGAAGTTTGTGAAAAAGTGAGAGGAAGTTTTTACCACACAGTGCCACCGATAAAACTCCGCTGTGTATAGTCGGATGCAAGTTTTTTTGGCTGAGTATCCCAAAAGCCTTGCTTTTAATATCACGGTGCGCTGCACCATAGTTCCACATGCCCTCCATTCACTACAAAGATCATCGGTGCGCTGCACCTTGTTAATTTGATTATTTCAGTAAAACTGGTACGCAAAGGGCAAACGCTACCGGATTGATCGTTGGAGGTATTCGCGGTAGTCGCGGCGCAGGGGTTCGTAGTCGCTGCCAAAGAGCGGCGAAGAGATGAGATAATCGGCGCTGGCACGGTTGGAGGCGGTGGGGATATTGTGCAACACGGCCAGCCGCAACAAGGCTTTCACATCCACGTCGTGGGGCTGCTGCTCCATGGGATCCCAGAAAAATATCAGGATGTCGATGTTGCCTTCGGCGATCATGGCGCCAAGTTGTTGGTCGCCACCCAGCGGCCCCGACTTGAGCCGGATCATATCGGTGCTCGCTGCTTCTTCCTCCGTCAGCTCGCGGTCGAGCACATCTTTTAGCAGCCGCCCCGTGGTTCCGGTGCATATCAGTTGGTGTCCCGAAAGTTTCCGGTGGTTCCATTTTACCCAGGCCATCATATCTGGTTTCATGTGATCGTGCGCCACCAGGGCAATGTTTTGTTTTTTCACCTCTGTCGATATCATCAGTTCTATAAATTTTTGTTTTTATAATTTCGGCAAAACTACAACATTCGCTACTTCCACTCATGCCGACTTGTGCAAATTTGAAGATTTTCTATGCTGAGATTTACCAACAAGTGACAAAATGAATGAATCCCTTTGAAGACAAGCGGGTTGATGATTTCCTTTTTTTAATCTTTAATATAGTCAATCTCCGCGTCGCGGTATTTGGGTTTTTGCACTTCCTGGGTCATATTTTTCACGGTGCGGTAAGGGCCTTTGGCTATCACCAGGTTCATGAGCCAGGCGGGGATGGCTCCGGCCAGGTCGACGCTGATCTCGAAAGTGATGCGCACACGGCCATCGTCCAAAGGCTGGAGCAGCCACAGCGAGTGGCAATCTTTGATGCGTACCACGCCAGTGGTTTTGGGGAGAAACTCAGGACGACATTCCGACTCGCTGCGCACTGCTTTGGTTTTCTCGTCCTGACCAAGATGCGCCTCCACCACCATGTCGCGATCCAGTACCGGCCAGGGCGCGTCGGAATATCCGTAAAACATCCAGTGGAATTGGCTGTATTCTTCGATAACGCGTGCCTCTTTGTTGGCATACACCCAGTTGTGGTGGTTTTTAGAATCCTTCATCAAGGCTACCAGCGAAGAGAGCCGCGCCTCGACTTCCGTCACCACCTGTACACTTTTCAGCGGCATATCATCGCGGTGGCGCGTATAAACCCGGATGCCATCTTCCTCCTTCATAAACTTCCAGTCCTTATCCGACTGGCTGTAAACAGTGGCAGAGGTCATGGTAAAAAACAGAAGAAGCGCAATTGAGACGATTTTCATTTTAATAAAAAAACAAAAGTAAAAGTAGGACTATTCAGATAAGCGCTGCAGCAATTACAGAATTTCTTTTCTTTGTATGAATGAAAATATGGATTTTAATACTGGGCGCGCTCCTGCTGCAATTTAGCGCAAGCGGGCAGGCTTTGTCGTTTTATGCCGAAGACCTTACCTTCCGGCTCTCACCCGGGCTTTTTGAAGTAGATGGCTATTATTATTTTAGAAATACTACCGATAAACCGGTGAGGCAAACGCTGCTCTATCCTTTTCCTGATGAAGCGGCGTACGGCACCATCGGCTCAATCAGCATCCGGCAGGGAAGCGACAGCATTTCGTTTAAAAGAACCCTGAGAGGGATTTTGTTTACCGTTACTGCCGCCGCCCGGCAGGAAGTAACCTGCAAAATTGGTTATAGCCAGCAGTTAATCTTCGACAGCGCGTGCTACATCATCACTACCACACAGCGCTGGAAGCAGCCTTTCGAGTGGGCAACCTACCAGCTCCGCATGCCCGACAGCCTAAAACTTGAAATGGTCTCAATAATTCCCGACAGCACAGGCCATGCGGCCGGAGAAGATATTTACTTCTGGAGACGCTTCGACTTTATGCCTGACAGAGATTTTATGTTTTACTATTAATCCAAAATTACGTAATGTAATCGGAGCACTTATCTGGAATGGAAATAAATTAGCAAAGCACCTTTGCCGTCAATGGAATAGTTTATTACATTTGAGGCCTCAAAAATCCCTGTCAGAAATGAGGTGTGGTGCATTAGGTTTTGTTGGTAAGCATAAAAAAAGCTACCTGTTAGCAGGTCAGTTTTATGAAAAGGACTGTATTTCTCGTAACAACACAAAAAGTCCGCGTGCTACCGCATTTCGACAGAACCTGAAGTTGACCTTTACCGACGGCAAGGCTTTTAAGCAAAGCCAATGGAGTATCCCAGCGCAAGAAGAGACTGGAATTACTAACCGCAAAAACTCACTATCGTTATGTGTATGACTTTCAAGCAAAAGAATTCCGTGAAACAATCACGAGAGCCTCCAATTATCACCTCTTCAAGATAATTATTCTGAACAAAATAACACGCATACCATAAAGTGGCAACCTGTTACCACCAAAGAAAAACGGGGCGGATTCCGAAAAGCCTTATGAGTAGGAAACATTAAACATCAGAAAAAAAATGACAAACGACACACAAAATCCACAAAGTCAAAGCGGACAAACAGTGATCATTAATCAGCCTGCGAAAACCTCTAATGGAATAGGAACGGCAGGTTTTGTTCTGGCCATTATAGCAATTTTCTTTGGATGGGTTCCCATTCTGGGCTGGATATTATGGCTCTTAGGTCTGATCTTATCATTTGTTGGTGTAATGAAACAGCCAAAGGGCTTAGCTATTGCCGGGTTAATAATATCATTGCTTGGCATTATTTTATTGCTTACAGTGTTCGGTGCAATATTGGGAGGAGCAGCCGCTCTGATGTAAGCAGCTATCGAATGCTGCCTATTTGCATAGCAATGCTAAAGTAGGAGATCAGGCCCTTCCGTGGCTTATGATATTATGGGTGAGGCGCATATCGGCTCGGTATGTGCCTCACTTTAATTTATTTAAAACACTTTAATCTGGAGGTCATCCATGTACAATTCTGCTTTGCCGACGTTCCAGATATGAAAAGTGAGTGCATAATCGTCGCTGTTTACTTTTGGCAACTGAAACAGCAGGATTAGCTCCTCCCACTGCTTTTGTTTTTTGAGAAGCGTTTGCAAATTGTAGGATTTATAATATGTGTTTTTCGCATTCTCGCTAATCCCTACCACGAGTTCAACGTTGCTTACTGTGTCTTGAAGAAAATAAGCCTGTAACAGCAACATCCTACCCGCCTCTTTCATTTCTGGCAAATCTTTGGTTTTGAAGGCCGGCCCAAACTCCATCTCTTTTGTAAGCACTCCTGCATTTTTGCCTGACAAAGAATACTCCGAAGTGGAAATTACGTTGCTCCACAAACTGCTGGCAACGGTATCGAAATTTATGCTTTCGACAAGCACAGGCATTTTATCGTCGAGGCCAAGATATTCGGTTAATGATTGCGTAGTAGCGGCTTGCTGCCGGGTGCATATCATAATGCGCCCGTTGTCCCATTCTTTTTTCGTTTTACAGATTACTTCAGGAAAAGCGGAATAGATGTCGGAAAGAAAGAACTCATTTTGCATTACAATGTAGTGGTAGTCCCACGATAACGCATTCTGGATGTTTTCCGGTTTGGGATACATCACCGCATAGCCTTTTCTATTCATCAAGATAAAAGGAATATTGGGTGCATAGGCGTCGATGACCAGCATTTTGGCATCAGCAGCTACTCCGAGAGAATCTAAATAGGTTTCAGCATTTTTAAAATTATTGACGGTTGCTGCAGTCCTGTCCCAATATTCTGTGGTGTATCTGTTCGTTTGTGAATTGCCGGCAAGGATTACCAACGGAATGCTCACCAACAAAACCATGATCGCGTAAGCGCCATCGGCCCATTTTGCTTTGAGGTTCGGAAACACTGAAAGAATAATAATCAAAAGCATGATGGCTGGTAGGAAAAAAGTATCCAGAAAATAATAGTCGTGTGCGGCAAACTGGCGAAACATCAGCAGCGCAAAAGCAATACAACCAATGAGCATGATTACCGTTAAAAACAATACCGTTTGAGATAGCGTGGTGATTCTGCTCTTTTTGGTGGCTGCCAAAGCCATTGCAGCAATCATCAGCGAAAGCAAAATAAAATAATGTGCTGCCGAAAAATATTGTAGCAGCCACCGCTCCTTTACGATGACAATGATATCGATAAACTCCTGAAGGCTTCTGGCCGGCAAAATGTGATTTAAAAATATGGAGCCATAATGCGCCCTTAAATAATTGTTGTAAAAGAAATAACCAAACAACACCAAAGCCGAGGCAAGCACCGGAATTATCTTCGGCCACACGCCGGCCTTTCGCCGCAGCACACGGAGAAATTCAAGCCCGAGAATGGCGATGAACGGAATGGCAAAAGTAGTGCGGCTAAGCGCTCCAAGCGTTAAAAACAACATCGACCAATAAAAATCGGAATTCCTGTTGCCGGCTAAATATTTTATATAAAAATAAACACCGATAATCGCATTGGCCAGCGAAGGAATGGTAGGCAGGAAGCCATTTTGATAATAGACAAAAACCGGCGACGTAGCAGCAAAAATGACTACGAACAGAGATTTGTAGAAACTGGCAGTCAGCAGTTTGGCCGTTTTAAACAAAAAGAAAAGGCCGAGAAAACTATAGAGCAAAACATACACCCGAAACACCCATGGCGCTGTCGTTCCCAGCAATTTCATAAAAACGGCAGGCACAAAGTCGTGCATCGGGAAATCGACTGCTGTAATGGTGGTGGGGGATGGCACCTCCCAATCGTCGGGAAACTGGTGGTTGTACACAAAAGTCTCCGGCTCAAAAAAGTTGAAATCATTGCGGATGAACCCAAGCGCCAGCGCATATCTGTCGGCTTGCGCCCACGCATGTGTATGCGACGGGAAGTCGTTGATGTACGCGTTTTGAAACCACGCCCCCAGCAGTACGATCACTACTGCCGCGAATATGTTTTCATGTTTTGGCTTCATAGTATGTTTGCTGTCTGGTGGATTTTCCCTTATTGCATGTCCAGGATTCCAAACGTTTCGGTGTAAGGAATTGAGATATCTATTATTTCAAACTTAAGTCCTATTCGCTTTTTAAGAGCTGAAAATGTACTCTTTGATCTGCTGTCCGAAGTCACGAAATATGTGATCGTGGTATCAAGATCGGCTTGGGCAAATAGTTTAGAGTCATTAGGAATTATGGCGCGAGGAGAGAGTTTCTCTTTACTAATTTTATTTTCTTCAAAAATAACACTGGCGAATTCGCCTGTTCGTTTCGCCTGATATAGATTGAAAGGAATTATCTGTATGTTTCGCAGTGGCAATTCATCAATCGTACCTCTTACACAATACTCAGCAATTGAAATTGTAGAAACCTTTAGTGTTACATCATTTTCAAGAAAATAGCGAAAATACCCTTTAGCATTTTCATGTAGGAGGTCTTCGTCATTCAACAACCGCACAAAGAAGCTGCTATCTAACAGTACACTATGTTTCATATCCTCCTCTAAGTTCTGATAACCACGCGTCGGCATCAACATCTTTCCAGCTTTTTTTTGCCTTCCAAATTAATGATGTTAAGTATTCCGAATCAAATTTCGGATCATAATTAATGAGTTCTACGAGCTTTAATGATTTAGTATCGATTTCTCCGGTTTTAAGATTTTGTTTTCCGGTAGCACGTACGCCAAAATTCTTGTACAACAAATTTTCTTCCTGCCCCATCAAGAACTCTTGTCCTGTTTCAATGGTTAGGTATCCAAAATCGTCAGTGTCAATATGAATATTGGCCTTACCTTTCCCACCGGCATCTTTTAGGATGCCATAAAAATAAAATTCCGCCTCCGCCCAGGTATCTTCAGTTCTGAAAAACCTGGTAGCTGGATTTATTGACAATTCGATATCTTTTTTAATAGAGGTTCTAAACTGAAATTCGTAGTTTTTCTGCTGTGAAAGATGCTGAAGATTTTCGATTGCTACTGCTGTTTTTAGGTCGAGGAAATCAATTGATTTTGATTGTTCTATTTGACCTAAAATGGCACTGAATCCAATTACATATTGAGCTGCAGTCTTGAAAATATGCATTACAGAGCCATCGCGAATATCATAGGTGATCAGTGGGCGATCTTTTTTGGCATTAGGGAATAACAAGTCCTCTACATTTTGCAAAATGTTTGCAATATGCTTAATGTCGTAATTATCAGGATTTAACTCTAAGTTTCCCGACATCCCGACAACCCTGATCTCTATTTCACCAACTTTATCCACTGTGCGAAAATACAATATTTTGTTTTCTCTGTGCCCGGGCGATCTTATTTCAATAGTCCAATGTTTTTCTAAAAAAACCAAACTCTTTTAAATTCCGGTTTGGTGGAGAGATAATCTGCATCTAACAGGAGAGCCACTTTATTACCCACATTTATTCTAAACAAAACCCCCGCCACATCATTTTGCAACGGGGGTTGTAGAATTAAATTTTTAAGACCACGAGCGATTGTTGAGCCTGCCGAAGCCTCAGCCGCCCAGATTGCGCATCATCTCTTCCTGTGTGGTTTCCTGGTAGCCTTCGGGGATTTCAAACTCTTTGTCTTTCACCTTCATCTTTTCCACCTCAATGGCGGTCATGGTCATGGTCATGCCCTGGCCGGCAGCCATATCGTATTTGAGCATTACGCCTTTTATCTCCTTGAAATAAGGATTGTTGAAGTTGATGTTTTCAGGGGCTGCAAGCTCTTCGGTAAACCAGGCCGTGAAAACAGGATCGCTCTCGTTGCTGCTTTTCACAATGGCTTTTTTGCATGTGTAGCCGGCGATTTCCATCGTTTCGTCAGTAACGGTTACTTCCATTTCGCCCTGGCTTGCAACTTCCTGAGCTATCTCTTCGGCGCTCTGGCGGATGGCGTACTTCTGCCCCATCATATTGATCAGGCTTGTTTGAACGCCTTTACTCAAATCGACAATGGAACCCTGTGTTCCCATTTGTGTAAACATCTCTGTTTTCACCTTGTTGTCGCCAATGAGCATGGTCATGGTTTTGGGAAGCATACCGCGCGCCTCCTCGGGCAAGTCCTTCATATCGAAATCGATTTTGTAGGTGATCTTGCCGGTAAAGTGTTTCTGGCTCATGGCAGTGCCTGCCACCAGCAGCAGCATCATTAATAAAGCAATAGGTTTTTTCATCGTTTTCATATTTTAAGTTATAAAAAAAAGGTTTCTGATTATTTGACCGTTCGCAGGGATTTACTCCATCGGATTTTGCCGTCGAACAGGCCTTTGTTTTTATCCAGCGACAGCCATACGAACACAGCTTTCCCCACGATATGGTCGGCGGGCACGAAGCCCCAGAAGCGTGAGTCGAGCGAGTTGTCGCGGTTGTCGCCCATCATCCAGTAATAATCCTGGGCAAAGGTATAACTCTCGGCCAATTGATCATCAATAAAAATCTTATCGCCTTCTATGCGCAGGTCGTGGTTTTCGTAGGCGTCGATTATTTTGCGATAGAGCGCAATGTTGTCCATGCTGATGGGCACCGTTGCGCCGGCTTTGGGAATCCATAGCGGCCCGAAGTTGTCCTGGTTCCAACGGTAGTGGCGGGTGTCGTGCGGAAACACGCGGTCGCTCACATTTTCGGTCGACATCATCTCCATCTCCACGCTGGCGATGCGGGGGTTCTGCCGGAGCAGGTCGGCTTTTTCGCTGCTCATGGGCAAATAAAACTGGTTAGCAGGCAGCCATCCTGCTGTGTAATAAATCTGTCCGGTGCGGCTGCGTGCCGGATAGAGCATGGTGGCGTTGCCGTCGTCGCCCATCTCTATTTTACAGTAGCCCCTTCCGGGAATGATGGCGTAGCCCTCCGAAATATTCATCATGTCCATCAGGCTGGTAAGCTCACCCTGGCGGAAGCTGCTGCCGCTGGTGTTTACGGTATATTGAAACTGCTGGCCTTCGGGCACGAAAGCTTTTTGGCCATTTACAAATACCTCTTTATTAATGATGGTAATGGTGTCGCCGGGCAGCCCCATGCAGCGTTTGATATAGTTTTCGCGTTTGTCAACAGGGCGCGCCACCACATCGTATTTGCGCCACACTTCTTTGTAGCCTTCGTCGCGGACAATCTGGTAGTAATCTTCGCTTTGCCGCTGCAACACCACCGTGTCGCCGCTGGGATAGTTAAAAACCACGGCATCGTAACGCTCTACGTGGCCAAATCCCGGAAAGCGGTAGTAGGGCAGCTTTATCCATTCGAGGTAACTCTTGGCAGATTCGGTAAAAGGCATGGTGTGATGCACAAAAGGAAAGGCCAGCGGCGTGTTGGGAACTTTCGGACCGTAAGCCACTTTGCTCACAAAAAGGAAGTCGCCCACCAGCAACGATTTTTCCATAGAAGAGGTGGGGATGGTGTAGGCCTCGAAAATAAAAGTGCGGATGATGGTGGCCGCCACTACAGCAAAGATGATGGCATCGACCCACTCGCGTGTTACCGTCTTCTTTACTTTGGTGCGCTTGGTGGGAACGATGTATTTCTGGTGTTTGTCGGTGCCCAGCCAGGGCAGATAGATAAAAGGAAACAGCACTGCCAGCGCCTGGTTGCCCAGGTCGAATTTACCAAAAGCTTTGGCCGTTTCTACAATCATCAGAAAAACCATAAAAATATTGATGAAAGGCACCAGCAGCAGCAGAAACCACCACCAGGGCTTGTCGTTGAGGCGGTTCCACTCCCAATAGTTAAGCATCGGCACAAAGGCCTTCCATCGGCTTATGCCGGCTTTCGGGAAGATAGGTGCAAGGAAGGCGGGAAAGAAGAGAAAGATGAGAATCAGGATGATGAGTGTTGACATTTTTTGTTTTTGAAAATTAATAACTTGAAACGCGAAAAGCATTAAAGGCGTGCCGGCAGGTGGTTAATAAATGTTAATGCGCGGCACCGGTCATATCGTCCATGGTAAAGAAGCCTTTTTTGCCCATAACCCATTGTGCTGCCCTCAGGGCGCCGAGGGCAAAACCACGCCGGCTCAGGGCGGTATGTTTTATTTCAATAATGTCTTCGGGCGAGGTGTAGGTAACGATGTGCTCGCCATTTACCTCACCGATACGATGCGAAATGACAGCAATGGTCTCGTTGTCGGTATTTTTGTCGGAGCTCCAGCCGGTTTTGTGATGCAACTTATCTACGAGATCATCGGCCAGCACGCGTGCCGTTCCGCTGGGTTTGTCGAGCTTGTGGATGTGGTGGGTTTCGTCGATACGAACTTCGTAGCCGGGCAGCTCGTTCATCATTGCGGCCAGTTGGCGGCTGAGCCGAAAAAACACATTTACACCCAAACTAAAATTGGAAGCCGCAAATAAAGTCTGATGATTCTGAACGCAATAGGCGCGCACGTCGGCTTTGTGGTGCTCCCATCCTGTGGTGCCCGTAACTACCGGAATGTTGCGTCGGAAGCATTCATAAATGTTTTCCACCACGGCGTCGGGTGTGCTGAATTCGATAGCAACATCGGCCTGGCGGAGTGCTGCTTCATTAATTTGCCAATCGTTGGGTTTATCAATTGTGGCCACAATCTGATGGCCTGCTTCTGTGGCTATCTTCCCGACGAGCTTTCCCATTTTGCCATATCCTATCAAAGCTATTTTCATAAAAAAATAAGATTATAGTTTGTAACGCAACGTAAGACCCACGGCCGGTCGTGACGAAAAGAGATAGTTGTCGTGTACTGGCGTAAACTGCAGGCTCACGTCATCGCTCACGTCAAAATTGTAAAGGTTGGCATCCACGCTGGCATCGACGATCTGCAGCAGGTAGAGCACACCGGCTATGATCCAGCTGAGCTCGGTGTTGCGCCTGTAATAGTTGCGACCCTCCTGCAGTTGTGTGAGGTTGGCATTGTATTTTACCACCAGCTCATTACCGGCAAAGGCGGTTGTGTCGTTGGTATAAACAATATTGTAGGCTGTGCGAAAATCTTGGTAGTTGCGCGTGTTGGTGGTGATAAAATAAGCCAGTGCGCCAAAGCCCGCGTAGATGACCGGGATTTTCCAGTATTTGCGATTGTAAGCCTGACCAAGCCCCGGCAAAACGGCGGAGTAAAGTGTGGCTTTTTTTGCATTGTGCCAGGGCACTGAATCGGCAGGAGCTGTGGCACCGTTTTGTTGTGCCTGTGCGGCAAAGGTTACCAGCAACGCCAGCAGCAGCAGCAAACCTCGCCCAAAGGAAACCCTCCGTTTCGCCGGATGGTTTTCTTGTTGGTGCATCAGCTTACAACGGGCGTCGTCATGCATGTTACTCACTTATCGTTTTGGGAAGTATCGGTTGTACTATCGAGCAATCCAAGCAGGCGTTCCATCTCTTCTTCAGAACTAAATTTAAAAACGATGCTTCCTTCTCCTTTGGGATTGCGTTTTATCTGTACTTTGGTTTGGTAACCGCTGCCGATGCGTTGTGTCATTTCGGTTATCCTGCCGGGCAACTTAACCGGTTTTGCTTTTTTGCGCCTGGGTTTATTAATATCTCTTACCTTCTGCTCTACTTCCCGCACGTTAAGTCCCTGCGAGATTATCTCTTGGAGCAGTGTCAGCTGATCCTGGTGACTCTGAATATTGATAAAATTGCGCGCCTGCCCCATGCTGATGCTCCCGTCGCGAATAGCGAGCTGCACCTCGGCGGGCAGTTTGAGCAGCCGCAGGTAGTTGGCTACTGTCGAGCGTTTCTTGCTCACCTTCTGGCTCAAGGCTTCCTGTGTGAGGTTGCACTCCTCGATCAGCCGTTGGTAGCTGATGGCAATCTCGATAGAGTTGAGGTCTTCGCGGTGGGTATTTTCTATCAGCGCCAGCTCGAGCATCTGTTCGTCGTTGGCCACGCGGATGTAACACGGCACATCTTCCAGGCCGGCAGCTTTGGCAGCACGCAGACGGCGCTCGCCTGAGATCACCTGGTAGCGGTCGTAACCCAGCTTGCGCACCGTAATGGGCTGAATGATGCCCTGTTCGCGGATGCTCTCGACGAGTTCGTTGAGGGCTTCCTCTTCAAAATCGTTGCGCGGTTGAAAAGGGTTGGTTTCTATTTTGGCGATGGCGATGTTGGCGATGGCGCCCACCACGTAGTTGCCCGAAATATCTTTGGAAGTGATATCGGTATCGGGGCTTTGCAGGATGGCTTCCAGGCCACGCCCTAAGGCACTTCTTCTGGCTTTACTTGTCATCGGATAAATCAATTTGGTAGTCAGCAGAACGCATGCGGGTAAGCTGGTTTTTCTGCAAAATTTCGCGCGCCAGGTTCAGGTAGTTGATAGCACCTGACGATTGCGCGTCGTGCATAATAATGGTTTCGCCAAAGCTGGGTGCTTCGCCAAGCTTGGTGTTGCGGCTGATGATGGTATCAAAGACCATTTGCTGGAAATGCGTCCTCACCTCCTCCACCACCTGCTTGGCGAGCCGCAAACGCGTGTCGTACATGGTGAGCAGGATGCCTTCGATGTCGAGCGCCTCGTTGAGCCGCGACTGCACGATCTTGATGGTGTTGAGTAGTTTACCCAGCCCTTCGAGCGCAAAATATTCGCATTGTACCGGAATGATCACCGAATCGGAGGCACAAAGGGCGTTTATTGTCACCAATCCCAGTGATGGCGAGCAATCGATAAGGATGAAATCGTAGTTATCTTTGATTTTATCGATCACGCGTTTCATCATCTTTTCGCGGTTGGGCAGATTAATCATTTCTATCTCTGCTCCCACCAGGTCGATGTGTGCCGGGATGAGAAAGAGGTTGGGCGTGGTGGATGCAAGGATGGCACCGTCGGGGTTGCTGTCGTCGATGATACATTCGTAGATGCTGGTCTGTACATTGCGCGGATCGATCCCCATTCCCGAAGTGGCGTTGGCCTGCGGGTCGGCATCGATAATCAGCGTTTTGTATTCGAGTACTGCCAGCGCTGCACCCAGATTGATGGCGGTGGTAGTTTTTCCAACGCCTCCTTTCTGGTTAGCTATAGCTATTATTTTTCCCATCTTTTTGCTCTCTTTTATTCAGTTGCAAAAATATAACTTAAATGACGCATCTCTTACAATTGTTGTGAAAAGAAATCAACACGTGGCCGTTGCCGAATGCTGAAACTTAACAAAAAAGCCAGCCCGTGAGCCAGCTTTATGATTATTAATCACTGTATAGCCATGTGGTTTTATACTTCCTCGGCCTCTTCATCGACGCCTCCATCGAGGTCTTCAAATTTCACGTTTTTAATCTCCTGCTCTATTTCCGTTACCTCGTTCTGCTCGCTGTGATAGGGTGGCTCGGAGTCAACGGTAATAAATTCCATGCTTTCCAGCAAGCCCTCCTTAAACTTCTCGAAGTCTTCCTGGTAAAGGAAAATTTTGTGTTTTTCGTAGAAAAACTTACCACTGTCGTTGTCGAAACGTTTTAAACTTTCGGTGATGGTAAGAAATCGCTCTTGCGCCCGTGTCTCTTTCACATCAAAAAAATAGGTACGCTTGCCTGCTCTGATCGCTCTCGAAAATATCTCTTCGCGTTGATGGTATCTTTCTGCTTCTTCCATTTTATTTTAAAAAGGTTTGGTATGAATTGTTTTGAAACGCAAAAGTAGACAATAATATTTTTAAGGCAGCGAAGGGGCTGGGGTTTTTTCAGTTCTCAGTTCTTTGGCAGAAATCTTTAGTCGGTAAGGATAAACCCGGAAGTGGCGAAATAATTATAGCCCTTAGATGTTGATGATGTGGGATGTCGGGCGGGCTTTCTGCTTACCAGCCGGCGATAAGGCTATGGCCTTCGGTTAACTTTTCCACTGGTTTTTTTATTAAAAATAAGGCCATTTCTTCCTCGATTTGCAGGTATCACTTCAAATCATCTCAACCTGACAACTTTAAAACCTGACAACTTCTTCTCCTCCCAACGAAAAAAAAGATAATTTTGCCACCGTAATTATGCATTATCATACTGTTCTTATAGTTTTATGCTAACCAGAAGGCACCTTCGGATGAAAGCGCTACAAGCGCTTTACAACTATTTTGTAAGCCAAAATTCCGACCTGGCTGTGGGCGAAAGAAATATGCTCAAAAGTACCGAGCGCATCTATGAACTCGTCACCTGGCAGCTTGCCTTCATGGTGCAGCTTACAAGGTTTGCCTCCAAACGCCTGGACGAAAACAAGAAGAAGTTCTACCCCACCGAAGATGACCTAAGCCCCAACACCAAATTTATCGATAATCAGCTTATCGCAAAACTCACCGAAAACAAGGACTATCTGCGCAAAGTCAACGCCTACAAAGTAAACTGGGTTGACGAAGAAGATATGGTGCGCAAGATTTACAATGACATGCGTGGCAGCAGCGTCTTCGAAAGCTACATGAACTCCGGCAAGCACTCATTCGACGAAGACCGCTCCTTTATCGCCACATTGTTTTTGGAATTTGTGGCTTATCAGGACTTTATCGATTATTTTTATGAAGAAAAAAATATCTACTGGGCCAACGACCTGGAGATTGCCAACCCGCTGGTGGTGAAGATCATCAAAGGGCTGCGCAAAAACGACGACGAATACGCCCTGCTGCCCACCCTCTACAACACTTCAGGAAAAGAAGAACCCGACGAGGACAAAGATTTTATGGTCAAGCTTTATCACAAGACGGTGCTCAGAAGCGATGAGCTGGAAGAGATTATTAAAAATAAAGCCAGCAACTGGGACATCAACCGCATTGCCACCATGGACATCATCCTGCTCAAGATGGCGCTCACCGAGCTGATGGAGTTTCAGTCGATACCTACCAAGGTGACCATGAACGAATACATCGAGCTTTCCAAATATTACAGCACGCCCAAGAGCAAAGTCTTTATCAATGGCATTCTCGACAAACTGATTGTAGAGCTAAAAGAAGAAAAAAGGATTGTAAAGACCGGCCGCGGCCTGATGGATTAAGGCTGAAGGATTTTCTATCATTCGTTTTTATCCCACCGCTGAGACGCAAAGATTATTAAAGAAAATCTTTCTTTTGCCTTTCCTCTGCGCCTCCGCGCCTCTGCGGTTTATTCTTTTTTATCCCACCGCTGAGACGCAAAGATTATTAAAGAAAATCTTTCTTTTGTCTTTCCTCTGCGCCTCCGCGCCTCTGCGGTTTATTCTTTTTTATCCCACCGCTGAGACGCAAAGATTATTAAAGAGATCCTTTCTTTTGCCTTTCCTCTGCGCCTCCACGCCTCTGCGGTTTGTTCTTTACTTATTTCACCGCTGAGACGCTGAGACGCAAAGATTATCTTTGTCGAAATTTTTTAATACAAAAATTATGGCAAAGCGAAACCGACAACCCCTTCCGCTGCTCGAAAACGTAGAGATAAAAGACGCCGGCTCCGAAGGCAAGGCTGTGGCGCGTGTGGATAACATGGTGATTTTTGTGCCTTTTGTGGTTCCCGGCGACGTGATCGACATACAGGTGATCAAGCGCAAGCGCAACTATATGGAGGGAAAGGCGGTGAATCTGCGCAAGCCATCGCCGCTGCGCATCACCCCGCGCTGCGAACATTTTGGCTTGTGCGGTGGCTGCCGCTGGCAAAACCTGCCTTACGACCAGCAATTGCACTACAAACAGCAGCAGGTGAAAGACAGCTTCGAACGCATTGGCAAACTAAGCACCGAAACGATGATGCCCATCCTGGGGTCGGAAAAAATTTATGAATATCGCAACAAGCTGGAGTTTACCTTTTCCAACCGTCGCTGGCTTACCAAAGAAGAGCTGCGGCAGGAGGAAGATGTTAATATGGATGGACTGGGGTTTCATCTGCCTGGAGTTTTCGATCGCATCATCGACGTGCGCAACTGCTACCTGCAGCCGGCGCCTTCCAACGACATCCGGCTGGCTTTGCGCCAATACACCGCCGAACACCACCTTCCGTATTACGACAACAGAAAGCATGAAGGACTGATGCGCAACGTAATCATCCGCACGGCCAACAGCGGCGACGTGATGGTAATAGTGGTTTTTGCCCGCAACATGCCCGACAAAATCCATCCGCTCATGGACTTTCTCAAAGAGCGCTTCCCGCAGATCACCTCGCTGTTTTATGTGGTCAACAGCAAACTCAACGACACCATCAACGACCAGGAGACGCTGCTGTGGGCCGGCGAACCTTACATCATGGAGCACATGGAAGATTTGCGTTTTAAAGTGGGGCCGCAATCGTTTTACCAAACCAACGCCGGGCAGGCTTACAAGCTATACAAAGTTGCCAGGGATTTTGCCGCCCTCACCGGCACCGAAACGGTGTATGATTTATACTGCGGCGCGGGCACCATCAGCAACTTTGTGGCACATCAGGCGCGGCAGGTGGTGGGCATCGAATACGTAGAGTCGGCCATCGACGACGCACGCGAAAACTCTAAAATCAACAACATCGGCAACACACATTTTGTGGCCGGCGACATGGCCAAAGTTTTTGACGCGGAGCTTATCGACAAGTATGGCCCCCCCGACGTAGTGATCACCGATCCGCCGCGGGCAGGCATGCACCCCAAAGTTATCGAGCGGCTGCTGTGGTTGCTGCCACAGCGCATCGTGTATGTGAGCTGCAATCCGGCTACACAGGCGCGGGATATTGCATTGCTTGGCGCAAATTACGAGATTGCTGCCATTCAGCCGGTGGATATGTTTCCGCAGACGCAACATGTGGAGAATGTAACTTTACTTATCCGCCGGCAGGCAATAGCTGAATAATCTCTTCGGCCAGCGCATCCACGTCCAGGTTTTCGCCTTTCACTATCAACCGGGCTTGTTCATAAAAAGAACCCCGCTCGCGGAGGTCGGCAGCGATACGTTCTTTCAGTTGTTCGTCGCTAAGTCCGGCAATACGTGGCCGCGGACGGCGTGCATTCTTTAGCCGAACAAACAACGACTCAGGCGCCATGCGAAGATAAACCGAGAGGCCATGCCGGTTGATGCGCTGCATGTTGTCGGCATAGCTCGCCGCGCCGCCCCCCAGCGATACCACCCGGCGCTGCAGCGCAAAGGTATGAGTGATAAGCTGCGCCTCTATTTTGCGAAAAGCAGCTTCGTCGTAACGCTCAAAAAACTGGACAACGCTGATGCGGTATGTCGCCTCAAAGAGTTCGTCGATGTCGAGATGCTCGTATCCGATTTTGGCGGCCAGCCGTCTGCCGGCAGTAGTTTTGCCGCTACCCATGTAGCCCGTAAGATATACATTCATGCGCCCGACGTTTTCGGGCAAAAGTAGCAAATTGTAGTTTTTTACTACTTTTGCCGCTCATTTTTTTGGAGATTATTAATGATTAATATTAAATCTATTTTCGCTTACCTTCTTGTAATGATGGTCGTGTGGGGCTGTTCCGGTGGCCAGCAGGACGACCGTCTGCCTGCCGATCTGGTGAACAACCCCCGCTCGGCCAGCGGCGACAGCACCAAAATAAAAACGCCGGTGATACACTTCGACAAAGCGGAACACGACTTTGGCAAAGTGATACAAGGCGAAAAGGTAACCTATGCTTTCCGTTTCGACAATCGCGGCAAAGCCGACCTGCTCATCACCAGCGTAAGCTCCAGTTGCGGCTGCGCTGTGCCCGCATACACCACCCAACCCATTGCGCCCGGCCAGAAGGGAACCGTGAAAGTAACTTTCGACAGCAGCAACCGCCGTGGCTTCCAAAACAAAACCGTAACGGTGGTCACCAACACGCATCCTTCCAGCCACGTGCTGCGGATAAAAGCACAGGTGATCGTTCCCGAGAATTTTTAAAAAAGAAACTTTTCTATAACTAATAAACAAGAAAATCAATGACAACTGCATTAATCAACTTTATCCTGCTCCTGCTGCCCGGCGGCGAAGAAGGCGGCAGCTCCACCAGCTTCTTTTTGATGATGCTGCTGATGATCGTGGTATTTTATTTCTTCATGATCCGTCCGCAGATGCGCAAGAGCAAAGAACAAAAGAAATTTCGTGAGAGCCTCACCAAAGGCAGCAAAATCGTTACCATTGGCGGCATACATGGCAAAATTCTCGAAGTGCGCGACACCACGCTCATCATCGAAACCGAAGGCCAGGGACGCCTGAAGATAGAAAAAAGTGCTGCCGCCGCCGACAATACCTCCATGATGCCCGAGCAGCAACAGAAGTAGGCACTTTCGCTAAATATTTTAAAATATCGAAATCCACGTTATCAGCGGCCTGAAAGCTATTGGTGACGTGGATTTTTTTGGTGGGTTTTGCTGGTGGCGGGGATTTAGTAATAATCAGAATTTTCAAAATCGGAAGTGACTTCAATAATATCTGAAAGAAATAATGGGTCTTTGGATGCCTTCCTGAGCAGCTTTTAAGCTTTCCTGCCGGCTTTCGTTAATTTCCTCAACGATTACCTTAACCCGCTTTTTTGACCTAAACCTTTCGGGAAGCTGGATAATCAGTTGGTTATCCTTTTGGATGTCATATGTTTTTTCAAATGTCATGTTACCTTTTCAAATTTCTGAGTTTAATAATCAATAAAAGTTGGTTATTCCAAAACAACTTTCTCAATTCTAACTTCTTTATCTGTAATGATTTTGAAATAATAAACTCCCTTTGCGGCATTGCTTAAGTCAACGATTGATTTCCCTTCTGTAGCCTGAATTTTTGTTCCGGAAGAATTTATCACTTCTATTTTTCTGATGTTTTCAATATCGATTGTAACAATACCATCAGTAGGATTCGGGTAAATGATTTTGTTTTCTGCGGTTTTTTTTTCTATCCCTATCATATGCCCATCAAAGTGTGTCTAAAGCCGGCGATTCCAACAGTGCTGAATTGTAAACAGCTTTCACTTTTATCCAAAAGGTTTCAGAAAAGTCGAAAAAACTCTCATCCGGGCAGGGAGAAATCTCTTCGCTACAACCTGCCCCTATGTACTCCTGAAAACGCCATAATTCAGAATCACGATAAATGTTGTATCCAACCAATGTATCCACCACCGATACATCAGGCGCACCCCAGTCTAACGAAAAACAATAATAGCCTGGGCAAGGTGATCCATAAGAATACCAATGCTCAAATTGAAAGTTTTTAACCGGGTTTAACTGTCCGAATACCTGGACTGCTAAAAATAAAAGTAATGTTGAAGTAATAAGTTTTTTCATAATTCTATTTTGCTTTTAATGGTTTTTTTCAAAATTAGTCATTAGCGCGATTGAATGCAGCTTGTATCACTTGATTAACGTTTTTTTCTTCAAAGGCCAAAATTAAAAAACTATTTCATTATGATTTTTGAGAATTGCATGATCCAGCCAGTGGGAAAAGTAGAAATCTTGATAGGCTGTCTATTTAATCTCAATTTTTAACTCTTCAATATTTAGTCCTTTATGCGGGTTGCTTCTATCTTCCAACGAAAGTTCAATCACATTCATTCCATCCAAATAGAGATGAACGCTGTTGATCGTCTGACCGGTAAGCTCATTTTTGAAACTGTTCGCTGCATCAGTGAGCGGAATTACGTATCCTTTATTGTTGACAGATAATCGCAAAGGTTCGATGGCATCAGGCGAAAAAGCAAGATTTACCTGATACGACTTTTTGTTATTATCCGATAAATACCATCTGCTTTTTACAACGGTAGCTTTGGTGGAGTAGTAATCGTGGCCGCTGAAACTGTGAAATTTCGTTGCGTTATCCCAGGTTAAAATAAATGCACCATCTTCGGCTGGATAGACCACATTTTTAGGCGTGTACCGCAATTCATCTTCATATTCCACAACAACAACGGCAGCATATTTGTCACGGTTCGTAATGTTTTTTAAGTCAATCGCCAGCCCTGTATCATTCGTCGAATGCGGCAGAGAAATAGTTGAATCGGAAAGGAGGTATGCGCTTTTAATACTGGAATTAAAACCTTCGACAGTCAGCTGGTCGTTTTCGGGAAAGCTGATGATATGAAGATATAATTTGCCATCTCGTGCCGTTATCAGCCCCCGGTTTTGGGTTTCTATCGGGGCTGCCGTGGCTCCATAAATAGCCTCGCCATTTTCTTTTAGCCACTGGCCTATCCCTTCCAATACTTGCTTTTCGAATGGAACAATCGTTCCATCTCCTGTGGGGCCAATGTTTAGTAGATAGTTGCCACCTAAACTTACAACAGTTATTAAGTCGTGTATTTTCTCATCGATTTTTGCTTCCACATCAGGCCTTTCCTGCCAGGAACGATAACTCCAGGTTTCGGGAAACATAGAAGCAGGCGTTTGCCAGGGAACCCCCATTTTAAAATCAGGTTTTAAATTGTCGCCCATTACCACAAAATCTCCCTGGTCATTCCACAACCTTCCGCTGATCATACAATTGGGCTGTAATCTTTTTACAAGCGCCGCTATTTCTTTGCTTTGATTAAAGGTTGGAGCGCCCATGTCGAACCAAATTTCAGAAATCTCACCATAATTCGTCAGCAATTCTTCAATCTGATTTAAATTGTATTGATGATGCAGCGGCGGTATCGAATCGGAATTGCGCACAGATACAAAAGGCGCTGCTCCCTCGTAATCCCAATCAATCATCGAAAAATAGACGCCAAATCGCAGGTTGTGCCGTTTGCATGCCGCTGCCAAATCTTTCAGGACATCCTTTTTATAGGGAGTTGCATCCACCACATCAAATGCGGTGTATTTAGAATCGAACATACAAAAACCATCGTGGTGCTTTGCTGTGATGACGACAGATCTCATCCCCGCTTTCCGAGCCAATAAAGCAACGGAATCCGCATTCCAGTTGGTTGGATTAAACCGGGCAGCTAATTTTCGGTATGCCTGGGTTGGGATTTTTGCATGCCCCTTTATTTGCTCACTGTACCCATTTATTTTTTGCCCATCCCAAACGCCTGCCGGTATGGAGTAAAGTCCCCAGTGGATAAACATCGAAAACTTTTGATTCTCCCAGTCAGTCAGCGCTTCACGGGCATCAGTATGCGCTGATTTCTCAGGTTTCGATCTGTTCATATTGCAGGATGTTATCGATAAAAAAACAGATCCTACAATTAAAATTTTGGCAAGAGAATTTATGTTCATTTCTTCTTTTTTTAATAAAAAAAAATTTATTCTTTAAGATTCCTGAAAATTTAATTTGTGAAAGTGATTTTGGGAATCGTTTTACCTCCACCCTTTTGCCCATTCGTCGCGCTGCGATTTTTGTAGAAAAGTCCAGGCCACGATGCGGCTGGTTTTGTTGCCCTGGCTTATATTGATTGGCTTGATGGCGGTGGCTTTCAGAAGTTTAAATACATGATAAATGCTTTTCAGATTCGATTCCTTCGACACCAGGCTTGTAAACCACAGGCAGGAAGCGGCGAAATCTCTGCTTTGAAAAATCATGTCGGTAACAAATTTGCCTTCGCCGCCTTCTGTCCAAAGTTCGTTATGCTTGCCACCAAAGTTCCTGACCGGAGCACCCGCCGGTTTTTGCTTCAGATTTTTGATTTTTCGTTGCGTGGCTTTTTGTGCTTCTTCAGCCGAGCTGTGGAAGGGCGGATTACAAACGGTAAGATCGAATTTTTCATCTTTATGAACAATGCCTTTAAAAATCTCTCTGGGTTTGGTTTGTAACCTAAGTTCTACGGCAGCTTTCAAGTTCGGATTGCTTGTGATAATTTTCTCTGCCGACGTGATGGCAAGCGGGTCGATGTCGCTGCCAACAAAGCTCCAGCCGTATTCGTGGTGGCCGATAATGGGATAAATGCAACTTGCGCCCACGCCCACATCAAGACATTTAATCTGATTCCCTTCAGGGATTTTGTCCGCATTGGATTTGCTAAGAATATCGGCAGCATAGTGGATATAATCAGCCCTTCCGGGGATTGGCGGGTTTAGATAGTTTTCGGGAACATCCCAGGATTGGATATTATAGTAATGTTTGAGCAGTGAAAGATTGAGTGCTTTCACGGCCTTTGGATTAAAGAAGTCGATGGATTCGTCGCCATAATCATTGGGGCGCACAAACCTGGCCAGCTCAGGCGAAGCAGACTTCAAAAGATCAAAGTCGTACCGTTGCCGGTGTTTGTTGCGTGGGTGCAGTTCCGGTTTTTCCTGCGGCGGCTCTTTTCTGGGTTCAAGCATTCGTTAACTTATTTTTTTACAAAAGGGCAAAGTTATTTTTTCCATCCGAATTCGTTTCTGAAATCAACGGAGCTACGGATACACTTTCCAACCATTAATTCAGCATATTTTACCATCATCCTTACACCAGGTAAAGTCTAAAAACTACATTTGCAAAAACGATTAAAATGAACAGATCGAAAATTATTATCTTTTTTTTAGCCGCCTGCCTCAGCTTACCAGCATTGTCTTTGGCCTACACGCCTGATACGGTGGTGGTTCACGCCGTAAGTTTCGACGACCCAAGCCCCGAAGGCTGGGGAGCGAGTTATCATAAAACCATCGAATTTCCAAAAAGCGACCGCCGCTGGGGCAAAATTATTATGGTGCAATGGCTCAAATGCGACAGCGCCACCAAGGCCGACAAATACATGTGTGGTGAATGGGATTACATCTGGGACACCTATTTAAAAATCCCAAAAGGCGATACCACCGAAATTTTTAGCATCGGAAGTTTCGTTACACCTTACGGAAAGCGCTTGTGGCTGGGTGGCCAACGCGGGTGGCAATGGACATATGATGTTACCGATTACGCTCCCTTGCTGCACGGAAAGCTGGACATTGTTACGGGTAATAACCAGGAGCTGCTCGACCTGAAGTTTCTGTTTATCGAAGGGGTGCCGGAGAGGGATGTAATCGGTGTGCAAAACATTTATCCTTACGGAGAATATACCTACGGCCAACTTGCCGACGACAGTGTGCTGAGCAAGACGCAACTCGTGCTCGACAACGACGCAAAGAGCTTTCGCCTCAAGGCACGCATTTCGGGACACGGACATGCCGGGCCGCACAATTGCTGCGAATGGGACAGCAAAACACACACCTATTATGTTAATGATGATGCGCTTTTCAGGTGGAATGTGTGGAAAGATTGCGGCAACAACCCCATCTATCCGCAAGGCGGCACCTGGCCCTTCGACCGCGCCGGCTGGTGCCCGGGCACAAAGGTTGACGAATACGAATTTGAGCTGACACCAAAAGTTACCCCCGGCGACACCATCAGCTTCGACTACGGCATCGAGTACTACACCGATAACGGAGAGCGCGACGGAACCTTCCGCATGTCGCATCAGTTATTTAGCTACAGCGCTCCAAACGCCAACAACGACGCCTCAATCGCCGACATCATCAATCCCACCAACAAAGACCAATACAGCCGTTACAACCCATCGCTGGATCTTCCTCGCGTCATCATCAAAAATTCAGGAGCCTGCCCATTGAAAAACTTGATTTTTACCTATGGCTTGAAAAACGGACAGAAATCTGTTTACCAATGGCATGGAAACCTCAGCTTTTTGGAAACCGAAGAAGTTTATCTTCCCATCCCTGACTGGACCGGAATGAAAGAAAATCCTGTTTTTGTTGTTGAAATCAGCAAACCAAACGGTCTTACTGATGAAAATGCGCTAAACAACCATTTAGTGACAGATATAAAAGTGCCATTGGAAATGCCCGAAAAGTTCGTGGTGGAATTAAAAACCAATAATTTGGGAAGGCCGCTGGAAAATAAGATGAGTATCAGCAATATGCTTGGCGAGCGCGTATTTTTTTCAGAGAATTTTGCTGACGACACCACTTACCGCTTCGAACAGCACTTGGAAAAAGGAGCATGGGAATTTCTCTTTACCGACGATTTGGAAGATGGTATTTCGGTGCATTGGTGGAACCACAACAGCCACCCCGATCGGGTTGGAATTGCCGGAAGTGTTGTTTTTTATTCGATAGAAGGAGATGAACTTCACCGCTTTCAAAGCGATTTCGGACAGGAGCTTCGGTTGCAGTTTTTTGTAGGAAAAATGCCCTAAAGGATGGCGTCGATTGCTTCGGGTAAAATTTGGTCAACGCGTGTTACCTGCATTATCAGGGATTCATTATTTTTGCCGTTCGTCGCTGTGGCGCAACTGTAAAACTTTAACGGCATGAGCATCTTCAGTATCTTCTCAAAAAAAAGAAGCGATACCTACAAATACAAGACTACCGTTTTTGTGATCTGTCTGATCATCTCGGCGCTCATTTGGTTGCTCATCAAGCTGGCCGAGGTGGACAGCACCAGTATCCATATCCCCGTCACTTACACCGATCCTCCCGAAGGCAAGATACTCACCAGCCGCATCGACACCACGCTCACCATCAGCATCCGCGACCAGGGATTTGTGCTGGTGTGGGTTAAATATTTTGCAAGAAAAAAGCCCCTCAACATCAGCCTGGCCGACTACCGCCTGCGCCGTGTCGACAACCACTTTGAAACCACCATCAACACCAGCCGCTGGACGCAAGACTTTCTGGAACAGTACAAGCTGAGTGGTAGCGTCGAATACATATCGCCCGACACGCTCAACTTCGTTTTTGAAAACAGAGTGGAAAAAACCGTTCCGGTAAAGTCAAACATCAAGTTGAGCTTTCAAAGTCAATATTTCAGCCTCGACACCCTCAGCCTCCACCCCGACTCGGTGCAGGTTAGCGGATTGAAACATGTAATTGCTGCCATCACCGAAATAGAGACTGTGCCCACCAATTACAATAACCTGAGCACCTCCGTTAACGAAAGGATAAAACTCCAGAGACCCGCCAACGCGGCTGCGCTGCAAATCGAGCCGGAGCAAGTACAGGCAACGCTGAATGTTGAGAAATTTACGGAAGCCGAAATAGAAATTCCTATCGAAAAGATAAATTCGCCCACCCAATCCAAGATTAAGATATTCCCGGAAACGGTCACCATCCGCTATCTGGTGTCGCTCGACAACTACTCCAGAGTTACCCGCGACCTGTTCTTGAGCACCGTAGACCTTTCGCAAATCAGTAACCGCGAAAACCAGAAACTGTCTGTCAACGTGCCCGAATCGCCGCAGTTTGTCAGGGTGGTGCGGCTGGAGCCGGAAGAAGTCGATTTTTTAATTTTTAAATAATGATAATCACGGCAGGACTCACCGGCAACATAGGCAGCGGAAAAACCATTGTAGCTAAGATTTTCCGAGCGCTGGATGTGCCGGTTTTTGATGCCGATGCCTGCTCCCGCCAACTAACCCAACAGCCGGAAATCCTGCAGCAAATCGCCGGCACCTTTGGCGCGCACCTGATTATTGGCGAAAGCCTCGACCGCAAAGCGCTGGCAGAGATCGTTTTTAATGATGAAGAAAAACTCGATTTGCTCAATCAGATCATCCATCCTGCTGTTCATGCCGCTTTCGCTAAATGGGCTTGGCAGCAAGTGGCGGCGTATGTACTTTATGAAGCAGCCATCATTGCCGAAACCGGACGCTCCGGCGATCTGGATGCGCTCATTGTGGTGACGGCGCCACTGGAGTTGCGCCTGCAGCGGGTGATGAAGCGCGACAACGCAACCCGCGAGATGGTGTTGCAGCGCACGAAAAACCAATGGCCGGAAGAGAAAAAAATTGCTGCCGCAGATTACCTTATTTACAACGACAACAGCCGCCTGGTGATCCCGCAGGTGCTGGCCATCGATGCGGCCTTGCGCCAGAAGGCTGGTGAATAAATTGCGGACTCCTGACCCACCGCAAAGTTATTGTCGGTTTTTTTAGGAGAAACTTGTAATGACGATATTCCGGGGTGAGGCGCGAAGAGAAAACAAAAACGGGGCGTCAGACGCCCCGTTTTTGTTTTCTTATTCTTATTTTCTTTTTAAAAAAAAACTAAAAACTAATTTCCTGTCGAAATCGCGGCGATCAGGTGTTTACATCATTTTCGTATCTGTCGCCTTCGAGTTTTATTTTGCGCACCAGCAAAGCCACATAAACGATGGTGAGCCAAATTGCAAGCGCCGAACCGGTAAAAGATATCAGCAGCCAGATAGGCACATAATCGTTGTTTTTCCATAGTGCACGTCGTTCAGTCCAATAGTCCTGCGGGTTAGGCACGCCCCATCCCACCGCTTCGGTAACCTGCGCAGGCTTGTACTCCATATCCTGGATGGAGGCAACCACCTGAAGCATTCCTTCGCCATCACCGATAAGGGTATCGTTGAAAACCACCGTTACCATTCCGTTTTCGTTGGTATAATGATCGGCGGGAACCACAGGCAACTGCCCCAAAACAAAATGGGTTTGCACGGCAAAGTTCACTTTCATTCCGGCCACCGGCACCACCTCTCCTTCCGCATTGGTTTCTTCCACTTTTGCGGTAAGCTCTCGTTGGCCTTCTGCATCATTAAAGTAAAGTGAAATTGTAGCATCTTTGAGGTCGGCACTGTCGCGAACCATCGACAGGCTTCGCACGTAATTGATCACATCCCACAACTGCTCGTCGGGCAGTGTGCTGAAGCCGGGCATCACACCCCGCCCATGATAAATTTTGTAATGGATGGCACCATCGGTCTGCGCCAAAAATTCAGGTGTGGTGAGATTGGCCGACTTTATCAGTCCGTCGCCTTTGCCTGATTCACCATGGCAGGCTTTACATTGCAAATCGAACAACGACTTGCCCGCTTGCAACGATTCTTTGGTGAGCGCTACCGGATTTTCGACGGCAGCAGCTTCGTCGGGTACAGGCCAGGGAGCAAAATCCTGCGCATTGGCCAATAAACCACTGTAAAGAAATGCAACGCCAAGCGCTGCTGTGACAAGTATGTTACGCTTCATTTTCATGGATATTGGAGGTTTTTTCTGCTTTAAAAATCTTATTTATTCCCCGGTCGTGAGCTTCTTCCCAGATAGGTACCACCGGAAAAACGCGTACCAACAAGGTGATGATCAGCATAGCGCCGGCAAGCGTTGCCGCCGAAATTACATATTCGGTGTAAGTGGGGATGTATTCGAGAAAATGCTTAGGAACGTTTTGAATAGGAAACTCCGGATGAAACTGCGTGGGGATAACAATGAGCATCCGTTTCATCCAGGCTCCCAACAGCACAAATATTGAAATGATAAGTGATGGTAGCGGTTTGCGCATGCGGCGGAAAAGCAGCAAAACAATGGGCGCTACCAGACCTAATATCTGCGTAAGCCAAAATAATGGTGCCTGGTGTCCAAGAAATAATTCTCTCAGATGTTCGCCATCGAGACGCTGCCAGGTATAGCCCGGCACCAGGTATTCGTTGATATTAAAATATAAATACAACAGCATGGTGAGCACCAGCAGTTTGTTCATCATATTAAAATGGCGATCGGTAATGTATTGCTGCAGCTTGTGACGTTTTCGGAAAACATACATGGCAATTATCACGGCAGCCGATCCTGCCACAAAAGCTCCTGCTATAAAATACGGTCCAAAGATGGTGCTGTGCCAGCCAGTGCGACTGTTGACGGCAAAGAGCCAGGAGGTAACGGTATGGATAGAAAATGCTACCGGAAGGATCAGGATAATCATCACGATCATAGAACGCCTGAGCAAACGCCACTGCTCCTGCGTGCCATGCCAGCCCAGCGAAAGAGCTTTGTAGAGCTTACGCTGCCAGGGCGGCGAATCGGTCATGCGGTCGCGCAGGATGGCAATATCCGGTATGAGCGGCAGATAAAGCAAAATGATGCTGATGACCAGATAGGTGTTTACCACAAAGAAATCCCAGAGTATCGGCGACTGGAGACGACCGTGCAACACAACATTTTGCAGCCGGTCGGGGCGCCCCATGTCGATAACGATGGAAGCAGCCGCCATGGTGATGGCACCGAGGGCTATCATTTCAGCTATGCGCGAAAGCGGGTTCGACCAGTTTTGGTGAAGCAGCTTAAGGATGGACGAAATCAACGACCCGATGAGGCTCACCGCCACCCAAAACACAAAGTTGGCGATGTAAACTCCCCATGCCGAATAGTCGCGCATGTCGGTAACCCCCAGCCCCTTTATGAGTTGGTGGCCGTAGGCTATGGCGCCCAGGATGATGATGACGATAAGAAATCGTATCCACAACTTATTGGCAAAGGTGTTCTTGTGCAAAGGCCGTATCAGGTCTTCACGCACCTGCTCAAAGGTGGGCGCTTGTGGAAGTGTGGAAGTGGTAACAGGTGTAGACATATCTTCTTGTTATTTAGATTTGGCTGAAAAACAATGATTAACCTCTCTTTTCTTCATACTTTTCCTGAAACTTATCTACAGGCACATACGGCGATGTACGATTTTTGGGTGGCAGGTAATACACCTGCGGTTTGGTTCCCAGATCCTCGAAGTAGGTATAGCCGGCATTGTCGCGGATCAGCTCCGAGAACTTCACCGTTTCGTGCGTGGTTCCGTTGGTAACGGTATCTTCGAGTTTATCGCCAAACCAATACACCCCATTGGGACACGCCGACACACAATAGGGCAGCTTGCCTATGCGCAATCTGTCGGCGCTCATCAGACATTTGGTGATGGTTCCTTTTTTCTGTGGCACATTCAGCTCCACATCATACACACGGTTTTTCTGTTCCTCGGTATAATCCGGTTCAAACCATTGAAATCTCCGCGCTGAATAGGGGCAGGCGGCAATACAAAAACGGCAGCCGATGCAGCGCAGGTTGTCGATAAGCACAATGCCATCGCTGCGCTTGAAGGTGGCGTTCACCGGACACACTTTGGTACACGGCGGATTGTCGCAATGGAAACATGGGGTGGGCATGTAATAAGGCGCTCCTGACTTGCTATCCTGCATTTGCAAGACATTGATGTGCGATTGGTAGGGCTTGAGTTCGTGCGCACCCACGCAAGCGTCCATACATTTGCGTGCATTTTTGCATTTAGCCAGGTCTATCACCCACGTCCAATGATGCCCGGTAAGGCCTTCGCGGCCACGTTCCTGCAACTCGGTGAGCTTTTCTTTGCGTACCCGCTTTATCTGTGATGGATCTACCTCCACCAATTCGCCGGTGGCGGTAAGTAGTTTTATCTTTTCGCCGCTGCCCGCAGGCTGGTTGCTGCACGAAGCCAAAACGCCGGCGCCGGCTACTACGCCGGCACCCAGCAAGGCCGACTGCTTTAAAAAGTTGCGGCGCGAATCGTTGGTTGGGTTATGTTGTTGATCTTTCATTAGTAGTAAAATATTATTGCATTAATTGTTTTTTGCTTTCGCAGAAAGTGGAGTAAAAATAGAACTTAATTTTCCACATCGGGCGATAAATTACCTAAATGGCCATGATTTAAAAATGTTCTAAATAAAATCAAGCTTTAAAATAAATAAAATCAATGCGTTACAAATGAATTCTTGTTGTTCGTTTCCCGAATCGCAAGCTCTCGGGATTTCCCCGATGGGTCGGGGCAGGCAGCTCCGCTCAAGTTCGTTGTTCCCCTTCGACAAGCTCAGGGTAAGACCTTCGACAAGCTCAGGGCAGACTGTTATTCCCTTCGACAAGCTCAGGGCAAGTGTTGTTCGTTGTTGCAATCAGCCGAACCATCGCATGGCATGCATTATTTGAATATTACTACTTACGCCTGGCGTCTTGCGCCCGGCTTTTCTTTTCAGCCGGAATTATCCGCATCGAAATATTACTTTTGTGGCATCCGAAAAAAAAGATGCGTAAAAAAAAATCTATGCCACCAAAAACAAATAAACTAAAAACTGCTCCTGCACCTGCTAAGGGCAAGAAAAAAGCAAAGCACAAACCGCTTAGGTTCAGCAATCCTGTCCAGCCTGTTGTCGATCTTTTCCGCAACCGGCTTTTTCAACAAATCAGCGGACTGACGTTGATTGTGGTTTCTGTGTTTTTGGGCATCAGCTTCGTTTCCTACCTCGACACCTGGGGAGCCGACGATAATCTTTTCAGTTATTCATTTTGGGAAACCCTAAGCAACCGTTCGCTTGAAGCGACCAACATCATGGGCAAGGTTGGCGCCGCACTGTCGAACATTTTCATAAAAGAGAGCTTCGGTGTGTCGGCATTTTTTATCCTTGCTTTTGCAATAGCGGCAGGCATCCAGCTTATTTGGCCCAAAGCAAAAATTCCTTTGTGGAAAATTTTCAGAATTAGTGTGCTTGGGCTGCTTTGGTTTTCGGCTGCATTTGCTTTCGTTGCCCCGACGGTGATGGATGGCATCCTGGCAGGCAAGTTAGGCATGTACACCTACCAATGGCTCGACTCGCTGCTGGGAACCGTTGGTGCCGGGCTGTTGCTATTTTTTGTCATGATCCTGTTTTTGCTGGTAGCCGGGTTTTTCAAAATTTTTAAAACAAAAAAATCCTCTTTTGGCCTTTTCGGAAATAAAAAGAAGGATAACACAAAAGCCAACGGCAAGAAAGAGCCGCGTGGCGACCAGTACAATGTAGAGGAATATGCGATTGGCCCTGAGGGCGACGATGAAAAACTTCTTGAAGGCTATCCCCGCCCCAGACAAAAACCTGCGCTCACCGACTACCCGGCGACAGTTGAGCTTAAAGTTGATAAAAAGCCCGCACGCGAACCCGAGCGCAAGCTGCCCCCGCCCGACATCGACTTCACCATCGAAAATCCGGCGGAGCAATCGGCAACGTCATCGCCACCTGCACCCACACCTGCTGCTCCTGCGTCCAAACCACAAAAAGGCAGTCTGGAAACTGACTATGACCCGCGGCTGGACCTGCCGCACTACAAATTCCCGCCGCTCGATCTGTTGAGCGACTACGGAGCCACGCGCGTCAATGTGCAAAACGAGGAGTTGCAGGCCAACAAAAATCGTATCGTCGAAACACTCAGCCAGTACAAAATTGAGATTGAAAAAATAAAGGCAACCATCGGCCCCACGGTAACGCTTTACGAAATAGTGCCTGCGCCGGGCATCCGCGTGTCGAAGATAAAAAATCTGGAAGACGACATCGCTCTGAGCTTGTCGGCGCTGGGCATCCGCATCATTGCACCCATCCCCGGCAAGGGAACCATCGGCATTGAAGTGCCCAACCAAAACCCCGACATCGTTTCGATGAAGTCGGTGCTGGGATCGGAGCGGTTTCAGAGCGCCCATTATGAGCTGCCTTTCGGAATGGGGAAGACCGTTTCTAACGAGGTGTTTGTGGCCGACCTCACGCGTATGCCCCACATCCTGATGGCCGGCGCCACCGGTCAGGGAAAATCCGTTGGCCTGAACGCCATCATCGCATCGCTGCTGTACAAAAAACATCCGGCGGAACTTAAGTTTGTGATGGTTGATCCCAAAAAAGTGGAGCTGACGCTTTTCTCTAAAATAGAACGCCACTTTCTGGCCAAGCTGCCCGACAGCGAAGAAGCCATCATCACCGACACGCGCAAAGTGGTGCGCACGCTCAACTCCCTCGGCATAGAAATGGACACGCGCTACGAGCTGCTCAAAGATGCCCAGGTGCGCAACATCAAGGAGTACAACGTCAAGTTTTTGCAGCGGCGGCTCAACCCCATCGAAGGACACCACTTTATGCCTTACATCGTTTTGGTGATAGATGAATTTGCCGACCTGATAATGACGGCAGGCAAAGAGATAGAAATACCGCTTACGCGATTGGCACAGCTCGCCCGCGCCGTGGGCATCCATCTCATCATCGCCACACAAAGGCCTTCGGTAAATATTATCACCGGAAGCATCAAAGCCAACTTCCCGGCACGTCTGGCGTTCCGCGTTATCTCCAAAATCGATTCGCGCACCATCCTCGACAGCCCCGGCGCCGACCAGCTCATCGGGCGCGGCGACATGCTGCTCTCCACCGGCAGCGACCTCATCCGGCTGCAATGCGGCTTCATCGACACCCCGGAGATCGACCGCCTCACCGAGTACATCGGCTCACAACGCGCCTATCCCAGCGCACACATCCTGCCGGAATTTGCCGACGAGCAGAGCGAAAACATCGCCGAGTTTGATCCCGACCAAAAAGACCCTCTCTTTGAAGACGCTGCCCGCATTCTGGTGCAAACGCAGCAAGGCTCCACATCGCTGCTGCAACGCAAAATGAAGATTGGCTACAACCGTGCCGGCCGCATCATCGACCAACTGGAAGCCGCCGGAATAGTAGGCCCCTTCGAAGGCAGCAAAGCCCGCGAAGTAATTATTAAAACAGAAATAGACTTGGAACAGTTTTTGACAGATCTCGACACACGAAATTAAAAATCTAAAAATCATGACATCAATCCCAAAAGTGCTCCTGGCAACTATCGCGCTGCTCATTTTCAGCATCCCGCAAACAAATGCCCAGTCCAAAGACAAACAAGCCACCGACATCCTCGACGAAGTAACCGCCAAAACCAAAGCCTACGAATCCATAAAAATGGATTTTACCTACCAGATGGAAAACCCTGAAGCCAACATCAACGAAACCACTTCGGGCAGCGCACTGGTAAGTGGCGACAAATACCGCCTCGACATCGCCGGGCAGCTCGTCATCTCCGACGGAACCACCCTCTGGACGGTGATAAAAGATGCCGAAGAGGTGCAGGTAAACGAAGTGAACGACAACAACGAAGCCTTCTCCCCTACCAAAATGCTGACCGACTACAGCAAAAATTACAAATCGAAACTCATCTCCAAAACACAGGCTGTAAATGGTGTAGATGTGTATATCCTGGAGCTGACACCCAATAAAAAAGAAAATTTCAAAAATGTAAACCTCTACGTCCGTCGCAGTGAGATGCAACCCTACCGCATCGAAATCTACGACTACAACGGCAGCGTTTACACCTACACCCTTACCAGCTTCAAACCCAACGTAGCCGTAAAAGCGGGCGACTTTAGCTTCGTCGAGTCACAGTATCCTGACTACGAAATTATTGATATGAGATAAAAACAGGCCTCAGCCCAAAGCTCTCAGCCCTCAGGAGGTGGTCATTTTTTTTGGTGCAGCGCACCGAAATATTATTTTATCACCAACAAAACCAAGCAAGCGCAAAGGATATTTTAGAAACCTCACCGGAGTATTTGCTTTTTAAACCAAAACAAACAACAATATCATGCATTGTGGTAAGGTTCGTTGCGCAGGATGGTCATAGCGCGGTAGAGCTGTTCGAGAAAGATCAGGCGGATGAGCTGGTGAGAAAACGTCATGGGCGACAATGAGATTTGTGCCTGTGCGCGGCTGTAAACCCCGGGCGAAAAGCCATAAGCGCCGCCAACGACAAAGCAAAGGTTTTTGATTCCGCTGTTCATCTGCTGCTGCACAAAATCAGCAAATCCTTCGGAAGTGTAAGAAACCCCTCGCTCGTCGAGCAGTACCACATAGTCGCGCGGGTCGAGTTTTTTAAGAATCTGCTCGCCTTCGTACGCTTTAAACTTTTCGGAGCTGATGCCGCGTGCATTTTTCAGAGCCGGTATTACCACCTCCTCATATGGTAAGTAGTTGAGCAGCCGCTTGCGATAGCTCTGGCAGCCGGCAACAACAAAATCCTGAAAAGTCTTTCCTACCTGAACAAAACGTATTTTCATCTTATTGTAACAAATGGGTGTTTCCGAAAGTTTTTATCTTTGCAACAATACCAAAAAAATTATGAAAAGCTTGATTGCCCATAGCACCAAAACAATCGCTACAGCCTCACTTTTGCTGATGCTGATGATCGCGCTGTGTCCCGCTCGCACAATGGCGCAAGAAGCCGAAACCATGCAGAAAATTACTGCGGCACTCACCAGCGGCAACGCCACCGCGCTGGCAAGCCATTTCAACACTACGGTGGCTTTGACGCTTCCTGTAAACGACGGCACCTACAGCAAGAAACAAGCGGAACAACTGATAAAAATGTTTTTTGAAAAAAATCCAGTCAATGATTTCACCACCGAGCACCACGGCACCTCCAACGACGGCTCCGGTTACATCATCGGTGAGTTGCATACCACCCAACAAAAAACCTTTCGCGTGTATGTGCTTACCAAAAAACGCGACGGCATCGATCTGATACAACAACTGCAGATTGAAGAAGCATAACAGTTCTCAGGAGGCAGTCCTCAGTCAACAGTTCTCATTTCTCAACTTCCAGTCCTCAGTCAACAGTTCTCAGTTCACAGACAACAGAGAAAAACCAACGGTGTCGCTTAGAGCGAAGCCCTTGGTAAACCGCTCCCTGCGCCTTGCGCCCTGCGCCCCGCGCCTTCCTTTTCTTTCCTATTATAGCCATCATTCATTAACCATCGATTTGCTACCTTTGCAGCAAAATTTTCAGGTTATGTATTTAGATGAACTGATTAAGCAAGCTCTCGCCGAAGACATTGGCAGCGGCGACCATACCACGCTTTCAACAATTCCGGCAACGGCCACAGGTGAAGCACAACTGCTCATCAAAGCCAACGGCGTGGTGGCGGGCATAGAGGTGGCCCGGAAAGTTTTTGAAACCCTCGACCCCACGCTGCAGTTCAAGCCCTTGATGAAAGACGGCACCAAAGTGATGGTGGGCGACATTGTATTCACGCTCTCGGGCAGCAGCCGTTCCATCCTCACCGGCGAGCGGCTGGCGCTCAACTTTATGCAACGCCTCAGCGGCATCGCCACAGCCACCCGGCACATGGCCGATCTTATTGCCGACACGCCCGCGCGCTTGCTCGACACCCGCAAAACCACACCGCTGCTGCGACAGCTCGAAAAACAAGCCGTGGTAGCAGGTGGTGGCACCAACCACCGATACGGGCTTTACGATATGATTCTAATAAAAGACAACCATGTGGATTTTGCCGGCGGCATCCGGCAAGCCATCGAGGCGACACACCAATACATGAAAGAGAAAAAAATGAATCTGAAGATAGAGATAGAGGTGCGTAACTTCGACGAGTTGCAGCAGGTGCTGCGAAGCGGCGGCGTGCACCGGGTGATGCTCGACAACTTTTCGCCTGAAGATCTGCAACGCGCCGTCGGGATTGTTGACGGCCAAATGGAGACAGAAGCCTCCGGGCGCATCACTGCGGAAAACATACGCAGCTACGCCGAAACCGGTGTCAATTTTATCTCGTCAGGTGCGCTGACCCATCAGATAAAAAGCCTCGACATGAGCCTGAAAGCGTTGCACCATCATCAATAATAAATCGTGAACCCGCTCAAACGCCACCATAATATTTCCGGCAAGCGCGACAAACGCGTGGTAGTCTTTTTGCGCAACAGCGCAGCCTTTACCATACGTCAGTTGCGAAAAATAGTGCTGCCGGGTTTTGATGGCATCCCGCTTTTCACAGTTTTAATATTTTTCTTTCAGGGACTTTTTGAGGGCAAACTTACCCTGCGCGCCTCGGCGGTGTCGTACAACTTTTTCCTGGCAATGTTTCCTACCATCTTGTTTTTTTTCACCATCATTCCCTTCGTTCCTATCCTCGACTTTCAGCCTACACTGCTCAACGCTTTGCAGGAAGTAATTCCGGCCACGCTTTGGTGGCACGTGAGCAGCACGCTCACGGAGATCATCACACGTCCGCGCAGCGACTTGCTCTCCATAGGTTTTATCCTGGCGCTCTACTTTTCTACCAACGGCATCGCCTCCATCATCGAAGGATTCAACTCTACCGTGCATGCCATCGAAACGCGCTCGTGGCTCAAGCAACGGCTGGTGTCGCTGTTTTTGCTGGTGGTGATTTCGGTATTAATTATCATACTAATCTCTTTGTCGATCATCGGCGGCTACATCATCCGCTGGCTGATGAACGAAGGCATCCTCACCGATTTTTTTACCATCCTCATGATCCAGGTTTTGCGATGGATACTCATTGTGTCGCTGTTTTTGTTTACCAATTCATTCCTGTACTATTTTGCTCCCGCCCGCCGACGCGAGTTCCGCTTTATTTCGGCCGGCTCTACCCTGACCACAATATTGCTGATTTTAACAACCTATGGTTTTAATTTCTACATCGACAACTTCAACCGCTACAATGCACTTTACGGGTCGATAGGCACGTTACTGGTATTTATGTTGTGGATTTATTTTAATAGCATCATCGTACTCATCGGCTTTGAGCTTAATGCAAGCATCAGGATGGCCAAAGGAGATATTGCTCCGGCCAGCGAAGAAGAGGCGCTGGGACATTCATAAAATAAAAACCTATCAGAAAAGTATGACCGAAAAGATTTTTTTTATTGGGGGAGGAGCCATTGCTACAGCGATGGGCAATGTGCTGGCTGCTAAAGAAGACACGAATGTAACCCTGCTATCGATAGAACAGGAGGCCGTAGAAAATATTAATACCCGACACATTAACGAGAAATATTTCCCTAACATCCGCTTGCAGGAGCGTTTGAAAGCTGCGACGGATTTTGGGCTTTTACAGCAAAAGGCATTGGTTTTTATCGCCATCCCGTCAGTAAGTGTGGTCGACTTTATCCATAGCCACACCATTCATCCCGAATCGGCACTCATCAACCTGGCCAAAGGCTTTGGCAACGAAAACCGCACCATCGTCTAGTACCTGGCCGACGAACTGC
>Ga0265293_10001319_pt1 | contig 54365 bp, 53 predicted proteins | sample Munlanlewell138R_FD_192505 | JGI IMG/M metagenome (GOLD analysis project Ga0265293, IMG submission 192505) | Leachate microbial communities from a municipal landfill in Southern Ontario, Canada - Leachate well 138R | ecosystem: Engineered > Solid waste > Landfill > Unclassified | place: Canada... | reverse complement strand
ATACTGAATTACCTTTCTCTATTTGAGCAACAGTAAAAACACTTATACCCGCTTTCTCAGCAAGTTGTTGCTGCGTAAGTTTCTTTCTTAGTCGGTAGTTTTTAATTCTTCTGCCGATTTCCTGAATAACTTCTGTATTACTTAAACTGTTCCAATCCATATCTTATTTTATAATGAAATCATTGCAAAGATTGGAATATTAATTTAATATAACAATAGCATATACATGGTTTATATACATAAACCGCATATTACAGATGTATTTACTGTTGTTAAATGAGTGTTTTTAAAGGAGCGCACTCCCAGATCAGATCTGACCCGCCGCCTCTTTAAAAGGAACAACCGTAATACCACTACTGCGCACTTGCTTACTATCTCCCGCATAAATAATCCATCCTCTCTCCTCACCCGAAATTTTTAACCACTCAGTAAGCGAGCCAAAGTAATCGTTGGTGATGGTTTGTCCGGATTTAATTTCTATTGGCACCAAGCCATCCTGGTTCTCAATCAGTAAGTCAACCTCTCTTCCAAGGCTATCACGCCAAAAATAGAGGTTGCTCAACTTGCCTTGATTGTATCTGTTTTTCAAAAAGTCAACCACAATCATATTTTCAAACAGCGCACCTCTTAAGGGATGCAACTTCAGTTGATTTGCATTCTCAATGCCCAGCAATGCCGAGGCCACCCCTGTGTCGTAAAAATACAATTTGGGCATCTTTACAATGCGCTTGTTGAAATTCTTGTGGTAAGGCTGTAGTCTGAAAACAATAAAACTCGCTTCTAAAACAGACAGCCAGGCAGCAATTGTTTTGTTATCCACACCTGTTTCAACGGCCAGGTTATTCATGTTCAACAACTGCCCAATGCGTCCGGCACACAAACGTAAAAAGCGTTCAAAGCTCGTCAGGTTTGTGATATTACGTATCAACCTGACATCACGCTCTACGTATGTTCTAATATAATTGGCGAAATACCTACTTGTCTCTGCCTCCGTTTCGTCATTATGGAGAGCCGGGTATAAACCTTTATACAACAACTCGTTAACCGGCAACTCGGGATTTGGCAACTCTCCCAAAGATAAAGGCAACAAAAACAGGTACCCCACCCTCCCCGCCAAGCTCTGAGATATATTTTCTTGCAAAAGAAAATTGTTTGATCCGGTTAATATAAACCGTCCACAAGTAGCATCCTCATCAAGTAGCTGTTGTAAGTAAGAGAAGATATCGGGAGTACGCTGCACCTCATCCAGAATGGCTCCTTCAGGAAAACCTGCCAAAAAACCTCGCGGATCCTCCAATGCAAAATTTCTTGTATCCGGGTTCTCCAAACTCACGTATTCCTTGTCGGGAAAAGTCATGCGAACCAGCGTCGTTTTTCCCGATTGCCGAGGCCCCACTACAGCCACCGCTCTAAACTGCTCGGCCAATGATCGAAGCTCTACCTGAGCCTGTCGTGCAATTTTCATATGTTAATAATAAGGTAAATACACATACAAAAATACAATTTTGGAATTGAATTCCAAAATTGTATAGCTATCATCCAGTTGCATCAAAACCTGTTCCACTTTTTGTATCCTCGTCTAGAGAAAAATGATACACTTAGTCAAAGAAAACGTGCAACCTAGCACCCTTCACTCTCACCCCTAGTATACCTTTCAGGGTATAAAAATCCGAAAACATTTAAAATAACACCCTAACGGGTATAATTACGCAGTCCCAGATTGGATCTAGCGCGCCATTCGATTTTTACAAAAACGTAACTATCTATTAATGTGGCACTTGGTAAAAACTAAAAGAAAAGTGGCGCGCTTGATCCAATCTGGCAAGCCATCACCCTTCACCCCTCACCCTTCACCCTATCCCCCTGCCCCTTCCCCAGCACCGTCGCAAAGATGTAATAGAAATACCGCCTGAGGGTCAGCCCTTCCATCATTTGGGCATCGGTCTCGGCCAATAGAACAGGGGTGGACATGTCAATTTCGTTGATCTGGGCCAGTCCGGTGATGCCGGGCAGGTGGTTGTAAACGCCCAGCTTGTCTCGCTCAGCAATCAATTCCGTTTGGTTATACAAATTCGGCCTGGGACCTACAAAACTCATGTCGCCTTTGGCCACGTTGATAAGCTGAGGCAGTTCATCCAATTTGGTTTTACGCAGAAAGTGTCCAAACTTTGTAATGGCAGAAGGATCAGCCAAATGCGAGGCCACAGATTTGGTGTCCTTTCGCATGGTACGGAATTTAACCAGCCGAAACGGCTTTTGATTCTTCCCCACCCGTTCCTGAATAAAAAAAGGACTCCCTGTATCAAAAAGTCCTATGATATATAGCACCAGTCCAACGGGCCAAATAATCAGCAACCCCGCAACTGAAAAAAGGAAATCAAACAAACGCCGCATGTATTAATTCTTAAACGATTCCAAAGTTTGCAACAATTCTTCTTCTGTATGGTATGGCAAAGCCTCCAGGTTCAAAGCCTCCTTCAATTTCCGGTTAGAAACCACATAATTCTCGGTCAGTTTCTGCAACCGTAACGAATTCAACGGCAAACGCAAAACATCTCCCACACGCGCAAACCACTTGATCAACCCGGCACTCAGATGCCAAATTTTAGGCCTCTTACCCAAAGACTCGCAAATCAACTCAATCAACCGATTGGTAGAAACAGGTTCATCGTCCGCCACATGGTACACCCCGGACGGAATGGTGCCGGCAGCCAACTCCCCCACCAAAAAACACAAATTCCGAGCCGAGGTAAACGACCTCTTGTTATCGAAAGCCCCCAATGGCCACGGGATTCCCCTGCGCACCACCTGGTACAACAGGTTCAGGTTCCCCTTGTTGCCCGGTCCGTGAATCATGCTCGGTCTCAGAATATATACGTTGACATCCGCAGCCTCGGCCCCGGCCCCGGCCTTTTCCAGCGCCTCCCAGATGTACTCCTCTGCCTTCCTTTTAGACTCGCCATAAGGCCCTACAGGCCGAGGCACCGCCTCCTCTGTAAGCACCTCCTCTTCTACCCTGTCCGCCACCGCCTTCACGGTACTGAAGAAAATAAAAGACCGCTTCCCTGTACCAGTTTTGCGACCTACATCTGATGCTTCCAGGAATTGGTCGAACACCCTCTTAGTCAATCCGTAATTGACCTTCATGTACGCCTCTTCATGAGATTCGCCACGCACATCATGCGCCAACCCCGCCAAATGAATGACAGCATCGTACACACTCAAATCCACCTGCTCTAGCCCGTCCCAATGAAACGACTGCCGCACACCCTCAGGCGCCACCTGCCCCAAATCAAGCACATCAACCACATCCCCTCTCCCCACAAAACCACCCACCAAATGACTCCCCACAAACCCCGATGCTCCGGTAATTAATATGTTCATAGACTTTTAAACTTATGCTTTAAAGAAATTAGGGAAATAAGCATTGACTAACAAATATGGAATGCAATTCTGTGTCTATAAACGTCAACACCAGATTATTATGATTTATCAAAACTCATCTAAAATTTTATCAAACAAATTTTGAATCTGTTCTTTAGGAAAGGTATAGCTTCTTGAGCTTTTAGGATGTTTAAACTGGTCACCTTCTTCATTATCGCGTCTGGCAAAAACTCTTTGCTGCTGCTCACCTCCTAATTCAATAATAATTTTATCTAACATTTTGCCTAATTGATCATTGCGTACATTGTCTGCACGATTGTTTTGTCTCAAAAATTCAATTAAGATTTGATTTGAAATAATTACCATTTTTATATCTTTTACTATTGGTATTAATTATTCAGTTGGAATATTTTTTTGCTTGTAGTTATCTAGTTTTCTTCTTAATTTTTCCCGGTGTTCTTCCAAATATTTTAATATTTCTTCTAATGTCATTTTGGAGAGTTTCTCCTCAAATTCTAGTTGAGACACAAGGTTTTCAATAGTATACAGAGCATCCTCAACAGGATTGAGTGCTTCTTCAATATGTGCATAAAATTCTTGTATCTGATTATATTTGTCGTATAACTTATCCCACTTTTCTTCTAGATCATACACACGGTCATTAAATATATCCAACTTCGTGATTCTATCATCCAGTTTATCCATTTCTTTCTCCAAAAGCTTTATCTGCTGCTCATATTCTTCCAAAATACAGCTAACTTCTTTCTCCATTTTTTTTAAGAATTCTAAGTAGCTTCGAAACTTATCCTGATATTGTTTTTTCATTAAAGAAGTTTTTACACATTTTTTTTCGATGTTAGAAACGTACAGTCTGAAAAAACGTTCGATTTATTAGTGCACTGCCCTTGAATCTTATTTTCAGTTCAAAAAACTCGCATTTTAATCCATTATGCAAATTTATTTTAGAAAGCAAGCCACAATTACCTTAAGTATTACACATCTAGGGGAGTTTATATTTATTTTCTTTAATACTTGTTAAACACAAATCAATTAATGATAACATTCTAAAGAAGAGATAATTTAGATGTTTTATTTCATGAATCTCCTTTTTATCAGTTTCGTGGTGTCTAATTCTGTATTCATTTCCAATTTTTGTTAAAATAATAAATTCATTGTTTATGAATTCCCCATCTATATTACCTGATACTATTGTTAATAATTTACCTGCTGATTGCCTTTTGTCAATCCCCTGATAATAAGTCTTTAATCTTTCAAATGCATCCCAAAGTTTTTCAATTGCAACTTGTTTATCCATTGGATTGAAAAATCTTTTTTTAGCTTCTTCAATTAACTTGTTTAATTCTTCGTCATCAGTATCAATGTCTTTGTTAACAAGTAATTCTGTATTTATATTAAGATCAATTAAAAATGACAAGTCAATTCCCTTGTTAGTATTTAAACTTTCTTTGAAAAATGCCTTAAATTCTTCAATTGCTTTTTGATAATTACCCTCATAATTCAATCTTTTTTCCTTGGCTTCTTTTCTGAACTCTCTTTTATTAAATAGTCCTCTTTCTATAACAATTGATATTTCCTTAATTGTCAGCTGAAGCAATACGTCTTTTACCCAGTACCTTCTCGTTGTTCCATCGTGAATATATTTAAAACCTAAATCTGTAAAAAAACTTGTAAGTTGAGATGATGTGCGATATGGAAAACTGTTATCATCTCCACAAATAAATTCAGCTAACTCTATCTCAAAATCTAAATTCCCTTGTCTTGCCTTAAGAAGTTTATAAAGCTTTAAATCTTCAAGTGAATTTCTGTCAAAACTGAGTAAAAACATTGTATCTGAAAGTAAAGTTTCCGCTTGATTAAATCCTATATTGTCAATTTTGATTTCTATACGAAAAAAAGGAAAGTCCTCAACATCAGTATTTTCAACTTCATTATAAAAATTTATCCGATTAAATCTTAATTTTTGGTTATCATCCAAAGATTCTAAAATCCCCTTCCTGAAATTGTTGAATTCCTCAAGATTCTCATCTGATAATTCCGATTTAAAACGAGCCAGATTATTTAATTTAGAAACTAAACATTCTGTTTTTCCAATATTGATCATATTTATCCCCTTGTAAATTTGTTTGTACAACCCACATTGTCTACATGGATGAATTATATATAGGCTCCATCATAAGGAGTTGAGCACATATATGTCTTTTATCTTAAATGTTTTTTTGTTTTTCTTGATTCTATAATCAATAAGGAACAACCATCCTTAATACATTTTCCTGTTCTTCGGACAACTTGTTTTCTTGTGAAACAGTGCATGATAAATCAAAAATTGCTTTTATGACAGTATCATTAATTTCTTTGGTACTGCCTAAAATGCTCATAATATTATTTGCCAGCCATATGCGATAATAAATAATACGGATTCTTCTAGGGGTAAGTATTGATTCAGTTTCCTTCATGTACCTTCCTTGCATGTATCTTGAAATTTGATTAACAATTTCTGAATTCGTTAAAGCTCTAACTTCTTGTACCTCCTTCTCCTTCGAAGTAGTTATTTTTTTACCTCTACTCGCTTTTTCTTTTTGCTTTTCCTCAGTTTCATACGAACCTTCTTCTTTCGCCAGTTTTTCAAGAAATTCAATCTGATGATTAAGACCAAGTGGTGGAAGGGCAATACCTGTCAGGAAGATTTTATCAAGTTGTTCTGTTACTATTGTTTCAAGCCGCTTAGTCACTATTATTTTCTGTTTGCTCTTATCATCATCAATGAGTGGCTTATATTTATGAGTTATAGCCATTCTTAATCTTTCCTCTTCTACACTGCAAATAATTACTAACCTTTTTTTTATGTTGTCATTTTCTAAAACAGTTCTTAAAGAATCTATTATTGAAACCATTTTAGTTTCCAGACACCTGTCAACATCATCTACATATAAGATTACTTTCTTGTTAGAAATTCTCCTTTTGGGAACCCATTTTTTTAGCAGATTTGCCAATTCTTTTTCAATTTCTGCTTGAATCCCCATTTCGTTCTTAAAAGGGATTCCCTTAGAAAAACGTCTAGTTAATGTAACAGCCGACTTGGAATACTTAAAATAAGAAACCACTAATGATCCTATTGTGCTGACTGTCGGTGCAGCAATTATCGCAACAATTATCTTTATAATTTCTAACAGAGAATTACTGTTATTTTTATAGAAGAAAATACAAGAAAAGAAAACAACTATTAATAAAAATAGACTTCCTAAAATAATTTGTCTATAATGACGATTAATTAAAAAACATACTTTCTTGTACCACTTTGCATGTTTATAAAATACCTCAAATAAATAAGCCCATATGGCAGGTGTATCCTGATACTTCCATGCATTAAATTCAACAACGTCATAGTGAATAGTATTAGAATCTTTCTTTTGATTTCTATCTTCAATTTTCTCCTTGATATTTTTGAAAAAATAGCTTTTCCCTCTGCCCCATGGGGCAAAGATTCCAATCATACACACATTATTTGAGTCAGGATTACATACAGTATCAATTTGCCTAACAAAACCTTCAGCTAGCTTCTCAATATTAAAGCAAGGTTCTATGCTTGAATCTTTAATATCGTGATACTTCTCTATTGCATCGTACTTTTTTGGTGGGGCTTGATCGAAAGAGATAAGTGGTAGTTTTGTACCAGATTCTCCTGGGTCTAATCCTAGACCTGGTCCTGGTCCACTATAAATCAAGCTCTCTGCAAAGTCAACACCATAAGAAGTGATACTTAAAATATGGCCATCACTTCCTTCATAAAGCATCGTTTCAATATAATTATGGTCAGATAAAAAATGTAGTACCCTAGCTTGCTGATCTTCACTCTCAAACTTAATGCCCTGATTCTCACAGAATTTTGAAAAGTCAATGTTTAGATCGTTTCTATGTTTGTATATCTCAACTAAAACCTTTTCCCTTAACTTTTTTTCTGTCATTATGCAAGTTTTCTTTACTAATTTCTTCGTTGGGTATAATCCAAGAAGAAAATACATTAATGAGCGTAACGTGCTCAAAATCCAATTGAGTTGAGTTTAGCTATTTTTATCACTAAGACTTCCCATCATATCGTTTAAACTCTTGCCTGAATAAAAATGGAAAGTCTATAATTCGAAATGAGTAATTATTACAAAGCCATGTCCAGATAGACCCGCAATCATCTGCAGATATTTTATTTTCCCCAATACCTAAAATTGTTTTTGATTTGTGAGTTAGTAAAAGAGAGTCTTTATATTCAGTAGAAATTTCAATTGCACTTGCACCAAAATAGAAAAAGTCATAAGAAATTAGTACTGCATCTACTGAAGTATCTCTGTGTAAGTTATCAAAATTAATAACACCATCTGGATTACTATGATGTGAATCACTTTGATGCCATGTTCCATCTGGTTTTAAATAATAAATATTATCACCATAGGCAGTTTTTCTACTTCCATTTAAACAAGGCTTCTTAAATTGAAAACGTTCGTCTATCCAATACTCATTATAAGTCATTTTTTCGCCTACCTTCATTGCAAACACTAAATTGTTACCTAACTTCCTTGGTGTAATACCAAAAACATAATCACCAACAACTAAGTTTTTTCGTATTCTTGGTTTACATGTAGCAAGAGTGCAAAAACCACCAAAAGGATTAGGTGCAAAACCGTAATCTCTCGATAAAATATATGAATATCCAATACACATTTCAGCAAGTGATACCTTGTTGAATCAAATCAGGATTGTCTCGTGGGCTGCCGTCGCTATTTTCAAAATTACCCTTATTCTCAATAGCATTTATAATTTTCTTTCCATTCCATGCGACTATTGAATCAGCAAAAACATTTAAATTATCAGGAATTTCGGAATCAGTTGCACCATGTAGAAATACACCAACGATGTTTTTACCCTCTTTTGTAGCGTACTCTATTTCCCAATTTACCCATTTACTTTGAGCAGTTTTATCTCCAATTAAACAAATAAGAGTACCGGCCCATTCAATCCGAGGACGCAATATACTTTTTATGTATTCCTCACTATGTGCATCATTAGGTTTACTACTGTCAATTGAGCTGTTTTTTAGATTATAACCTTTAGATTCTAATAAACTTTTTAATTTTTGAATGTGTTCGTCATCCTCACCTTTATGACTTATAAAAACATTTTTATTTTTCATGAAAAAATATGACTAAATAATTTTACTGATAATTCAGCTTTTATTATATTGTTCTTTTTGTAATATCAAAAGACCAATAATTGCATATCCCATAATATCTTTCAACGTATCTTCAATGGATTCAAAATTAGGTTCAGTACCCTTATTAGCTTTCTCCTGAAGTGTTTTAAAACGGCAGGCTTTATCATATATATGCACCATGTTTCCATTTAACCCTAAATTAAAACTTGCGCCTCCATAGTCTTCATTTTTTTTGATAAGAATATCAGTTACTTCATCGGTAATAGCTTTAATTTCTTTTTTATTCATATTGCCTCTTATTTAAGTATCTCTCTGAAAGTTCAGATAGAATTGGATTAACAAAATCAACTCGAGTCTTCGTGCTTTTTAAATACAGAACTTTAACCCAATCGTTAAAAAAATCTTCGTTGAAATCAACTAGATCTTTAGTTTTTCCTGAACGTATATTTTTTTCAAAAGAAAAGAGGTTATCAACTTGAGAATCCAAATCTTCTAATGTCCTAAATTTTTTTTCATAACTATAGAAATCATCAATCACATTCTCAACCTCAGATAACTTTCTAATCATACGTTCATGTCTATTATAGTAATGTAGGTTATCAACGATATGAAAATAAACACCAACTTCTAAACCAATTATTTGCGCAATACATTCTTGCATAAAAGAAAAATTGAAAATATTTACTGCACTAGCACCCCATATAATATCATTGGAGCGCATATTAACAATCAAATTAAGTTTTCCGGTTTCAACACTTCTAATAAAATGAAGCGTTTGAGTACATGGCCGATCTTCGGTATCTTTAAATTTATGAGATTTATCAAAAAAATCTTTGGAAGGATCACTTAAAGTAATAATAGCTTGCCGTGTGTTTTTATCCTTACTAAAACATTCTACAACATATCTGATCTGATCTGTCTCCATATAGAGAATATCGTTTCCACTATTTATTGGAACCTTATAATCAACATTATTTCCATTAAAATAACGTAATCTGGGCCCATATCCACCTCTAAGATAAACCTTATCATCAGAAAACGCCTCCATTCTGTTAACGTAGTATTTAATAAATTCTAAATCGTTTCTTCCCATCAATAGCCATAGTAATTCTGCATATGGTATAAACAAATCCCACTTTCGTTCTGGGATTGTTATCCATCGTGATAACGGGTTTGTGATTTTTATCATTATCGGTTCTGGAAGTTCCATACATTTTTGATTCCTTACTTTTCTTTCAATACCAAAATCCAAAAGGAGCTTAGAGGCGCCAACTAAAAAAGAATTAATTCCGTTGTATTCTACTGTGAACATTTATTCTCTATTCTGTTATTGATATTCCATTTGGGAGGAAAAAAATAATTAAAACTAGATTTACCAGGTTTATATTTTTGTTTAATACGTGTATTATCAACTTTGAGTTCTGGCATTTTAGCTCTTAAGTACTTATCTGTTTCACAAAAACAGTTTTGTAAATCTATTAATGTCGGTTCTCTACCAAATAAATTTTTAAAATCAGAATACCCATATTTTTCTCTAAACAGATACAAGTTGTCTTGTACAAACCTAATAACATCTTCATACGAATATCCGTTAATATCTACAAAACATTTTTTTATCCCTCTTATTGCACCAACACCCGCTTTAACAAAGCTATTCTCATCAAAATTCAAAACTTCTGAATAATTAAAATCAATAGCGTATTGATACGCTAGAAAATTACCAATAAATGGACACTCTAATAATAAATTAAATACCTCTTCTAATGATTTAGACTTTATTATCCTATAAATCAATCCATTATTAATAAATTCCTTATCTATCATTCTTAACCATTTCTCATGCTTGGATTTATATTGTATAAAATCTTTATGACTTCCTGTCATCATGTATGCAGCACTAAAAATGGGTTGACGTTGAATTCTTTCTGAGAGAAGTAAATTAATTTTTTTAACATTAAAATCATTTACTGTTATTCTTACCCCGTTTTCTTCTAAGTACTTCCAAGTCTCTATTTTATTGAATATTTTAAAAAACAATATTTTTAATATTACATCCTCTTCGTTATATCGTTCATTTGTGTCATATATAACGTGTTTTATCATATACTGACTAACTCTATCGCTTGCACGATATACGTTGGTAAACTTATTTTTAGTCAATATAGGATCATCAGTCCATGAACCAATGCCATTATATTTATTCCAAAATATTTCCATTCGTTTATGCATAAAATGGAAATAATACCTAAAAGCCTCTTTTCTAATCTTCAACATCCCGATTGTTTTTCAACTTAAGAATAATTTCTTTTGAATCACTGTATGATTTATACTCCCAGTCGGTTGGCTTTTGATCTATAAACTTTTTCTCAAATTTTACTGCTTCAGTATAATTATTTGTAGATAAATAGCAATTAGCCAAGGTTGCGCATTTCCATTTAAATTCTTCGGGTTCTACGTCAGCTAAAGAAAGCAAAACAAAATCAATAATCTTTTTACGTACATCTTCTGCTTCAACCTGCTTGTGAATTTTATGTCTTTCTTCTTTTTCTTCTACAGCTCTCATTTCAAGGCAAAGTGCATAATTTTCTCCTGTGTAATAATCATTATGCAAAATCCATCCTTTTTTATAATTTTCTATTGCAGAATCTAAATAAGAGATTTCCTTGGTTTTAATCCACAATCTTTTGTTAATAGCACCTGTTATACCCAGAGTCTCAGAATCTTTTAGACCTTTTAATCGAGACACTATAACTAATGCATCTGTTAAAGCTTTATGTTCACTCGGCATTTTACTTTTATATGTACAAAGAGCTTGTTGTTGAATATAATATGAATCATTCTCAACCAACTCATCAAGTTGACGCCATTTTTCAGCAGCTTCAACAAACATATTATTGCTCATATGTTCTTTAGCTTTCTCTGTAATAGAGTATATCGACTCCTCGCTGCTATGAAGTTCTCCTATTATCTCGTCCAAATCTTCTTTTGCTATTTCTGGTGCTTTACAGCTTGGAATATAAATATAAAAGGGGCTGTCAACTGTTGGGTTTTCATCAATTGAATTTATTACACTCTCCAACTGCATCTTGCTTCTCCTTACTTCCGAATCAGAAATTTCATTTCCAAGATGTTCATACGTTAATGTCCTGATATGATCGATATCAAAAGGAATCTTTACACCATTCTCTTTTATTATTATTGTTGAATATGGCCTGAGAGCATGTCTAGTGCCAAGTTCGTATATAGCATTAGGATTATAAGTAGAAATATCAGCAATTACTAAATCAGCATGATACAGTAATGCATACATGTTTCTATCAATTAAAGTCGAATCTAAAATCTCATCAGCACGAATACATACGTAGTTACATTTCAAGACTGCAGGACGAATAATTCTTTTATATGTTGCATCCAGATCTATCGTACGATTAGTTAAGGGATCTTGTTTCTTCCCAAACCCCATTATCACAAAACATATTTTTTTTCCTGATTTCATTATGGTCGAACTTTAATTTTTTCTGCTATAGGATGATCACGTTTGCAAAAAGCTTGATCAATATATTTTTTCGGGTTGTTAATAAAATCATTCCACTTTGTAAGTACACAATATCTATCCTCCTCTGACCAAACACACTTATTCTTATGTGGTATGAAGAAGTTGTACCGAAATTCACTCACGGTTGTATCTTTGAGATTCACTGAATTATGATAACCTCCACAATGCCAACAATTCATTCTACCTAGATAGATAGAATCTATCATGTTTGGCAACACAACACCTAGAATCCCACTTCTAGTATTTCCTTTTCCATTGTATAGAGAAGCCTGTAATTCTCTCTTAATAAACCGCTGTTCATTCCATCCTAAATATTCTGAACTTTTAGCACCAATTAAATGGATTGTAACAGTACTATCCGAAAGATAATCTTCTCTAATTTTCCTCATAATGTAATCTTCATCATCCGAATCAATAGGAACATCTAAAGATTTATCAATCATATCTAAGTCCAAGTTCTCCTGAATGTATTTTTTGTACCACAAATCTTCAGTCTTAAATGAGATAAAACACTTGTGCTTCATAATTGTAATTAGCAAAATTGCAATGTACAAAAAATGGCAACATGCGATGTACAGATATTGGCAAGGTGCGATGTACAGATTTAACATTCTATAACTATCTCATTTTAAATATTTCTCCTTCTAACTCACTCTTTTTCCAGGAAGGACTGCCTGTTTTCCATCCTGTATCCATTCCCTTCAAACTTAACCACCTCACAACGATAGAGAAGCCTGTCAAGCATCGCTGTTGCCAACACCTCATCATCAAGGGTCTCCGCCCACTGAGCCGGTGATTTATTGGTTGTAATAATCACTGAACAGTGTTCATGTAGATGATTTATAAGATTAAACAGAGAGACCGCTTCACTCTTTTCTATCGGGAACATCATTATATCATCAATGGCAACAAGATGTGCTTTGGTGTAACGCTTGTAGGTACTCATAGCCGAAGAGATTATCTCTTTACGTTTCAGCACATTGATAAGATCGGCCATGGTGGTAAAATAAGCTCTGTACCCCCTCTTTATGGCATCATTGACTAACCCGCCAGCTATAAATGTTTTACCGGTTCCGCTTGGACCCATCAGCACCAGATTGTACATCTGGTCAACCCACAGCAGCTCCCTTAGCTGCTTCATCTGCCTAACTGCAATACTACTTGATGCCTTATAGTCATACTCCTCAAGATTATGAACACGGGGCAGACGTGCCAACTTAAGCCTGCGTTGGTAGTCATTTAACTGCCGCTGTTTGACCTCTTTTAAAAGGACATTCTCAAGGAACTCCGCATAACCGGGTGTGTTAACAGCAGCCTCATGCAGCAGCGTCTGTACGTTCTCCCTTAGATAGCCCAACCTAAGCATACCGGCATACTCTTTTAAATCTTCTATCTGCTTCATACCTGCTCCATTATTTTATCATACTGCTCTATGCTGCTTCTCTCAGGGATATACTCGTTTGTGTTAAACTGCTCCATAACAGTGCTGCTTAGCGGTATATTTATCATTTTACGAGGCTTCTTACTCACCTCCTCCTGTTTTCGGTAATGCTCGGCCGCCTCTTTTAGATTAAACGCATTGTATAGGCCGTGCCTAAGACAGTAGCCAAGTGCAGTACCAACACTATTTGGGCTGTACTGTTCTATAACCTCCCTTATTATTTTCAGATTATCTCTTAGATATCTGGGTTTATCTTTATGTATCTCCTCTATAAAGCTGTTTAGGAGACTGCAGTCCGGCCGTAGTAACAGAGTCTTCTGCTTGAAGGTGTTAAGCTCCATAGTGCGATCACGACGATATGATGTGCCACCTATTATCTTGCCTCTCTCCTGGCTTACAGTATGTTCAGCTACAAGGAGGTTTTCGTGATTATAGAGATAAAGCCTCTTCTGTTTCACTGATAACAGAAGCGTTGTCCTGTCACCATTATAGGTGCCGTAGGGTACTCTGTAGAAGTTGCCTCGATAACTAATAGTGTTATCACGCCTGACAGTGTACTCAGGGAGCTTTTCAGATGCTATAAAAGTAGTTGGACTAAAGGGCTGAAGGTAATCCTTCTCAATAAGCCACTCCTCTTTAGGTATAAGCTTAGTGGTGGCATGCTCGGTGCCATTGGCAGTACGGCTAAGCCACTCGAGTGCATCCCGGTTAAGACGATCAATATCATAAAAGGTACGCGCGCGAAGGAAGTTGTTTTTTACATACTTTATAACGTTCTCCACTCTGCCCTTTGTTTGCGAATCTGCTTTGCGGCAGAACACCACATTGATATTTCTCTCACTGCGGTAGCGGTTAAAATTCTCTGCCAAAAGGTAGTCACCCAGGTTCTCATTCTTTAGATAGACTGAGTCTTGATCATAGAGCAGCATCTTGGGTATCCCTTCCATATACTCAAAGGCTCGCTCGTGTGACTCTACAGCGGTTTTACCGGTAAATGGTCTAGTTTGAAAGAAGAGATATTTATGGCGGCTGCGAGAGAGTACCATAGCAAAGAAGTAGACCTTTTGAGTGCTCTTATCCAAGCGACGAAGAGTGTGCTCACCAAAGTCAATCTGCGCTTGACTGCCGTAAGGAACCTCATCCATTGCCTCCCTCTGTTGTACAATCACAGGAGCAAAGATCTTCTCTTTCTTGCGTACATATTTAACAAAATTGTAAACCGTCTTGCTGTTGACTTTGGGCAAATCGGGATAATGTTCCTTTAGGCGATCCTCTACAACAGCTGCAGGTAAACCATTATCAAGCTCTAAAAGATGCTTTACAAACAGATACCAAGGGTCCAAAATCTTCTCATATACTCGCTTTTTCTTAACAAACTCCATGAAATTTGTCTCGCTCATTTTTCTGTATTTAGCTACAGTTCGGCGGTCAATTCCAAGGACTCGTGCTATTTTAGCATCTGAGTTACCGCTGATTAATGAAAGTTGTTTAACTTTGTGCCACATAATTGCCTTTTTAAAAGGTGATTTCCGAGTCTTCATAAAATTTGTATTTGAGTTGATCTACAAATGTATGAAGACTCTTCTTTTAACCTTTTTTTATGTACATCGCATGTTGCCGATTTCTGTACATATGACATTGCCGAAAAATGTACATACAAAGTTACTGATTACAATAATATAAATTTATTGTTGAATATGACTTACAGCTTGCAAATTAGAGACTCATAGAAAATTTTATATTCTAAAATAGAATACGCCTTTATTAATTTTATTTTTTGATAATCAAAAAATGAGCGAAATCATTTTAATACCCCATTGTATTTGTCAAGGTTCCCATTACTATCTCGATACCAACAATTTTCATAAACCTCGATATTAAAAAAAACAGTCTGAACTTTAACTAGTTAAATATATCGTATGCAAAAACTAAAAAAATTAGGATACTTAAGTTCTTCTGTTAATTTCAAATAGTCAATTGGACGAAAATTTGTTTTACTGAAGATATGGAAGGGATAAACAAAGGAATTTCTATACGTAATTTTTGATATTCGATAAAAGCTGTTCTATTTATAATAATATTATTCATTCTTTCTAGCGAACCATTGTGTATGTTCTCTTGAGAAAGCATTCTCACAATTCATTATATAGTCTGAAAATTCTGATTCATTACTAAATGTCGTAACCTCCGATTGTATTAATACGATTTCATGTGCAGTTAACGAATAAGAGGACGAGAGTTCACTATGTTTTTTAGCCTGTACCCATGTTAACGCAGATGAAGTTCCTATAGCAATAACTTCAATAGGTAATTTAAGGTGGGGCTCTTTAATGTTATATAATAGAAGAATGATAGCCAATGCATGAAGGCCAATTGTTATACAAAACCAGACATTTCTTTTTTTTATATTATAATTCGCTTTCTCTGTATACCATAATGCTTGATTAGTAATCCTTTCTTGCTTATATAGTTTAAATCTATCCCCTATGCTAAGGTTTCTTATCTGAATCATGGTATTCGAGATTGGGTCTTCTATGCTTGCACATATTCCTATATTACTAATCAGGTTTTCATTTTGTTTTAAAATAATTTTTAAATCATTTACAAAATGCTTCCTAACAGTTTCTTCATTTTCAGTGTCAATATATGGTGCTGCCCTCATCATCCATCGCCAAGAACGTGTTTTCACAGATTCTGCAACAGCTCTTCCGTTATACCAAATATCATCGGGTTTTCTAACCTTTTGCCATATCATAATACAAAGTGTGATGAGAAATAATATTGTAGAAATGATTTTGAAGATGGACTTAGGATAGCCATCTGCCAAATAAGCGAATAGTGAAGCAAGAATAAGTAAACCTAAATACCCAATAATACTGTAAAAGTGTTTGTTTTGTTCTTTTATTGATGCCCTATCTGCTGATTGGTATAATCCAGGTAAATCACTGTCTGTAACTTTTATATCCATGTCTATAATATTTAACTATATTAACGGTATTATGTAAGGGGTTGTTCTAAAGACTCCTATAACCAACATTTTCGAATACCTTCTCAACTATTATACGTAAAACATTAAATTCTCAACTATCAAGATTTCAAGGTGTTTCCAACTGTCACTTGATATTCAATTGATTTACCCAAATAACTCTGAATGTGTAAACTCTCACCCAAATTTCCCAATAACTACTACACCGTCTCCTTCAGCCTCTATGACCACCTGGACATTATAGGCAATATCGTGTTTTTTTAAACTTACCCGGCAAGCTGAGTTTGCGATAATATTAAATATAGAACACCTGTTATTACTCCGACAAAAAAAGTCCAGATTTGACATAGTAAAAAACACCATGTATTATCTCCTAATTCCCTAGTCTCTCTCTCTAATTTAACTATTTGATGTCTAAGCCTTCTAATATTTTTTGAGCATTCAATATTATTTTCGTGCTCATATTTTCTCTTCCTTTTCTTTGTTAATCTCGCAGTTTGCCTAAAGTCTTTAAGTCTGTTAATTGTAACCAGTGTCCCAGAAAGAAACGATAGACCGACTAATATGGCTGTCAGTATTTGTATACAACACAAGAAGTAACATCTATGAAAAACTAATTCTGTTTTAGCAACAAAGAAACTCAGAAAAGCAATACTAAACCCAATAAACAAATTATTAGTAAAGGACATTTGTTCAATTCTATACTTATCCCATCTAACAACACGTTCTTGTTTTAGTTCATATTCATCCTTTTGTTCGTCAATTAAGTGATCAGTCCTTTTACCCATACTGTTTTTTGTTATCCCTATTTAATCAACTTGTAAGAAATTCTTCACTCTTTACTCTTCACTCTTCACCACTTCATCCTTTACCATTACTGCCCTTTCAAGGCTTATTATTCCTGTTGTTTCTCTATCAGTCCAATACTGTCCTTCCATTGTATCTACTTTATATCCATCAAACTACAAAATAGTAGTTCCATAATGCATAGAACTATCCACTTTCAGATAGCTTATTAATTATTATTAATATGTTGCAAAAACAGCTTTGCACATGCCAAAGCATCTGACAAAGCATCGTGATGATTAAGCTCTATACAATATTCTTCGCAAAGCGAAGCAAGATCACTCCCATAAATCCGATATGTACAGTGTTTATCGTATTCAGGAACACATAGATTATAATATTCAAGTGTTTGTTTTATACAATGGAAATCAAAAGAGAATCCATTGTGTGCAACAACATGTTGCCCTGTAATATATGGTTCTATTTGAGGCCAAACAAGATCAAATGTGGGAGCGTTTTTAGTATCCTCCGGAGTAATTCCATGAATATCAATAAGCCTGTCCAAATAATAATTATCAGGAGGTTGCACAAGCAAATTGAGTTGCTTAACAATCTCCCCATTTTCAACTCGAATCAAACCAACTTGGCAGATACTCCAACGGGAGGCTTGAGCCGTTTCAAAATCAATTGCTGTGAAAGTATTTATCATTATTACATTGCTGGCACGTGCTCACCTTTATTTGCACCATTTGAATGGCGAGAACATAAACTTGCTCTTAAACCTGATACTTTTGTGCTGCAATATTTGCAAACATATTGAGCCTTATCGCTGCCTTCATAAAAAGCATGTTTTTAATAATAGCTTAATCCCTGAGTACAACGCACACGAATGCCACCCCTCACCCTTACCTCCTACACTTTGCTCATATACCTACACCCCAACATTTTTCTTCAGCCCCAATACCAGATTTGTTTTGATTTTATTCAGTATTACAATGAAAAAAGTAAGCATTCATCTATTGGTAACAACCTTCCCATAATTGTAAATCAGATGGCTGCGTGATTTCGTAAGAAAAGAGCAGGATATGTATTTTTTCAACATAAAAACTCAACTTCGATAAAAATATTGTCCAATCACATCAGACTATCTCAGATGTATACATTTATTATATATTTAACGATGACTATATGGGTTTTGCGAAACTTTATAAAACAAATAGGCGTTCTGCATATTTTGTTATCAACACAAAAAAGAATCTTAAAATTGAGATCTTAAAAATCCAAGAAAAGTAAATCTTTGAATATAATCATTAAACTGATATTGTTCGGTTTGATGGATCTTGCTCTAGTCTTGATTATCTAGAAAGTTTCATCACATAAATTCTACTGTTTTTACAGTTACTGAACAGGTGATTAATAAACCAACATTCATTATTTAATTCTATTGTCCAGATATACTCCTTTGATATTAGCATTTAAATAACCTCCGACAGAAGGAGCATGCAATAGTTGATTAAAAACCACAATTGGCACATTTAAGTACGTATACAAAAATCCGGTTAAAAAACTAACATATAGTGTTGAAGTCTCTTCGTCATAACCCACACTCTCTACATTAGATGATGATACATAGTGCATTTCTGGTAAATTCATAATTCTAAGTGTTAAAAATTTTTAATTATCCTTGTTTTCTTTTAAAATTGCTGATTCCTCCAATTTTCTACAATTGTTGTATATTCATTTTTATCAGGTCTATCAAGCATCCATTGTTTTGTAACATCAGGATCTGTACTTTTTGGAGCTTTTGATATTTTTCTAAACTGAATTCTTGATGGAATCTTAACTGCTTCTCCGATAATTAACCCCTCTCCTGTTTTTAAACTTGGCAGTAAATCAGTCATATTTGCTAGTTCATCCTGCACAGCTGCTGAAACATGGCCTCTGTCACCTTTATTATTCATCCTCAAAGCAATTGTGGTTCCGCACTGACTTAATACTGTTTCATCTAATTCTGTAGGTCTTTGAGTGACCAGAATCAGTCCTACACCATACTTCCTACCTTCTTTAGCTATTGTCTGCACGGTTCTTGATGATATAGACTTTTCACCCGCCTTCAAATAATTGTGAGCCTCTTCCAATACAATTAGCAATGGCTGTTTTCTACCACCAACATTCAATTCTTGCCCCCAGAATAAAGAATCATATATGATTTTTAATATCGATCCTGAAATTGGAGTCATAATTTCAGATGGTATACCCGAAAGGTCAAGTATTGTAATTGGTTTGTCATGTCCCAACCATTCAGTAAGTAATTCATGCAAATCTTTTTTAACAGCACCTGATAGATCTGGTGTTAAATCGCCCAAGGAAAATAAGAAGTTATACCTTTGATCAAGCATTCTGTTTCTCATACCATCCAAAAAACTCAATATACCCTGTGCTTGATGATTAATAAACGGCTTACTACTGCCTGCACCGGCTGGCTCATATTCATTAGAAATTAACTTATTTGGATCCCCCTTTTTATTTAACTTTTTGTTTGTTGGATCTCTATTTTCTTCAAAAGTTTGCTTCTCAAAATCATCAAGCTCAAACCATAACTGTTTTATGCTAAATGGTATTGGACTATCAGCCGTCACAGATTCAATTTTTAATTTTTCTTCCTGTTCATTTGATTTAATCCACTCTATTTTCTTTTCAAGTACTTTTCCTCTCACATAATCTAGCTGTTTATCATTTAATCCTTTAGGGAAAATATTTATAAGTTCATTAAAAGGCAATGCCCAGAATGGAATATATAATTCAGACTGTATTTTCTTTGGATCTGATTTTATTTTATATATTTTACTTTCCTCTTTTAGCGAATCGTTATACTCTCCGTGCGGATCAATTACTAATATTCTGGAACTTTTATAATCACTATTTGCTATGGACTCCATAAGAACAGCTACTGTATTAGATTTACCACTTCCTGTTGATCCTAAAATCGCACAATGACGAGTAACTAATTTATTTAAATTAAGTTTAGCAGGTAAACTCTCAGAAGCACTTATATTTCCAACAGATATTGAAGAGCGTTCATCCAGACCACCATATATAACACTTAAATCTTCATTTGTTACAATATGAACCTCATCTTCAGCTGTGGGAAACTGTGTAATTCCTCTTTCGAATTGGGAGACAGTTTTTTCTCCAATTAACACCATGGTAAGCCATCTGGTAGCAAATAATTTCTCAATATTATCGAAAGTTAATTCCTTTAGAGATTCCGGTATTGCATCAACTCCTATTTGTGTGACAATACCATATAAATTAGCGTAACCAAGTGGTATTTTCAAAAATGATCCTGGTTGTCCTACTTTATACACAACACCATTAATCACAGGCATTAAAGAAAAACTTTTTTCTGACATTCTAACAGATACTAAATTCCCTTTTATGCTTACCACCCTTCCAATTAATGTTTCTTTGTTATTAATCATCCTTATTACCCAAACTCTTTATATAATCATCAGCATTGATGTTTTTTAGGAAATATACAAAAATGGAGAAATCCGGTAATTTTAACTCTCCTTCACCATTCCTGTTTTTGAAGTAGTCAAATAATGAAACTATTTCCTGCCTTCTACCAGAAAGAGAATCATCAAAATCATAATCTCCTAATTTCTGGCTGTACTCTTCATGAATAGTTCCCTCTTCATCAATTATACCATTATCCTTAAAAGACTCCCATATTTCTATTGATTTTTCCAAGGAAATTGGATTTAGTCTTGTAAATACGTTTTTAGATATGGAGCCTTCTTTATTAATTGTATCATCAAAGTATAAAGTCATTTGTTCAGCTCCATCATCTCTAATGGTACTTTTATTAAGTTTCCATATTCCATATTTTCCGCCAATAACAGCACTATTCATTCCATATACTGATAATTTATTATTGGCTAATGCAATTTGTTTAATATCGCATTCACCATTTAACTGATAAAGGGTTATTCCCTCGTCAATATATTTGTCATAAAAGAAAACTACTACATGTGAAGAATCTGATTGTTCTAGTGCAGTGTTAATAATTTCATTTATATGATAATCACCAAATGAGTATCCACAAATAAATAAAATAGTATCATCCCTTTTTATAAACCTTGACAGTCTGTCCAAAAAACTAGTGTATGGTTGTTTTCTAGTATTGCTGTATTTCAGATATGAAGGATAAATTACTATATTATTATCATCTAGAAGTGATTGGGTGATTTTTTTAGAATTCATGTCATAACACCATCCCAGAGAGCCATGAAGTTTCCATAATTTTGTAATAGTCGGCATGAACTGCATATCTTCTATAGAAGCAGAATAGAAAAATGGACAATAGCTACCAATAAAACCATCATAATATGGCACGTTGTTATGTTCTAATGCAATTTCAAGGAGATAGTCATAATTAGTTGTGAAAATTTCTATAGCTTCTTTGCGAGCACTATTTTTAATCCATTGAGCAAAATCACCTTGATTAAAGTCATCGCAGAATTCTTCTTTATTTTTGTGTACAGAAACTAATTTCGTAATCTCCTCTTCAATCTCATTCTTTAACTTAAACCATTCATCTTTATTGAGACCACACAAAATTTCATCTCCAATTATTAGATGCTTTTGGGTAATGTTAGAGAGTAGGTTTTCTATTGTAAAGCCTACGTTATTATTGTTTAGTTCATCATGAATTTTATCAAGTGCAATTTGATACTTATCTGATTTTAAACCTAAATTCTCAGTAATATACTTAGTCATTTTATTGATATCCAGTATACTTGATTTGTTAGAAGAACCTTTTTTAACAGAACAAGAAGTTCCTGCTCCAAAAAGAAATCCAATTTTTTTTGAATCAGAAATTAATATTTGTTGTAATCCTCTCAGATAAACCGTAGGATCAAAAAAATTGGAATTCAAACTCATGATAAATAATTGTTTAGATTTTTATGATGTCTGGTAGCGTAGTTGTGTTGTTGTTGTTGTTAATCAACCATTATAAAATTCCCATTTTTCAACATCTTCATGAACTGGCTGTAGCATCAAGCATCTGTCCTTTCTCCTGAACAAGTAAATCACTATAATCAACTCTTTAAAGATATAAAAAAAGACAAATATTGTCTGTGACAGAATTGCATATTAATTCGACAACAAACCCTAGCGTTAATTATCAACTACTTTTCCACCAATCATAATTATTGTCAGCAGGTATATCAAGGAAATGATCTAGTTTTCGTGCTAAAAGTCTCCTTAACTGATTACCTTAGGGGGATTCTTGGGATAAGTTAAACAGATAATCTTGAAAATATATCTTTAATAGTTTTTGCAAAATATTTCTATCAATGCTAATTTTATTTTTTTCGGAGTCCTTTGTTATAAATATTACGTCATCGTCTTGATATGTTTTTTTTGCATTAACTATCCACTCCCCTTTTGTTTGTGCTTCATGCATAAGTCCACAGCGAACTTTTTTGTAAAATTCCATTGCTGAAAAAGGGTAATCTTTTTTCTTGTCACCATTGATAAATTTATAAAAATGATTTTCGAAGATTTCCTCAGAATGAAGAAAGGGAATCAAACAATCGCCAGACCCTCTATATGTAAAGTTTGGATCACTTGCTCTTTTATCAAATTTATAAATTTTTCCATACTTAAATGCTGCAAACATTTCTATTAAAACACATTGGATAGTCAAGATTGTAAATCCTTCACCTCTCAATTTATTTGAAGCTATAATACTATCAATAGGAAAGAAATAGTAGTTTTCTATACGAACTCTAAATTTTTCAATTATCTCCTTCCAATGTTCATTAAAATCGTATGAGTTATTTACTACTTGTCGTTTTTTAGTCCAAAATCCTATATCTAAGGTTTTCATTTTGTTTCTTAGTTACCGTCAACATCTTTTTCCTACATTTAACATTCCGCCTTGTTTTCAAATACGTTCTCAGTAAAATTTTCCCCTAGGATTCCATCCTCAACAATGCCTGATTATTACTCAAAAACTCACCAATCTGTCAATTAACGCTTCTGAATGGTTCAGTTGAGCCAACACTTGATAATAGCTCAACATGTTCTAATTCAAATTTTCCGAGAATTTTTAAAAAAATTCTGTTAATCAAAGATGTCACACTAATCATTACAAACTTCTTTAACAACCTCTAAATAATACGAAATCCTCAATCCTTACATTTAAAGAATTGCTCTCTAAAAGAGATGTTTATTCAATTGATTTTAAATCATACTCAAATTTCTCCTTCTGAGTTAATGGGCTATAAATTCTTGTCTTTGTAATTATTCCTTTGCAATAATCTCCAATGTGAAATTTCTTCATTTTTTCAAGAAGATGGCTTGAAAAATGTCCAAGCAAAGAATAACCTTCATTTGTAAGAATCTCAAATCTTCCTTTAGAACTAATAGTTATTAATTCCCCTTCAAAACTTATGTTTTTAGGTTGAGAAATTATCATTTGATTTAATAAGCTATATAATCTTAATATATTATCTTCTCTTCCCTCCCATAAATATTTTTGGTTATCAGGACTATGCCACATTAAATCAATGTCTAATTGTTGTTTTGATAATACATCTAATAACCTCGCTATATATTTTACACTTCCTGGCCCAACTGAACCAATTTTGTCAATCAATTCATCTGGTTTTGATTGAAATAATTCAAATGTAATTTGAAGAGCATCTTGAATAGTACTATTTCCAAATAAATCAGGAGATGTTTTACCTGATAAATAAAAAACTGTTGAACCTCGACCAATTCCTTCAAGTCTTAAATCGATAGTGTTTTTTACTAGGAGATCTTTTTTCTTTCCACCTTTCCCACCAAACATTTTAAATTTTGATATGTTGAAAATAAAAGCAGATAAATTATCTGTAATCCCACCAACATATTCAAGGGGAATATTTCCAATATTTAAAGATTGACCTATTAACTTTAGCTCAATTACCTCTTTCTCTCTTTTAAGGTTTTCACGATATAGTTGTTCCCGCAAATCAGACAATTGGTTATTTAGCGAGGTTAATTCAACTAGGATAGAAAAATTGTTCGGAAAAGCTTTATGTCTACTTTCCAGCCGAGCAACAATTGGTTCTAGTTGTTCAATATTTGATTTTATCCTTGTGAAATTTGCCATACTCAAATATGTAAACGAATTATTCCTTTTGGTATTTCTTCTCTTGAAAATCCAAACCACCCTCTCCAATAACTGCGATTAGCTATATTATTATTTGGAACAATAAAAACATCACAATTATATCTTATTTTTGAAGTTGCGCGGTTATTCAATTCCTCTACAATATCTCGCTTATTTAGTGGCAATGAATTAAGTTGGTTTTCATCAACAAAAAAAATCAAATCTATATCTCCAGGATTTGGTTTCAAAGTAGCAAAAGAGCCATCAATCCATAACTCTGCACTTAATCCTGTTTCTTTGAATCTGTCCAATAAAGCTCCAAAGCGTGATAAAAGATATTCTCTTCTTGTTTTATTATTGAATGGCACAAGAAAAATCTCTTCTAATTGGTTGTTACAAATATCTTTAAACCCAGCGCTATAAAGTGGTTCATACTCCATATACAAAAAAAAGTTTAAGAAAAGGTAATTATATTTTTAGACCTTGTGTCTTAACTTTCCCTCCCGGTCCACACATGCTCTCTTGTATAACCTTCACGTGTATCAAATATGTTAGTCTGTGAAATGTTTTATTATCAATAAAAAGATTATTTTTCACCTGCCCAAGCCACTTCAATGCCATTTCCATAATATTTTCTCCCAACAATATTAAAGATTAAATCACCTTCAATAATCATCTTGCTAATAATCTTATTTATTCGAAATTGATCTCGATAAATCAGGCTATTAAGGTTGCCTTGTATAATTTTACTTTCCTTAAATAGACCATTGTCCTTGAATAGCGAAAATAATGTAGATTGAATATCGTTTATATTAAAGAACCTGTTTGTCTCTGATAGTCTATTCCGAATCAGTTGTTCTAATTCCACATCATTGCAATTTATTTCGAGTTTCATTTTTTTAATAGTTAAATTTTAAAATTAAAGAACTTGAAGGTGCTTGTTGTCTCATTTCTTGTAGTGATGTAAACAAGAACAAGAAGTTTTTCCTTACACCCAGAACTCATTTAGAATGTATCTACCCCATCCAGAACCGGGAATGCCCCGGTTGCTGCACAACCGGATTTAAAAGCCGAGGCATCCCCTTGTTCCGGATGGAGAAATACTCATTAATGAGCTTGCCGTGCTCAAAATCCAACAGTTATCTAAAAAGGGAATGCTGTTCTTAGCAGAAGACTAAGGAGCAATAAAATTAGTGCGACGCACTAAGAACTCAACTATCTGTATTATAGTCAATTATCAAAAACGTCCACCACAGGCACGTTTTTAGCAACAAGCAACTAATCAGCAACTTAACCACCGAGTGCAACACACTCAAAAATGCGGCGCAAATGCCACTCATCACCCATCACCCATCACCCCTCACCCGTTCACCCATCACCCGTTCACCCATCACCCGTTCACCCATCACTTCTCACCTCTCACCTCTCACCTTCAAAGCCCTCCTCAACCCCAACACCATCCTCCTGATAGCCTGCAACCTTTCCAGCAGCTCACTCAGCTTCGTTTCATTAATGTAGCCCAAATTTTTGGCAATCATTAACTGCGTCTCCAACTCTGCCAACGACCCCAAAGAAATTGATAAATAATAAACAAACTCTTTCGAGGTATTTCTCGCCGCCCCCTCCGCAATGTTCGAGGGAACCGAGACGGCAGCCCTACGCATTTGATTCGTCAACCCAAACAACTCCGACTGTGGAAACCCCTTCGTCACTTTGTAAACCTCCGTCACAAACCCCACAGCCACCTTCCAAACCTCCAAATCCTTATGTGTCCTCACCATTTCTCACTCCTCCCTCACTCACTTATTCACTTATCACTTGTTCACCTGTTCACCTGTTCACTTGTTCACTCACTCACCCATCACTCCTCACTTGTTCACTTGTTCACTTACTCACCCCTCACCCCTCACCATACCACACGTCTGTGCAAACACATGCGCATACAGTTCGTTCACATACTTTGTAATGGCATACACAGACAACGGCCTTCCAATGCTCTCTTCCACCTTGGGAAGTGCCTCGGAATCACCATAAATAGAAAACGGGCCGAGGCCGCCGACATCGCGGCGGCAGGTTTGCAGAAGACTTGCCGTCGACTTACTTTTCTTTGCTATTACGGACCTCTTTTTTCAGCCGAGCCACATGCCCCCTCCCCAGTGCCTTCACTTCGCAGCCCAAACGGAAGTAGTGACGAATGGTATCATCACTCAAGATACCAAAGCAGTCTATAATAGCCAGAGGCTTACCGGCCCATTCCACAATTTTTTCGGGATCCAGGTTCAGGTACTCTTTATGAGGAACAGCCAATATAAGGGCTTCAGCTCCATGCAATGTAGTGGGAAGGTCTTTTTCTACCGTCAGATCCTTCAGTCCTTCTTGATTACGGAAGAAGCGAGCCCACGACTGGCCCGGTGCCGGATACGTATCTTGCGAAATAAATTCGTACCAATGATCCACGTAAGGATCGTGTACACGAATGTAGGCACCCATTTGGGTAAGTTTACGTACCATCATTTCCGATCCGCTATAACGCGTATCACCTACGTCTTGACGATAACTAGCCCCACATAGCACCACATCAGAACCGGCAATGTAACGGCCCATATTGCGCAACGCATCACGTACCAGTTCCGCCGCATGCAAGGCCCGCGTATCGTTTATATCAATGGCCGTAGGGGTCATTTTAAACAGATTGTCACCGTCTTCAAAGCCCAGAATGTGGCGGTAGGCCCAATACCCTAACCCTCCGTCCTTGGGCAGGCAGTAACCTCCAATACCGGGACCGGGAAAAATCATATTGCTATGTGTAGGACGCATCTTAATGGCGTTCACCACTTTAATCAAGTCCACTCCATTACGTTCAGCAAACACGCTCCATTCGTGCAAAAAGGCTAGAATAGTTGCCCTGTACGAGTTTTCTATAATTTTAGTAGTTTCCGATTCTATAGGACGATCCATAACCGTCAGCGGGAATTCTTCTGTATTGATAACTTCACGTAAGAACTTCTCTACCCTATCCCGAGCCTCTTTATTACAGCCACTGCAGACCCTCCAGAAATCACGGATACTGCTTACGTACTCCTTTCCGGGCATCACCCGCTCAAAACTGTGCGAAAGCAACGGTTCCGATTCAATCCCTCTAGCAGCAAACTCCTTCTTCATCAGAGGCCAGGCCACAAACTCTGTCGTCCCCGGAGCTACGGTAGTTTCTATGAGCGTAAGGCAATGCGGTTGCACTTTCTGACCAATAGTACGGATGGTGGCCTCTAGAGCTTCCATGTCGGTATCGCCCGTAACCATATTACCCAGGTCTTGTTTTATAAAATCGCATTGTACGTCTACTACTACGCAATCAGCTAGTGCCAGGCAATCGTTGTTAAACGTAGCCATAAGCGTTTTTTCTTTGTTTACGCAACGATCAATTAGCTCGTCCACCAGCGGATCTTCCGATTTTACGGGCGACACGCCTCGGTTCAACATAGGAATCTTCCAAAAACTGCGCGTACTAGGACGCTGGCACACAATCACAAACTTGGAATAGCGCCCGTCCTTGTCTTTCGTATCGGCCACCACAGCAGCCATCACAGCTCCCACAAAGCCGGCACCCATAACCACGACCACTTCCTGGCCGTTGGCCCGAGCCCGGTCTGCCAATGCTTTTACACGTTCAAACTCTGGTTGGTAATCTTTTTTTTCCGGCAGTAAAAATTTCTCTCCGGCCGGGTTGATTGAATAAAGGGGGGTTGGTGTCATTAGATGTATAAGTTTATTTTTGCCAAAATTAATAATAAATATATTTTATTTTCCCAAATGCTCCCAATACCACCCCACTGCCTCCTTCAGCCCTTCCCGCACCCCAAACTTGGGTGCATACCCCAGTAGCCTTCCGGCTTTTTCTATCGAGGCCAGTGAATGAGGAATGTCGCCGGAGCGATTGGGACCGTATATAGGCTCTATTTGTGCAATGGCCGAATCGTAGACAGAAAGTCCTTCACGCAAGTAAGTAAACAACTGATTGAGCGTAGTGCGCTCCCCACAAGCCACATTATATACCTGGTTCACAGCCTCGGGATTCTCTGTAGTCATAGCCAGCTCATTGGCCTGAATCACATTATCTATGTACGTAAAATCCCTGGAATACTCCCCGTCTCCGTTAATTACAGGCTGTTCATGACGCATAAGGCTTTGAACAAACAACGGAATCACTGCTGCATACGCCCCCTTGGGACTCTGCTTGCGCCCAAACACATTAAAATAGCGCAACCCAATACATTCTATACAATACGTCTGTGCAAACACATGCGCGTACAGCTCGTTCACATACTTGGTAATGGCATACGGCGACAACGGCCTTCCAATGCTCTCTTCCACCTTGGGCAGTGCCTTCGAATCACCATAGGTAGAAGACGAGGCCGCATAAACAAAACGCCTGATTCCTGCATCACGCGTAGCTACCAGCATATTTAAAAATCCATCTATGTTCACCTGATTGGTAGTCACCGGATCTTGTATAGACCTGGGCACCGAGCCCAACGCTGCCTGATGAAGCACCACATCTACACTTTTCACCGTCCGGCGGCAGGTCTCCAGATCGCGAATATCCCCTTCGATGAAATGAAATGCAGGATGATTCAAAAACCCCTGAATATTGGACAGGCTGCCAGTGGACAAGTTGTCCAAACACGTAACCCGGTGGCCTTTACCCAAAAAATATTCACACAGATTGGAGCCTATGAACCCGGCCCCTCCGGTAATAAGTATTCTCATAAAAATCTATAGAAATTGTTATTTAAACTTGATGGAGTACTAATTTTTATTGTCCACATTTATCTCCGCTAAATCTTTATCAATCACTAAACACATAAAGCCTTCCAAGGTAAACCTTCGGTAGAATTTCACGAAAGCAATATAAAAGATATACGATAATATCGAACTCAAAAAATAGCCTATTAAAAAATAATACAAAGAAATACCATGTAGAAGCAGTGTGATAAGTATTATCCAAGAATAAGCACAAAAGATAAATGACACAGATCTTGTAAAACCATATAATGCAACATATTTATCTAATTTCACCATGTGTGGACCAAAATTTTCGTAGTAATAGTGCCAAATAACTCTAAAATAATCCCCCTCACTGCTAATAGTAAACTTATGTTTTATTTTAAATTGCTTTATTCTTTTTTCAATTATCTTTTTTAATGTCGGATCTACTGAATTGGTATAGTAATTTCTAAAACCCAGGAGTTTCCCAGCTACAATGTCAATAATATATATGGGGAGAATCACAATTAGTAGCAATAATCTCCACATATGCGAAATACAAAGTTCTTTTTTACGTCTCTTTTTTTCTTCGGGGTCATCTTTATTGTTTAACTTTTTTAAATAGCAACTCTGTTTTTCTCCTAAAATAAATCTTGAAGGATACCCTATAGACCATATAGAGTAACGCTCAATAGTAAGACTGGAAAGGTAATTTAGTGCATGACCTAAGACGTAAGAAATAATTACGAAGGCCACTGATCTATCAAAAGCTCTTAAACCATCAAATAAATTAAAATTAAAACAAGCAAATCCCTCAAGATTAAACGTTATTGCAAGTAAGTAACAAAAAAATGCACCTGGAATAAAATACCCAAGAAAATCATACAGAGAAAAAGGATTCTTATTGATATATTCCATATTACAGGAAATTATTTATTAAAAATCTCATCATAAATTTCAAAAGTTTTTTCTATTACTAAGTCTATTGAAAACTCTTTTTCTGCTAATGAACGGGAGTTTTTTCCCATCTCTATTCTTTTTTCTTTGTTTTCGCATAAATTCTCAATAGCTCTTGCTAAAGGTTCTATAGTTTTCACAGGTACCAAGTAACCGTTATAACCATCTATAACACATTCTCTGCACCCAGGGACATCTGTTGTTACAATTGGTCTTCCAATAGCACATGCCTCAATTAATGATTTTGGCAATCCTTCACGATACGAAGGAAGAATTACAATATCAGACTGCATATATTGATCAACCATATCATTCCTAAAGCCAATCCATTCAATATAGCCTGGAATCAATAATTTTTCTAAGTCATCTTGATGTATAACAGACAAATTATCTTCGTCACAATCACCTACAAGAACAAAAACAATCCTATTTTTCCATTTATCCTCAAGTAACTCTGCTGCTTTTATGAGTTCCATAACACCTTTGTCATAAAGAATACGTGCCGGGAATAGCAATCTCAGCTTTTCTTTTTCGATAAAATCAGTAAAAGAGAATTCGTTTAAGTCCACTCCTGAACCCTTTATTAACCTATGATGGCTCTCTGGAACAAGATTTAAATTTTTCATCATTTCAATATCATCAGGGTTTTGAAGTATGAAATAATAATAATATGACTTAAATGACCGCTTCATCACCAACCTTACTATAAACTGAATAAGGCCTTTTCTACCATCAGTAAAATTATAACCTAATCCACTTATTGCATTAATTACATTTTTCTTCATAGCTAATTTTGAAGCAATAGATCCTAGTAACGCAGCCTTTAATGTTACATGATGAATTATATCCGGATTAAACTTTTTATAGTACTTTAATAACAAAAAAATACACTTTATTTCATGGAAGAGATTAGTTCCAGATCTTTCAAAAGGAATTTCAATGAAATGTATACCATAACCTTCAATATCATTCTTTTTTCCGGTATCACTAGTTAAAAGATATACTTCATATCCTCTCTTTATTGCCTCGAATGCTAAGGGTAACCGATGTGAAAGAAAGAAAGAGTCAATATTTACAACAAAAAAAAGTCGTTTCATAAACTTCTAACCATATATAAAGAATATTTTTATGATTATTATGTTATTGAAATTTGTATGTAACTTCACTATTTAATGGATAGTATCTAAGAGTTTTTTCTATATATTCTACAGGCAGTTAGAAAGATAAATTACACACACATATAATAATTTCTATATGACTATTTATTTAAAGAGGTAAAAAATAATATTTAATACTATTTTAGTTGATTTTCAAAATTGTTGCCCCCCATGAATATCCCACACCAAATCCAGCTAAAAGCACATTTCCATGTTTAAGATTAGCCTTCATTTCTTCATATAATGTAATTGGTACAGTAGCAGAAACAGTATTCCCTACCTTATTCATGAAATAAGGAAATTTGTCTTCCGAGATTTTTATTTTTTTTCGAAGAAAGTTCAATATAAATTTATTTGCTTGATGAAAAACAAATGAATGTATTTCTTCATGAGTTAGATTATTCTTGATTAGAACATCTTCAATTAAGGGGGGAACTGCATCAATCGTAAAGTTGAAGATTTCAGAACCATTCATGTATAAAAAGTCAGAAGAAATAGGGTTGCCATTGGAATCAAATGAAATATCATTGATTTTTTCAGAGAATCTCATTGCCCCACTTTTTACAATAAGGTTTTCTCCCCCCCTGCCATCAGTCCCTAGACTGAAATTTCCTATTTCCGCAAATCCATCAGAAGCAATCAAAGTTGCGGTTCCTGCATCTCCAAATATTGTTCTATTCCCTTTATCTTTTGGGTGTATAAATTTTGAGTATGTTTCACCTGTAAGCAATAAAATATTTCTAGCAATACCACCAAACAGAAGTCCTTTAGCTAAAGATAAGCCGTAGATATATCCAGAGCACCCCAAGTTAAAGTCCAAAGCACCCACCGTAGTTGGGATGTTAAGTCTTTCTTGAATTAAGCACGCTGAGGTTGGCAAAAAATAATCTGGACTCTGTGTGCAAAATAAAATAAAATCAATAGAAGTCCTATCAATATTATGTTCCTCAAACAATTTTTCAGCTGCTAATGTTGCTAAATCAGCTGATGTTTCACTACTTCTTGCAATATGACGTTGAGTAATTCCAATTTTATCTGCTATTTTATCAATACTCCATTCTGGAAATTCTTTAACTATTTCTTTGTTAGTTAAAATAGTATCAGGCAAATAATAATTGATTGCTTTAATATATGCTTTCATAATTACAATAATGTATATCCACCATCAATTAAAATATTCGAACCTGTTATCCAAGTGCTTGCATCAGATAATAAATAAATAACAGCGTAAGCTACTTCTTCCGGTTCCCCGTAACGTTTTAGCGGATATCGTTTTATATCTTCTTGAAGTTGTTCGTGGCTTATCTTTCCTTCTGATAAAATATTTGTATTAATCATTCCTGGATTAACCGAGTTAACTCTAATTTTCTTAGCTGCTAAGTCTAATGCTAGAGCTTTTACTAAGCCATTAACAGCTCCTTTAGATGATGAATAAATACTATTTGCTATAAAAGAACAATAAACCCCCGAAATAGATGAAATAAAAATTATCGATGAACCCTTTTTTAATTTTTTGTTTTTTATTAATAAACGTGTTAAATCAGTAGGAGCAAAGAAATTTACTTCCATAACCTCTTTAAAATCTTTTCTTGTAGTAAAATGGAAAGGAAGCACTTTGTTAAATCCTGCACAATTTACAATACCATCCAATTCAGGTACTTTTTCACTCAACTCTACGACTTCATTTTCACAAGACAAGTCAGAGACAAGATATTGATGTTGCTTTCCAGATAATTCGCTATAGGTTTCTTTTAGTCGAAGTTCATTTCTTCCTGAAATAAATACAGTAGCACCTAACTTTGAGCATTCAATAGCAATTGATTTACCTATACCTGAAGTTGCTCCTGTAATTAATAAAACTTTATTCTCTATAGAAAAAGGATTGTTCATTAATACAAATTAAAATTATTTATTTTCTCGATTTAACTAATTTAAATAAGTCCTCAATTGTCGTGACAGAACGTATATCATCACCTTTTAAAGTAACTTCATACTCTTCGTCTACCATTGCAATTATTGATAGGAGTGTCATTGAACTCCATTCTTCCAGTTCGCTAAATACTGTTTCCTTAGAAAATTCTGACATTTTCGTATCTTCGAACTGTTCAGCAAAATTTGTAATAAATTTCTGTAATTCCATCATATTAATTTTATTTATAATTTACTAATCCACTCATTTCTTTCATGGTAAATGATTTAAAATTGTATTTTATAGACAAATACTGAAAATGAAATAGTATCTCTTCTAACATGCTCAAATTCTCACATTTATTTATTCCAAAATTGTGAGGATGCCACCATAAATGATATATTTTATTTTGTTTTGCCGCAACATTCATCTCATTTTTAATCCTTCTGATTTTTAATTTTGCTAAAAACTTATATTTTTGGGAAAAAGGCCTTAAATAACGACTCGCCCTTACATTATAAAACTTTCCTTCTTTAACTTCATTGTACGTATAGGTAGTATCATTACCAAAATTTATAAATGTATCAATTAAGCGCAAAAGTCTATTTTTAGTTTTATTTCCCTTATTAAAATACTTAATAGGGTTTCCTCTATAAGTATTTATTCCATATCTAATACATGTATTCAAGTAATGATCAGGCACTTGATTACGAGGAAATACAATACTTTTTAGTGTAATATGATTACTAGAAAATACATGGATAGAAGATTCCACATCTGACTCAAACTGTTTGAGATTTTGACCAGCTTCCCAACAATAAAAGTGGGAAAAAGTATGAGATGCAATTTCTATATGATTTTCTTGTTTCAAACCTTCAATAATGTCAAATGCTGAATGGTAAATATCATTATTATCATCTACGCTATCCAAGTAATTATTTTCAAAAGGAGATAGAAAAGAATTATTATAAGTTGGTTTCAATACTGGTGTATATTGATTGATTTCCTCCTTGTTTTTACAATATAAAAGACCAACTGTAGCAAAAGTTGCCTTTACGTTATATTTTGAGAAAAGATTTACCATTTCTGGTATAACTTCTCTAGCCCCTAATATATTATCTCCATAATCATTTATAGTTCGTCTATCTCTTACCCCCCAGAACAACTCAAAATCAAGAGATATAACAAAACAACCAAATTTATTCACCATGATACTTCGCCATCTGAGTCTGCCAATGTTACTAGAACTAACTCCCTATTATTAATCCTTTTATCTTCATCCTTAAAAGACCTATAAGCTATTAATGGTCTATGTCGTCCAATAGATTTAAATTTTCTTTTTTCAAGTATATTGTCTACACATTTTAGAGAAGAAGCGGTTATTATAACGCCAATCTTTAGTTTCTTACTAATACTTTTTACTGTATGAAGTATTTCTTCAAACTCATCATCATTGGCAAGATTACATCTATAATCTACTAAAACAAGGCACGTAATAGATTTTCTGATTATTGTACGTACAGCAAAGTAATTGTTGTTATTAGCGGATTTATAAACAACATAATCGTGTAAACCTGAAAAAAAACGCCATTTTAAATAATTATTATCTCTTCCAAATTCTAACAAGTTTTCATTAAATGGCACAGAGTGATTAAAAAAATAAGAAACATCCACTTTATTAAAAGTGACTCCATTTTTACTTATTCTTTCAGGAAATGTATTTTCAGATATATTATTACGAAAAAATGAAGAAATAATAGATGGAAAAAAACTAATAGCAATAAATTTTTTAAGTTCTCCTATTAATATAAAACCCATTTTCAATTCAATTTTTAATGCTAAAGGAGCAGAGCCTGCACCAAATAATAAGTTGTCATTACTCGTAGCTTTTATTAATAGATCTATTCCGTATCCACTTTTTCTATATTTTTCATCAACTATATAATTAAAGAACCATTTACAAGAGGTAGACTTTCCTTTATAGAAAAACATATTTCTTGATGTTAGAAGTTGACCGAAAATTCTACCATTATTGACAAGAATGATTGAGTTTTCAATCTCATCCTTTGATTTGTCAAACCAAAACTTTAAAAGTTTTGTAGAGTTAGTCTTTTTTGGATAAGATTGATTATTAAAAGCAACTAATTCATCAAAATAAAAACCAGTTAAATACTTAATGTCCATTATATATTTATATTCATTAGGATCTACTATTAAAAAAAACACTATTAACTCTTTCTTTTATATTCGTCAAAGGTGTAGACTTTAATACAAACACTCAGACAGAGGATTTAAGACTCATACAATTGTCTAATGTGACTGGACAATATTTTTATCGAAGTTAAGTGTTTATTTTAAAAAAAATGTTGATTGAAAAAACACATATTCTAATCTTTACTCACTAAATGTAATAGGAACTGATTTTGAATTTCTATTAATTTTGTGATTAAAAATAATCTGTTTTTTTTGAATTCTGCCAAACATTATTATTGTTTTTATATTTAATCTTATAATACAAGAAGAATACAAAGTTCTGAAATAAATATGCTAGTAATTCATATGTTTTTCTTTTTACATATTTTGATATGGCTACCACTTTAGAAATTAATACTATTCTATGTTTCAGTAAGTCTATGTAATTAATTCTAATAAATATTTCTCGATTCTTTCTGCTTGAACTTTATAGTTAAATGTGTCATAAACAAGTCGTTTTCCATTCTTAGCAACACTTAAGGCTTTATCATAATTATTTAATACAAATCTTATCTTTGCAGCAAATGCCTTATTATCATCAGGATTAACGAGGAATGCATTTTCATTATCTTTTAAATATAGTGGTATATCACCAACTTTTGTCACTATCGTTGGTATGCCTGTTGATAAATATTCTCCTAGTTTAGTCGGGAACCCACCTGTTGATTGTAAACTACTTGGACGAGCTAAAGCTAAAACTTTAGCATTACATAGTAGAGGTGGAATCTCATCTCTTGGTACCATTCCATAAAAAATAACGTTTTTGCATTTTATTTTTTGGACATGAATTTTAAGATTAACAAGTTCGTTAGGATTTTTACTGTCACCAATCAATAAAAGTCGTAAAGTTGGAAAATCATCTGCTAAATAGCTGAATGAAGTAATTAAATTTTGAACCCCATCTTTATTTCCTCCGATATCTCCACAATATGCAATATATTCTCCTAAATTATTTTTTGATTCAATATTAAACCTATTAGGTTCAACAGTCATTGGAATTACAATTGTTTTACTATTTTCTTTAATTTTATTTTTGAAATATTCCTCAAGTTTGTATGTCATTATTATCAATCCATCAAATAATTTATAGGTTGTATTCACATAAAAACTGGAGTAGAGTTTACCCAAATTAGATTTTTTATACAAAACGAAAGGAAACTCGCTTTTCTCTTGTATGAATATTATTTTTTGTATTCTACAAATAAAATATAATGGATAAATTAAGAGCAAACTGTTTGAAACCAAAATTATAACTTGTGTCTTATTATTTGATGATAAAAGCAGTGCAATGATTCTGAACAGCGACTCAAATAATGACAACTTATTCCTAATATAAGAATTCGTTTTTCTTCTTAAGGCTCTATATTTTATATTATTAATACTGTGTATTTCAAGGTCTTTACCAAAATAGGTAGAGTAAACAATTACATTATTACCTAGCTCAACCAAACCTCTTGAATAGGAGAGTATCCTGTTAACAGAGGCGGCTCCTGAAGGGAATGGCATTGTATTAACAATTGCTATCTCTAAATGTTTGTTCATAAATAATTAATAATTGCTAATTTATTTTTTTCTTATTCTTATATCTGTTCAAGATTATTTAAAATGTATTATTCTTCAATCTCCCAAGATACCAATTCAAATCTCTTCTAATTTCTCTCCCTTGGGGATATGCATTAAGCAATTTGCTACACATTAATTATAAACTATAAATAAGTTTCCATATTTTTCAATACCTTGCACAACATGAGGATAGTGGCCATAAAACACATAGGGCTAAATTGATGATAATTTTTCTACTAATTCTATATAATCGTTAATAACATAACCAGCACAAAGATTCAATTTACTAAAAAGCCCAAAGCTTTGTCTTCAATTATTCTCTTTTCGATAAATTTAAAATCTAAAACACTGAGTCACTTTAATGTGATATTAGTAGATTTCGTTGAGGATAACAGTAATCATTAAGCGATATATTATTTCCTTATAATTCAATTTTTAGTTCTTTGCATTCAACTCCAAAATATTTAATCCCATTTTCTAACAAAGTCCTTTTTGTAAATTCAAATGATTCATATCCAAAATCAAACATATGATTGTTTGCAAAATATACGGCATTAATACCTAAAATTTTTTATAAATCAATATTCTCTGGACTCGTTTTTTTATTTGCAGATTTGCTAACATATCTTATAGTACTTTCGTTAGTGAAGGGTATTTCAAAAAATTAAAACTACAAAAACAAATAATTTTAGAACTTCTGTTACTTTCTATAGAATCTTTTAAGGTTTACTGCTTAAAGAGAATTTGCCGAATAGTGCTATATCACTCAATAATGCTATTTTAACAACCTTATTCACCCCAAATCACTCTCTTAACATAATTCACATAGCTCAATATGATTCGCACCACCTTATCACTCACATTGGGCATACTGTAATCAACAACTTGTCGAAAATTGCGTTCAGCGCCTATCTTCTGATATTGTAACTGTACCAACCCTTGTTGAATTCGTTCAGAGCACAGCCCCACCATCATGACCGAGGCTTCTTCCATAGCTTCGGGACGTTCATGAGCTTCGCGAATGTTCAGTGCACGAAAGTTTAGGATAGAGCTTTCTTCACTTATGGTTCCGCTGTCGGAAAGAACTGCGAAAGAGTTTACCTGCAATGCATTATAATCTGTAAAGCCGAGTGGCTTTAAGAATTGAACCAGCGAGTTTACCGTCACTTCTTTTTCTTCCAGCATCTTCCGAGTACGTGGGTGTGTACTTACAATCACAGGATAACCATATTTTTTTGCAATAACATTTAATGTTTCAATCAACCCTGTGAAGTTCTTTGGGTTGTTGATGTTTTCTTCTCTGTGTGAGGATACTACAAAGTACTCGCCCTTTTTAAGATTAAACCTATCCAGTACATCAGATTTCTCAATGACCGGCAGGTACTTTGTCAGCACCTCAAACATGGGGCTTCCGGTCTTAATAATTCTGTCGGCCGATATGCCTTCACGTAACAGGTATTCACGTGCAATGCTGCTGTAGGTAAGATTAATATCGGCAATATGGTCCACAATCTTTCTGTTGCTTTCTTCCGGCACCCGCTGGTCAAAACAGCGGTTGCCCGCCTCCATGTGGAAAATGGGAATGTGGCGTTTCTTGGCGGCAATAGCACAAAGACAGGAATTGGTATCACCCAGAACCAAGAAAGCATCCGGCTGCACCTGTTCCAGCACCGGATCAATTTTAATAAGAATCTGTCCTGCAGTTTCTGTGGCATTCTTACCTGCTGCTTCTAAAAAGAAATCGGGCTTACGAAGCCCTAAATCTTCAAAGAATATTTCGTTTAACTCGTAGTCGTAATTTTGACCGGTATGTACCAACGTATGGTCAATCGCTTCCGATACATCCAGCTTCTGCAACACACAAGCAAGTCGAATAATCTCTGGCCTTGTACCCACTACAGTCATTATTTTTAATTTCTTCATATTTCTACTTTTTCAAAATACGTATCTGGATTATTGGGGTCAAACGATTCATTAGCCCACATTATGGTAACCATGTCTGTATTGCCCAGGTTCTCTATGTTGTGGGTATATCCAACAGGTATATCTACAACCTCTAGTTTGTCACCGGATACAAAATATTCTTGTATCTCTCTTTCATCTATAACCTTTCTAAACCTGATAACACCTTTGCCGCTTACCACCAAAAATTTCTCGTTCTTGGTATGATGCCAATGCTCTCCTTTGGTAATCCCCGGTTTAGAGATATTCACAGAAACCTGGCCTCGCTCCGGACTTTTCAAAAACTCTGTAAATGAACCGCGCTGATCTTTATGCATGGTAAGAGGATAAGAGAATGAATCTGTTGGCAGGTAGCTAAGATACGTTGAATAGAGTTTTTTAACTAAAGGCTCTGCCAAATCGGGTACGTACAAATTCTCACGGCTCTCTTTAAAAGAGTAGAGCAATTCCACTATTTGTCCTAGTTCAACCTGATACTCTACAGGTACTTTACAGTACTTTCCGTCGCGGTTAGGAGTACCAATAAGCGCATTCAATAACTCGTTCACCACATCGTCTATATAAACAAGGTTCATTACCACTTTTGGGTCATTTACCTGAATAGGCAAACCATTTGCAATATTGTAGCAAAAAGTAGCCACTGCGCTGTTATAGTTAGGGCGACACCATTTCCCAAATACATTTGGAAAGCGGTAAACAAATACTGAAGCACCCGTACGCTTAGAATAATCAAATAGCAAATCCTCACCAGCCCTCTTTGAAATGCCGTAAGGATTATCTAGTGCCGCTTGGATAGACGAAGAAATCATCACAGGACAACGGTTCCCGACCTGTTCCAAAGCATCCAGCAGCGTGGAGGTAAAGCCAAAATTCCCCTCCATAAACTCTCCAACCTCTTTGGGCCTATTAACGCCCGCCAGATGAAAAACAAAATCTGCTTTAGTACAGTAATCAGCCAGTAACGTAGGATCTGTTTCAATATCAAAGGGAAGAATTTCCAATGGGCTTTTTACAGCATGCACCATAGTTTTCCCCTGTGAAATATTCAGCAATTCAGCTTGCAAATTTCTCCCAATAAACCCATAGGCACCCGTTATCAATACCTTCATAAAATATTATCTTTTATCTGTTACATCCTGTCGCACCATATCCAATTGCAACAACAACTGCTTCATCTCCTCTTTGCTTAGTCGATGTGTATTGTGAGAATGATAATCTTCCACTTGTGTCATGTCTTGCTGCCCTTCTACGAAGAATTTATCGTAGTTCAAATCACGTGCATCGGCCGGTATCCTGAAATAGTTACTCATATCTTCCGATCGGAACATCTCTTCACGGGTAACCAGTGTTTCATACAACTTTTCACCATGACGTGTCCCAATTACCTTTATTTCAGTATCAACACTATACAGTTCTTTAAGCGATTCTGCCAGTACATCTAACGTGGCAGCTGGAGCCTTTTGCACAAACAAATCACCCTGGTTACCATGCTCAAATGCATATAGCACAAGGTCCACTGCATCCTCCAGTGTCATCATAAAACGTGTCATGTTGGGATCTGTAATCGTAATCGGATTACCCGCTTTAATCTGTTCAATCCACAAGGGTATCACCGACCCTCTGCTGGCCATCACATTGCCATAGCGCGTCACACAAATTTTTGTTGCGCCATTGTTACCTAATGAACGAGCCTTAGCAACCGCCACCTTCTCCATCATCGCCTTGCTTATCCCCATCGCATTGATCGGATATGCCGCCTTATCGGTACTCAGCACCACCACATTTTTAACCCCATGTTCACTTGCCGAATCCAACACATTCTCCGTTCCAATCACATTGGTGCGCACAGCCTGCATTGGGAAAAATTCACACGAAGGCACCTGCTTAAGCGCTGCCGCATGAAACACACAATCTGTCCCACGCATAACAGTATCCACAGAGCGCTTATCTCGCACATCCCCAATGTAGAACTTAACTTTAGGGTTTTGAATCACATGACGCATATCATCCTGTTTTTTTTCATCGCGACTGAAAATACGAATCTCTTTAATATCAGTACCTAAAAATCGATTTAGCACTGCATTGCCGAAGGAGCCAGTACCCCCAGTAATTAATAACGTTTTATTTGTAAAAAGTGACATATCTTAAATCAAACATAATTTAGAAAAAACAAGTAGTCTTATATATTATTAAAACAATTGTTGAAAATATCTTCAATTTGTTTTCTTGTCAATCTTTCATTTTCTGTGTATAATAAACGTTCATGTTCAATTATATCATCTAAATTTTCCCATCTTGTTTTCAGCATCTTAGCAGGAACACCACCAATTATTGAATAAGGAAGACAACTTTTATTAACTAATGCACCTGCAGCTACTACTGAACCTCTTCCAATTACGACTCCTTTTAATATTGTTACATTACATCCAACCCAAACATCATCTTCAATAATTACATCTTCATCATTTTCAGGAAGCTTTTCATCTGCTTTGATTTGTATCATATATTTACCTTTTATATCGGTTCTATGATTGCCACCGCGAATTGTAACATTAGGGCCAAACATTACATAATTACCAATATATATATTTGCAATTGAAGCAATAAATGAAGCTCTATCTCCAATAGTTACATTGTCACCACAATATATATTAGATAAGATAAAATCACATTTATGTCCCACGCTTACATTTTTGCCACATTTAGCAAAACTGTTTTTCTGGTAAAATGCTCTTATTGAATGCATCTTGTCATATATGAAACTAAGTAGCCTTAAAGCTTTCAGTAACAAATATTTCATTTTTCGCAGAATTAATAATTAAATAACCAAGATTTTATTATACCAAACATCCAGAATTCTATCATTATTATATCTAAAATTAGAAATATTGGTCTTTATTAAACAATACAATTCTTTATCTGTAATCATTATCTCAACTTTATCTGCAATTGTTTCTATTGGAGAAACTATCCCATTCACATTATCATCGATAAATTCATATACTGACCCAAAATCAGCTACTACAATAGGAGTACCTAATATTTTAGCTTCGTTTATTACATTAGGACATGCTTCAGATAAAGATGTTGAGACTAATAAGTGAGATTCTCTTATATATGGATATGGATTCGTTTTTTCGCCCAATAATATTAACTCCTTCTCAACATTATTTATTTTGATATTATTAATAAGTAATTGTTTCTCAATTGTTTCACCTCCTCCTAGAATATACCATCGGAACGAAAGCCCTCTTTTTTTTAATTTTGATACTATTTCTGGTATTAAGGAGAATCTTTTTACCGGATCTATACGACCCAATGAAACAATTTTAAAACCATTAAAAAAGAACCTGGGATCAAGCTCTTTTGTCTCCTCTGATTTTTTAATAATACTATTATATGATATCAGATTATGCAAAGCGATAGTTTTATTTCGAGTTTCTGGAAGGAGATTTACAAATACTGCTTTTGTATACTCACTTACACATACAATTTTATCTATTTTTGAATAAAGTATATGCTGTGGTTTGATTCCAGAAATACGTAACATATTACTATAATCACATCGAACCCATGCTACCTTCCTAATACTTTTAAAGTAACTCACAAATCTTGTCACTTGCCCTTCTTGGAACCCTATCACTAAATTGTAATTGAATTTTTCTAATTTATTAACTAGAATTTTAAATATTATAGGTGAAACATCAATTCCGATTTTTTCTAATCCTTTCTTAATTGACTTAACTGATTTATAGATAGACCGCTTTAATGAAACTTTAATAGTAGGTTTTATCTTTTCATCATTTAAACTAGGACCCAAAACGTTAGTATACTTAGCTATATATTCTCTGTTTGGGCCAGAATTAGTAATAGCAAAAACGTCAATCTTATATTTTGAAATATCTAACTGTGACACCAAATTTTTTAATGAAGTAATTGTCCCTCCATTGGAAAAAGATGGTATAACTATTAATACTTTCATATGCATTTAGTAGAAAAAGGTTATTGATAATAGGTTGGTTATTACGTTGCTAAAGAATCACTGTAGTACGTTAAAAACAATACCAATACTATTATCAACCTGCAAAAGTTTAATTCTTCCATGAACATTGTTAAATACACCCCTACGGTTATTTGTGTGCTATCAGATTATGTACTGCAACTTTCATCCTCTCGATCTAATTCTATTTAGAAGGATTGGTTATAAATATTGGTTCATTTTTATTTGCAATCAGATATGGCAAAATCATATAGTTCATAAACGAAAAAGGACTACAATACCATCTAAAAAACTGTGATGCCATAAAAGATAATCCTAAATATAAAATCATTATTACTTTTTTATTCTTATCCCAGTTGCCTGTAAATATCTCATTTGTGACATAATACCATAATAAAAGATATATAAATAGACCAAATAATCCAAAGCTACCTAACATATCCATCCAGTCGTTATGAGCAGCTAGATCTACTAGCCTTGAAGAGGAATTGTAACCTAAACCAAAAAATAAGGTGCTAAAACTATCACTATAATACCATGTATTAAAGTGTGTATCAATTATCCTATCTCTTCCTGATAAATCACCACTAAAGGCGAGCTTCATCCTATATTGTAAAAATTCATTTTCCTCATAAACTTTAATTCCAACATACGTTACCCCAATTAATACAAATAGACCAATAAAGAAAGTATGAATTTTATATTTAAATTTTGATACAAAAAAGGTTTGATAGATAAATATTAATATAGCAAATATACCGGCAACTATTGCAGCACGCTTATTACTTTGAACCATAAAAAACCAGATAAGCAACAATGATGCTACAGACAACAATTTGTTCTTGAAAAAGAATGCAAAAGGCAATAGCCCAATAAATATATATATAGCGTTACTTACAACATCTTCTCTATTCCGTTCAATCTGTAAAGTGGTAAGCGAGTCTATAAATTGCATAATAAATAGAGGTAACGCTATAGCAAAGAACAGGAGCAATATTTTTTTTGTGAGAATCTTCTTCTTCGCAAAGTAATAGAAAGCATAAAATGGCAGGAAATTCAATAAAACTGTCTTATAAATATTAAAGTCACTTATATTGTTAAAATCCCCAGTAAAAATAAAGAATAGCGTGTTAACCAGTAAAAAAACGGTCCATATTTTCACAGTATTAGTTATATATCTTCTATTCAAGAATACTTTTATAAAATAAACAGCCGAGCCCCCTAAAATAATAACCAAAAGTAATCTACTATATATAGCTCCTACACCAAAGATTACACTTTGGGCAAAATAAAGAGCAGTAAAAATCATTAGCAAGTAGCAGACTAATTTATCGATTTTACAAGTCATTATTTTAATGTTTTTAATATGCTGAAAAAGGAATACTCTTAAACTAATCCTTTTAGTTTTCTATGCACTCTTCTACCAACTTCCCAGAAATTCAGACTTAGTGATAGACCATCAGTAGCAATAATAATTTCCTCTTTAAAAAAAACAAAACTAAAATGATGACCACCTAAAGAATAAAATTCGTCGTTATTTGGAATAATAGTTTTTAAATATTTTTCTGAGTAATTATTTTTTGTCAAAAATAAAATTTCATTAATCTTCAATCCTTCTGCATAATAGTTCTCACAAATCTGTGTTGGCCTATATAATTTACCCTCATACTCAAAAACCGATCCACCACAGCGTCCGTTATTATTTCCAATTGCAATAGGTGATTTAGGGTGCAGCTCATATTTCCCATCAATCTTTTCCGAACAAAATAGCATTAACTTATACTTGTTATCCTCACACAAAGTTGTAAATAAGAAATATATATTATCCTTAAATATAATAGAGCTATCAACATACTTCTTATTTGATAATATAGTTTTATATAATGTCCATTGAGTAAAATCATTATTAGGTTTATACAATCTAACAGATTTATCACTACCAGTTTCTGGCATCATATAAACACAATCATTAAATTTAAACACATTTGGATATGAAAGATGGAAACTCTCTTTCAGTACTGTGATTGGAAATGACCAATTAACTAAATCTGTAGTCCACCTCATCTTTATAACACCTTTTCCTCCTAAACTAACCTGTTCTTCATAAAACAGATAAAGTCTATCATCATCCACAAACAGAAAAGGATCTGCAATAGTAACAACAGGCTTATATTTAAATATCAAGTTAGAAGAAGACAATTCAAATATTGATTTTGATTTTTCAAGATTGAAAATATCTTGACTTGCAATATTAACTCTTGAATTAAATTGAGTATGAAATAATTTGTTAAATTTCATTGTATTATCATTTTACATATGCCTTCATCTTCGTAAGTAAATAATTGACTATCAGCACCTAAATTAGTTGTTTTACGTTGAAGAGTTAGGGAGAATGTCAAGTCTATTATAAAACCGTCTCTCGGTTTCTAATATCTTTTTGAACGGATACTTCTAACAATAGACACCAATGATGATAAGAATATATTATTACTATATTCCCATGATGAATTATAATTAATAACTTCGCCACCCGAATATAACTTAAACGAGGCTACACCATCACTGTGTCCTATCCCTATTCTTCCAAAGTCAAAATAATTAACTCCCAAAGATTTTAAGAACTCAAATATTGACTCCATCATAAAATAGGTAGTACCTCTATTTTCTATAGCTTTATTAGAATTAGCTGCATAAACGTCATAACTGTGCTCCCTATGCACGTATACAATTCTACCAGCTAGTGGTAAATCGTCGATATAAACAAAAAACAGATAATAGTTTTCATCAAGAAGCATGTTGGAAATATTTTCTTCATTTATATAAGATCCGAGCCCCTTACGTTCTGATAATTCATTACACATTTTTACAAAAACTACAATATCATCCTGTGTAGGGTTTGTGATATACTTGAAGTCCAGATTGTTTTTTTTTGCAACTTCCACATTTCTTCGCCAATTCCTGCTTCTTATATTTTCTTTATTAAAATCCATTACTATCGAAAGTGGGCTATCAAAAAAAGCTATTGGTCTTATAAAGCCTGCTAATCTTATTCCCATTTCAAAATCTATCGAGTATTTATTGTTATTAACTATGGTTATAATATCGTGCTGTTCTGATTCTTCAATTATATGTTTATAAAACTTACTATAGATCTTATGAGTAACTTGTTTACTAAACGATTCACCAGTTATTTTCAATATTGATAAAAATTTGAACTTCCTATTAATAACAGCCCAAACACAAAGATTGGGCTCATTAATGTTATCAACAAAATAGACTATTTCTCTATTACCATATAAATCATGATAACCTAAAGCTTGATCATATGAAATGAAATCCATTTTAGATTGGATTTCAAAAAATTTTTCTTTATCAACAATCATATGTTATTTTTCTTACAAATTCTTTACCAAAAAGACTTATTAACTCAATAGTGTCAACTATTTTAAACGTTCCATTTTCAAAAGCTTTAATAGATGGTGTATTATCAATTCTGACTATTCCTATCGCCTTATCTCTACCTTTTCCATATACGACCTTTACTCTCATCAAGATAGAATATTTTTGCAATCCTCTTCCTCTATACTTTATACTACAATAGTCCTCTTGGAGTAATCCAACGTTTTCATAACTTTTTAAAGAAGTTTTGTTAGTGATTTCAACCTTATCAAGGCAGACCCACGAGGAATAAACCAATTTATTATCAATAATAACACCGTAAGCTTTTCGATTGCTATCCTTAAACCACTTTTTGTATTTATTTAATTTCTTTTTTGTATAAAAACTTTTCTCCCCTTTTAAAAAATCCTCATAAGAAAGCTCCATTATTTGATATGGGAAAGAATTGAATAAAAGAGAAATTCTGCTGTTGATTGCATCTATATCGATTTCGGTTTGCATTACGTACAATTTCATGCTCCGTATTCCAAGCCTGCTTAGAATGGATTTAATCTTTTTTTTTAAATACATTTTTGAGTATATATATGTGTTTTTTTAAAACCATATTAGCCACTACATCAATTCTAGAGTATTGCCAATAAATTATTTTGATGTCAAGCTTTTTCTTTAGCGTTGATAAAAGTCTTAAAAAAACTTCATAATTATTTTTCAAATAATTAATTTGCTTTAAAGAAAAATTAAAATCAAATACTTTTACCTTTATTCTTGATGATACTTTATTCTCAACTCTATGTCAGAATACTCGAGGATTTCTATTCAATTTTTCTCATTGTAAAAAAATTGTTTTAATAATTGATGTCAATTCAGCAAAATTGTTGTTACGTAATATTTTGGAAATAATAAAATATGACACAAGCATAACCAAAGCCTGTATTAGAAATACTAAAATAGTATTTATATCACTAATAACATTTCCTGTTACAACAACAACCCCTATACACAGTAATGACGCTAATATAGTTTTATATAAATCAATAATTAACTCATAAAAGTTGTATTTCAGGTAATGCATACCTAAATAAATGTATAAAACACATCCTATAAAATTTGAGATTGCAAAAACTATAGCTAATGTTACAACTCCTTTATTGATAAATGAGAAAATAAGCACAATTCGTATTACTTGTTTAATTAGTGTAGCGTTTAACATAGCTTTAGTTTTGCCTTTTAACAAAATTACATTTGCACATATCTCTTGTAAAGGAAATAATAATACGCCGAAGGCCGCTATTTTTAAATATATTCCTGCTTCTTTCCACTGTGAACCAAAAAAAGTGATTATCATATTATTTGAAGTAGCGATTGTAAAAAACATTAGGGGTAGAAACGCAAACATCACAACACTAACTATCTGTCTATATGCATCTTTCAATCTACTTTCTTCATTTTTAATTTTCGAAAGTATCGGATATGTTACTTTCCTTATTATTGAATTAAATGGTGAAACTATATATCCATCCATTTTTTTACCTTGAGAATAATATCCTAAATCATTCTTGGTATATACTTTACCAATTACAAGGCTTATTAAATCAGTTGAAATCGCGTCGATAACCCCTTGGAACATTAAAAAAATCCCAAAGCTCAAATATCTTTTTATTGATGAGAAACTAAATTTTTTTATTGGTCGCCATTTAGAGCTATACCAAAGTAAAACGCTTCTAAAGAAAGGCAATAACGCACTGTTTGCCACTAATGCCCAAATACCGAAACCTGTGAATGCCATTATAATGGAGACTATTGCAGCTAAAAAGCTTCCTAAAACAGCACATTTGTTTAATACCTTAAAATCAAGATCCCTATTTAAGGTGGCATTTTGAATTATGGAGAATGAATTAAAGATTATCACGAGAAAGATAACCCTTGATAGTATGGTCAATTCAGGGGCATTATAAAATAAACCTATCTTGGGAGCCAAAAAGTAAAGTATTCCATAAATAAAAAAAGATAATAGTATATTGAAATAAAATACAGACGACAGATCTGTTTGGCTGGGGTTATCATCTCTGATGATTGCCTGCGAAAAACCACTATCAACAATTACGTTAGAAATCGTTAAGAAAACATTTAATAAAGCAATTAAAGCAAAATCGTAAGGAATTAGGATTCTCGAAAGAATCATTGTCACTAGTAAGCTTACAAAACCATTTCCTAATGTTCCTGCTGAAGTCCAAATAAAACCAGAAAGAGTTTTCTTTTTTAATCCCATTATTTAACCTATTAAGCTCTTTCCTAAACTTGTTTTAAGAAAAAGATTTGATAGTCCGATTGATGCAATTAAAGCTATAACTAATCCTACTATTGGTAACCAATATGTTCCAAACATCATTGGTAAGAAAGTCTCATAATACAAATATTTTAAAACAAATTGGTGAAACAAATAAATTCCGAAACTAAACATATTTAGTTTTAAAACCCACTGGGGAGTAGAGTATTGTTTTACCTCGATTAAATAATTAATTAAAACGTAAAATAGAAGTAAACCTGTTGTAGCAAGTATAATCCTAATAAAATTTAGTACTGACCAGTTTGCTGCCTTATTAATAATACTAGTTGCTTCAATACTATATATATGCTCTCTAAGTAAAGTTGAAACAATAAATATTAAAACAAAACTAAGTGTTCCAACAATTAAGCCTTTTTTATTTGCTAATTTATTTATGATTTTCTGTTTATTGTTAATTACATAAAACCCTAAGTAAAAAAACAATAAGTAGAACATAGCGGAATTTAAACGTAATGGCAGTGGTATAAAAGAGCATATGGAAATACAAAACAAAAATATCAATTTGATTTCTTCTTTTATATTAATTTTAAAAATGAAAAAAGAGAAAACAAAACACCAAAAAAGCATTGGTAAAAACCACATATGCCCCAATCCCATTAAAATATCATATGCATAACTTACTATATTAAAGGGCTTTGTATAAATCAGTAAAGAATAAAGTATACTAAAAACAATACTTGGTATTATTAATCTATTAAATTTATTTTTAACCAATCTTTTAAAAGTAAATTTCCTTCTCAAATTATATATTTGATGAGCAAACAAATATCCAGATAAAAAAACAAACATCTCAAGAGCAAAGCTGTTAGATAATCTTGCAATCCAAAAATAAACTCTAACATTACTTATACCTTCTGGTAGTATCCACCCCCCCCCATACATAGTAAATGCATGAAGCACAACGATTAAAAGAGTAGCAATAGGTCTTATTAGAACTACCTCACCCAGATATTTATTTTCTTTAATTAAAAGTTCGCTCATTTAGCTATACTGTCCTACAATTCTCATCCACCACTTCATTGGCAAAAAATCCTTTACGTCATTTATCATTCGATTTTCGTTGGTGATTATCTTAATATTCAGCTCTTCGCTGTTATTATGAGCTACAGTAAAGATTACCACGTCAAATTCTCCTCTGAAAAGCTTGTTATGCAATTTTCTATCGTATTCATGTTCCGCAATAGCGTGTTTTGCTCAAGAGACGAGAATCGTTAAGTTTGCTTTATACTCTTTAGTGTACGAACAATACTGATAGTTTTGTGTTGCGCACATAGGAGGTATCCTCTTATAACGTAAAACCTAGCACCAATACTTTGGTGTCTAATACTTAGACACCTTTCCTTAGCTGAATTTTCATTAGTTAATTGGCCACGTACTCACCTATTCTGTCGTTTACACGACACCAGTAGGATAATCTCTGGTTATAACCCGTCCTTTGTGCTTCTTGGGCCAGATCTTAGTAATCTACACCTAATACAATATTTCCTCACTAACCTTGTCTTAAAAGATGAAAAATTCCACTTAATAATTTATCGATTCTTTTCTTCTTTATCAATTATCTTTCCTCACCTTTACCTTTACCCAAGCATCTTTCAGTATCGGCCATCCCAACACCCTCCCTACTCCTACAAACAATCCCAGAAAAGTATAAATTAAAAGTATTCCTGCGCGAGAAGGCTTGGATTTTTCAACAGGAACAATTACCGGTTCTATAACCGTAAGGATGGGGGTTGTTTCTGTAACGGCTATTTTAGCCTGTTCTTTTTGTTTGGCCAACTCGGTATAAACACTCAGCAACAAGGTGTATTCAGATTGTAACTTTTCTTCTCGAGTTCGGGCAACAGCCGAGGTTAGGTTTATGTTGGCATCGCGAAAGCGAGCTAACTCTTCCTGCTTGGCCTCAAAATTAGCCTTAGCTTCCTGATAACTGCCTTCTACAAATTCCAAGTTGGCTTGTACTTTTTGTAATTTAAAGTCGGTCAAATATTTTTGCAATAAATGTTGGGCTTTGGTGGTAATTTGTGCAGCCAAGTATGGGTCACTCATGGTGGTGTACATTTGAACATATCCTTCTTTTTGATATAAGCTAAGTGAGAAGGTTCTGTACAACTGTTCCAGCACTTTATATTCTTTATAGGTCAACCTGGACAAATGCAAATCACTTTCAGCAGATTTAAATTTTCCATCCGATTCTCCTTTAATGGCTGCCAAAATGGTTCCAGGTAAGCCTAAGGTATATTTTTTAATGGTTCTCAATAAACTGAATTTCCTATACTGCGGGTCGGTTACATAGTTGTAATACGTAATGGGCTCTTTCAAGTCTTCAAACACATACAAACTATGAATCAACTCTTTCTGAAACTCTACGTTTTTAATAATATTGGGATATACAGTAGGTGAAAGCACTTCTCCTGGACCAATATCCCCCAAACTAATGCCTGCCATAGCAGCCAATCCACCCAAACTACCGCTTGCACGTCTTTCTCCCATTTGTGGTACTAACGTACAACTGGCGGTATATTGACTTGGCGTGAACAGTGCTACAAATAGCCCCAATACCATAGAGGCACCAGTAATAATGAAAATCAATTTGCGTTTAATCCAGAGTTTTTGAAATAACTCCATCAAGTCAATAGTATCTTCTTTTTCCATCATCTAACATTACGTTAATCTATCCGGCTAAGGTTTAATAAAATAATTATAGTCAAAGAGGCTACCGATAATATGGAAGAAGTAGCTGTTGCTATATCACTCCATACACCACTATAATGACGTTCCCTTCTTAAAGGTACTACAATTTCACAACCCGGCTCTACTTTGGATCCTTGTCCTTTTTCAATCGTATTGTTCATATACACCACATACACCTTGGTGCGTTTAGCCCGGTCGGCATACCCTCCGGCATTGTTGATATAGTCCCTGATGGTCATACCCTCTTTATAGGCTACCACATTGGGATAAAGCACCCCACCTGTGATTCTCACCACGTTGTTCATTTCCGGAACCTGGAGTACGTCACCGGATCTAAGGACCAAATCTCCGTTTCTACCCGGTTTGTCCAGGATTTTTTGCAGGTCAATCCCTACGTAATACTGACCTGTGGCCATATCTATTCTATCTATCACAATAGAATCCCTGCCTGAATGCATACTCAGGCGTAATGTATGTTCTGCCATAGTACGCTCCCGCTCGTCCATCCGGCGCAACAAGGTAGCTCCTTTTAGATAAGCACCGGGAGTAACACCTCCTGCACGCTGTATATAAGAAGAAATACGTTCGTTGCGGGCTTCCTTGGTGTACGTACCGGGGAAGACCACTTCTCCCTGTATGGTAATGTTTTCTTGTACTTCGTATCCGGGAGAGCGCCGTACCGTTACAATATCAAAGGGCTCCAGGACAAAGTCTTTGTCTCCATGTATCACCAGGCCGTTTTCCAGGGTAAAGGTATACAATTCACTGCGCGTAGCTGTTGCTTCTTGGGCAAACGGATCCCGCGGACGACGGGCCACATCTACCTTCACCAACGATGCCGATTCCAACAATCCCCCGGCGTTCACAATCAAGTCTTCTATACTGATGTTTTCCGTATAATCATATTCACCGGGCACTCTTACTTCACCCCTTAGCGTAACCGTATATTCTTGACGTAAGGAATTTTCTGACATAATAAACAGACGGTCGTTCCGTTGGAGTGGGTAGTCAGGAAGATCTCCTGCCAACATTTTCTGCAGGTCCAAAGATTCGATGGTCAGTGTTAAATCGGGGTTTTCCCTCCTTAAGATGGTTCTACCTAAAAAGGCATCTTCCGTAGGGCCTTCTGCCATCTGTACTAAGTCCAACACCGTTTGTACCCGTTCGTCCAAAGCATAATATCCGGGGCGGAAAACAGCCCCTGCAACTTCTACCCTGTTTTCATACCTGTCCAAAATGGTACCCACTTGAATGTTGTCCCCGTCTTGCAGAGCAAAACCGGCGTAATACTCCGCTTCTACCGTAAACACCCTCCGCTGTGTATCGCCGTACCGTGTAAGCTGTACGTTCTTCTTGTACGCCTGACTGGTAAAGCCTCCGGCATACGCTATGACCTTATCCAGGCGTTCGTCTTCCAACAATTCATACACCATGGGGCGTTTGACTTGTCCGTCAATACGTATGTGTTTACTGTACGGCTCTACTTTTATCAAGTCATTCTCTTTCAAGATGATATCGCCGCTGCTGTCCCCGTGCAGCAAGTAGTCGTACACGTCTATTTGACTGTATATTTGTCCGTTGCGATACAATTTTACCGTACGCAAACTGCCAATATCGTTGATGCCCCCAGCAGCGTACAGGCCATGGAAAACCGATGCAAACGAACTCATGGTATACGTACCCGGTAACACCACTTCTCCCATAATGTTAACCTTAATGCTGCGTATGTTGCCTACCGATGTTTTGATAAAGGTCTGCGGTTTAGACGCTCTTAAATCTGAATAAATGCGGCTGAAGGCAACTTTGATTTTAGCGGCGGCTTCTTTTACTTCCAGTCCCGTCAGGTAAATGGGTCCCACGTTGGGTACATTGATGGTGCCGTCGGGAGTAATGGTCTGACGCACGCTTAGTTCACTGTTGCCCCATATGTCTATGATGATTTCGTCACCGGCACCCAGTTGGTAATTTTCCGGTGTGGGCATATTCAAGGACGGTTGGAACGTAAGGTTGCGGGAAGAGAACAAGTCTTTTCCAAATACCACACCCGGGCGGCGGGACGTTGTTTCTTGAATGACAATCACCTCGTCCGGTCCGTCGTACGAAGCATCCCGTGTACGGCTGTCCGTACTTAAGGTAGTACCTGTTTCTGTCGCATGACCTACTTCATATTGTTCCCGTATGCGTTCTGCCTGTTCACGGGTGACGCCTTTGGCAGCCAGCTCTGTAAGAATCTGTTGCTGAGAAGCTCCCGTAGCCTGCATACGGCGTACCTCATTGATGACCTGTTGGTCTGTCAATTGTCCGTACGCAACGGCTGCTGTGCAAAGCAGCAAGACGGTTGTAGTTAATAGGGTTTTAAATATGTTCATGATTCATGATTTTTTCAATGTTCACCACTTACCTATAGCTTTCAAAAGTAAGACAATTTCTTTAAATATTTTTTCTACAGATTCCAGGGCCTTAGGTACGCTGTTCATACGCGTAACGCGCGCCCGGATAATCCGTGACAGTTCTGTGATTTCTTCTGTGAGGGCTTCCTGGTCTTTGATCAACTGCTTTTGTTTTTTCGCAATCAACAGTCGCTCCAAATCCCGTAAAGCCACAGCCGACAATTCCAACGTGTCCCGTTCTTCAGGGGGCAGGTCTTGTTCCAGCCGTTGCCTGTCTATATCATACAACGCTTGACGGATGTCTTCCAGCGTTTGTTCCGGTATGTCTTGTTTCATCCTCATGGTGTTTCAACTTTCAATAGGTTGAGCAATGTCTGCACTTCCAATGCGATGGTATTTAATTCTATCAATTCCTGATTGGAATGCGTGGC
>Ga0265293_10001318_pt1 | contig 54405 bp, 44 predicted proteins | sample Munlanlewell138R_FD_192505 | JGI IMG/M metagenome (GOLD analysis project Ga0265293, IMG submission 192505) | Leachate microbial communities from a municipal landfill in Southern Ontario, Canada - Leachate well 138R | ecosystem: Engineered > Solid waste > Landfill > Unclassified | place: Canada... | reverse complement strand
GTCGTAAACCTCAATCCCTCGAACCGCCCGGTGCGGACCCGCATGCCGGGTGGTGTGGGAGGGGAACGGCGGTCATCTACCGCCGTCCCCTATCCCGATGTCTGGCTGTCTGCGGACTTGCGTCTGGTGCCCAGGAGAGGACTCGAACCTCCACGGTGTTACCCGCTAGTACCTGAAACTAGTGCGTCTACCAATTCCGCCACCTGGGCAGAAGCTCAGACCTGCGTCGCGCCGGGCGCGAGCGAGCAGCGAACGATACGGTCGATGCGCGTGGCTGTCAACGGGCGATCAGGGTCGGCGTGTAAGATGCGTGCATGAAAAAGAAGAATCCAGGTGAAAAGAGCGCCGGGCGCAAGCCGGCGCGGTCCTTGCCCGGCTGGTTGCCGGAGTCGCTGACGCGCTCGCTCGATGAGTCGGCCGCGCCGGCCGGCAAGTCCGGAGCGTCGGCGCGCGGGCCGGCTGCTGCCGACGGCAAGGCCGGCAAGACGCGCAAGACCGCCGAAGTCGTGGCGCGACGCGCGGCGCTGGACGATCCGCATGCCGAGCGCGAGGCGCGCCGCTACGAGCGTCCGATCGCCAGTCGCGAGGCGCTGCTGGAGTTCCTCTCCGCGCACGGCGAGCCGATGGAGGTCGAGGCCATCGCGCGGGCGCTGCGGCTGACCGCGCCGGACCGCTTCGAGGCGCTGAGCCGGCGGTTGGCGGCGATGGTGCGCGACGGCCAGTTGCTGGTGAACAGGCGTGGCGGCTACGCGCCGGCGGCGCGGCTGAGCCTGATCCCCGGCGTGGTGATCGCCAATGCCGATGGCTTCGGCTTCCTGCGCCCGGACGCCGGTGGCGACGACCTGTTCCTGCCGCCCCGGCAGATGCGCGACGTGTTGCATGGCGACCGCGTGCTGGCGGCGCTGACCGGCGTCGATTCGCGCGGGCGTCGCGAAGGTGCCGTGGTCGAGGTGCTGGAGCGGCGCACCACGCGCCTGGTCGGTCGTTTCGCCGAGCGCGATGGCGTCGGACTGGTATTGCCCGACGACCGCCGCGTGCATCAGGACATCGTGGTGCCGCATGCCGAGCGCCATGGCGCGCGCAGCGGCCAGATCGTGGTCTGCGAGATCACTTCGCCGCCGCAGGGCGGACGACCGCCGTTCGGTCGCGTGCTCAGCGTGCTGGGCGATGCGCTGACGCCTTCGCTGGTGGTGGAAATGGCCATCCACGGCCACGACATTCCGCACCAATGGCCGCAGGAGGCGCTGGAGCAGGCCTCGCGCGTGCCGCTGGACGTGCCGGCTGCGGACATCGAGGGCCGGGTCGACCTGCGCGAGTTGCCGCTGGTCACCATCGACGGCGAGACGGCGCGCGATTTCGACGACGCCGTGTACTGCGAAACCAACCGCGACGGCTTCCGTCTGGTCGTCGCCATCGCCGACGTGTCGCATTACGTGCGCCCCGGCAGCGCCATCGACGACGAGGCGGCCAAGCGCGCCACCTCGGTGTACTTCCCCGGTTTCGTCGTGCCGATGCTGCCGGAAACGCTGTCCAACGGCATCTGCTCGCTGAACCCGGCGGTGGACCGGCTGTGCTTCGTCTGCGAGATGCAGGTCAGCCACGATGGCGTGGTGACCGGCTCGCGCTTCTACGAGGCGGTGATGCGCTCGCATGCGCGGCTCACCTATACCCAGGTGTGGGCGGCCATCGGCGAGGACGACGAGCAGGCGAAGGCGCAGATCGGCAACCTTTTGCCCGGCGTGCAGCGCCTGCATCAGCTCTACAAGGCGCTGGCGCGGCAGCGCGCGCGGCGCGGCGCGATCGAGTTCGACAGCCAGGAGATCGAGTTCCGCCTCGGCCCGGCCGGCGAGGTGGTGCAGGCGGAATCGGGCGAGCGCAACGACGCCCACAAGCTGATCGAGGAGTGCATGGTGGCGGCCAATGTCGCCGCGGCGCGCTTCCTGCTGGAAAGCGCCCTGCCGGCCCCGTACCGCGTACACGACCGGCCACCGCCGTCCAAGTACGACGACCTGCTGGAGTTCCTCAAGGAGTTCGGCCTCAAGCTGCCGGCCTGGGACAAGGTGCAGCCGCGCGATTTCACCGCCGTGCTGAAGAAGGCACGCAAGCTGCCCGAGGCGATGCTGCTGGAAACCGTGCTGCTGCGCAGCCAGGCGCTGGCGGTGTACCAGACCGGCAACATCGGCCACTTCGGCCTGGCGCTGGACGCCTACGCCCATTTCACCAGCCCGATCCGCCGCTATCCCGACCTGCTGGTGCACCGCGCCATCAAACACGCCCTGAGCGGTGCCAAGGCGGCGGACTTCACCTATGCCGAACACGAGATGGCGGCGCTGGCGCTGCATTGCTCGGAGTGCGGGCGGCGCGCCGACGAGGCCGAGCGCGAGGTCGACGAGCGCTATCGCTGCGCCTGGATGGAGCGCCACATCGGCGCCGAGTTCGACGGCACGGTCAGCGGCGTGACCTCGTTCGGCGTGTTTGTCGAACTGACCGAGTCGCGCATCGACGGCCTGGTCCACGTGACCCAGTTGCCGAACGACTACTACCACTTCGATCCCTTGCGCAAGCTGATGCAGGGCGAGCGCGGCGGCCTCACCATCCGGCTCGGCGACACGGTACGCGTGCTGGTGCTGCGTGCCAGTCTGGAGGAGCGCAAGATCGACTTCCGCCTGACCGAACATCTGGGTGAGCCGGTCGGCCCGGCGCGCGGCGGCGAACGAGCGCAGGCGGGCCGACCGGCGCGGTCGGCCAAGACCGCCAAAGCCGCCAAGACCGACAAACCGGGGAAGAAGCGCCGATGAGCGAGCAATGGATCGCCGGCATCAATGCGGTGGCGGCAGCGCTGGAAAGTGAGCGCAGCCACGTCCGTGAAATATGGATCGAGGCGCGGGCGAAGAATCCGCGCCTGCTGGAGATCGCCGCCGCCGCCAGGCGCGCCGGCATCAGCGTGCTGCAGGTCGCCCCCGATGCGCTGGCCCGCGCCGCGCCCGGCGTGCGTCACCAGGGCGTGGTCGCGCAGTACGCGATGCCGGTCAATCTCGGCGAGGGCGACCTCGACGAACTGCTCGGCCGCGCCGACAACCCGCTGATTCTGGTCCTCGATGGCGTGCAAGATCCGCACAACCTCGGTGCCTGCCTGCGCTCGGCCGAGGCGGCCGGCGTGGCGGCGGTGATCGTGCCGCGTGATCGCGCCGCCGGCATCACGCCGGTGGTGCGCAAGAGCGCGGCCGGGGCGGCGGACCGGGTGCCGCTGATCCGCGTCACCAACCTGGCGCGCACGTTGAAGACGCTGAAGGAGGCCGGCGTCTGGCTGGTCGGCCTGGCCGGTGAAACCGATGTCTCGCTGTACGCGCTGGACCTGTCCGGGCCGATCGCCATCGTCATGGGCGGCGAGGGCGACGGCCTGCGCCGGCTGACCCGCGAACACTGCGATCATCTGGCGAAGATTCCGATGCGCGGCCAGGCGGAAAGCCTCAACGTGTCGGTGGCCACCGGCGTGGCGCTGTTCGAGGCGCTGCGCCAGCGCGGCGGCTGATCGGCCGATGCGCCACGCCGGGCTGGACGCGCTGCGGCTGTGCGCCGCCGCCCTGGTGCTGTTTGCCCACGCCGGTGCCCTGCTGTTCACGCTGTGGCCGCATTACGACCTCTATCTGCTCGCCGGCCTGATCGGCGTCGAAGCGTTCTTCGCGCTCAGCGGCTTCCTGCTGGCCGGCCTGCTGCTGGCCGATCCGCCGCGCGGCATCGCCCAGGCCGGCGGCTGGATGATCGACCGCCTGCGTCGCGTGTTGCCCGGTTACTGGTTGTTCGTGCTGCTCAACCTGCTGTTGTGGCTGGGTTTGCACGGCGGGTTTCCGGATGCTGTCTGGCGCCATTTTCTGCTCTGGCAGAACAGTGCCGCGCCGCCCGGTCCGTTCCATGGTGAAAGCTGGAACCTGCCGATCCTCGTCCTGTTCTGGTTGCTCGCGCCACTGTTGGCCGGCTGGGCGGCGCGGCGTCCGCACCCGGTCGTCGCCCTGCGCAATGCCCTGTTCGTCCTGGCGCTGCTGGGCCTGCTGTTGCGCGGCGGGCTGGTAATCGCCGTCGATCCGGCCTGGGACGAGGGCGTGCGCAAATGGCTGCCGATGCGCCTTGATGCCTGCGCCTGGGGCGGCATCGCGGCCTGCCTGGTTGCCGAAAAGCCCGGTCGCGCGCGCGGGTTGGCCTGGCTAGGCGTCGCCCTGCTGCTGGAAACGGTCTGGATCTTCGCCACCCTGCCGCGCGATGGCGCTGCCGCGCGCGTCCTGCTGTTCGCCCTGGTCGCCGCTGGTGGCGCGGCGATCCTGCCGAGTCTGATGGTCGGCCGTTCGGCAGCGTGGCTGACGGCGGCGGCGCGCGCCTGTTTCGCTCTCTATCTGGTCAACATGCCGCTGATGCTGCTGATGCTGGCCTGGCGTCCGGCCTGGCTTGGCGTGTTGCCGGCGACGGCGTTGTGGCTGCTGGCTTCGCTGGTCGCCGCGCTGGCGCTGGAGCGCGGTCTGTTGCGACGCTGGCGCTGAGCCTCAGGCGTCGTCGGGCAATTGCGGGATGCCGTCGCGCCGCGGCCGCAGCATCCGCCACCAATCGCGGAAGGGCGAGAGCAGGGCGCGGCCGGCGTGGTTCAGATCCTCGCCGTCGTGCAGGCCGGTGGCCGGCCACTCGCCGCGCCTGGGCGGGCAATAGGTGCCGAACAGGATGTCCCAGATCGGGAAGAAGGCGGCGAAGTTGATGTCGGTGTGCTCGGGCTTCAGCGAATGGTGCAGGCGGTGCAATTGCGGGCCGCAGACCACCGGCGTCAGCGGGCCGAACGGCAGCCGCAGGTTGAGGTGGATCGCATAGCCCCAGAGCAGCAGCAGCGACCACAGCCAGGTGATGGTCGGCGGCTGGATGTCGAACACGATGCTCAGCGGCAGGAACACCAGAAATACCCGCAGCGGCTCTTCCAGCCAGTGATGGCGCTGGCCGGTGGTGACGTTGAGCGAGCGCTCGGCGTGGTGCAGCTTGTGCTGCGCCCACAGCGCCGGCCAGACATGCTGCAGGCGGTGGAACCAGTAGTAGAAAAAGTCGAACAGGGCGAAGAAGGCGAGCCCCTGGAGCAACTGCCAACCCAACCCCTCCGGCATGCGGATCGGCAGCCAGCCGCCGAAACCGGCGATCCACGGCTGGGTGATCGCCGCCAAGGGCGGCACCAGCAGATGGGTCAGGAACACGAAGGGGATCGTGTACAGCAGGTTGAACACCACGTGCCGCCACGGCTGGCCGGCCTCGGCCAGCGCCAGGCGTTCGATCAGCAGGCCGGCGAGGTAGACCACGGCGACGTAGCGGAGCGTCACCAGCGAGTTGGCGAGCGCGGCATCGAAGGCTTCAGGCATCCGCACATTCTATCCGCTGGCGGACATCGCCGAGGCTTGCGCGCGCGCCGGCGTTGGGCTTCCATTGGCTCGCCGAACGCCGGAAAACCCTCATCGCGATGAACGCTGCCCTCTCCACGCACGGCCGTCAGGCCGCCCTGGCCCTGTTGGCGGCGATGGCGGCGACGCTGGCGCTGTACTGGGTGCCGATCCTCAAGCCGTTGGCCTGGCCGCTGCTGATGCTGTCCACGCTGGCGCACGAGCTGGGCCACGGCCTGACCGCGTTGTTGCTCGGCGGGCGCTTCCAGTCGCTGACGATCTGGGCCGATGGCTCCGGCGTGGCGGCCTATCGCGCCGCCTTCGGTCCCGGTTCGCGGGCGCTGGTTGCCGCCGGCGGCCTGCTGGGTCCGCCGCTGGCCGCTTTCCTCTTGTGCCTGGCCGGTCGGCGCTCGCGCAGCGCCCATGTCGCCCTGGCCGTTCTGGCGGCGCTGTTCGCGCTGGTGGCGCTGCTCTGGGCGGGCAGCGCGTTCACGCTCGGCTTCTGCCTGGTGCTGGCGGTCTTGCTGGCCCTGCTGGCGTGGAAAGCGTCGCGCGCGCTGAGCCAGGCGGTGTGCGTGTTCCTGGCGCTGCAACTGGGCCTGTTCACCTTCTCCCGCGCCGATTACCTGTTCACCCCGGTGGCGCAGACCGGTGCCGGCCTGATGCCGTCGGACGTCGGCCAGATCGCCGCGGCGTCATGGCTGCCGTATTGGGTCTGGGGCGGGCTGATCGCCTCGATCACCCTGGCTCTGCTGGCGCTGGGCGTCTGGCGCTTCGCCCGCGCCCTGGTCTGACGGCATTTCGTTGGCGCGGGCGTAGGGAATCGTGTCCGGCGACACCGCGCCGCCGGAAATGATGAAGGCCATCGCCTGGTCCATGGTCCAGTCGGTCGGGGTGAGTTCGTCCACCGGCACCACTTCCAGATAGCCCGAGGTCGGGTTGGGCGTGGTCGGCACGTAGACCGCCGCCAGTTCGCGCTCGCTGCCTTCCTCGCGCACCACCCGGGTGACGAAGCCGACCGCCTTCATGCTGCGATGCGGGAAGTCGATCAGCACCACGCGCTGCGCGCCTTCCGGCTTGGTTTGCAGCATCGCCAGCAGCTTCTTGGTGCCGCCGTAGATGGTCTGCACCAGCGGGATGCTTTCCATGATGGCGTCGAACAGCGCCAGCAGGCGCCGTCCGATCACCTTGTTGGCCAGCCAGCCGAGGCCGTAGATGAAGGCGACGGTGAGGAAGGCGGCGAGGATGAAGCGCACCCATTCCAGGTCCAGCACCAGGCCGGAGGCCGGCAGCACCTTTTCCGACAGCCGCGCCAGCGCGTCGACCACCGGCGCGCCGAGCTTGGAGAGCTGGCGCAGGACGAACTCGAACACGATCCAGGTCAGCCAGATCGGAAAGACCGTCAACAGCCCGGTCAGCAGGTAGCGCTGGATGTGCGGAGGTCGTCTCATGGCGCGATTCTAGCCATCCGGCCGGCCGCCGGAAGCGGCCGGCGCAATCGTGCGCGGCGCTTGGTTCAGCCAGCACCGGCGACGGCCCGGCGCGCCCGCGCCGTGGCATAATCGCCGCGCTCAATGCTCGCGGCGGGAGAAGCGGCACCAGCCGCTGCCGAAGGCGCAACGCCCGTAATCGCTCAGGCACCCGTACCGCCGCGCGCGAGCATCTCTGGAGAGACCGGGAAACCGGCGCCGAAGGGGCAGGGGTCGTCAGCGACCTCAAACTCTCAGGCAAAAGGACAGAGGGGCCAAGACGCGCCGCCCGGCACGTCCACGGTCGCCCTTTCTCCAGCCGGATGCCCCCCATGAGCCAACAATCGCTGCAAGACCTCGAACAGCACGATGCCTTCGTCGAGCGCCACATCGGCCCCAACGACGCCGAGATCGCGCGGATGCTGGCCGTGGTCGGCCATGATTCGCTCGACGTGCTGACCGACGCCATCGTCCCCGCCAGCATCAAGGGCACCGGCGAGCTGGCCCTGCCGGACAGCCTCACCGAAGTCGACGCGCTGGCGAAGATTCGCGCCATCGCGTCGAAGAACAAGGTGTTCCGCAGCTTCATCGGCCAGGGCTATTACGGCACCCACACGCCCAACGTCATCCTGCGCAACATCCTGGAAAACCCGGCCTGGTACACCGCCTATACGCCGTATCAGGCGGAAATCTCGCAGGGCCGGATGGAGGCGCTGATCAATTTCCAGCAGATGTGCGCCGACCTCACCGGCATGGACATCGCCAACGCCTCGCTGCTCGACGAAGCCACCGCCGCCGCCGAGGCGATGACCCTGGCCAAGCGCAGCGCCAGGTCCAAATCCGATACCTTCCTGGTCTCCGGCGATACCCATCCGCAGACCCTGGAAGTGCTGCACACCCGCGCCGAGCCGCTCGGCCTGCGCATCGAGATTGCCAACTCCGGCGAGGAATTCGACGCCTTGCTGGCCAAGGGCGATTACTTCGGTGTGCTGGTGCAGTACCCGGCCTCCAGCGGCTGGTTGGTCGACTGGGGCCAGTACGCCGACGCCATCCATTCGCACAACGCGCTGTACGTGTTCGTCACCGATCTGCTGGCGCTGACCCTGCTCAAGTCGCCGGGCGAGATGGGTGCCGACATCGTCGTCGGCAACAGCCAGCGCTTCGGCGTGCCGTTCGGTTTCGGCGGCCCGCACGCCGGCTTCATGGCCTGCCGCGACGCGCTCAAGCGCTCGATGCCGGGCCGCCTGATCGGCGTCTCGATCGACGTCCACGGCGATCCGGCCTATCGCCTCACCCTGCAAACCCGCGAGCAGCACATCCGCCGCGAGAAGGCCACGTCCAACATCTGCACCGCGCAGGTGCTGCTGGCGGTGATGGCCGCCATGTACGCGGTCTGCCACGGCCCCGACGGCCTGAAGCGCATCGCCCGCCGGGTGGCGCGGATGACGGCGATCCTGAAGGCCGGCCTGAAGCAACTCGGCTTCGACAACCCGCACCACGACGGCTCGGCCTTCGACACCATCAGCCTGAAGACCGGCGAGCGCACCGACGCCCTGCTGGCGCGCGCCACCTCGATGGGTGCCAACCTGCGCAAGGCGTGGGATGAGTACATCTGCATCTCGCTGGACGAGACCAGCACCCGGGCCGACATCGAACTGCTCTGGCGCATCTTCGCCGACGACGGCGCGGCGCTGCCTTCCATCGACGCGCTCGACGCCGGCACGCCGTCGCTGATCCCGGCCGAACTGGAACGCATTAGCAAATTCCTGACCCATCCGGTGTTCAACACCCACCACAGCGAACACGAGATGCTGCGCTATCTGCGCGCGCTGGCCGACAAGGACCTGGCGATGGATCGCAGCATGATCCCGCTCGGCTCGTGCACGATGAAGCTCAACGCCACCGCCGAGATGATCCCGATCACCTGGCCGGAGTTCGCCAACATCCACCCGCTGGCCCCGGCCGAGCAGGCACAGGGCTACGACGAACTGATCGACTCGCTGGAGGCGATGCTGGTCGACATCACCGGTTATGACGCGGTCAGCTTCCAGCCCAACTCCGGCGCGCAGGGCGAGTACGCCGGCCTCTTGGCGATCCGCGCCTGGCACGCCTCGCGCGGCGAGGGACATCGCAACATCTGCCTGATCCCCGAGTCCGCCCACGGCACCAACCCGGCCAGCGCGCAGATGTGCGGCATGAAGGTCGTGGTCACCAAGTGCGACGCCAACGGCAACGTCGATGTCGCCGACATCCGCGCCCAGGCCGAAAAGCACTCGGCCAATCTCGCCGCGATCATGATGACCTACCCGTCCACGCACGGCGTGTTCGAGGAGGACGTGGTCGAAATCTGCGAGATCGTCCATCAGCACGGCGGCCAGGTGTATACCGATGGTGCCAACATGAATGCGCTGTGCGGCGTCGCCAAGCCCGGTCTTTGGGGCTCGGACGTCTCCCACCTCAACCTGCACAAGACCTTCTGCATTCCGCACGGCGGCGGCGGTCCCGGCGTCGGCCCCTGCGCGGTGAAGGCGCATCTGGCACCGTTCCTGCCGCGCGGCCACAAGGCGGCCAACGGCGGCAACGGCATGGTCAGCGCCGCCGCGCACGGCAGCGCCAGCATCCTGCCGATCAGCTGGATGTACATCGCGATGATGGGCAAGGACGGCCTTCGCCGCGCCACCCAGGTCGCCCTGCTCAACGCCAACTACATTTCCCGGCGTCTGGCCCCGCACTACGAGACGCTCTACACCGGCCGCAACGACCTCGTCGCGCACGAGTGCATCCTCGACCTGCGCCCGCTGGAAAAGACCACCGGCATCAGCGCCGAGGACGTCGCCAAGCGTCTGATCGACTTCGGCTTCCACGCCCCGACGCTGAGCTTCCCGGTCGCCGGCACGCTGATGGTGGAGCCGACCGAGTCGGAGTCTTTGCACGAGCTGGACCGCTTCATCGACGCGATGATCCGCATCCGCGAGGAAATCCGCGCCATCGAAGAAGGCCGCATGGACCGCGAGGACAACCCGCTCAAGCACGCCCCGCACACCGCTGCGGCGGTCGCTGCCGACCAGTGGACCCACGCCTACGCGCGCGAGGCCGCCGCCTATCCGGTCGCCTCGCTGCGGCACGCCAAGTACTGGCCGCCGGTCGGCCGTGTCGACAACGTGCATGGCGACAAGAACGTGTTCTGCGCCTGCATCCCGGTGGATGCCTACGCCGACGACGACGCCTGAGCGCCGCCGAAAGGCCAGGTCAGCGCGATTCGCACCGACGAAACGATGCGGCGGCGGAGGCCATCCGTCGCCGCATCACGATCACGGAGACCGCCGCCGCTCAGCCGGCGGTATCGACCAGCACCAGTTCGGCATCCTCCAGCGCGGTGACGCGGAAACCGTCGAGCTGGCTGATGGCGGCCCCATCGCGCGCGTCCAGCGTCACGCCGTCGACCTCCACCTTGCCCTTGGCCGGCACCATGTAGCCGAACCGGCCCGGTCCGGCGAAACGGTACTCGGCGCTCTCGCCGGCCTTCAGGGTGGCACCCAGCACGCGGGCGTCGGTGCGGATCGGCAGCGCCTCGTCATCACCGTCGAGGCCGCTGGCCAGGGTGACGAAGTGACCGGAGCGCTCGCCCTTCGGGAACGGCTTGGCACCCCAGGACGGCTTGCCGCCCTTCTCGTTGGGAAAAATCCAGATCTGGAAGATGCGCGTGACGCCGGGTTCCAGGTTGTATTCGGAATGGCGCACGCCGTTGCCGGCGCTCATCACCTGCACGTCGCCGGCCTCGGTGCGTCCCTTGTTGCCGAGGCTGTCCTGATGGGTGATCGCGCCTTCGCGGACGTAGGTGATGATCTCCATGTCGGCGTGCGCATGCGGCGGAAAACCGGTGCCCGGCTGGATGGTGTCGTCGTTCCAGACCCGCAGCGCGCCCCAATGCACGCGCTCGGGATCGTGGTACTCGGCGAAGGAAAAATGGTGTTTGGCGTCGAGCCAACCGTGGTTGGCTGCGCCAAGCCGGTCAAAGGGGCGACGTTCGATCATGGTCTGTCTCCTCATGGATGGATGCACTGGAGCCAGTCTATGGATCCGATGGCGTCTCAAATACCCATCGAATGTCATTTCATTGTTTCGGAAAACGCTACAGAAAGGCGGTGACGAACCAGGCTCTCGCGGCTGCGAATCGCGGTCACCGTGCAGCGGTGCTCAGGTCGTCGCGCTCAACTGACCCAGCTCGCCGACCAGGAAATCGACGAATTTACGCAGCCGCAGCGGCATGTTGCGCGACTGCGCAAACAGCGCGTGCACGGCGATCGGCGGCGCACTCCAATCCTCCAGCACACGCACGAGCGTGCCGGCGTCCAGTTCATCCTGGACGATGAAGTCGGGTGCCAGAGTGATGCCCATCCCGGCCAGGGCCAGCGAGGCAAGAAAGTCGCCATTGTCGGCGATCACCGGTCCCCGCGTGCGGATGCGCCGCGTGTCCTTGCCGCGCGACAGCTTGATGGTGATGCCGCCTTGCAGCACGCCGTAGTTGAGGAAGGCATGGGACGCCAGATCCTCCGGCGTCTGCGGCGCGCCGTGTTGCGCCAGATAGGCCGGCGTCGCCACCAGACTTCTGGGCGCGGGCATGATGGTGCGGGCGGCGAGCGAGGAATCGGCCAGGTCGGCAATGCGGATGGTGACATCGAATCCGCCACGGACCGGGTCGATCAGGTGATCGGTCAGCGACACCTGCAACTCGATGTCCGGGTACAGCGCGAGGAACTTGGGGACGACCCCGGCCAGGACACGCATCCCGAACGACACCGGCACGTTGCAGCGCACGATCCCACGGATGCCGCTGGCACCGCGGGCGCGCTGTTCCGCCTCATCCAGCGCGGCGAGCACTTCCTGCGCATCTTCGAGGTAGGTCGCACCTGCCTCGGTCAGATGCAGGCTGCGGGTGGTCCGCATCAGCAACTGCACGCCCAGTTGCTCTTCGAGGGCCTGCACCTGTTTGCTGATCTTGGAGCGCGGAACGTCGAGCGTTCGCGCCGCGGCGGCGAAGCTTTCGGAGCGAACCGCCTCGACAAACGCCCGCATGCATTCGATCCGATCCATTGCCGTGTTGCCCTGATCCAGTCGGGCGATTGTTCCCGCAATGCGACGTTTTCTGCAAGGCAGGCGCGGACATTGTGGCGGGATCGGAGACAGCGAGCGGTGGCAGCGCCTGCGACACGGGTAGGTCATCGCAGGCGCGTCGAGCGTCGGCATGGCGTCCGCCACGAACCCGCCTGTACCAAGGCGGGTCCGCGGCGGGCCGTTGTCGAATCAGCCTTCCTGCTTGGGCACCGCCGCCTCGGTGGTGATCCGCAGTTGCACTTCGTCGCTGACGTTGGGGGCGTACATCCCCAGGCCGAAGTCGGTGCGCTTGATGGTCGCCACGGCGTCGAAGCCGGCGGCCGGTTGGCCGGTCATCGGGTGGGCGGCGATCTTGTTGATGGCGGCATCGAGGACCACCGGGCGGGTGATGTCCTTGATCGTCAGCTCACCCTTCACCGTCAGCCGGCCATCGCCATTTCCTTCCACCGCCGTGCTCTTGAAGGTGGCCTTGGGGAAGTTCTTGGCGTCGAAGAAATCGGCGCTGAGCAGGTGATCGTCGAACGCCGCTACGTGCGAGGACAGCCCGGCCAGCGGCAGGGTCACTTCGACGCGGGAAGCGGCAATGTTGTCGGGATCGTAGGTGATCGAGCCATCGGCCTGGCCGAAGTGGGCGACCGGCTTGGAGAAGCCGAAGTGATCCCATTGCGCAATCACGTCGGTATGCGTGGGGTCGATCTGGTAGGTGACCGGCTCGGCCAGCGCGAAGGAGGACGAGGCGAGGATCGCGGCGGCGACGAGGCCGAGGGAAAGACGGTTGTTCATGGCAGGCTCCTGTTGTGGGTGGGTGACCGGCGACAGACAGGCGGATGCCACTGCCGGCGATGGCAACAAGGATAGCGATCAGGTTTCGTTGAAAAACCCCCGTTCGGGAACAAGATTGTCCCGTAAATAGAACCAATCGATGCGTAGCCTTCCCAGTAGTCTGGCCTGATGATTGTCCGTTGATCGGAAACAATGATGTTGCACGTATCGTCTTTATCTCCGATGCGGAGACAATGAGAATGGCCTCGTCGCGGATCAACCGCCTGCCACTCGACGGAGCCAACCATGCAGATTCGAAATTCCGCCCGCCGATGGGGCGCGGTCAGCCAACTGCTTCATTGGGCCATTCTCGCCCTGATCGTCTGGCTGGCCTGGCTCGGGCTGACCATGGTCGACATGCCGCTGAGCCCGGCCAAGATCAAGACCTATGCGCTGCACAAATCGTTGGGCCTGACCTTGCTGGCGCTGGTGGCGTTGCGGTTGGCCTGGCGGCTCTTCGCCGGCGCGCCCAAACCCGTGCCCGGCACACCCGGATGGCAGGAACGCATCGCATCGCTGACCCATTGGGCCTTGTACGGCCTGATGTTCGCGATTCCGATCAGCGGCTGGGTGTTCAACTCCGCCTCCGGGTTTCCGTTGCAGTGGTTCCGACAGTTCAACCTGCCGGCCATCGCCTCGCGCAGCGAAGAATTGGCCGAGTTGTCGCGCCAGGTCCACGTCTGCGGTTTCTGGCTGCTGATCCTGCTGGTGCTCGCCCATGCCGGTGCCGCGTTGTTCCACCACTTCATCCAACGCGACGACACCCTGCGCCGGATGCTCCCCGCCTTTCGCCGTTCCCCGGCACCCATTGATCCCGCTTTGGAGAATTGACATGACCTCGCGCAACCACCTGCTTCCGCTGGCCCTCGCCGCCGCCGTGATTGCCTTCGGTGGCCCGGCCCATTCCGCCGATTACGTGCAGGCATCCGGCTCGCTGGACTTCACCAGCGCATACCAGGGCGAAAAGTTCGTCGGCAAGTTCCCGGACTTCCAGACCCGCCTCAGCTTCGACCCGGCCGCGCCGCAGGACGCCCGCCTTGCCGTCTCCATTTCGCTGGGTACCGCCGACACGCAAAGCAGCGACCGCGACAGCACGCTCAAGTCGGCGGATTTCTTCAACGTCGCCGCATTCGACTCCGCCCGCTACACGGCGCAAGGTTTTACGAGCATCGGCGACAATCGCTATGCCGCCGAGGGCACCCTGGAGCTTCGTGGCGTCAAAAAGCCGGTCACACTGACCCTGACATGGACCCCGGGCGACCACCCCGTGCTGACCGGCGAGGCAACCGTAAAGCGCCTCGACTTCGGCGTCGGCGCCGGCGACTGGGCCGACCTGTCGATCATCCCGGACGAGGTGCTGGTGTCCACGCAGGTGACTTTGCGCGCCGAATGATCGCGAACTCGGATCCGGTTGCCGTGATGGCTTCGCCGATGCAATGACCGGCCGCGGCCGGTCCATCGCGCACGCCACGACAACCGGCTTTCGGGCCACCGCGCACAATCCCGCCGCCGCCGGGTCGCTTTGTACAGCAGGCATTTGATATTTATGGACGCCGTTTTTCCTTGTGCAGCACCATGGATTTTTCCGCTGTGGGAGAAAACAACATAGAAAAATCAGCCTCTTGCGAGCCATGGCGGCTGAGCGTGGCGCCGATGATGGACTGGACGGATCGCGATTGCCGGGTGTTCCATCGGCTGCTGGAGCCCGATGCGCGGCTGTATACGGAGATGGTGCATGCCGAGGCGGTGTTGCGCGGTGACCGCGAGCGGCTGCTGGGTTTCGATGCGGTCGAGCATCCGCTGGCGCTGCAACTGGGCGGCAGCGATCCGAATGCGCTGGCGCGGGCGGCGGTCGTCGCGCAGGACTGGGGCTATGACGAGGTCAACCTCAATGTCGGTTGTCCGTCCGACCGCGTGCAGGCCGGGCGCTTCGGTGCCTGCCTGATGCGCGAGCCGGCGCTGGTCGCCGATTGCGTGGCGGCGATGCGCGCGGCGGTGTCGATTCCGGTGACGGTGAAGTGTCGGCTCGGTGTCGACGAACACGAGGACTACGACAGCCTGCGCGCCTTCGTCGACATGCAGGCGGCGGCCGGTTGCGAGGTGTTTTTCGTCCATGCGCGCAAGGCCTGGCTGAAGGGGCTCAGCCCCAAGGAAAACCGTGAGGTGCCGCCCTTGCGCTATCCGTGGGTGTACCGTCTCAAGCGCGAGCGACCCGATCTGTGCATCGCCATCAATGGCGGCATCAACACCGTCGAGGCGGTGCAGGAACACCTGCTTCATGTCGATGGCGTGATGATCGGCCGCGCCGCCTATCACGACCCCTGGCTGCTGCATCGCCTGCAACAGGCGCTGTTCACGCCCGCCGTGGCGTTGCAGTCGCGTGCCGACCTGCTGCGCGCGATGCGACCCCATGTCGAGCGGCGGATGGCGCAGGGTGTGCCGCTCAAGCACATCGTCCGCCATGTGCTGGGGCTGTTTCATGGCGAACCCGGCGGGCGCGCGTTCCGTCGGCTGCTCAGCGAAGGCGCGCATCGTCCCGGTGCCGATTGGTCATTGATCGAGCGCGCCCTCGACGAGGTGTCGCAGCACGCGCGCGAGCGCGCCGCATGAGCGTCGGCGGCGTTTTCACCGATCTTGCGGAGTTCCTCGCCGTCGCGCAGCGCTTGCCGGCGGAGCGGCCGGCTGTCGCCACGGCGGCCTTCCTGGTCCGGCCCGACGGCATCCGTCTCGCCGAGCAGTCGGCGCTGGACAATGCCTATATGGATACGGCGCTGCGCATCGATGCGGCGCGCGCCGTGGCTCAGCACGCGCGCCTGCACAGCGCGCTGTCGGGTGTGCTGCCGACGCTGCTGTTTCCCGGCAACGAGGACACGCCCGACGCGGTGTTCCCCAACAACGTCTTCGCCACCGCGCGGCTGCCGGGCGAGTCGCAGGGCCGCTTCCTGATCGGCCGGATGCGCCATCCGGTACGCCAGCGCGAGGCCGAGCGCGCCGACATCGCCGGATTTTTCAGCGCCGCGCTGGGCTATCGCTGCCTCGACCTGCGGCAACGGCCCGGGCTGAGCGAGCTGACCGGCACCGTGGTCATCGACCGCGCCCGCGGCATCGGCCTCGCCGGACTCGGCCCGCGCTGCGATCTCGACGGCGTGCGCGCCATGCACGAGGCCTTCGGTCTGCGCGCCACGCTGGCTTTCGACCTCGCACCGGACGAGTACCACGCCAACGTCGTGCTCAGCGTGCTGGCCGGCCGCACCCTGGTGATCGGCCCGTCCGCCTTCGTTGCCCCCGCCGTGCCGGAAGGGCTGCTGCGGCTGTACGGGCAACACGGCATCGTGCTCGACCCGGGCGAACTGCGCACCTTCGCCGGAAACTGCATCGCCCTCGACCCGACCACCGTGTGGATGAGCGAAGCCGCCGCCGATGGCCTGGCCGCCCACAACCGCACCGCCTTCGCCACCGAAGGCTGGCGCATCGCCGCCGTCGCCCTGGATGAAATCGAGAAAGCCGGCGGCTCGCTGCGTTGTTGCGTGGCCGAGGTTTTTTAGCGCCGGGGGCGTGGATTTGCGCTTGTCGGCCCATCAACGCTGGCGTGGGGAACACTGCGCCAAGCATCCACGCCAGACAGCACGCGGAAGCTGGCCGGGCTGTGCCAGAAAGCCATCTGTGTGTCGGTGCCTTCGGCATCGATCTGGATGACGGGCGTAGCAGCCATGACTGCACATTGCGCTTTCAATTGCTTGCACAATCCGCCATCATTGATGGCATGAACAGTAGGCAGCGCAAGACCCTTGAAGCGATTTTTTCCGATCCCGTCAACGGTGCGCTGGAGTGGGACCTTGTCGAATCCCTGCTCGTCGCCGTCGGCTGCACCCGCATCGAAGGAAAAGGCGCTGCCATTACCTTCATGCGTGACGGTGAGAAGGTGTATTTCCACCGGCCGCACCCGCGCCGCGAGGCGCTGAGGTATCGCGTCAAGGACGCGCGCGAGTTTCTGAAACGAATCGGAGTGACGCCATGATGAACGCCATGACATACAAGGGCCATGCCGCCCGCGTTGAATACGATGCTGCCGACCGGATTTTCGTCGGCCATCTTGCCGGCATCCGGGATATTGTCGGCTTCCACGGCGCGACCGTTGACGAACTGGAAAGCGCCTTTCGCGAAGCAGTGGAAAACTACATCGACGCCTGCGCCAAGCTGGGGCAAGCGCCGAACAAGCCCGCCAGCGGCAGGCTCATGCTGCGCGTGCCCCCGGATGTGCATCAAAATGCCTTGCGCGCTGCCGAATTGGCCGGCACCAGCCTCAATCAGTGGGCCACCGAGGTGCTGCGCCAGGCGACTCATGGCTGAGCCGCCGGCGCGCGACGCAGGTTGCCGACGATGATGCCTTGGCTGGGCAAGGCTTCGGCAGCATCAAACCTCCACGCCTTGCATTCGCCAACCTACTGGATGGCGGTCATCTCTACCGCGATTGTGGCCAATTTGTCGCGCAGGAAAGCATCGCCCGGATCGGTCAGTTTATCCCCGCGGGTGCGGGGAACACTGAAAGGCGTCCCTGATCGGCATTGATGATGTCGGTTCATCCCCGCGGGTGCGGGGAACACTTGATCGTCATCTTTACCGCCACTGGCTGCTCCGGTTCATCCCCGCGGGTGCGGGGAACACCCGGAAACGCCGCTTACCGACGGGCGATTGACCGGTTCATCCCCGCGGGTGGGGTCGTCGAACCATCCGGGCAGGTTTCCCGAGACGCGATCGAACATCTGATCGGCGGTGGCCTGCGTCGGCAGGCCGAAGAACAGGCCATCGGCAAGACCCGCGTCGATCAGCCGGGCAGCAAGGATCAGGGCCGCTTCCGTTTTCCCTGAGCCTGTGGCGTCTTCCAGAAACAGGATTTGCGGCTCGCTGCCTATCGGAAGATCTGCCGCCAGCGCCTGTGCAGGTCGCAACCCGGCATTCCGCAATTCTGAAAACAGGCTTTCCGGACGCATGTAAGGCGTGGGAAGCACAGGAATGACGCCCGCTTCGTCGATGGCGCCTCGCGCCCGGGGCAGCGCATGGTGCTGCCAGTATTCCTCCAGCGACATCCTGCGTTGCGCTGCTTCCGCGTACGGGAACCACGTCGTGTTCGAGCCGATCCAGTCGGCCAGCACGGCAAGGCCTGCAATCCACCAGCTCGCCAGTCGCGCCCGCTCCTCGCTGCAGGCAGGCAAGGCGATGGGGAGGAATCGCTCTGCGCACCATGTGAAGAAGCGCTTGGCGTCCTCCCGGCTATCGGCAAACATCGCCGACCCGAGACGTGAGGAGGCGGCATTTCTGCCTGTAGGAATCGGCGGCGGTGCCGTTCCGTGGTGACCGAAGCTGGCAGTCAACAACACCTGCCATACATCGGCAGGCCAGCCCTGCATTTTTTCCGGCAGCGTCTGCTGCTCGATCATCCAGCCGAAGAAGCAGGCACCCACCTCGTCGTGATGCATGAGGCTGTTGGAAGGCTCCAATGCATGGCCGAAACGAAGCACGACCACATCCGGTGCCTTGTTCTGGAAGTTCTCCGCGAACTTGCCGATGTCATGAACCGCCAACAAGAACGTGATCACCTGCTTGGCGGTTTCGGTGTCCAATCCCAGCCACACAGCCAGTTGCTCAATGAGCGCCGGGTTTCGATCCAGGTAAGCCTGCCCGCAGGCGGCCACGTCCAGAGAGTGCAGTACGAGGGGGTGGTCCGGCGTCCCCGAGAGGGCTTTTGCCTTCCCCCAGTAGCGATCCCAGCTTGCTTCCCTTTGCATGTGAGTTGCTCTGCGTCTGCCTGGACTGATGAGCTTATTCCCTTCGCGTCTCACGGATTGAGACGGCAGGACTGACGCTTCTTGCCGCTATCCGGCGCGCCCGCCCACCCCCTAGAATCGCTCAACTCCCTGCGGAATCACGCTCATGGCCGGTGCCAGTCTGCTCACCCTGCTCGATGACATCGCCACGGTGCTGGACGATGTGGCGGTGCTCACCAAGGTGGCGGCGAAGAAGACGGCGGGGGTGCTGGGGGATGATCTGGCGCTGAGCGCGGAGCAGGTTTCCGGGGTGCGTGCGGAGCGCGAGTTGCCGGTGGTCTGGGCGGTGGCCAAGGGGTCGATGCTGAACAAGGCGATCCTGGTGCCGGCGGCGCTGGTGATCAGTGCGCTGGCGTCGTGGGCGATCACGCCGTTGTTGATGCTGGGCGGCTCGTTCCTCAGTTACGAGGGCGCGGAAAAGGTGTTGCACAAGCTGTTCCACAAGGAGGACGCGCAAATTGCCAAGGATGCGCACGTGCGCGCGGTGGCCGATCCGCAGGTCGACCTGGTGGCGCTGGAACGCGACAAGATCAAGGGCGCGGTGCGCACCGATTTCATCCTTTCCGCAGAGATCATCGTGATCGCGCTGGGCACGGTGGCGGCGGCCAGTTTCGGCATGCAGGTGGCGACCTTGATCGGCATCGCGGTGCTGATGACGGTCGGCGTCTACGGGCTGGTCGCCGGCATCGTCAAGATGGACGACGCCGGGCTGTACCTGCGCCGGACGCCGGGCGATGGCGGCTGGGACGCGCTGCGGCGCGGGCTCGGGCGCGGCCTGCTGGGCGCGGCACCGAAATTGATGAAGACGCTATCGTTAGCCGGGACGGCGGCGATGTTCCTGGTCGGCGGCGGCATCCTCGTCCACGGCATTCCGCCGCTGCACCATGCGGTGCAGGGCCTGGCCGCAGGCGGCGGCTGGACGGCGATGCTGATCGAACTGCTGGCCAATGCGCTGGTCGGCATCGTCGCCGGGCTGTTGATCGTTGCCGTGGTCGCCGCCTTCTCGCGGCTGCGCGGCAAGGCGGCGCACTGATTCATCCGCTCGTCGGCCTCGGCCGGGCGCGAGCGCGTACACTGCGCGGCGGCGGAGTCGGCCAGGCAGTCGCGTCATCCAACTGGATGCCGAGGAAAGTCCGGGCTCCACAGGGTACGGTGCCAGGTAACGCCTGGGCGGCGCGAGCCGACGGACAGTGCAACAGAAAGACACCGCCGAACGGCGTCTTAGGATGTGCGTGGCAAGGGTGAAATGGTGCGGTAAGAGCGCACCGCGAGTCCGGCAACGGACCGGCACGGCAAACCCCACCGGGAGCAAGGCCAAATAGGGAGACCATGCCGCGACCCGCGGTGTCTCCGGGTAGGCTGCTTGAGCGTCGCGGCGACGCGGCGCCTAGAGGAATGACTGTCCACGACAGAACCCGGCTTATCGGCCGGCTCCGCCACTTTTTTTCCCTCGCCTGGGCGTCGGCTGGTGAAGCCGGCTCGTTGCCGGCAGGCGATGCCGGTGGGAATCGTGCAATTCGCCGTTTGCCGGGCCAGCGTCCGGCTTTCGCTGTTCAGGCCCTGCGGTTTCTGCATGAAAAGCTGCCTTGTTCATCAGAAAGAATCTGCAACTTCCTGTTATGAAAAGGATTGCCTCTCCAGCCCGGCCTTGAAGCTGAATTGTCTTGCCTGACACGGGCTTAGCGCGGGGGTTTTTCTTGACAGGGGCGGAATTGCTGCCTACTGTGGGAAGACGTAGGGAAATAGGGGAAATAGTGGTTCCCCGTGGCTATGATCTTCCAAGGCGAAACTGCCATCACCATCGACGACAAGGGACGGCTCGCGGTGCCCGCCGCGCACCGTGAGCAGGTCGTGCGCGAGTGTGGCGGGCGTCTGGTGGTCACCTACAACCCGTTCGAGCAGGAAGGCTGTTTGTGGCTGTTCCCGGTCGCCGAATGGGAGCGGGTGCGCGACGAGGTGAGCAGCCTGCCCACCGCCAAGCGCGTGCATCGCAATTTGCAGATGAAGCTGGTCGGCGCGGCGATCTTCGTCGAGATGGATGGCAACGGCCGCATCCTGCTGCCGTCCAGTCATCGCCACGTGATGAACATCGAGAAGAAGGCGGTGCTGGTCGGTATGGGCAACAAGTTCGAATTGTGGAGCGAGCAAGCGCACCTCGCGCAGATCCGCCAGGTCATCGGCGAGGACGATCTGAGCGAGGACATGCTCGACCTGCGGCTGTAGCGGCGATGTCCGGGCGGCCTGCCAGGCAGGAACCCGCGCACGTCCCGGTGTTGTTCGAGCAGGTCATGGACGGGCTGCGGATAAGGGAGGACGGACGTTACCTGGACGGGACGTTCGGGCGCGGCGGCCATGCGCGCGGCGTTCTGGCGCGGCTGGGCGATGAGGGTCGATTGCTGGCGATGGACAAGGATCCCGAAGCGATGGCGGAGGCCCGGCAGTTGCAGGCCGAGGACGCGCGCCTGCGTCTGCGCCAGGACAGCTTCGCCGCGCTGGCGCAGTGGGAGGAAACCGCCGCCGGGCTGGATGGCGTGCTGTTCGACCTTGGCGTGTCCTCGCCGCAACTGGACCAGGCCGAGCGCGGCTTCAGCTTCCAGGCCGATGGCCCGCTCGACATGCGCATGGACCCGGGCTCCGGCGAGTCGGCGGCGCAGTGGCTGGCGCGTGCCGACGAGGCCGAGATCGCCGACGTGCTGTGGCGGCTTGGCGAGGAGCGGATGAGCCGGCGCATCGCCCGCGCCATCGTCGCCCGCCGCCGCGAAGCGCCGATCACCCGCACCGCCGAACTGGCCGACCTGATCGCCGCCGTGGTCGGCCGTCGCGAGCCGGGCAAGCACCCGGCGACGCGCAGTTTCCAGGCCCTGCGCATCCATGTGAACCGCGAACTGGATGATCTGGAGGCCGGCCTGCAGGCGGCCCATGCGCGGCTGCGTCCGGGCGGGCGGTTGGCGGTGATCAGCTTCCATTCGCTGGAGGACCGCGCGGTCAAGCGCTTCATCGCCGCCCATGCGCGGCCGGCACCGGGCAATCGCCGGCTGCCGGTGGCGGCGGAGTTCCGCCCGACGCTGCGCGAGATCGGCGCGGCGATCAAACCTGATGCGGCCGAGCTGGCGCGCAATCCCAGGGCACGCAGCGCGGTGCTGCGGGTCGCCGAGAGGATCGCCTGATGGTCCGCCTGTTCGGCATCGTCGCCCTGCTGTCGCTGGTCGTTGCCAGTGGCATCGCCGTGGTCCACGCCCGCCATGCGCATCGCCAGCAGTTCGTCGCCCTGACCGCGCTGGAGCGCGAGCGCGACGAACTGAACATCGAATTCGGCCGCCTGCAGCTCGAACAGGCGACCTTGGCCGAAGCGCACCGCGTCGAGCGCATCGCCCGCACCGATCTCGGCATGAAATTCCCCGAGCCGGCGGAACTGCGCGTGGTGCGGCCATGAACGCCCGTCGCCGCGCCCATCCCCGGCCGCGCAGCCGCAGCGCCTGGCTGGATACCCGCCGCCGGCTGTACGTGGTGGTCGTCGTCATGGGGCTGGCGACCTTCGCCTTGGTGGCGCGTGCGGTGCAGTTGCAACTGATCGACAAGGCCTTCTACCAGCAGCAGGGCGACGCCCGCTTCGTCCGCGAGATGCCGATTGCCACCTCGCGCGGGGCGGTGTTCGACCGCCACGGCGAGCCGTTGGCGGTGTCCTCGCCGGTGGAGTCGATCTGGGCCAATCCGCAGGAACTGCTGCAACACGCCGAGCGCCTGCCGGAGCTGGCGCAGGCGCTCGGCATCGGCCTGGATTCGCTGACCCAGCGCCTGGCGCAGCGCGCCGACAAGGAATTCGTCTACCTGCGCCGGCACCTCAATCCGGACGCCGCCGCCGACATCCTGGCGCTGAAGATTCCCGGCGTCGCCTCGCAGCGCGAGTTCCGCCGCTTCTACCCGATGGGTGAGGCGATGGCGCACATCCTCGGCTTCACCAACATCGACGACCAGGGCCAGGAAGGGCTGGAGCTGGCCTTTGACGAATGGCTGACCGGCAAGCCCGGTGCCAAGCGGGTGATCCGCGACCTGCACGGGCGCATCGTCGAGAACGTCGACCTGATCCGCCCGGCCGCGCCGGGCCGCGACCTGACGCTGTCCATCGACCGCCGCATCCAGTACCTGGCCAATCGCGAGCTGAAGACCGCGCTGCTCGAACACGGTGCCAGCAGCGGCTCGGTGGTGGTGCTGGACGTTGCCAGCGGCGAGGTGCTGGCGATGGTCAACCAGCCCTCATACAACCCCAATGCGCGCGAGGCGGTGGAGCAGGGTGCCTATCGCAACCGCGCCGTCACCGACGTGTTCGAGCCGGGCTCGGTGATCAAGCCGTTCACCGTCGTTGCCGCGCTGGAAACCGGAAAGTTCCGCCCCGACAGCGTGATCGACACCACGCCCGGCACGCTGCCGCTGGCCGGCCACGTCATCCGCGACGTGCGCAACTTCGGCCGCGTCGATCTGACCCGGCTGCTGACCAAATCCTCCAACGTCGCCGCCACCAAGCTGGCGCTGGAAATGTCCAACGAGCACCTGCACGACGTGCTGCGCCGGTTCGGCTTCGGCGAGGCCACCGGCATCGGCTTCCCCGGCGAGTCGGCCGGCGTGCTGCCCTCGCCGCGCGGCTGGGGCGTGCTGCACAAGGCGACCATTTCCTACGGCTACGGCCTGTCCTCCACCGCCCTGCAACTGGCGCAGGCCTATGCGGTGCTCGGCAACGACGGCGTGCTGGCACCGCCGACCTTCATTCGCGACGCGCGCAATCCGCCGCGTCAGGTGATCGACCCGCAACTGGCGCGCACCCTGCTCGGCATGCTGGAAACGGTGACCGGGGCCGAGGGCACGGCGCAGCGCGCCAACGTGGTCGGCTTCCGCACCGCCGGCAAGACCGGCACCTCGCGCATGGCCAGCGCCGGCGGCTACGAGAAGCGTTACATCAGCGTCTTCGCCGGTCTGTTGCCGGCCAGCGATCCGCGTTTTTCCGTGGTTGTCGTCATCAATGATCCGACCGGCCGCGACTATTACGGCGGCCTGGTCGCCGCGCCGGTGTTCTCGCGGATGATGGAAGGCGCGCTGCGGGTGATGGACGTGCCGCCCGATGATGTCGAGGGCCTGCTCGCCGCCGTGCCGGCCAATGCCAGGCGTGCGCCGCCGGCGCGCGCCGAGGCCAACTTGCCGCAGGAAGCCGAAGCGGTGCCCGATGCCTTTGCCGGCGGAGCGCTGCGATGAGCACGATGGCACTGGGCGCATTGCTGCACGGCGTCGCCGACGCGCCGCCGGCGCTGGCCGCGCTGCGCATCGGCGGGCTGAGCCTGGACAGCCGCCGGGTCGCTGCCGGCGATGCCTTCGTCGCCCTGGCCGGCGCGTCCACCCATGGCCTCGATCATGCCGCGCAGGCGCTGGCGCGCGGTGCCGCTTGCGTGCTGTTCGAGCCGCCGGTGCCGGACGCCGCCTCGCTGCCGGCGACGGCACTGCCGGTGCCGGCGTTGCGTCGCCAACTCGGCGCATTGGCCGACCGCTTCCACGGCTCGCCGTCGGCGCGGCTGACCGTGATCGGCGTCACCGGCACCAATGGCAAGACTTCCACCGTCAACCTGCTGGCGCAGGCGCTGGAGGGCAGCGAGTTTGGCCCGGCCGGCAGCCTCGGCACGCTCGGTGTCGGCTTCGGCGGCCAGTGGACCGCCGGCGAACACACCACGCCGGACGTGCTCGCCGTCCACGCTGCGCTGGCCGATCTGGCTGATCGCGGTGCCCGCGCGGTGGCGATGGAAGTGTCCTCGCATGCGCTCGATCAGGGTCGCGTCGATGCGGTGGCTTTCGACATCGCCGTGTTCGCCAATCTGAGTCGCGACCATCTGGATTACCACGGCGACATGGACGCCTACGGAGCCGCAAAGGCGCGGCTGTTCGATGCGCCGGGGCTGCGCGCGGCGGTGGTCAACATCGATGACGGATTCGGTTGCCGGCTGCTGCCGAAACTGTCCGAACGCCTCGATGTCTGGACCGTCAGCGCCGCCGGCGATTCCACCGCCCGCATGCGCGCCGAGGCGCTGCGCTGCGCGGCCGATGGCCTGCACTTCGAACTGGTCGAGGCGGACCAGCGGCAGACGCTGACGAGCCGGTTGTTCGGTCGCTTCAACGTCGACAACCTGCTCGCCGTGGCGGCCTGCCTGCGTGCGCTGGGCTGGTCGCTGTCGCGGGTTGCGGCGGCGCTCGCCGACCTGCGCCCGGTGCGTGGCCGGATGAGTCGCATCGACGGCCCGCTCGGCACACCGCAGGTGGTAGTCGATTACGCGCACACGCCGGACGCCCTGGCGCAGGCGCTGGACAGCCTGCGCGCGCATGTCGACGGCCGGCTGGTCTGCGTGTTCGGCTGCGGCGGCGAACGTGATCGCGGCAAGCGCCCGCAGATGGCCGCCGCCGCCGAGGCGCGCGCCGATCTCGTCGTGCTGACCGACGACAACCCGCGTGGCGAGGACGGCGACGCCATCATCGCCGACATCCAGGCCGGCTTCGCCCGGCCGCAGGCGGTGCGCGTCGAGCGCGAGCGCGCCGCCGCCATCGCCCTGGCGCTGGATCTCGCCGGCCGCGACGACATCGTGCTGATCGCCGGCAAGGGTCACGAAACGCATCAGGAAATCGCCGGCCGCCGCCTGCCGTTCGATGACGCCGCCTGCGTGCATGCCTTGCTGGAGGCGCGGGCATGAGGCCGCTGCCGCTGTCCGAACTGGCGACCTGGATCGGTGTCGAAAACGCCGCCGCCGAGGTCGTGGTCAGCGGTGTCGAAACCGACTCACGCGCCATCGCCGCCGGCGACCTGTTCGTCGCCCTGCCGGGCGAGCGCGTCGATGGCCACGATTATCTGGCCGACGCGGCGGCGCGCGGCGCGGCGGCGGCGCTGGTGCAGCGGCACGTCGCCGATGTCGGTTTGCCGCAACTGCGGGTCGACGACGGCGTACAGGCGCTGGCCGCCATCGCCTCCGCCCTGCGCGGCGAACTGGCCGCCAGCGTGCTGGCGCTGACCGGCAGCAATGGCAAGACCACGGTCAAGACCCTGCTCGCCGGCATCCTCGGCCGCATCGCGCCGACCTTCGCCAACCCCGGCAACCGCAACAACGAGATCGGCATGCCGCTGGCCCTGATCGACACTCCGGCCGAGAGCCGCTTTGCCATCTACGAGATGGGTGCCGGCCAGCCCGGCGACATCGAATGGCTGGCCGCCATCGCCCGGCCGCGCGTCGCCCTGGTCAACAACATCGGTCCGGCCCACCTGGAGCGCATGGGTTCCCTGCTCGGCATCGCGCAGACCAAGGCGGCGATCTACGACGCCCTGCCCGCCGACGGCACCGGCGTGGTCAACGCCGACGATGCCTTCGGCACGTGGTTCGCGCAGCGCCTGGGCGCACGCCGTTGCCTGCGTTTCGGCCTCGACGCCGATGCCGACGTGCGCGCCGTCGACTGTCGCGACGATTCTTCCGGGCAGCGCTTCCGCCTGCTGACGCCGCAGGGCGAGGCGCTGGCGGAACTGGCCCTGGCCGGTCGCCACAACCTGCGCAACGCGCTGGCGGCGGCGGCGATGGCGCTGGCTGTGGACGCGCCGCTGGCGGCGATCATCGAGGGTTTGGCCGAGGCGCGTCCGGTCGAAGGCCGGCTGACCCGCCACCGGCTGGCCAATGGTGCCGAACTGATCGACGACAGCTACAACGCCAACCCGGCGTCGGTGGCCGCCGCCATCGCCACCCTGGCGCAGGCCGGCGGTGTCGCCTGGCTGGTGCTTGGCGACATGCGCGAACTGGGCGCGGACGCCGCCGCGCTGCATGCCGAAGTCGGCGCGCAGGCGCGTGCGGCCGGCCTTGCCGAGCTGTGGACGGTGGGCGAATTGGCCGCCGAGGCGAGCCGTGCGTTCGGTGCCCAGGGCCGCCATTTCGCCAGCCAGGATGCCCTGGTGACAGCGTTGCACGGCGCGCTCGGGAGCGATGTGCGCTGCCTGGTCAAGGGCTCGCGCGGCAGCCGCATGGACCGGGTGACCAGCGCCCTGCTGGCCCGCCACGCAGGGGAGGGCGGCCATGCTGCTTGAACTGAGCAAATGGCTGGAAGGCATGGACCGGGTGTTCGCCCTGTTCGGCTACATCACCTTCCGCGCCATCCTCGGCGCGCTGACCGCGCTGCTGATTTCCCTGCTGCTCGGCCCGTGGATGATCCGCAACCTGTCGCGCCTGAAGGGCGGCCAGCCGATCCGCAGCGACGGCCCGCAGTCGCACCTGGCCAAGGCCGGCACGCCGACCATGGGCGGCGCGCTGATCCTGATGTCGGTGTGCCTGTCGACCCTCCTCTGGGCCGACCTCGGCAACCGCTACGTCTGGGTGGTGCTGGGCGTGCTGGTCGCCTTCGGCGGCATCGGCTGGTACGACGACTGGCGCAAGGTGGTGGGGCGCGATCCGAAGGGTCTGCCGTCGCGCTGGAAATATCTGTTGCAGTCGGTGTTCGGCCTGATTGCCGCCGTGGCGTTGTATGCCAGCGCCGACACGCCGGCGGCGACCGCCTTCCACGTGCCGTTCTTCAAGGACGTAGCGATTCCGCTAGGTGCCGGCTTCATCGTCGTCGCCTATTTCTGGATCGTCGGCTTCTCCAACGCGGTCAACCTGACCGACGGCCTGGATGGGCTGGCGATCATGCCGGCGGTGCTGGTGGCCGGTGCACTGGGCATCTTCGCCTACGCTTCCGGCCACGCGGTGTTCTCCTCCTATCTGCAAATCCCGGCGGTGCCGGGTGCCGGCGAACTGGCCATCGTCTGCGCGGCGATTGCCGGGGCCGGGCTCGGCTTCCTGTGGTTCAACACCTATCCGGCGCAGGTGTTCATGGGCGACATCGGTGCGCTGGCGTTGGGCGCGGCAATCGGCACCATCGCCGTGATCGTGCGCCAGGAACTGGTGCTGGTGGTGATGGGGGGCATCTTCGTCGTCGAGACGCTGTCGGTGATGATCCAGGTCGCCAGTTTCAAGCTGACCGGCCGCCGCGTGTTCCGCATGGCACCGATCCACCACCACTTCGAACTCAAGGGCTGGCCCGAGCCGCGCGTCATCGTCCGTTTCTGGATCATCACCGTGGTGCTGGTGCTGATCGGCCTGGCCACGTTGAAGGTGCGTTGACGATGACCGGATACGGCCAGCAGGCGCTGCGACGCGAGGACATCAAGGGCCGCTACGACCGCGTGCTGGTCCTGGTCTCGCTGTTGCTGGCCGCCAGCGGCCTGTTGATGGTGGCGTCCAGTTCGATCGCGCTGATGGACAGCGCCTACCACTATTTCTTCCGCCACGCGGTGTTCCTGACCCTGGGCTGCGCGGTGGCGGTGACCGTGGCGCGGTTGGAACTCAAGCTGCTGGAGCGGCACAGCCGCGCCCTGCTGGTGGCGGGCTTCGTGCTGCTGATGCTGGTGTTCGTGCCCGGCCTCGGGCGCACCGTCAACGGCGCGCAGCGCTGGATCAATCTCGGCCTGGTCGGCTTCCAGGTGGTGGAAGCGGTGAAGCTGCTGCTGATCATCTGGCTGGCGAGCTATCTGGCGCGCTATCGCGAGCAGGTGCAGACGCATTGGATGGGTGCCTTCAAGCCGTTCGGTGTCGCCATCCTGATGGTGGGTCTGCTGCTGGCGCAGCCGGACTTCGGCTCCGCCCTGCTGATCTGCGCCATCATCGGCGGCATGCTGTGGCTGGGCGGGGTGCGGGTCAGCCACGCTGCGGTGCCGGTGCTGGCGGTGGTCCCGGTGCTGGCCTGGGCGGCGCTCAGCGAGTCCTACCGCGTGCGCCGTCTGACGTCCTTCCTCAATCCGTGGGAAGACCCGTTCAACAACGGCTTCCAGCTCACCCAGGCGCTGATCGCCATCGGTCGTGGCGAGTGGTTCGGCGTCGGTCTGGGCGGCAGCGTGCAGAAGCTGTTCTACCTGCCCGAGGCGCACACCGACTTCATTTTCGCGGTGATCGCCGAGGAAACCGGTTTCTTCGGCATCCTGCTGCTGATCGGCATGTTCGTCGTGCTGTGCGGCCGGGCCTTGTGGCTGGGCTTGCGCGGGGTCGAGATGGGCCGCGCCTTCGCCGGCTACTGCGCCTTCGGTGTCGGCCTGTGGCTGGGCTTGCAGGCGCTGGTGTCGGTCGGCGTCAACCTGGGTGCGCTGCCGACCAAGGGTCTGACCCTGCCGCTGATCTCCTCCGGCGGCTCCAGCGTGCTGATGACCTGCGCCGCCATCGGCCTGCTGCTACGGGTGAGCTACGAGCTGGACCGTGCGGAAAAGGTGGTCGCCCTGCATCGCAGCGAGTACGAGGCGCGCGAGGAAGCCGGCATGGATGAGGAGGAGAGCGCGGCAGCGGCATCCTTCCTGCCGCCACCGCGCCTGGCCGCACGCGAGCGCATCGAGCCGGCGCTGGGGGTGCTGGAATGATGGCCGCGCCCGTCCTGATCATGGCTGGCGGCACCGGCGGCCACATTTTCCCCGGACTCGCCGTGGCGGCGGCGCTGCGCGCCCGCGGCGTGCCGGTCGCCTGGCTGGGCGGTCGGGTCGGGCTGGAGGGTCGGCTGGTGCCGGCCGCCGGCATCGAACTCGACGCCATCGAGATCAGCGGCCTGCGCGGCAAGGGCTGGCGCACGCTGCTGGCGGCCTCGTTGCGCCTGCTGCGCGCCATCGTGCAGGCGCGACGGGTGTTCGCGGCGCGCCGTCCGCGCTGCGCGGTGAGCTTTGGCGGTTACGCCGCCGGGCCGGGCGGCGTGGTCGCCTGGCTGCGCGGCTGTCCCTTGCTGGTCCACGAGCAGAACAGCGTCGCCGGTCTGACCAACCGCCTGCTGGCGCGGCTGGCGCGCCGCGTGCTGTGCGGTTTTCCCGACGCCCTGCCCGGCGGCGAGTGGGTGGGCAACCCGGTGCGGGCGTCGATCACCGCGCTGGCACCGCCGGCACAGCGCCTGGCCGAGCACGCCGACGCGCCGCTGCGGGTGCTGGTGCTGGGCGGCAGCCAGGGCGCGCGGGCGCTGAACGAACATGTGCCGCAGGCGCTGGCCGGCGTTGCGGCGGAGGTATGGCATCAGTGCGGCGAGCGCCAGGCCGAGGCGGCCCGCCTCGCCTATGCCGAGGCCGGCGTCACGGTGCGGCTGGAGCCTTTCATCGAGCACATGGACGCCGCCTACGGCTGGGCCGATCTGGTGATCTGCCGCGCCGGCGCATTGACCATCGCCGAGTTGGCGGCGGTCGGCGTGGCCGCCCTGCTGGTGCCGTTCCCGCACGCCGTCGACGACCACCAGAGCCGCAACGCCGACTGGCTGGCAGCCGCCGGTGCCGCCGAGCGCCTCGACGAGGGCGTCGATCTCGCCCGGCGCCTTGGCATCCGCATCCGCGCGCTGGCCGAGGATCGCCCGCGTCTGCTGCGCATGGCCGAGGCCGGCCGCGCGCTGGCCCGCAGCGACGCCGCCGAGCGCGTCGCCGATGCCTGTCTGGCGGAGGCACGCGCATGAAACGTCGCCTGCAACACGAGGACATCGCGGTCGCCTTCCGCCGCGTCCACTTCATCGGCATCGGCGGCGTCGGCATGAGCGGCATCGCCGAGGTGCTGTGTACGCTGGGCTATACCGTGTCCGGTTCCGACCTGGTCGCCTCGCCGGCGGTCGAGCGCCTGCGCGCGGCCGGTGCCAGCGTCCACATCGGCCACGACGCCGCCCATGTCGAGACGGTCGACGTGGTGGTGGTGTCGAGCGCCATCTCGCCGCTGAATCCGGAACTGCGCGCGGCGCGGGCGCGACGCATCCCGGTGGTGCCGCGCGCCGAGATGCTGGCCGAGCTGATGCGCTTCCGCCGCGGCATCGCGGTGGCCGGCACGCACGGCAAGACCACGACCACCAGCCTGGTCGCCAGCGTGCTCAGTGAAGGCGGCCTCGATCCGACCTTCGTCATCGGCGGCCAGTTGATCGCCGCCGGCCGCAACGCCGGGCTCGGCCAGGGCGACTGGCTGGTCGCCGAGGCCGACGAGAGCGACGGCAGCTTCCTGCGCCTGACGCCGCTGATCGCCATCGTCACCAACATCGACATCGACCACCTGGAAAACTACGACGGCGACTTCTCCCGCGTGCAGGCGGCGTTTGCCGAGTTCCTGCATCGCCTGCCGTTCTACGGCCTGGCCGTGCTCTGCCTGGACGATCCGGAAGTGGCGACGCTGGTGCAGGACATGCCGCGCCACACCATGACCTACGGCTTCGCGGCGGAGGCTGACGTGCGCGCCGACCAGGTCGTGCAGAAAGGCCCGCGCACCCGCTTCCGTCTGCTGCTGCCGGACACCGAGGCGCGCACGGTGGACCTGAACCTGCCCGGCCGGCACAACGTGCAGAACGCGCTCGCCGCCGCTGCGGTGGCTTGGCAACTGGGCATCGAAGTCGACGCCATCGTCCGCGCGCTGGAGCGCTTCGAGGGCATCGGGCGGCGCTTCAACCTGCTCGGCGAACTCGATTTCGGCAGCGGCAAGGCATTGCTGGTGGACGACTACGGCCACCATCCGGCGGAGCTGAAGGCGGTGTTCGACGCCGCCCGTGCCGGCTGGCCGGAGCGCCGTCTGGTGGTCGCCTTCCAGCCGCATCGCTACAGCCGCACACGCGACCTGCTGGATGCTTTCGCCAACGTGCTGTCGAGCGCCGATGCGGTGCTGCTGACCGAGGTCTACCCGGCCGGCGAAACGCCGATCCCCGGTGCCGACGGCGCGGCGCTGGCGCGCGCGCTGCGCACCCGTGGGCGCGTAGAGCCGGTGCTGGTGGAGCATCCGCGCGACCTCGCCGAAGTGTTCCCCGACGTGCTGCGCGACGGCGACCTGCTGCTGCTGCTCGGTGCCGGCGACATCGGCCGCACGGCGCGCGCGCTGGCGGCCGACGGACTGGCCGGAGGCGCGGCATGATCGGCCTCGACGATCCGCGCCGCTTCGGTCGCGTCGCCGTGCTGATGGGCGGCGATTCCAGCGAGCGCGCGGTGTCGCTGGACTCCGGCAACGGCGTGCTCGCCGCGCTGCGCTCGCGCGGCGTCGACGCCTTCGCGGTGGACGGCGTGGCGGCGCTGGTCGATGCCATCCGCGCCGGCACGGTCGACCGCGTGTTCAACATCCTGCATGGCGGCGATGGCGAGAACGGCGTGGTGCAGGGCCTGCTGCAGGCGCTGGGCGTGCCGTTCACCGGGACCGGCGTGCTCGGTGCCGCGCTTTCCCTCGACAAGATCCGTACCAAGCAGGTCTGGCAGGCGGCCGGGCTGCCGACACCGCGTTTCCTGCGCCTCGCGCCCGCTGCCGACGTGCGCGCGGCCATCGTCGAATTCGGCCTGCCGGCGTTCATCAAGCCGTCCTGCGAAGGCTCCAGCGTCGGCGTCGCCCGCGTCGCCGATGAAGCCGGCATCGACAAAGCGGTCCGCGTCGCCCGCGAATACGGCGGCGAGATGCTGGTCGAAATGCTGGTGCAGGGCGAGGAACTGACCGTCGGCATCCTCGACGACGTCGCCCTGCCATCGATCCGCATCGAACCGGCCGCCGGCTGGTACGACTACCACGCCAAGTACGTCGCCGAGGACACCCGCTATCCCTGTCCGGGGCTGCACGGCGAGGAAGAAACCCGCATCCGCGAACTGGCCCTGGCTGCCTTCCGCACCGCCGCCTGCAGCGGCTGGGGCCGGGTCGATCTGATGCGCGAGCGCAGCAGTGGCGAACTGCTGCTGCTGGAGGTCAACACCGCGCCCGGCATGACCAGCCATTCCCTGCTGCCGAAGGCGGCGGCGCAGATCGGCCTCGACTATGCGGCGCTGTGCTGGCGGATCCTGGAAACCAGTTTCCAGCGCGACGCCGTCGCGGCGGGGGGCGGCCGATGAACGCCCTGGTCCGCGCCCTTGCCTGGCTGATCGCGCTGACCCTGGTGGCGCTGCCGGTGGTCGCCGTGGTCAACGGTTGGTTCGCCTCCGACCGCTGGCCGATCCAGCGCCTGCAACTGACCGCCGAGTTCCAGCGCGTCAGCGCCGAGCAGGTGCGCGGCGCGGTGGCGACGCATCTGGCACCGGGCTTCTTCGCCGTCGATCTCAGTGCCGTGCGCGCGGCGGTCGCGGCACTGCCCTGGGTGGCCGAGGTGGAGGTGCGCAAGCGCTGGCCGGACGTGCTCGACGTGCGCCTGGTCGAGCATCGCGCGGTGGCCCGCTGGCAGGGCGACCGGCTGGTGTCCGAGCGCGGCGACCTGTTCGTCGCCCCCGGTGCCGAGGCGATGCAGGGCCTGCCGGAACTGACCGGCCCGGACCAGCGCGTCGCCGAGGTGCTGGCCTTCCATGCCAGCGCGCTGGAAGCGCTCGGCGGCAGCGGCATCGTGCCGCGCGGTGCCGGCGTCTCGGCGCGCGGCAGTTGGACGCTGACCCTGGACGACGGCGCGCGGGTGATGCTCGGACGCAGCGACGTGCCGGTGCGCCTGCAACGCCTGGCCCGCCACCTGCCCGCCGTGCTGGCGGCACAGCCGGTCGGCCCGGAACGCATCGATTTCCGTTACAGCAATGGATTCGCCCTGCGCTGGCGCGAGCCGGCCGCAGCGGCCACGGCCATAGAGAAGGACACATGAATCGCAAGGGAGACAAGTCGCTGGTGGTCGGCCTCGACATCGGCACGTCCAAGGTGGTGGCCCTGGTCGGCGAGTACACGCCGGGGCAGCCGATCGAGGTGATCGGCATCGGCTCGCATGCCTCGCACGGCATCAAGCGCGGCGTGGTGGTGGACATCGAATCCACCGTCGCCTCGATCCAGCGCGCCATCGAGGAGGCCGAACTGATGGCCGGCTGCGAGATCCGCTCGGTACACGCCTCCATTTCCGGCAGCCATACGCAGTGCAAGAACTCGCCCGGCATCGTGCCGATCCGCGACGGCGAGGTCAGCTACGCCGACATGGAGCGCGTGCTGGAGGCGGCCAAGGCGGTGGCGATCCCGTCCGACCAGAAGATCCTGCACGCCATCGCCCAGGAATACATCGTCGACAACTCGCAGGAGGGCATCCGCCATCCGGTCGGCATGTCCGGCGTGCGCCTGGAAGTGCGCGCGCACCTGGTGGTGGGCGCGCAATCGGCCGCCGCCAACATCGGCAAGTGCGTCAACCGCTGCGGCCTGCAGGTCGACGACATGATCCTTTCCGCGCTGGCCTCCAGCGCCGCCGTGCTGACCGGCGACGAGAAGGAACTGGGCGTGATGCTGGTCGACATCGGTGCCGGCACCACCGACATCGCCGTCTACGTGCAGGGCGCGATCCGCCACACCGCCTCGCTGCCGATCGCCGGCGACCAGATCACCAACGACATCGCCCACCTGCTGCGCACGCCGACCCCGCACGCCGAGGAAATCAAGGTCCGCTACGCCTGCGCGCTGGCCCAGTTGGCGACCGCGGAGGAGTCGATCCAGGTGCCCAGCGTCGGTGACCGCGCGCCGCGCCGGCTGGCCCGGCAGGCGTTGGCCGAGGCGGTGCAGAACCGCTACGAGGAAATCTTCGAGATGGTGCAGGCCGAACTGCGCCGCTCCGGGCTGGAGGAAATGGTACGCGCCGGCATGGTGCTGACCGGCGGTGCCTCGCGCATGGAGGGCGTGGTCGAACTGGCCGAGGAAATGCTGCACATGCCGGTACGGGTGGGCATTCCGCAGGGCGTCTCCGGGCTGGGCGAGGTGGTCGGCAATCCGATCCACGCCACCGGCGTCGGCCTGCTGCTGTGGGGCGCGCAGGCGGAAGGGCCGCGCCGGCCGGTGCTGCCGGTCGGCCGTGCCGGGTCGCTGTGGTCGAAGGTGCGGGACTGGTATCGCGGGCAATTCTGAGAACGGGCAGGCGGCAAATGACGAATGCGGTCCGCGCCGGCACGGCCGGACGGGATGGAAAAACGAGTGACAGGGCGCATCGGCGTCGTGGTTTCAACCGGGCAGGACGCCAGGGCTGATTCCGCCGCCGGGCAATCAAAACAGGAGCGAGGACAATGTTTGAACTGATCGAGAACGTGGCGCCCAATGCGGTCATCAAGGTGATCGGCGTCGGCGGCGGCGGCGGCAATGCGGTGGCGCACATGCTGGCCTCCAACATCGAGGGCGTGGAGTTCATCTGTGCCAACACCGATGCCCAGGCGACCAAGAAGGTCGGCTCGCGCAGCGTGCTGCAACTGGGCGCGAACGTGACCAAGGGCCTGGGTGCCGGCGCCAACCCGGAAGTCGGCCGCCAGGCCGCGCTGGAGGACCGCGAGCGCATCGTCGAGGCGCTGGAAGGTGCCGACATGGTGTTCATCACCGCCGGCATGGGCGGCGGCACCGGCACCGGCGCTGCGCCGGTGGTGGCGCAACTGGCCAAGGAAATGGGCATCCTGACCGTGGCCGTCGTCACCAAGCCGTTCTCCTTCGAGGGCCGGCGGCGCGCCCAGGTGGCGCTGAAGGGCATCGAGGAACTCGGCCAGCATTGCGACTCGCTGATCACCATCCCGAACGAGAAGCTGATCACCGTGCTCGGCCGCGAGGCGACCATGATGCAGGCCTTCCGCAGCGCCAACGACGTGCTGCTCGGCGCGGTCAAGGGCATCGCCGACCTGATCGTCCACCCCGGCCTGATCAACGTCGACTTCGCCGACGTGCGCACGGTGATGAGCGAGATGGGCATGGCGATGATGGGCACCGGCGCGGCGCGCGGCGACGACCGCGCGATGACCGCCACCGAGGCGGCGATCAACAACCCGCTGCTGGAGGACATCAACCTGGCCGGGGCCTGCGGCATCCTGGTCAACATCACCGCCGGCCCGGACTTCACCATGCGCGAGTTCGACGAAGTCGGCCGCACCATCGAGGAGTTCGCCTCCGAGGACGCCACCGTGGTGATCGGCACCGCCATCGACCACGACATCCAGGACGAGGTGCGCGTCACCGTGGTGGCAACCGGCCTCAATCGTGCCGCCATTGCCCGTCCCGGCAACCGCACCGAGCAGGCCGCGCGCAGCGGCATCAAACTGGTCCGCAACGGCAGCACCGGGCTGGTCGAAACGGAGCTGTCGCCGGCGATGGCCGAGGTTCCGGCACCGCGCGTGGCACCGGCGGCGGGCGGCGACATGGACTATCTGGACATCCCGGCGTTCCTGCGTCGCCAGGCGGACTGATTCCGGGCGCATTGCACGGCCGCCCTTCGGGGCGGCGGCAGGCGAAAATCCGGGTCGGAGTGCGAATAGTGTCGCAAAAAAGCGACATCCTCGTGGTTTTTTCTGTCATTTCGCTGTTGTGACAGAAAAGACCTGTGTTATCCTCCGACCCGTTTTGTCGCGCTCCTGCCGCGGAGACCGCCCGGTCAATGATCAAACAACGCACACTCAAGAACGCCATTCGCGCCACCGGCATCGGCCTGCATTCCGGCGACAAGGTCTACATGACCCTGCGCCCGGCGGCGGTCGACACCGGCATCGTGTTCCGCCGCGTCGACCTGGAGCAGCCGGTCGAACTGCGCGCCTGCGCCGAAGGCGTCGGCGACACCAGCCTGTCCACCACGCTGATCGAGAACGGCGTGCGCGTGTCGACCATCGAGCACCTGCTGTCGGCGATGGCCGGGCTCGGCATCGACAATGCCTACGTCGACCTGTCCGCCGCCGAAGTGCCGATCATGGACGGTTCGGCCGGTCCCTTCGTGTTCCTGATCCAGTCCGCCGGAATCGAGGAGCAGAACGCCGCCAAGCGCTTCATCCGCATCAAGAAGCCGGTGATCGTGCGCGATGGCGACAAATGGGCGCGCTTCGAGCCTTTCGACGGCTTCAAGGTCGGCTTCTCCATCGACTTCGACCACCCGATCTTCAGCAAGGCCACCTCCAGCGCCGAGATCGACTTCTCCACCACCTCGTTCGTCAAGGAAGTCAGCCGCGCGCGCACCTTCGGCTTCATGAAGGACATCGAGTTCCTGCGCGAGCGCAACCTGGCGCTGGGCGGTTCGATGGACAACGCCATCGTGCTCGACGACTACCGCGTGCTGAACGAGGACGGCCTGCGCTACGAGGACGAGTTCGTCAAGCACAAGATCCTCGACGCCATCGGCGACCTCTACCTGCTCGGCCACAGCCTGATCGGTGCCTTCTACGGGCACAAATCCGGCCATCAGCTCAACAATCGCCTGCTGCGCACCCTGCGCGCCCAGCAGGATGCCTGGGAAGAGGTCACCTTCGACCAGCCCGACGAGGCACCGATCTCCTACGCGCATCCCGCGCAGGCGTCGGCGTGAAGGGCAGGGAGGGCGTTCACTCGCGGTAATCGACAGCAGTTTTTCCCGTCTTCGGGCGGGATGGCCCGGCGTTCGCGTCGGGTCGGTGCAGGGAATGCCAAGCTAGGCCAGGGAGGCCAGGGCAAGCAGACGGTCGCGCAGTTCGGGATCGTCGGTTGTTGCAGCCGCCGCGCGCAGGGCATCGCGGGCAGCGGCTGAAAGGGGTGTGTGCGGTGCTTCTCCCGGGGGAACGGGTGGCATCGTCGCCACTTTCACGGTCAAGGTCCGGATGTCGAGTCCGGCTGCCCGCGCCGCGTCCAGCAGGACATCGGTGTGCAAGCGCAGCCTGGCTTTCCAGACGGGTGCCTGGACCAGAAAGACAAGCCTGTCCTCGCGGACATTGGCCAGCCGGCATTGGCTGGCCAGGGACGCAGGCAGGGACTGGCGCAGTCGCCGGTCGAGCGCTTCCAGCCATCGGATGCGGTCGACCAGCTTCGCAAGGTCGGGTGTGCCCAGTAGATCGACGGGCGCGCGGAACGGCTTGGCGGAATCAGGCTGCATGGGCTGACGACGGAAACGGACCACCTGGACGGCATGAACATCATCATCGTAGCGAACTTCCTGCGTTCGCCTAAGAAACTGTCTTTGCGCGATCCGCGCTTCATCGCTGCTGCCGGCACCGTGCTGTTGTCGCTTGTCGCCCTCGGCGCGGTGGTCGGACGCTGGACGGCCGGTGCCGACGGGACCGTCGCCGCCGACGCCCGCGCCCTGCATTCGGAACTCATCGCGCAGCGGCAGACCATCGAGGAGGCGCGCGCCGAGACCGGCCGCGACATCGATGCCATGGCCGCCCGCCTCGGCGAACTGCAGGCGCAGGCGATCCGCCTCAACGCGCTCGGCCAGCGGCTGACCGAGATCGCCAAGCTGGACAGCGGCGAGTTCGATTTCGACACCGATCCCGCACTGGGCGGCCCGGAGACCGATGGCCCGCAGCTTGCGCTCGACCAGTACGGCCTGCGCACCTCGCTGGATGAACTGGCCGAGCGCCTCGCCCGGCAATCGCAGCAACTCGGCGTGCTGGAAAGCCTGATGCTGGAAAGCGGCGTCGATGCCGACCTGCTGCCGGCCAACCGCCCGGTCCGCAGCGGCCACGTCTCCTCCAACTTCGGCATGCGGCTGGATCCGTTCACCGGCCGTCGCGGCTTTCATGCCGGCATCGATTTCAGCGGCGAGCGCGGCTCCGACACGGTGGCCGCCGCCGACGGCGTGGTGTCCTTCGCCGGCCGCCATGCCGCCTACGGCAACATGGTCGATATCGACCACGGCAACGGCTACCTGACTCGCTATGCCCACCACAGCGCCAACAAGGTGGTGGCCGGACAGCGTGTGCGCGCCGGCGACGTGATCGGCAGCATGGGTGCCACCGGCCGTGCCACCGGCACCCACCTGCACTTCGAGGTCTGGCACAACGACAAGCCGGTCAATCCGGCACAGTTTTTGAAGAAGAAGCAGAGCGGCTGATCCGAGAGCGGCTGCCCGGCGCTGCATTGCGCGGGCCGCCCCGGTCATCGCCATCGACGCGCAGGAAATCGCCGCCGGACCCGCGCCGAAGGGGGCGTTGACCGGCACTTGATTCGCCGCCTCGCCGTCCACACGTTAAACTGTGCGTTTTTCGACGCCTGCGGCCGCCCTGCGCGGCCTTTTCGTCTGTCTTTCCTCCCGGCGCCCGGCGCCGCGTCCAATCGGAACCCTTATGCTGAACAAGGTTCTCACCAGCATCTTCGGCAGCCGCAACGAGCGCCTGCTCAAGCAGTTGGGCAAAAACGTCTCCCGCATCAATTCCCTCGAAGCCCGGATGAAGGCGCTCGACGATGCGCAGCTCAAGGCCAAGACGGACGAGTTCCGCCAGCGCGTCGACAAGGGAGAGTCGCTGGACGCCCTGTTGCCGGAAGCCTTCGCGGTGATGCGCGAAGCGGCCACCCGCGTGCTCGGCATGCGTCATTACGACGTGCAGTTGATCGGCGGCATGGTGTTGCACATGGGCAAGATCGCCGAAATGCGCACCGGCGAGGGCAAGACCCTGGTCGCCACCCTGCCGGTCTACCTCAACGCGCTGTCCGGCAAGGGCGTGCACGTGGTGACGGTCAATGACTACCTTGCCAAGCGCGACGCCGCCTGGATGGGCAAGGTCTACAACTGGCTCGGGCTGTCGGTCGGCGTGGTCTATCCGGGCATGCCGCATGCCGACAAGAAAGGTGCCTACAGCGCCGACATCACCTACGGCACCAACAACGAGTTCGGCTTCGACTACCTGCGCGACAACATGGCGCTGGGCAAGGACGACCGCTTCCAGCGCGGCCTGAACTTCGCCATCGTGGACGAGGTGGACTCGATCCTGATCGACGAGGCGCGCACCCCGCTGATCATCTCCGGTCCGGCCGACGAGTCGCCGGAGCTGTACGTGCGCGTCAACCGCATCGTTCCCTCTCTGACCCGCCAGGGCAGCGAAGAGGGCGAGGGCGATTTCTTCGTCGACGAGAAGGGCAAGCAGGCGCACCTCTCCGAGGCCGGCATGGAGCGCGCCGAGCAACTGCTCAAGGACGCCGGCATCGTTGCCGCCGAGGACAACCTCTACGACGGCCACAACGTCGCCGTGGTGCATCACCTGAATGCCGCACTGCGCGCCCATCACCTGTTCCAGCGCGATGTCGACTACATCGTCCGCGACGGCGAAGTGGTGATCGTCGACGAGTTCACCGGCCGCACCCTGCCGGGCCGGCGCTGGTCCGACGGCCTGCACCAGGCGGTCGAGGCCAAGGAAGGCGTGCCGATCCAGCGCGAGAACCAGACCCTCGCCAGCATCACCTTCCAGAACTACTTCCGCATGTACGCCAAGCTGGCCGGCATGACCGGCACGGCGGACACCGAGGCGTTCGAGTTCCAGAGCATCTACGGCCTGGAAGTGACGGTGATCCCGACCCATCGGCCGACGGCGCGCAAGGACCATCCCGACCTCGTTTTCCTGAAGCGTCCGGCCAAGTACCAGGCCGTGGTGGAGGACATCCGCCGCTGCCATGCCAAGGGTCAGCCGGTACTGGTCGGCACCACCTCGATCGAGACCTCCGAACTGATCGCCGGCCAGCTTGAAAAGGCCGGGATTCCGCACGAAGTGCTCAACGCCAAGCAGCACGAGCGCGAGGCGCAGATCGTCGCCCAGGCCGGCCGGCCGGGCGCGGTCACCATCGCCACCAACATGGCCGGTCGCGGCACCGACATCGTGCTCGGCGGCAACCTGGAGGCGGAAATCGCCGCGCTCGGCGAGGACGCCGACGCCTTCACCATCGCCGCCGTCAAGGAAGCCTGGCAGAAGCGCCACGACGAAGTGCTGGCCGCCGGCGGCCTGCACATCATCGGCACCGAGCGGCACGAGAGCCGCCGCATCGACAACCAGTTGCGCGGCCGTTCCGGTCGCCAGGGCGACCCGGGTTCCTCGCGCTTCTACCTGTCGCTGGAAGACAACCTGATGCGCATCTTCGCCGCCGACTGGGTGCAGAAGGCGATGGCCTTCCTCGGCATGAAGGAGGAAGACGCCATCGAGGACCGCATGGTCAGCCGGCAGATCGAGAAGGCGCAGCGCAAGGTCGAGGCGCACAACTTCGACATCCGCAAGAACCTGCTCGATTTCGACGACGTTTCCAACGACCAGCGCAAGGTCATCTACCAGCAGCGCAATGAACTGCTGGAGGCCGACAGCATCGCCGACAGCATCGCCGGCATCCGCGAGGACGTGTTCGCCAGCACCGTCGAGCTGCACGTCCCGCCCGACTCCATCGACGAGCAGTGGGATCTTCCCGCCCTGGAGCGCGTGCTGGAGTCCGACTTCGGCCTGCGCGTCGACCTCAAGGCAATGGTCGAGGGCCGCGACGAGATCACCGCCGAGGAGATCGCCCAGCGCATCCGCGAACTGTCGGCCGAGGTGTTCGAAGAGAAGGAGCGCCAGGTCGGCCCGGAAATGATGCGGCAACTGGAAAAGCACATCATGCTGACCGTGCTCGACCAGAGCTGGAAGGAGCATCTGGCGCGCATGGATTACCTGCGCCAGGGCATCCACCTGCGCGGCTACGCACAAAAGCAGCCCAAGCAGGAGTACAAGCGCGAGAGCTTCGAACTGTTCTCCGAGATGCTGGACAAGGTCAAGCGCGAACTGATCACCATACTCTCCCGCGTGCGCATCCGCAGCGAGGAGGAAATGGCGCGACTGGAGGAAGAGGAACGCCGCCGCCAGCAGGCCCAGGCCGGACGGATGAACTTCCAGCACGAAAGCGCCGGCGGCTACGGTGCCGACGAGGAAGCCGCCGAAGTCGAACGCCGCGCCCAGAGCGAAGCCGGCCAGCCGCGCCAGCCCATGGTCCGCGACGAACCCAAGGTCGGCCGCAACGACCCCTGCCCCTGCGGCTCGGGGAAGAAGTTCAAGCACTGTCATGGGCAGTTGGCCTGAAGCCAAGGGCTTCAGGCCAAGGGAATCGGGAGTCGGGAATGGGGAATCGTGACAGCGAGGATCTGCAAACCCGCCGCGCCCCGCTCCAACCATTCCCGATTCCCGATTCCCCATTCCCGGTTCTCAACGTCACCGCCGCCGTCCTGCGCGATTCGCGTGGGCGCATTCTGTTGGCGCAGCGACCGGTCGGGCGCGAGTTGGCCGGGTTGTGGGAGTTTCCCGGCGGCAAGGTGGAGGCGGGGGAAACGCCGGAACAGGCGTTGGCGCGCGAGCTGCACGAGGAGCTGGGCATCGTCCTGCGCGGCAGTCGGCCGTTGATCGATCTGCCGCACGCCGACGCGCAGCGGCGCATCCTGCTGCATGTGCGCGAGGTGTCGGCCTACGACGGCCAGCCGCAGGGCCGGGAGGGCCAGGCGCTGGCCTGGGTGGCACCGGAATGGCTGAGCGACTACCCGATGCCGGACGCCGATCGCCCGGTGCCGGCGGCGTTGTTGCAGCCGAGCCTTTACGCCATCAGCCCGGCCTTGGCCGTCGAGGATTTCCTGCCGGCACTGGCGCGGGCGCTGGACGCCGGTCTGCTGCGCGTGCAACTGCGTCTGCCGCTGTCCTCGGCGCAGCAGACCCGGCAACTGGCCGGCGCGGCGCTGGCCATGTGTCGCCCCCATCGCGCCGACCTGCTGCTCAACAGTGCCTTGCCCGACGCCCCGCGCATCGCCGCCGAACTGGGCTGCGGCCTGCATCTGACCGCCGCCGACGCGCGCGCGCTCGATGCCCGCCCAAACCTCGGCCTGGTCGCTGCTTCCTGCCACGACGCCGTGGAACTGGCGCAGGCGCAGCGCCTGGGTTGCGACTTCGCCGTGCTCGGCCCGCTGCGGCCGACGCCCTCGCATCCGGACGCCAGCGTGCTCGGCTGGGACGGCTTCGCCCACCTTCGCGCCGGAACCTGGCTGCCGCTGTACGCCCTCGGCGGCATGCACCGCGCCGACCTCGACCTCGCCCGCCGCCACGGCGCGCAGGGCGTCGCCGGCATCGGCGATTTCTGGCCCGAAGGCTGATCCTCAGGCCGCGTCCGCCCAGCGAACGGCATCGCCATCGGCGAGACTGGCGAAGTAATCGGCGGTGATGCGGCGCTGCTCGGCCGCGTTGACGGCCTGGTTAACCAGGGCGCGGAAGGCGTCGCCGCCGGGCCGCGCCTTGGCGTACCAGCCCAGGTGCTTGCGGGCGATGCGCACGCCGCTGGCTTCGCCGTGGAAGGCATGCAGCGCGTCCAGATGACCGAGCAGGATGCTGCCGACCTCGTCCGGCCCCGGCTCGGGCAGCAGGGTGCCGCTGCGCAGGTAATGGGCGATCTCGCGGAAGATCCATGGTCGTCCCTGCGCGGCGCGGCCGATCATCAGGCCATCGGCTCCGGTCGCGGCCAAAACCGCCGTCGCCTTGTGCGGGGAGTCGATGTCGCCGTTGGCGAATACCGGGATGCGCACCGCGCGCTTGATCGCCGCGATGGTGTCGTACTCGGCCTGGCCGGTGTAGTGCTGGTCGCGGGTGCGGCCGTGCACGGCCAGCGCGGCGATGCCGCAGTCCTCCGCGATGCGGGCGATGGCAAGGCCGTTGCGCTGGCCGGCGTCCCAGCCGGTGCGGATCTTCAGGGTCACCGGCACCTCGACGGCGGCCGTCACGGCAGCAAGGATGCGCCCAACCAGCGCCTCGTCCTGCATCAGCGCCGAGCCGGCCCAGACGTTGCAGACCTTCTTTGCCGGGCAGCCCATGTTGATGTCGATGATCTGCGCGCCGTGGCCGACGTTGTGGCGCGCCGCCTCGGCCAGCAGCACCGGGTCGGCCCCGGCGATCTGCACGCTGACCGGGGCCGGCTCGCCGTCATGGTCCATCCGCCGCCGGCTTATTTCGGTCCGCCACAGGCGCGGGTCGCTGTGCGTCATCTCCGACACCGCATGTCCCGCGCCGAGCTGCTTGCAAAGCTGCCGGAACGGCTTGTCGGTGACGCCGGCCATCGGTGCCAAGGCCAGCGGCGGGTCGAGCAGGTAGGGGCCGATGCGCATGGTGCGGCATTGTACGGCCTGAATATCACCGTGCCTCAGTGCCGCGCACGCGAAGCGAAACCCATCCCGATTCAGAACACCGGTGCCAAGCCCACCACCGCGCCACCACAGTAGCGCTCCATGCCGGTAGGAAGCGGCGTGAGGCGAAGCAATTGGATGCTGTCTGGTGCTTCCCAGGCAGGGTCTTCCGGCACGATGCGGTCCAGTCTCACCTGCTGACAGTCGATGAATAGGAGACGGGCAGTGCCCCACAGTGTGGTCTCGACCCGCTCCGGGTTCTCCGGCGATGCGAATATGCCGCCATGGGCCGAGTACAGGGTGAATTCGGCCGATGTACCGGCTTGACCCACGGGCGCAACTCCGGTCAGGAATATGGGCTGCCCGGAACCATCGGGCAGATAGGTGTACCAGGCGAAGGAAGCTCGCCGGTTTTCCCAGTCGCCGAAAACCTCGATGGTCACGCCTTCTCCGTCAAACCGGGGAGAGTAGTAGGTTCCGTTGAATCCGCCGTGTGGCCCTGAAACCACACGCAGCCGACCGATCAGGAAGTCCGGGCGAGTGAAATCGTTGTACTCGGGCTTGTAGTCGTATTGCCTGGGCTGGTTGTTGTGGTTCATGTATTCACCCTGGGCACCGAGTATCCGCACTGGTGTGGCGTCCGGGTTCCCCTGCGAGCCGTTGAAACCGGGGTGGCGATGAACGGGCTCGTCAGTGGGAATCCGGTTGCCATCGAATCGGTAGGAGTGATCCAGGCAGGGGAGATCGGTTTCGTTGTTCTCGAATCTTCCGGCATCCATGACTTCGCTGCCGTAGATCTCGATGATCAGAGGCCCGGTGAAATTGCCGTTCTCATCGAATATTTCGATGGGCACTTCATTGGCGATGAAGGCGTCGTCGGAGGGGCACAGGCTGAAGTAGTAGCTCAGGTAACGATGCTTGTCCGGCTCGGCTGTGTGCGCGGGCATGCCATACCAATACTGATTTCCACCATTAAGAGTATTTCCGTCTGCAACAAAGCGCCCGATGCGGGCGTCGGGATCGGCCTGGAGGAAACGATCGCCGATCGAGCCTGCGGGAAACGGCTCACCTTCGCGGTAGATTCGATGTGACCCGTCATGAAAGGCAAAGAACTTGCTGTCATCGCCAAAGCCATAAAATAAAACTGGATTATCTTCGGATGACGGTAAATTCCGCAGATCCTCGAACTCGACGATCAAATTTTGCGCGGAGACGGTCGATGTCTGGGCGGCAGCATCGCCAAGCCAGGGTAGAAAAGCCAGCAACATGAATGATGTGCGGAAATATGTGTTCATGGGATAGCTCCTTGGAATAACGGCGTTCAATTTCACAGGCAATAATTCAGTGGATCAGCTTTTTTATTTCCATTTTTCCAGGCGCTGCAGGAAACTGTATTGCAGGCGCGGACCCGATAGAACCTGGTGCTACTTACGTCCACGGAATAACTGGTATTAGTGCCAAAATATATGAGCTCACTGGGCGAATAACTGGAGTTAGGAGAGGATTCCAGTTGATATTCTGTGCTGCCGGTTACGGCGGGCCAATAAAGATCGTATAATCCGTGGCAGTATTGTTGCTCAACGGAGAGGGATGCTGGTATGCTGGGGGCGGTCGGCGGGTTCATTGCCGCACTCAGATTAATAAATGGCTTGGTATAATTTGTCCCAAATTGCTCGAAACTGATGTCGTTGCCCGTCAACTTCAATAGATCCCTCAAGCTTGTCGGTGTGACGTTGCCGTAGTGGTGACGAAGAAGTGCTATGGCACCCGAAACATGTGCGGTAGCCATAGATGTTCCATAAAGCTGGAAGTAAGAACAATTTGTTGACGGAAATGCAGACCACGTGGCTTCGTGATAGGTATGGCCGAAGTAATCGAGGCATGTGGTGAAATGCGTGTTCGAAGATGAACCGGCGGGTGCAAGGAGATCCAGTATTCCAGCAGCATTGGAATACCCTGCGAAAGTTTGACTTTTCTGTGTTGCTCCAACGCTTATTACATCGGGCATGCAGGCAGGCGCGCCAATTTTGTTTGCGTGCGTGGAATGTTCTCCTGAATTCCCGGCCCCTGCAACGACAGCCACACCTGACTTCGTGAGTAGCCAGGCTGCAAGGTTGACGGCTGGCCATGAGTTGCCGCATGCTGATGATGAAAAGCTGGCAGGACTTGTATCCAGGACGAAGCTCATATTTACCGCTGCCACATTATGGGTTGTGACAATTGAAAGTATGTATCCGAGCGCGCTGGCAACATCGGCCTCCGAGAAACTGAAATCATTGGTCCCTTGTTGTGAAACAGCCTGGACTGATATCAAATCTGCTCCCACAGCTACCCCTTTGAGTGGTGGAATCGGGCTTGCTGGGGTGACCGAGGCGCCTGCTGCGATGCCTGCGACGTGACTTCCATGTTGCGGAAGGCCTGCGCAATTATTGATACATGGCTCACCTGCCCCAGTCGCGGTGGAACCTGAAGGCAGGCTTCCCGCACATAGTGGCGTGAAGCTGGGCGCAGGGGTTGAAAAACACCCTTCGGCTACGATCTTACCAGTGAACATGGGGTGCGCCTTGGCAACGCCCGTGTCGATAATTGCGATGCTGTAGCCACTTCCCGTGTAAGCCAAGCTATGCATATCGTCTGCATGAATCAACGGAACGGTATCATTGAGCAGTGGTTTTCCATAGCTTTCGGTATTGATTGAAATGACGGACGGGTCATTCAATATCTGATCGAGTAAAAAACTGTCGGCGGTCAGTGCCATGAAGGGAAGACCGACAATGGATTGAAAATAATAATCTCCCTCGCCCAGCGCATGACGCGCGAAGGTTTCTCGAAAGGCTTGTTTGGCGCTCTCAACCTCGGTTGCCCAAGTCTCGGTAGGCGGTGAGTCTGTTCGCAGCCCGACGATCAGGCGTTGTGGTCCCCGCTGGGCAGTCCGCAGGCGCAGCGCTTGCGCTGCAATTTCAGGATCAATCCAGGGCAAGGCTTCCCGTGTCAGGACGATGCGTTCCGAACTGGCAGCCAACGAAATGCTTCTTCGGAGGGTTGCAGTGATGGTGTGGCAAGGGATGCGCAACTGATGAATGACAGTGCCAGCGCGAGGTATGCAAGACGCATGGTGGAGGTCTCCATCAATTTCCACTGCTGGGGCAGGGATGCCGCATGGAAGCCCATTCCTGCCCATGTGTCAACCTTATGATCTGGTCCTGCTTGCGTGCTCCGGCTCGGTCAGTGCCATCAAGTATCCCCCCAACAGGGGTAGTGAAAGGCACCGTGACAGGTTGATTGCCAGCACCTCAGGGCGCCGCCTCGAATCCGTCGGCGAAGATGTCGTCATCGGGGGTGGGCGGCGCGGCGCCGCAGGCGCTGACTTCGATGTCGTCCACGGTCCAGCCATCGGGCGAGCGGCCGACGCTGCCGTCGGTGCCGACGCGCCAGCGCAGTTGCACGCTTTGCCCAGCGTAGGCGGCCAGATCGACGACGTTGAGCGTCCAGGCGCGCGGATCGCCGCACCAGGCCTGACGGCTGTTGAGCGGATTGCTGGACGCGCTGATGGCACCGTCGTAGGGCTGGGTCAGCAGCGCAGCGGCGGGAACCTGATTCCAGATGCTGCCGCCATCGCTGCTGATTTCGAGGATGCCGCCGTCATAGCAGCCGCCGGCGCTGCGGCTTTCCATGCTTTGCCGATTGTGGAAGCGCAGGCTCAGCGACTGCGCGTCGGCCGGCAGTTCAATGACCGGCGACACCAGGCGCTGGTCGGAGACGGCACCCAGGTCGATGGCGTGCACGGCGTTGCCGCCGGAACCGGGGCTGGCGTAGCTGGTGGAAATCGCCCAGGTGGATGATCCGCTGCTGCCGGTGGTGCTGAACCCGCCCAGGCCGCTGCTGAAGTCCTCGGCGAACAGGGTCGTCGGACTGGTGCCGATGCCGCAGTCGCCGGGCGCGGCCAGGGTGCTGAAGCTGCGCACTTCGGACGCTTCGCCGCCACAGGCGTTGGCGCTGTCCACGCGCCAGTAGTAGGTCGTACTGGTGTCCAGCGCCGGGGCGACGACGAGGCTGGTGGAGATCGTGGTCTCGTCCAGCAACAGATCCTCGAACTTTGCATCGCGGGCCAGCCGCACGCGATATTCCAGCGCACCCGGTACGGCGGCCCATTCCAGCGTCGGCGTGGCGGAGACATCGACGGCATCCGCCGCCGGTGCGACCAGCGCGGCGGCGGTCGGCGCGGCGGCGGAAATCGCCAGCGTCAGGCCGGTGACGCGGGTCTGCGTGCCGTCGCTGCCTTCGATCTGGATGGCATGGACGCCGGCCGGCGCGGTATCGGTGCCGGCCAGAACCAGCGCGCTGCTGCCGGGCGTCGGCGTGACCGTGCCCGGCGTGAACCAAGCGGCGACGCTGCCGGGCAGGCCGCTGGCGCTCAGCGTGACCGGGTCGGTGAAGCCGCCGAAGGCGTTGACGGTGATCGTGCTGAAGGCGTCGTCCGGGGCGCAGACGCTGAGCGCGGACGGCTCGGCGGAGAGGGCGAAGCCGGGGCCGGCCAGGCAGTTGTAGCAGGCGATGGCGAAGTCCTGCGCCGGCGCGCCGGGCGAATGCGGGTTGAGCGCATCGGCGGCGATGTTGAAGGCGTCCACGGTCAAGGTGACCGCGCCGCCGTGCTGGGCCGGGCTGAGGAATACGCCTTCCAGGTTGTTGCGCTCGTCCGCGCTGCCGCCGGTGGCCGACCAGCCATCGCTGCCGATGACGTTGCCCAGGTATGCCTTGCCGCCGCTTTCCACCTTCAGGTCGAGGTTGTTGACCCAGGCCGGCGCGGTGCCGCCTTTGCCGTGGCCGGGGGCGTCGGTCCAGGCCAGCATGATGCGCATCGGCTGGCTCGGGTCGGCGGCGCTGAAGGATTGCGTCCAGCTTTGCCCGGAGGCGGTGAAGACTTCTTCCTGATCGAACAGATGGACCGCCTGCGGCGGGTTGATGACGGCGTCGAGGTCGAGCCGGCCGTAACCCTGGAAGCGGTCCGGGCGATGGCCCATGACGCGGTTGTCGGCATCACGAAAGCCCTGCAGATTCATCGCCACGGCGGTGAACGCGGCCTTGACCAGGGCCGGGCTGGGCGTGCGGCCCTCGTTCTGCGCGCGGTATTGCTCGATGAACAGGGCGACCGCTCCGGTCACCACCGGCGAGGCCATCGAGGTGCCGCACATCATTTCGTAGGCGCTGGTGTTGCCGTTGCTGGCGCTGTCGGTGGAGCAGCCCGGCGCGACGATGTGCGGGATGCGGCGGCCGTCGCAGGCATTGCCGTGGGCGGAGTTGGCAGAGATGTTGAAGATGGTCGAGAGCTGCGTGCCGCTGCCGTTCTGCAGCGAGGTGGAGCCGACTGCGAACAGGTTCTTGGCCTCGTCAGGCGAGGCCACCGAGGCCGGCGCACAGGCACCGCCGCTGTCGCCATTGCCGTTCATGATCGACCATACCGGCAGTACCGGCTGCTGGCCGGGCTGATCGGCCAGCGCGTCGCGGGCGATGATGTCGATCTGCCGGGTCGGGATGTCGTAGCCCTGCGGTGTCGTGGTCGGCCCCCAGGAGTTGTTGGTCAGCACCGCGCCGCTGAGCGCGGACTCGCGGTAGATGGTCAGCATGCCGTTGGCGACCATGCCGCCGGTGCCGCTGCTGAGGAAGGCGTTGTAGCGCTGCGAGATGATGTTGGCCCCGGGGGCAACGCCCTGGCCGCGCAGGAAGCCGTTGCGCATCGCTCCGCTGGCACCGGTGCCGGCGACGGCGGCGGCGACGTGGGTGCCATGCGCGCTGGTGGCGCTCATGCACGTGGTCTGCGCGGCACCGGCGTTGACGCAGGGCAGCGCGCGGCCGATCAGGTCCTGATGCGAGACCAGCGAGCCGCCGTCGACGATGCCGGCCACCACGCCGCTGCCGTCGTAGCCGCTGCCGGCCAGCCAGTCCTCGTAGCCGGGGACGATGGTGTAGGACGGCGCGCCGCCGTAGGCACCGACCACCGACTGCTGGCTCATCTCGCCGCGCAGTGCTTCCTCGGCGCTGATCGGGGTGATCGTCTGCACGGTGTAAATGCCCGGCACGGCGGCAAGGTCGGCCAGGCGGTCGCCCGCCAGATCAAGCTGGATCACGCCGAAATGACGGTCGACCACGTCGTGCAGGGCGATGGTGCCGCCCAGCGCCTCGATGGCGGCGGTCAGCCCGGCGAGGTCGGTGTGGCGGCTGAACATCGCCATCGTCTGCCGGCGCTCGGCGTCGAGGCCGCGCGCATTGGCCGCCAGCCGGTATTCGGGCAGGTAGTCGCCGCGCCAGCGCAGGCCGGGCGCGCCCTGCGCCCGCGCGAAGCTGGCTGCGTCAGCCCACACCACGTAGCTGTACGGATGCAGGTACTGCAACACCTGGATGCCATCGGCGGCCAACGCGCTCAGCCAGTGCGGCTGGATCGGTCCCTCGAACTGCACCAGACGCAGGTCGGGGCCGGCGGACGTGCCGTGCATGGATGTCGGCGCGGCGTGCAGGGGATCGAACAGCCGGCCGCCGAGGTCGAGTTCGAAGCCGCTGGCCGCGAGGCTGGTCGGGGCCGCGTCGACGTTTGCGTGTGCCGGCAGCGGCGAGGAAAGACCGGCGATGGCGACCAGGCCGGCGAGCAAGGCAGGAAGGGTTGGCTGCATCAAATTGTCCAAACTGTAAAAGGGGATGGGCGTGACAGGTTCAGGCGGGATCGGCGGGCGTCAGTCGCGGCATCGCCAGCGCCGCGCCCTGTTGCTCGGTGGCGCGGGCGGCGTAGCGGTTGGCGAAGTCGATGGCCGAGCGGAAGAGCGCGCCGGGACGTTGTACCAGAGCGGCGGCCAGTGCGCCGTTGAAGGCATCGCCGGCACCGGTGGTGTCCAGCGTCCGCGCCGGGCAGGCCGGACGGCGGTAATGCGCGGTCGCGTCGCCGCGCCATTGGTGATCGGCGTGGGACACGAAGACGCCATGCCGACCCAGCGTCACCACGCAGGTATCGACCGGCAGCCGGCGGCAGAGTTGATGCAGCGCGGCGTCGTCCAGCCCGGCCACCGCCTCGGCATCCACGTCGACGCCGGCGTGGCGCGCCAGCAGCGCGGCGAACTCGGTTTCGTTGGGCGTGAGCACCTCGCAGGCGGCGAGCAAGGCGTCGCTGGTCGGCGCATCGACGGGGGCGGGGTTGAGGATCGCCAGCGCGCCTTGCCGGCGTGCCTGCTGCAAGGCGTGCAGCGCCGCCGCCGTCGCGACTTCCAATTGCGCCAGCAGCGCGCAACCGGCGTCCAGACCGTCCAGCGCGGCGGCGACGTGGCCTGCTTCCAGCGCCAGGTTGGCACCGACGGCGGCGACGATCACGTTGCGCCCTTCGGCATCGACGAAGATGCCGGCCGCGCCGCTGGGCAGGTCGGTGACCTGGGCGCGCAGATCGATGCCTTCGGCGCTGGCCAGTTCGCGCAGCATCCGTGCCGCCGCGTCCTCGCCGACGGCGGTGACGAAGCGCGCCTTCGCACCGGCGCGCGCCGCCGCCACCGCCTGGTTGAAGCCCTTGCCGCCCGGCCCGCCGGCATAGCGGCCCAGGCGCGTCGCACCCGGCTGCGGCAGCGCATCGGTGGACCAGACGTGATCCTGGTTGAAGCTGCCGACGACGATGACCCGGGCCTTGCTCACAACTGCGAAATCACCCCGGCGATGGTGGCGGTCATGAAGGTGGCGATGGAGCCGCCGAGCACCGCGCGCAGGCCGAAACGGGCGAGATCGCCGCGCCGTTCCGGGGCCAGCCCGCCGATACCGCCGATCTGGATGGCGATCGAACTGAAGTTGGCGAAGCCGCACAGCGCATAGGTGGCGATCAGCGTCGCCTGCGGCGACAGCGACACGCCATCGACCTTGCCTTGCAGGATGTCGGCCAGGTTGACGTAGGCGACGAATTCGTTGAGCACCACCTTGGTGCCGATCAGCCCGCCCACGGTCGGCGCGTCGGCCCACGGCACGCCGATCACCCAGGCCAGCGGGGCCAGCAGATAGCCGAGCACGGTGGCGAGGTCGGTCGGCTTGCCGATCAGCTCGGCCAGGCCGGTGGCCTCGCCGACCCAGGTCAGCGGCGCGTTGATCATCGCGATCAGGGCGATGAAGGCGAGCAGCATCGCGCCGATGTTGAGCGCCAGCTTGAGGCCGTCGGCGGCGCCGCTGGCGGCGGCGTCGATCAGGTTGCTGGTGGTTTTTTCCACCTCCATCTTCACCGAGCCGCGGGTCAGCGGATCGCCGGTTTCCGGGATCAGCAGCTTGGCCACCACCAGGGTCGCCGGTGCCGCCATGATGCTGGCCGCCAGCAGGTGCTTGGCGTAGAACGCCTGCTGCTCGGGATCGCCGCCGCCGAGCATGCCGACATAGGCCGCCAGCACGCCGCCGGCGATGTGCGCCATGCCGCCGATCATCATCGTGATCAGTTCGGACTCGGTCATCCGGCCGATGTACGGGCGCACGGTCAGCGGTGCCTCGGTCTGGCCGATGAACACGCTGGCGCAGACGCTGGTGGTTTCCGCGCCGGACACGCGCATCACCTTGGTGATCGCCAGCGCCATGATGCGGACGATGAACTGCATCACCCCCAGGTGGTACAGCACGCCCATCAGCGAGGCGAAGAAGATGATCGTCGGCAGCACCTGGAAGGCGAAGATGAAGCCGAACCGCGAGGTGTCCATCAGGCTGCCGAAGATGAACTCCGAGCCGGTGTTGACGAAGCCAAGCAGCTTCACGAAGGCGTGCCCCAGCCAGTCGAACACCTCGCGCCCGCCGGGCACCGCCAGTACCAGGATGGCGAAGCCGATCTGCAAGGCGACGCCGGTGAGGATCAGTTGCCAGTCGACCGCTCGGCGGTTGTTGGAAAACAGCCAGGCCAGTCCCACCAGACAGGCAAGGCCGAACAGGCCGAACAGGATCGACGTCATGCAAAGCTCCCCAGCGCTGCGCCCGGCAACGCGCCGGGGCCGAAAACGCCGCAGCGTAGGTCAGGGGGTCGGCATGGCGCAAGCACCGCCTGCGCCGGGCCGCTCAGCGGCCGAATCGGTAGGCCAGGTTCAGCGACAGGATGTCGACGTGGTCGAAGCGGCCGTTGGTGTCCACGTCGAAGGCGAAGCGGTTGCCGACGCCGTTGATGCGGTCGTAGTCCAGGCGCAGGTCCCAGCTCGGTGTCATGCGCCAGTTGAGGCCGAGGCCGAAGGTCGGGCGCAGGTCGCCATCGTCGCTGTTGCTGAAGCTGTAAGGCGTGCCGGTGATGGAGACCTCGTCGTAATCCAGCTCGGTACGGAACACGCCGGCGCGCAGGATGCCGGATACGCTGTCGTTGAAATCCCACTCGCCGAACACGGTCAGCGATTGTCCGCTCAGGTCGTAACGGGCGGCCTGCGTCAGCGCCGGCGGATACGGCGTCATCATGGTGATCTCGGTCAGCACGTACTCGGCCTGCGCCTGGCCCAGATCGTGCCAGGCGAACTCCACGCCCAGCCAGGAGCCGAAGCGGTAGCCGGCGAACAGCTTCCAGGCACCATCGCTGTCGTCGCCGATGGCGGCGGAATCCAGCCGAAACGGCTCATAGCCGGCATAGGCGGCGCTGATCTGGGCGGGAATGTTGCCGGAAAAATCCGACTGACCCAGCCCGCCGCCGACGTACAGCCCGGGCTCGGCGGCGACGGCACCCTGCGCCAGGCCAAGGCCGAGCACGATAAGCGGAGTATTGCGAAAAATTTTCATGGGTGAACTCCGTTGGGGAAGATCGTTTGTATTAGATTGCCGCCCGCAAGTGATGAGGCGAGCAGGGCGGCGGGGACTGTGAATGGGAAATGCTGATACGTTTTTCCCGCAAGAGCGTACATGAAAGCTGTTCCGAAACCGAACTTGAGCGCGTCGCCGATAGTGAGCGCCGGGCAGGGTTGCCCGGCGCAAGGGGCATGGGTCAGGGAATCGGACCTGTGGGACAGGCAAAGCTGACATACTCGTTCTTGGTGCCATACGGGTTGGTGACGCTCAGGCTGACGGCCACCGTTTGATGGGTCAGGCAGGTTCCATACAGTAGGGCACCTCCCGATGTGTGTCCGGTACTGGCGGACCAAGACTCATCCGTTTCGCCCTGCGAGTTGTAGTGGGAAAACTGGCAGATTTAGGTGTTGGAGCCACTATTGTCCATGTCGGGACATTTGAAGCCGCTGAGGGTGGGAGCAGCGGCTCCGTGGGTGGTCAAAAGACTTCCTGCAGGAGCGTACCAATAATCTGAATATTTATCTATGTGGTAATGAATGGGCTGGAAATACGTCTCGTCGTCCACATGGTCAGGGCAGGTGTTTGTCTCTGTCGCGCCGATATTGGTGCCCTGTACCTGATAGCTGGAGGCGGACAGCCAAGGGCCGCCCGAATCGCCATCGTCAGAGCAGCTACCTGACACGGCGGTGACACCATCAATGTATCCGATAGGGTAAAAATTGTACATTTTTCCCTTGCTGGCAACTGTGCCACAATGCGGGCCGCCACTGGTCTGGCCATAACGGCAAACGATGCCGCCAACTGGTGATTCCAGTACTCCTGACCATTTGGCGGGAACATTGATTATGCCATCGGAGTAGCCATTGATCTTGGGTACCGGATCCTGACCGGAAACTGTTGCAACCCAAGCTATGTCGAGCCGGGGAATTCCATAGTCTGGATTTCCCGCCCATTTCACAATGCCAAGCGGGATATTTGCGGCCGTCTCCATATCATCATTTCTGTCACCACAGTGTCCCGCAGTGTAATAACCATTCTCTACACTCACGCCAATAGAACAAGGTGCCGTCCCTCCCCAGGCAATGCTCCCAACTTAAGCCCCTCGATATGCACGATGCGCATGCGGTTTGCTGCGATGGTGCCTGGGATAACTGCGGTTGGGTTGTACCCGGCATCGAGTGGCGACAATGACGTCGAGCGCTTGTG
>Ga0265293_10001317_pt1 | contig 54429 bp, 42 predicted proteins | sample Munlanlewell138R_FD_192505 | JGI IMG/M metagenome (GOLD analysis project Ga0265293, IMG submission 192505) | Leachate microbial communities from a municipal landfill in Southern Ontario, Canada - Leachate well 138R | ecosystem: Engineered > Solid waste > Landfill > Unclassified | place: Canada... | reverse complement strand
TTGCCACTTCCCTCTCTCCGTTTTTCAGGAACAGGGATAGTTAACTTATGAGATAGATACAACCCTGTAACACTTTTAGGATTTCTTTCGATATCAGTGGGGGTTCCTTGAGCTGTAACATAACCCCCATTTTCACCAGCTCCAGGGCCTAAATCGATAACATAATCGCTCTCTCTAATTGTTGCTTCATCGTGTTCAACAACTATTAAAGTGTTTCCAATGTCTCTAAGTGTTTTTAAAGTATCGATTAAGCGTTGGTTATCTCTTTGGTGTAGACCAATAGAAGGTTCATCTAAAACGTAAATAACTCCACTTAAGGCACTTCCTATTTGGGTTGCCAATCTGATACGTTGTGCTTCACCTCCACTAAGAGTTCCTGCTTTTCGATCAAGTGTTAAATAATCTAATCCTACATTAACTAAGAAGTTTAGGCGATTATTAATCTCTTTAAGAATTTGATTTGAGATCTCTATCTCAGTTTGAGTTAGTTTTAAACTCTTAAAGAAATTAAGTGCTTTTTTGATTGAGAGGCGAGTAACCTCAATGATATTTTGTCCCCCAATTAGGACAAAAAGGGCATCTTGGCGCAATCGTGCTCCGTTACAAACTTCACAAACATGACTAGTTCTAAAACTCTCCATCCAGTTTCGTATTTGGGGGCTTTTTGTCTCAAAGTAGCGCCGTTTAAGATCGCTAATAACTCCAACAAAAGGTTTTTCTAAAGTGTAATACCCTTTGCCTTTATCATTTTTATAACGCATTGGAATTCTTTCATCGTTGCCATACAAAATAATGTCAATTATCTCATCGCTAAGTTGTTCAAATGGGGTATCTAAGGTGAATGAGTGTCGTTTTGCCAATGCTTCAAAAGGGACTCGTGACCAAAGAGCTTCAGGGTTTTGAGTAGCAATGGCCCCTTGGTTAAATGATAAAGATCTATTTGGAAGAACCTTTTCTGGATCAAATTGAGCTTTTTCCCCTAAACCGTGACACGAAGGGCACGCTCCAAAAGGGTTGTTAAAGCTAAAAAGCCTTGGCTCTAATTCAGCAATGGTAATTCCACAATCAGGACAGCTGTTGCGTTCACTAAAAGTCTCTTTTCTTTCAGTCCCATCCTCTTCAAAGACTACTATTGTTACTAACCCATCACTCATCTCAATTGCTGTCTCTAATGAGTCAGCTAAACGACTTCTAAGATCTTTGCTTAAAATAAGACGATCAACGACAACTTCTATTGTGTGTTTAATCTGCTTATCTAAAACAATATCTTCATCGAGTTCAATAACTTCTCCATTTACTCTAACTCGGGCAAAACCACCACTACGAGCATCTTCAAAGATTTTTTTATGTTCCCCTTTGCGTCCCAATACAACTGGGCTAAGGATCATAATTCTGCTGTTCTCTTGATTTTTGTAAATGGTCTCAATTATTTGGTCAATCGATTGATCAGCTATCTCTTTACCACATTGGGGGCAATGAGGTTTGCCAATACGGGCATACAATAACCTGTAGTAGTCGTATATCTCAGTAATTGTTCCAACTATTGAGCGGGGGTTGTTGTGGGTGGTCTTTTGTTCAATGGCAATTGCTGGACTTAGTCCTTCGATGTAATCAACATCTGGTTTTTCTAATCTTCCTAAAAACATCCTCGCATATGCACTTAAAGATTCAACATAGCGGCGTTGCCCCTCAGCAAAGATAGTATCAAATGCTAATGAGGACTTTCCTGAACCACTAAGGCCACTAACTACAATTAATTTTCCTTTCTCTATATCTAAATCTATATTTTTAAGGTTATTTACCTTGGCACCTTTGATAATTAGCCTATTGTTCACCTTCATACTCCTCAATTTTGGCTAACAGCTCTGAGAGGGCACTTTCGAATGTCACCTCTTTTATCATCTTCCCCTTTTCATATAAGAAAACTTTATTACCAATTCCAGTAATTGCCAAATCGGCATGCTCTGCTTCACCAGGTCCATTTACCTGACACCCCATAATAGCAACAGTTAAAGGAGTTTTGTAACTCATTAACTTTGGCTCTATTGCTTTTAAGAAAGCTTGAGAGTCAAAAGTAGCTCTGTTACATCGAGGACATGAAACTATTGTCACTCCCCCTTTCTCTAATCCCACTGTGCGAAGTATCTCTCTAGCTGCAATTATTTCGTGATGACACTCATCGGTAATTGAGATTCTTATTGTATCGCCTATTCCTTGACTTAAGAGTCTGCCTAAGGCCCAAGTTGAACGAGCTACGGCAGTTATAATTCCTCCAGCTTCAGTTACCCCTAAATGCAGTGGATAATCACACTTTGCAGCAAGTTTAATGTTGGCTTGGTAAGTTGATTCAACATCTGAATCTTTTAATGATATTACTGTGTTGTAAAAGCCCCACTTCTCAAACCAACTAATGTACTCCAATGCCGTTTCAACCATCGCCTCATCTCGAGCCATTGAACGTTTAGAGCGGGGAAGCGAGCCGCTGTTAAGGCCAATTCTTATAGCAGCTCCTTTTTCTTTAGCAAGTTCAACTATCTCTTTAACTCGCTCTTTTGAACCAATATTGCCTGGATTTATCCTAATTTTAGCAAAACCGATTTCTAAAGCTTCAATGGCCAATTTCCAATCAAAGTGGATATCGGCAACTAAAGGGACTGGAGAATCTTTAACTAACTTTTCAAATAAAGATTTATGAAGTGAGTTGGGATAGGAAAACCTAACGATATCACACCCCATGGTTGCCCATGAGCGCAATTGTGTAAGGAGATCTTCATACCCCTTATCATCATCTATATTAGGAAGTGGATCTGAGTACATAGTTTGTACTGCAACTTTGTGATCCTTTCCAATTTTTATATCTTTTATTGTTACTTCTTTTGTATTTCTTCGAACCATAGCACTCTTCCAATTGCCAGAGTGTATCCGAAAAAAGTAAAAAGTAAAAGAGAAGAAGCCTCTTCGTCTGAAGAGGCTTTAGGTTATTAAATGCCCGTTTATTGTAGTAACAACAGAAGGAAAACGAGGGTAAAGAGAGCAACAGTTTCAATAATACCAATTACAATAAAGTAGTTAGCTGTCCCTTTTCCTGTCTCAGCTAGAGCATCAGAGGCAGCAGCTGCTGCTTTTCCTTGCATCCAAGCCGATAATCCAATAGCTAAGCCTCCGAAAATACCTGCACTTAACAACATCATTGGGTCTTTACCAGCTACTGCGGCAGCTGTAATGAAGTTCATCAATAAGAACCCATAAATTGTTTGGGTAAGAGGTGCACCTGAGAAGGCAACCATAATAAAGGGGGCAGGTCTTCCGTTTGCATAACATTTCTTCCATCCCCCAACTGCAGAGAGTGCAGCTGCCCCGGTTCCTAAAGCCGATCCTAATGCTGATAGTCCGAGTGCCGCAGCCATTCCAATCATACCAATATTCATGCTAAGCTCCTTGTCGTTGATTTATCCAACGTCTATGATTCCTTTTTTACCGTTTCTCTAAACGGATTATAATTTATCCCAGTCCACTCCATCCCAAGTTGACCAGAAAATTCCAACAAGTTTAACCTAACTCCGTGTACCACTACTGATAACAGAGCCATAACTAAGTTCAATCCATGTCCAATAGCTAAAACTAACAATCCTGCAGGTAGTGCAAATCCCTTAAGCATTCCTCCTGCCATGCTGTTAAAGCTTTGTGCAATTGCCAATGAGGCCATTCCAACAGCAAACAATCTGATATAACTGATGATGTTTGAAAAAGCACTAATAGAGTCTAAGAAAGTTGAAAATAGTCCAGCAGCTCCTCCGGCTAACCCTTTAACAAAGGGAATTCCTGGCCCTTGAGCACCAAATAGGACTACCAATAAAAATCCAATTCCAATACCAGATGCAACAGCACCTACGTTTATAGCTGAACCAATTACCAACATTAAGACTAAGAAGTAGAGTGATAAAATCATCACTAACCACCCTAAATCACTAACAGCACTTAAATCTCTTTGTCCAATCTTGCGGTGGATGTTCATCCCACTACCTAGTGAGAGTTGTAGTGTTCCAACTATGAAACAAAACTTCATCACTGTTTGTTGAGCACTTGTTGCTTCTAAGCCAAAGAGCTCGGGGTAGTTAGATATTTGTGGAATTACTAAAGCTTGTAAGAATGGTAGTTTTTCTAAAATTGCAACACTACCAAACCAAGTTCCAGTTAACGCTCCCCACACCACGTTGGCTATACTTAATACGTACAGCAATACAATTGCGTTATTGGCCTTTTTTAATTTTCGGTGCATCAAAACAGCTACAGCTAAGAAAATTAGACCATAAGCACCATCACCAACAATCATTGCAAAGAACAAGGTGAAGAACATTAAAAACCACATGCTGATATCGTATTCTTTGTAACCTGGAACAGTTCCAAGGATATCAAATACAGGTTCAATAATGGAAATCCACTTTTTGTTTTTTACTTTAGTTGGCACTGACTCCTCATCCTCTGCAGGATCAGTTAATAAGTATCCCCAACTCTCTTTTTTAGCCAACTCTTTAAATGAATCAACAACATCGATTGGAAGATAACCAGCTATGTAGGCTAATTTTTCATCAACTCCCATTGAATCGCTGGCAATTTCAAAATTGAGATCTTGTTCAACAACCTCAATCTCTTTTTTATAAGTTGGGGTATAATCACTATACTCAACTAGTTGATCAAATATTTTAGTTAACTCTTCTTTTTTAGTTGCCACATTTTGTTCAATTTCTGATAAAGAGTATTTTGGTAAAGTGAGCTTTTGAGCTCCTAGACCATCGTTTAGCTCCCTATTAACAGTGGCTATAAGGTTGGATTTTTTCCCTCTTTGTAGAATAAGGTAGTTAATATCTTCTTCTATTAAAGAGCTCTCTTTTTTACCAACAAAGTAGAAATTAAGATCAACATCCTTTTCTTTGAGATTTTTAATATCCTCAACAGAAAAATCTCCCCAAGGGGCTAGTTTCTCTTTTTCTAATGAGAGTTTTTGAATCTCCTCTTTTAATTTGTCTTCACTTTTAAGCAGTTGGATAACATTTTCGTGAAGTTCAACAAACTCTTTTTCCCCATTGATAGTTTTAAGAGTACGATTTTGGGTTTTCTCAACACTTTTACCAATTTCAGAGAGCTTTTGTAAAGTTGATTCTAAAACTTGTTTTTCAACTTTTAGTTGTTCAACAGAAGAGCCTTTAACATCGAGGGTATTTAGATGAACTATCCCCTCTTTTCTCAACTTTTTAAGAGCATCTCTTTTTTTAGATTCTAAAACAACTAGGGAGACTTTTTTCATTGGAACAATCATGCAACCCCTCCCCTACTAATTTTAATCAGTTTCTTCTTGGCAATCTTTCCTCTAACAACTGCTGCTGTTTGTTGATCACCTAAGTAGATTCCTATTTTCCTAATATTCTCTTTAGTCTCAGGAATTTTTACCTTCTCAAAGAGGTTTACCCTTTGACTTGTTACCCTCAGTTCGTGTTGCAGTAGTTCAATTTGCTTTTTCAAGGTCTCAATCATTGCATCGTAGCGGGCAACTTTCTTTAAAAACTCAACTCCAAAATCGACCCAAAGTGGGTAGTAAAATAGATCGTAATCAATTTTTTCAAAAGTGAGCTCTTCAAAGATTGGTATTGCTACTCCAGCAATGTTCCCTTTTTTACGTATTACTTGATCGATAACAACAAGTTTATCTAACTGCATATCAACTGAGAACTCTTTGTTCTCGTTAAAGAGGGCAACCCAAGCATTTAGATCATCAGTTAACAATTTCTGTTTAGCTATAAGCTGTTCAACTTCAACCTCAATTTGCCTAATTACAAGTTGTAACTGCTGCTTTTTGAGTTGAAGAGTTGGCAAATAGCGCAAAAACTGTTTTAAGAGATCTTTTTGCTTTTTCTGTTCGTTTTTCGTCAGTTTGACGGTTGCCATCTATTTCTCCTTAGGCCAGCGGAGTTCAACTAAGTCACTCCTTAAACCAGTTTCGTTAGGCTCAAAACACTCAGATAAAATTTCCCATCCAAGATCTAAAGCCTCTTCCAAGGGGATATTAACCGATAAATCCATCAATTTTGACTCAAAGAGCTCCCCATATTTTAGAAGTTTGTCATCCCATTGAGACATTTGAAATCCCATTGATTTTTTCTCAAGTGACTCTTTATAAGCTGCGTAAAGTTTAATCATTCCATCCATCAATGCTCTATGGTCATCTCTAGTATCTTTGTTAACTTGTTGTTTTAAACGTGATAATGATCCAAAAGGCTCAATTCTTCCATTTTTAAGGTAATATTGCCCCTCTGTTATATAACCGGTGTTATCGGGAACTGGGTGAGTTACATCATCACCAGGCATTGTTGTTGCAGCTAAGATGGTAACAGAACCTGCCCCTTCAAAGTCTACTGCCTTTTCATAACGGGCAGCTAAGGAGCTGTATAAATCTCCAGGATATCCTCTGTTTGATGGAACTTGTTCCATGGTAATGGCAATCTCTTTCATTGCATCGGCAAAGTTTGTCATATCGGTTAATAAGACCAACACTTTTTTCCCGTCAAGGGCAAATCTCTCTGCAACTGCTAATGAGATATCGGGAACCAATAGACACTCAACTGTGGGGTCACTTGCTGTGTGAACGAAGAAAATTGTTCTACTCATTGCCCCAGATTTTTCCAATGTATCTTGGAAATAGAGATAGTCGTCGTACTTTAATCCCATTCCACCTAAAATAATTAAATCAACTTCAGCTTGCATGGCAATTCTTGCCAACACTTCGTTGTATGGTTCTCCCGATACTGAGAAAATAGGGAGTTTTTGTGATTCAACTAGGGTGTTAAACAAATCGATCATTGGAATTCCGGTACGAATCATGTTTCGAGGAATAATCCTTTTTGCAGGGTTAACAGCAGGTCCTCCAATATCGATTAAGTTCTCAGTTAATTCAGGGCCGTTATCACGAGGCTTTCCTGAACCGGTAAAAACTCTACCAAGAAGGTTTTCACTGTAAGAGACTCTCATTGGAACCCCTAAGAATCTAACTTTATCACCTGTAGATACTCCTCTAGCTCCAGCAAAAACTTGCAAAGAGACTAAATCATTATCTAGTTTAATAACGTTAGCTAAAGATTCTCCATGAGATGAAGTTACAACAGCTAAATCTCCGTTACGAACCCCTTCACTTCTCACTGTAATAACACTTCCAGTAATAGATTCAATTTTTGTATATACTTTTTGCATTTTAAACCCCACTTAACCTTCTAGAATCTTCTGAGCTCTTCTTTCGTAACCACTAGAGCGCTCTTTAACTAATTTCCCAATTTCCTTTTGGTAATCTGAGAATTTTTTATCTTCACGAGGGGTGTTATTCCAGTCAATGAATTGTTGTCTAAAGTTGTTCATCAACAACCTTGCATCATCTTTATCTTCAATATCGAAGTTAGCTCCCAATACTTCAAACAAAAGGTCGAAAACAATCTCCTGGCGATCAATTGGAGCTGCAAAATCGACTGGGTCAAACGAGTTCTGTTGCAAATATGCACTGTCGATCAATTCCCCTTTTAAGTAGGTGACATAATCGTCCAAACTAGTTCCCTCTTCACCAACAACTTTCATCATTTGGCTAACTTCATTACCGGTAAAAAGGATATCTTTTGCATAAGCAACTTTATCTTTATTAATGACGGAGATGTATTTAGACCAGCTATCAAGTGGATCAATTGCAGGGTACTTTCGTGCATCACTGCGCTCTCTTGAAAGACCGTGGAAGGCTCCTACAACTTTTAGTGTTGCTTGAGTTACAGGCTCTTCAAAGTTTCCACCTGCTGGAGATACTGTTCCACCAATAGTAACTGAACCAGTTTTTCCATCTTTAAGTTCAACAATTCCAGCTCTTTCATAAAAAGCAGCAATGACAGACTCTAAGTAGGCAGGGAAAGCCTCTTCTCCAGGAATCTCTTCCAATCTTCCTGACATCTCTCTCATCGCTTGTGCCCATCTACTTGTTGAGTCGGCTAATAAGAGGATATCTAAGCCCATTTGACGATAATATTCAGCAATTGTTACAGCTGTATAAACACTAGCCTCCCTTGCTGCAACAGGCATACTACTTGTGTTACAAATAATAGTTGTCCGCTCCATCAAGGTTTTACCTGTTTTGGGGTCGATAAGCTCTGGGAACTCTTTTAAGGTCTCTACAACTTCTCCAGCACGCTCTCCACAAGCTGCAATAATTACAATATCGACATCGGCGTTTCTACTTGTCATCTGTTGTAAAACAGTCTTTCCAGCTCCAAAAGGACCGGGAATACAATATGTTCCCCCTTTGGCAACTGGTAAGAAGGTGTCAACAATTCTAATTTTAGTAACTAGGGGTTGGTCAGGTCTTAGGCGCTTAACGTAGTTGGTAATTGGGCGTTTAATTGGCCAAGTAAATACCATTGAAGCGCTGTATTTGTTCCCTCTATTGTCAACTAAAGTGGCAATCTCGTCTCTAACGTTGTAAGAGCCTTTTTTCACTATCTTTTCCAACTTCAATCCATTTTCAGGAAAGTTAAAAGGGACCATAATTTGGTGGGTGAAAATTCCCTCTTGAACTGTCCCTAAAGTATCAGCTGGATAGTAGGTCTCCCCCTCTTTTGCTACAGGGGTGAATTCCCATTTTTTGTTGGGAATTGGTTGAAGGTAAACTCCCCTTTGTAAAAAGAAGCCTGTTTGCTCTGCCAGTTCGGGTAGAGGGTTTTGTAGTCCATCATAAATTTGAGTTAAAAGACCAGGTCCTAACTCAACACTTAACATCTCTCCGGTGAACTCAACGTCGTTACCAACACTAACGCCACCAGTCATTTCAAATACTTGTAGGGAGGCTATCTCTCCATTGATTTGGATAACCTCACTTTTTAAGCGCACATCATCACCAAGTAGTATGTAACCAACTTCGTTTTGGGAGACATTACCCTCAAATTGGACGGTTACCATGTTTCCATTTATACCGGTAACTTTTCCGCTAGTTTTTGCCATAACACCACACTCCGTTTATTTGCTCTTAATATTCTTTTGTAAGATTGAAAAAAGGTGTTCAAATTCTCCTTTCCCTTCGAAACGTTTAAAGAGCCCTTTACGCAAAGCCAATTTAAGCTGCAACGCGTAAGATGCGAGAGTTTCAATCTCAAAATAGGAATTCTGGGCCAGTTCAGCAGCAAAGTCCCACTGAAGGCGCATTAAGATTAATTCTGCTTCTAAAGGGTTTTCAGCTTGCATAGCTGCTTTAATAGTTTCAACTATTGTTGCATCACGATCGCTTTTACCCTTAGCTTCTGTCTCTCTAGATAATCTTTCACTTCTCATCTCACTTAAAATAGTTGCTAATTGATCAACAAAGTTGTTCCACTTTAAGATAATTGGATGGTTAATATCATCTAAATCGTAAATAAGAGACTCTATAACTTTAAGATCGTTTTTTGTAAGTTCTTGTTGACACATTTGATAAAACTCTTCCAAAGAGAAAGGACTCTCTTGGTCGAAATTCAGCGTCGGTAAAGAAGCTACAAGATAGTAATAAGAGGCCACATTTGACTCCTATTTGGTTTTTAAAATCTCGTTGATAGTGCCACTTAAAAATGGAGCTAACAATTTTGTAATCTCCTGAGCACTAAAGTCGAAGTAACTTCCATCTTTTTTGCTACTGAGTTTGAAACCAACATCAGCCATTTTAACTGGCTTAATCTCAAGTCCTTTCTTCAACTCTTCAGCAAGTTCACTCTTCAGAGCATCACCAAGTTTTTTGGCATCATCTGAATCGAGTAGAAGATCAGCATCTTGAGGAGCAATTACGTTTGTCTTAACAACTTGAACAATTAAAGAGACCAACTCTTTAGTTGTAACGGCTTTGACAACACCCTCTTCCAACAATCTTCCAAGTTGGCTAGAGATTTCTTCTTTTAACGAAAGTGATACATCTCGTGCGGCTTGTTGAATAGCAGCTTTACCACTTTGTTCAATGATAGCTACCTCTTTTTTAGCCTCGTTGATAAGTAAGGAGGCCTCTTTTTTGGCCTCATCGAGCATTTTCTTCTTTTTCTGATCAGCATCAGCTAAAATTTCAGCTGCAAGCTTCTCAGCTTCGGCAATTCCATCTTTTTTAATTGAATTTACTAAATCTTGAATCTGTAGTTCCATCGCTAAACCACCTTATTATATTCATCCACTATAAAATGTGATTGATAAAAATACAACCTTTGAACCAACCACCTTTTTGCTATGTCGATTATATAGTTTTACATATATCCATCGATTTCGCTATAGTTTTTTTCGTAAATTCTAATTATTTTCACATATTTATGCCGTTTTTACTAATCTAACTAATATATTTGTCCTATTTCTCCATTTTTAGCTAACTTACAATGGCACTGAACTTTCTTATGTGAAAACTAAAAAAGGTATAGTATACTATTGCCGATAGGAGGGCTTTTATGCACCAACATATTAAAAACAATGTTTATTGGGTTGGAACAATTGATACTGAATTGAGACAGTTCCACGGTAGTGATTATTCGACACACAAAGGGTCAACATACAACTCTTATTTAATTAAAGAAGAGAAGAATGTTTTAATTGATACAGTTTGGAAACCCTTTAGTAATGATTTTGTTAAAAATCTACAAGAGGAGATTGATCTTAATAAAATTGATGCAATAGTTGCAAACCACGGTGAGATCGACCACAGTGGTGCTTTAGTAGAGTTGATGGAGAAAATTCCTAATGTTCCTATTTATTGTACTGCAAAGGCAGTTGACTCATTAAAAGGACAATACCACAAAGATTGGAATTTTAAAGTTGTCAAAACAGGCGACTCATTAGACGTTGGAAATGGCAAAAGCTTAGTCTTTGTAGAGATGACTATGTTGCACTGGCCTGACAGTATGGCTACATATTTAACAGGTGATAACATCCTCTTTAGTAACGACGCTTTTGGTCAACACTATGCAACTAGTGGTCTCTTTAACGATCTAGCTGATCAGTGTAACTTAGAGTATGAGGCTATTAAGTACTACGCCAATATCCTCACCCCATTTAGTGCAATTCTAAAAAGAAAGTTAGAAGAAGTATTAGCTATGAATTTAGCTATCGATATCATTGCAACTAGCCACGGTGTTATTTGGCGTGATAACCCTCTTCAAATTGTTGAAAAGTATGCTGCGTGGTGTGATGATTACCAAGAGAACCAAATCACAATTGTTTACGACACAATGTGGGAAGGAACTAGAAGAGTTGCCGATGCAATTGCCAGTGGAATTGTTGAGGTTGACAAAGATGTAACTGTTAAAGTGTTCAACATCGCTAAAACAGACAAAAACGATGTAGCTACTGAAGTATTTAAATCAAAAATGGTAGTAGTTGGCTCACCTACAGTTGGAAACGACATGTTAGGAAGTGTTGCAGGATTCTTACACTTCTTAAGATCACTTAAGATGAAAAAGAAAAGTGCAGCCAGTTTTGGATGTTATGGTTGGACAGGAGAGGCTCCACAAAAAATTGGTGAGTACCTCAAAGGTGCAGGGTACAACGTTGTTGATGAGCCCCTAAGAGTTAAGTGGAATCCTGACTTAGAGAACTTAGATTTAGCAAAACAAATGGGAAATCGCCTAGCTAAAGCTTAATAAAATCAATTATTTATCGGTGGCAATCAGTTGTTTTAGAGCTTCTATGGCAACCTCGATTGCCACCTCTGTTTTATGGTTAATTGGGTTACTTAACCCTAAAGCTTCCCTTTCTTGATTACCCACCACTACAAACACAGATCCACATCTCACTTTTAAATAAGAGGCAACTGTAAAAAGTGCAGCACTCTCCATCTCACTGGCAAGAACCCCTAATCTTTTCCACGCTTCCCACTTATTTTCTAACTCATACCAAACTGCTTTACTTGCTGGATTGTGTTGGCCATAAAATGAGTCTTTACACTGCACTACCCCAACTTTGTGGCGTAAGTTTATCTTCTTAGAAGAGTCCACTAGGGCATTTATAATATCTAAATTGGCAACTGCAGGAAATTCAATAGGGGCGTACTCTTTGCTTGTTCCCTCATTTCTAACAGCACCAGTGGCAATAACAATATCTCCACCAACTAAATCCAAATCCATTGCGCCACAAGTTCCCACCCTAACAAAAGTATCTGCTCCCACTGCTACTAACTCCTCCATAGCAATAGCTGCAGAAGGTCCTCCAATACCAGTAGAACAAACACTCACCTTTGTACCATTTAAGTGCCCACTGTAGGTGATATACTCTCGTGAAGAACTCACTAAAACTGGATTGTCAAAATATGATGCAATTAACTTAGAGCGATTTGGATCTCCAGGTAATATTACATAACGCCCAACATCCCCTTTTTTAAGTTGTACATGGTATTGTAAACCTGTCTCACCACTGTAATTACTCATAACAAATCCCCTTTATCCAAGTTCTACGTAGGTTTTACCGTGCCCCCCATCTTCACTTAGGGCAAAGTAATACTTAAGTACGTGCTTTTGATCAGCTAAGAAGTTGTGTATCCCTTTAGAGAGTATACCATCACCAAGGCCATGAATGATTGCAAAAGAGCTAACTCCATTAACTAAAGCATTCTCCAGTTGCCTTTCAACTGACTCAACAGCATCAACTAAAGTATAACCTCTTAAATCAATTGTTGGTTTAACATTAACACTTTTAGTCTCATAACTAATTGAAACTTTTCTATTTAACCTTTTAACAGGAACTAATTCATTTCCCTTTACGTTAATCTTTAATGGCCCCACTGCAACTAAGTAGCTGTTATCTCGCTCTTTTCTAATTATTTGCCCCTCTTTTTTGGTTGGCCCCACTAAAACTTCCATCCCCTTTTCAAATTCAAAATCACTTTCAACTTCAATTTCTTGTAAAGACTCAATGAGTTGCTGTTCCTCTTTTTGCTTTTCTTCTAAAGAGGAGATAAACTCTTTAACTCTTTTAGTTTTAGTTTTATTAATCTCCCCCTCTCTTAAAAAGGCAACTAAGTTTTCCAACTCAGAGCGTTTTTGTTTAATGAAAGTGCTTAAAGAACTCAATTGCCCCTCTTTAAGTAGTCTCTCTTTTTGTTTTAATGAAAGTACTTCTAAATCAAACTTCCTTTTTTCTTCAATCAAAGTTCTCTCTTGTTGTTTAAACTCGTGAAGTTTTTTATCTAAAAGAGCCTCTTTTGCTTCTAAATTTTTAATAATTGTGGCAATAGTTAATGAATCATCTCCTAGTAAATCTTGAGCTCGATTAATAATTTTAGTAGGAAGAGCCATACTTTGAGCTGTGTGTAGAGCGTAAGAGGAACCAGGAAGTCCCTCTATTATTTTAAAAGTTGGTAAGTTTGTTTGGTCATCAAAAGCCATAGAGGCATTTAATAACGATTTATTAACATAGGCGTACTCTTTTAAAGTGCTGTGGTGACTACTAATGAGGGTTAAACCAACTTTTTCAATACACCACTCAATTATTGCTTGTGCTAAAGCTACCCCCTCAGTGGGATCGGTAGCAGAACCTAGTTCATCAAATAAAACAAGGGAGTTGTGATTGCTTTTTTTTAAAATAGAGCTAATATTTTTCATATGGGCACTGAAAGTGGAAAGAGAGTTTTCAATGGATTGTTCATCACCTATGTCGGTGTAAACAGAGTCAAAGAGAGGCAATGTTGAAGAGGGGTCAGCAGGAATGTAGTAGAAAAACTGATGCATTAAGACAAACAATGCGATTGTCTTCATTGTAACTGTCTTTCCCCCTGCATTTGGGCCACTAAAGACAACTCCTTTTATCCCATCGTTTATATCGATTGAAATTGGCACTGCCCTCTTTTTTAAAAGGGGGTGACGAGCATTTATTATCTTTAATTGTCGGTTATCACTTTTTAAAACTACTGAACTGTTAGTTCTTATTGCCCATTCACCTCGAGCCCACAAAGTATCTGCATACGATATTTTTTCAATTAAATTAAAAAATTGATCTTTAAGGGCAACTACCTTATCAGATAACTCATTAATAATTTTTCTTATCTCAATTTCTAAGTCTTGTTTAGCTTCAGCAACTTTGTTATTTAGTTCAACTAATTTAAATGGTTCAATATACGTAGTAGCTTTAGTAAATGAGTAGGAGTGTACTATCCCTCCAACAACATTTTTGTGTTCACTTAAGACAGGAAGCACCACCCTCTGATCTTTATAAACAGGTTGGTCACTATTAACTAAATTGCTGTTTTCATGCAAAAAAGAGTAAGAGAACTGCTGACGCTCTTTACGATAACTTTCCAATCTTTGAGTGAGCTTTACAATTGCAGGGTGGCTACTTTTTACCTCCCCTGGGGCTTCTAAGGCATAAAAGATCTCATCAGCAACCTTTTTTAAATGGGGATCTACTTCATCTAAGAGATTATAAATGGGAAGGTCTATCGCCTCTTGTCCTTTAAAGAACTCAATTAGTTTAATTGAGGAGTAAATGTAAGAGGCTACTGAGAAAATTGCCTCTCCATCTAAAGTGGAACCTTTAATTTCTAGTTGTTTTAGAGCCTCCTCAATTGAGGCAAACGAATCAACTTTTTTATCACTGGCAGATTTTAAAAAGATGATGTTGTTTATCAACTGTTGTCTTTTATCAATCTCTTTTTTATCAAATAAGAAGTTTTGATTATCAATAGCAACTGAGCCTTGTTCACTTAAGGTGTAGCTTTTAAGTTGTTCAATTAATATAGGAAATTCTAAATCGTCTAATGTTCTTTTATCCATAGCTGTTAATAAAGTATTGGCCTTCTTTTTAGTGAGTCTACCATCCTAGTGTAACTAAGATAGCGATCTGAATCGATTAATTTATTTTTTAGTGCCTCTTTCACTTTGCAATTGGGCTCTTCCAAGTGCAAACATCTTTGAAAAGCACACCCAGAGGCATATTTTTCAAATTCTACAAATTTAGTAGAGAGGGTGTACAAATCTGTTGTTGGGATGTGAAGTTCTCTCATTCCAGGGGTATCAATTAATAAAAAATCATCATTTTGTAACATTAAAGAGTAGCGAGTTGTATGACGCCCCTTTTGATACTTTTTAGAAACTTTACCCACTTTTTGAATCTCATCGTCTCCAAGAAGTTGGTTAATAATAGTAGATTTACCCACCCCCGATTGTCCAATGAAGGCAACAGTTAAATTGCTTATTCTTTGTTTAAGTTTCTCAATCCCCTTAGAATTAAAAGCCTCAATTTTTAGTGTCTCATAACCAATTTCTTCATAATAATCAAATCTTTTTTCTGCCGCCTTTGAGAATTTTAAATCTTCTTTGTTTAACAAGATTAAAATGTCACTGCCATCATTACACACTAGTGCACGATCTAAAAAGCGAGCTCTAAAAGGGGGTTGGTTCTTACTGGCAACTAAGATAGTTAAATCAACATTGGCCACTAATGTTTGATTAGACTGCCCTTTTGAGTTGTAACGTTGAAAACTATTTCTTCTCTCTTTACGTTCAATAATTAAGTGATCTTCGTTATAAACAACTAAATCTCCAACTGCTAAGGGGTTGTATTCTTGTTCTTCATTATTCAAGATTTTCCCTTTTATGCGGCAAGTGAGGCTTTGTTCAATATTTGGCAAGTTTTCAATGGGGACAACACTAAAGATATTGTTGATTCCCCTAATTATTAGACCAACATTTTCTCTCATAAAAATACTTTACAGCCTATTTTAACGATGTGCAACTAAAGCTAATATTCTTTACATAAAAGAGGACAGTTGGTACATTAAAGCATGTTCAGTGGAAGAAATTGCAAAGTTGAAGGGTGTTTGCGCTACGCTTTAGAAGAAGATGATGTTTGTTTACACCACCATCCCGATAACGACAATGTTTTAAAAGATCTCTTAAAAACACTCAGTGACACAAATAGGCACGTCGACATTGTTTTAACTGATGTTCATATCAAAGATGTAGATTTTTCCAATGCCTATTTTGTTACTTGTGATTTTGCCCGTTGCACTTTTGAGAATGTTAATTTTTCAAATGCCCGCGTTCAAGCCTGCTTTTTTGATTACTCGCTGTTTATTAATTGTAACTTAACCAACAGCGATGCTCGACACTCTGTTTTAGCAGGTTCCAAGTTGATAAATTGTGATTTTACTAACTCTTTGATGCTCCATTCAAATATGATGGGTCTTGATGCTACTAATTGTAATTTCTCCTCGAGCGATCTTTATCGATCAAATTTCTCTTGTAGCTATTTAGTTGATTCACTTTTTGTCGATTGCAATATGACAGGAGCCGATTTTAGGTTCAGTGTAAGAAAGAATGTCTCATTTAAGTACTCTAATTATGAGGAGGCCCTTTTTTGAAAGTGTTTTTTAACTTCTCATTAAATGAGTACTCAAATAGCTACCTTGTGGGAACCAAAGGGAAAAAAGAGGCGATTTTAATTGATCCAGGTCAGATTACTTTAGAGCTGATTGAATTAATTGAGGCAAATAACTTTGATATTAGTAGTGTCTTAATTACCCATCGCCATCGTGCTCATACTGAAGGCTTAGGAACGCTTCTTAAAATCTACAATCCAACTATCTATGTTGGTTCAAAAGAGCTGTATGATTTTGAAGTAGTTGAAGTTGAAGATAATATGCACCTTATTTTAGGTGATATTGAAGTTGAGTGCATTGCTATCCCAGGTCACTCAATTGACTCGTTTGTTTATAAAATTGATAACACCCTTTTTACAGGCGATGTTTTATTAGCTGGTAAAGTTGGTTCTGCTAATGGTGTCACTGAAAAAGCACTCCTTTTAAAAGGGATTAAAAAGAAACTTTTAACTTTAGATGAGAGATTATTAATATTTCCAGGACACGGCACTATAAGTGCACTAAAGATAGAAAAGATGTTTAATCACGAATTAATTGAGGCAATGGCAATTGAAGATTTAGAATCTTTATCACATCCGAGTATTGTCACTTAAACTTTTAACTCGCTCTACAAAGCTTTTAGGTAGTGGTGCTCTAAAGGTTAACTTTTTCCCACTTACAGGGTCGTTAAATTGTAATGAAAGGGCGTGAAGCATCATATCTCCTTTAGTTCTACTGTACAAAGGATCTCCCACAATTGGGTAATTTAAACTACTAAGATGAACTCTAATTTGGTGAGTCCTTCCTGTAATAATATTAACTTTTACTAAAGCATACTCGCCTATTTGTCGTAACAAGGTGACATTACTTATTGCCTCTTTCCCTTTTGATGAATCTACTGTAGTAAATTTCTTTCGGTTAAAGCGATCACGACCAATATTTTTATCAATGGTCAATTTGCTTTGTTTTAAAACACCTTTAACTAAAGCAACGTACTCTTTCACAACAACCCTATCTTTAAATTGTTTTGAGATATTCTCATGAGCTTGTTTGTTTAAAGCTATGACCATTATTCCACTGGTCTCTTTGTCCAAACGGTGCACAATTCCTGGTCTAATTTGCCCCTCTTCTAAAAAGAAAGAGGATTGATAACGATGTACTAAGGCATTAACGATAGTCCCTTCCCAATTTCCTGCAGCAGGATGGACAACTTTGCCTTGTTCTTTGTTAATAACTAAGATGTTCTGATCTTCATAGATAATATTTAAGGGAATATCTTCTGCTTCTATTTTATCAAAAACTTCTTCAACCCATTTAACTTCAACTAATTGCCCCTCTTTAACCTTTTTAGATTTTTTAACCTCTTTGTTATCAATGAAAAAGAGGGTATTAGCACTGCTTGCTAAAGAGCGGTTAAAGGTGAGGCAGTTTTGAACTACAAAGGTGTCAACTCTCATTTCTTCACTATCAGAGGGGACAACCATTTGCCAAAAGTGGTTCACTTTTTAACTTCTCCGATAATAAAGTCAGTTAAGGCAATTGAGATAGCGACCCCCCCAGCAATCCCTAAAAGGGCAAAGGACTCATTTAAAGGATCGTTAGATATTGCATTGGCCCCTAAAGAGCGAGCTATCCCATAAGTTAAAGAGACTAAGGCAAAAGTAATTGGCAAAGCTCCAAATGTTAAAGTCTCTGCTCTTCTAAGTTTTATTGTCCATTGGGGAAAATCAACTTTATCGTAAGGCTCGTATGCAAAAGCAACTTGGGCTACTAAAACGAAAATAAGAGTTAGGATGATAAATCTTTTCACTAATAGCTCCTTTGACCAAACAAAGCTGTTCCAATTCTAACTAACGTTGAACCCTCTTGTATAGCCCATTTATAGTCCCCACTCATCCCCATAGATAAAACTTCCATTTTCAGCTCTTTGTATTTAGTTTCACTTTTAACTTTTAGTTCATATAAAAATGAAAAAGCACCCCTTACCTCTTTTTCCCCTTTACCTAATGGCCCAATGGTCATTAAACCATCAATTTTTATATAAGGGAGAGTTAAGGCGACCTCTAAAGCTTTATAATAGGCATCTAAAGTGGTGAAACCTGCTTTAGAAGATTCTAAAGAGGTGTTGTACTCAATTAAGATGGGAACTATTTTTTCAAATCTTTGTCCCTCTTTGTTAATCAATCTAAGAAGCTTTTCGCTATCAACGCTGTCGATACTATCAACTAAGGGGACAACTTTTTTAACTTTATTTGATTGAAGATGTCCAATCATGTGTAACTTATACTCTTTGTTTTCAATGGGAAATTTTTGTTCAATTTCTTGAACCCTATTTTCCCCAAACAACAACTGATTAGCATCAATGGCCTCAATTATTGCTTCAGGAGGGTGTGTTTTACTAACAGCCATCAGTAAAACATCATCACTGCGATTTGCTTTTACTTTTACATCATTAATTTCATCAAGTGTTTGTTTAAGACGATCGGAAAATAGTTTCATAATTAAGATATTATAGTGTAATTAACCTTTAGGGAAGATTGACAGATCACCTTGAAATTACAAAAGTGTTACAGAAACGTTCCAGTTTTGTTCCATTTGAGTTAAAGTTGGTTTAAGCAAAAAAATGGTTCAAGCCCTAAATCTGTGTGATGTGTAGAATCTAGTTTTAGGGTTTTTTCTAGTAGCCTCCCAAATCTTTAGAAAGAAGTATTGTTGATCTCTGTATCCAAAGGCCTGTCTTCTAATTGTTTTAATTAAGTTATTAGTACCTTCTAATGGTCCATTAGAGATAGGATAGATTGCGTGGTTAGTAATTCCTTGGTAGTGTTTTTCAACCATCTTGCAGAATTTACTTAACTCTGGAATCTTAGCTTTTAAAGCAATCTTAAGCCACTTATCTAAGCTACTTTTAAATTCATTGACATCTTCGCACCCAAAGGAGAGTTTTAACATCTCTGCTAATACATAAACAGTCTGTAGATTCTCATTTGCATTTAAAACTCCCTCTAATCTTTGTAGATTATTTGTAGACCACTTACGTTCCCCTGGAGGCAAAGGTAATCCTTTTTTCTCAAATTGCTCAGCTAAATATTTATTGTGCTCTTTTGCTGCAGCATCTTTTGCTTCTAAGGTCTTTCTATTACTGAGTAGGACAAACCTACTATTTTTGAACATCTTGTACTCTTTAGTAATCTCACCAACTAAATCTTTATCTTTCTCTTTCTGGGCTTGCTCTAGTGCCTCCATTAAGCGTCTTTGTTCAGCTTTTCTCAATTCACTAATTACTCTGTCATTGTAATTTTTAATGATGTGGAAATGATCATAGACAATCTTAATGTGGGGATAACGATTACGTATAGCACTAGCATACTGAGCATTCATATCCATTGCTATTGCCTTTACATGCCTCATAAAACTTCTACCAACGAAGTTAAAGAAGTGATGTAGCTGCCACTCACTATTACCCTCTTCAACAAATAGTGATTCACCTGTTTCTAAGTCGATTACAATTGTTGCATAGCGATGGCGTTTATGTAGAGAAAACTCATCTACCCCTATGAAGTGGCTATAATGAGTAGGTTTTAGATCTCCTGCTTTTTGTATTAGCCTTTGTTTATCTATTTCACGCACTAGATTCTTATTGGTATGCATAATCTGAGCTACATGCTGTAAAGAAACATTCCCTCTTTCTAAAAGGCCAATCATTTGGCGAAAATAGGTTTTAGTAATGAAATGTCCCTTTTGCTTAAAGGGAATTGGTTGGTTTATTAGCTTACCGCATCTATTACAAAGCCATCTTAAGTAAGTTACGTCAATAAGCATTAGGGCGTTACCCACAGCTAGATGTTTTAATTTAAATCTATGTTGTTGGTGGGTATGCAAAAACTTAGACCCACATACAGGACAACTACAAGGGCGCATAGATGTCATCTTTCCAAAGATTGTGGTTATTTCAATTCCTCTAATAATCTTAGTTTTTGACTCACAAGTGGTGATGAACTCTGGTAATGCAAGAAAGGTATTGCTATAATAACTCATGGGCTTTGTCCTCTGTTCGTGTGCTATTTCCTATTCACACAATAACAGAGACATCGCCCTTTTTGTATAAGTAATTAAATACTATAAATAATTTCACACAGATTTTGTGCTAGAGCCAAAAAAATAGAGAGTAGATAACTCTACTCTCTGTATAAGTTTAATTTCTGGGGGGTGAGGGACTTGAACCCACGACTTCCTGCTTGTAAGGCAGGAGCTCTCCCAACTGAGCTAACCCCCCAAGGAACAACGAAGATGAAATTATCACTTAGAGCTCTCTTTGTCAATAGAGTTGTCCTCTTTTTTCCCTTTAGCTCTACTATCTAAAGCAATTTGATCTATTAAATCAATTTTATCCTTTTTCACCTCTTTTGTGGGGCTAAAATCTTTAAAAAGGTTATTTGAATCAATAAATGGGAAAATTACATCATCTCTTTTTTTATCAGATCTTTTAGCTCGCTCTTTTAAGTCGGCACGGAAAGCTCTCTTGTAGCCTCGCTTTACTTTTCGTTTGTGGTTTGGTCTACTAGAGCCGTATTGGGTTTTACTGTAATCGTAGCCACGGTAGTTGTAATAGCGTCCTCCAGAGTAATATCCCCCCATACGTGTTTCAATGACACCATTGAAGACAACTCCAATTAAATTAACCTCAGCTAAATCTAAGTTGTCCAACAACTCTCTTACTGAGCCTTTTGTTGAGATACCAGCTCTCATATTTACAACCATTCCTCCAACATGGGAGGCAATAGTCATAAGTTCACTTGCAAAAACTAGCGGTGGTGTGTCGATAAAGATATAATCATAAACTTCTTTTAGCTCCTCTAACAGCTCTATATAATTTGGAGAGCTAAATATTGCAGAGGGAAGAGGTGGAAGTTTACCTGGAGCTAGTAAGTGTAAAAGTGGTACATCATCAATTGGTTGCACAATAGCTTTAGATAATTCATACCCCTCTGCTACAACATCCACTATCCCTTTTTCAATTTTCTTAATACCAAAGAAATCTTCTAACTGAGGAAGTCTTAAATCTCCTTCAATTAACATAACTTTAAAGCCGTTCATCGCTAAAGAGGTAGCAATGTTAGCTGATAAGGTTGTTTTACCCTCTCCAATGGAGGAGCTTGTGATTCCAATGATCTTTTTGTTCTTTTTACCAGATCCAAAAGTTACGTTATTAGCAATGAGTTTGTACCTTTCAGCTTCAAACGATAAAGAGTCGTTGTATACAATTAAGTTTGGAATTTTTAGTTTTTTATCGTAACTCATAAGGGGTATCCATCCCAATACAGGACGATTAAAGCCAACTACTCTTCGCAGTGTAATCTCATCTTTAATTGTATTGTCCAATACCTCTAGTAAAAGGGCAAACAAAACCCCTAAAGCTATTCCAAGTAGCAAAGCAACAGCTAAAATTAACTTTTGATTGGGGCTAACTGGAATGGGAGTACCACTACGAGATGCACTTATTATAGCTGGATCAACGATTGTAACAGTTCCTGCAACCGCTGCTTCTGCTATCTTCACCTCTTCAAGAAGTTCTAACAACCTCATTCTTAAAGTTTCATAGACTTGAACATCGCGCTCTAAATCCAAAAGCTGGCGCTCTAACATTGGCAATTGGCCCAACTCTTCACTGTAAGAGTCTTCAATCACCTCCAACACCTCAATAGTAGCCTTTGTAATTAGTTTTTGATGGTAAGCTTTAGCAAGTTGATCAAAATTAACTACTTCTAGGGGGTCTAAGTTAACCTTATAATCGCCCATTATTGCATTAATTTGATCCAAAATAGCTTTTGAGTTTTGGTTTAAGCTACTTTGTAACACAAAAAGGCGCTCTTTGTTCTCACTTATCCCCTCTTGAATTGCTTGGTATAAAAGCTGTTCTCGATTGCTCTCTTTATAAGAGTTGTACAAGCTTACAATTTTTTTATCATTTAAAACTTTTTTAAAGAATGGGAAGTTATTGTTAACAAAAGCCAACCTATCTTGGTAGTTTTCAATTATTAAATCTGCCTCTTTTAGTTGAAGCTCTAAGGGCTCTCTTTGGAGTTGGAAATAGGCAATCTTTGCGGATAGGAGTTTACTTTTATCTGAAAGCTGGATGAAATTGGACTCTTCTCTAAATTTTCCTAGATTGTCAGCTGCAATTTTTAGTTGTTGTTCGTTAACAGGAATTTGGCTTTCAATAAACTCTTTTTGAACTGTTTTGTTAGTTCGAGCAATAGAGCCCAAAAGTTCGTTATAACTAGCTGCTAAAGCATTTGCAAAGTCTCGAGCAAAAGCGGGGTTTTGATCGGTAACCTTTATCCTAACAATGTTGGTATCTTTAACAGTTGTTACATTGGTGCGCTCTTTAAGACCTCTGGTTGCAGATCCTTGAGAGTATAAAACACCATCAATGGTTTTATAGTTATTTAAATCTAACTCTTCTAAAGCTTTGTTGAGGTTTGTTCTGCTTAAAATTAGTTCAACTTCAGTGGCAATTTTTGCACCACTTTGCCCTAAAAGCATACTCTCAAAGTCCCCTCCTTTGGCTAAAGATTCAACTAAAATAGTGACTTCAGAGTCGTAAAGAGGAGTTACATTGTTAAGGTAGAAAACAGAAGCGCCCACTACAAGAACAAAGACCAACACTATCCACCAAAATCTATTCTTTAAAATGTGAAAAAGTTCAGCAATACTCATCCCTTCTTGATTATCTTCATAAATAACAGTTTGATTGTTGTGCTCGCTATCCAACTTAAACTCCTTCAGCTAAAGTTTTTGTATATTCAACACTATTGTTAAGATAGTGGCTACTAATCCCACAATTGTGACAGTGGTTGCTAAATTAATACCATTAACTGCTTGGAAAGTATTTAATTTAGCTGTAATGATTGCCTCTGGTGGAATAATCTCATCTAGATCCAACTTATTTCCATACTTGTCAGTAATGGTATGGGCCTCTTTTTTGTTTTTACTAATATCAAAGCCACCAGCTAAATTGATGTAATACGAGGCCTTTTTGTCAGGAACATATGGGAAAGTACCTGGACGCATAACTCCCCCAGTTACATTGACAAATAGTTGGTTAAAGGGAACTACGATTCGATCTCCCTCTAAAAGTGTTAAACTACCCTCTTTTTTAGACTCACCTAATAAAATTGCTTGTACATCAAGTTCAATTAATTGGCCTTTGCGTAGAAGATAAGTAGAACTTAAATCACTAACACTTGAGAACCTGTTTGCTATACTTTGTAGCATCTCAAATAGGGTCTCCCCTGGAAAGAATTGGTAATAAAGACGACTAGAGGAGTTTAAGGAGCTTGAACTAGTGATGGATGATCCAACATTAATTGCCCCTTCGATAGTAATTGCTCTACTTAGTGGAGCTAATTGGTTAACATAGATAGCATCCATATCTTTAACTTCAAACTCATCTATTTGATCTTTATCCACTCTTATAACATCAACTGAGGAGTTTTCTGTGTTCCCATAGCGACGAACTAAGATTTTATCTTTTTCCCCACTTGGTAAGACCCCTTTAGCATAACGTTCTATTATTGTGCCAAGTTTCTCACCTTCCATAGGTTGATAAACTCCTGGACTTCCAACTTCACCAGATATGGTGATGACTTTATCGGCCTTTTTTAAGTTGATAATATCTGAAGCTTTAACTAGTGGGTTTTGTGTTAAATCCCCCTCTTTTAAAGCTCTATACAAATCATAAGTGGCAACCTTCCCCTCTTCCGAAAGGACTTCTACTTGCCGAGTTGAACTTTTATCAGTGGCATTGGTAATCAAAGATGCTAAGCGGGTTAGCCCCCAAGCACTTTTGTACAACGTCGAATTAACTTCCCCTTTGATTGTTACTAAAAAAGAGCCAGTCCCTTTCAAAGTTACACTTGGAAGGGCATAGGCGTTGTAATTTAATACTAACTTAACAATCTCGTTGGAGATTTCTTGAAAGCTTTTTCCTCTCCCTTGAACTGTCCCAAAGGTGGGAATGTTTAAGGTGTAGTTACTATCAACTTGCAACATAACAGTTTCTCGAGTACTCCCTTCAGTAAAACTAAGTTCAATTAAATCTCCAGGAGTTAGTGGATAGTTGCTGTTTGAAATAGCTTCAAGTAGTCGTTCTTGAGGGTTTAATGTAGGGGCACTTTCTATTCCAAGTTGCTTTACGAAGGGGGTCTTAATTGAGATCGATTCGACGGTAGTTGTACTTTTACCATAGTAAGGGGAACGGATTATTAAAGAATCATCAGCCCCATACAAAAAAGCTAAAGTTGAACTTAAAATTAATATCAACAACAACTTGCCAACTTTAGATTTCATAAACACCCCCTTAAAAGTATAAATCAATTGTTAGAAAATGTCAGATTATCTTTAACCAACACATCATGTGCACTGCCTTCTACAATACTCGTTGCTGAGGCAATGGTCAACTTCGCATTTTGTTTTAATTGCTCAATATTTAAAGCCCCACAGTTACACATTGTAGATCTAACTTTCTCTAAAGTTGTGTGTACATTATCTTTTAAAGGTCCCGCATAGGGGACATATGAATCTACCCCCTCTTCAAAAGCCAACTCTTTAGCTTCCTCTCCACTGTAACGTTGCCAGTTACGAGCTCGATGTGATCCTTCGCCCCAATACTCTTTCATATAATTGCCATTAACTAAAACTCGATCGCTAGGAGATTCATCAAAGCGGGCAAAATAGCGACCCAACATCACAAAATCGGCCCCCATAGCTAAAGCTAAGGTTATATGGTGATCGTGGACAATCCCCCCATCACTACAAATTGGGATGTAAATGCCACTTTCTTTAAAATATTTATCGCGTTCTTGAGAAACTTCAATTAAAGCTGAAGCTTGACCACGCCCTATTCCTTTAGTCTCTCGGGTGATACAAATAGAGCCCCCTCCAATGCCAACTTTAATAAAATCGGCACCACTGTCGGCTAAAAAGCGAAACCCTTCAGCATCAACAACATTCCCTCCCCCAATTAAAACTTCATCCTTGTAAGTTTTTTTAACGTACTCGAGTACCTCTTTTTGGTATTCGGTGAATCCTTCAGAGCTATCAATACTTAAAACATCGACACCTGAATCTACTAAAGCAGGGACTCTTTCTAAATAGTCGTGGGTGTTAATACCTGCTCCCACTAAATACCTTTTATCTTTATCGTGAAGCTCTAGGGGGTTTGCCTTGTGTGAATCGTAGTCTTTTCTAAAGACCAAAGAGACTAAATTCCCTTTTTTATCAACAATAGGAAGTGTGTTTAACTTATAGTCCCAGATCATATCGTTAGCTTCAGTTAAAGTTAACGATTCACTTCCATAAATTAATTTATCTAAGGGAGTCATAAAAGATGATACTAACTCACTACCAGTCATCCTGTGCACCCTGTAATCACGACTAGTTACAATACCAACTAACTTCCCATTAGCTTTCCCATCAGTGGTAACAGCAACAGTTGAGTGTCCTGTTTTTTCTTTTAAAGTGATAAGATCATTAAGAGTTTGATCAGGTTTAATATTTGAGTCACTAGTTACAAAACCAGCTTTATGAGTTTTAACCTTTCTAACCATCTCAGCTTGAGAAGCAATAGATTGAGATGAATAAATAAAAGATAATCCCCCCTCTTTAGCTAATGCTATAGCTAATTTATCATCACTAACAGATTGCATTACAGCTGAAACTAATGGGATATTAATCTCTATACGAGGTTTTTCTCCTTTTTTAAACTTCACTAAAGGGGTTTTTAAATCAACATTTTTGGGAATGCATCCTTTAGATGAGTAGCGAGGTATGAGTAAATATTCATTAAATGTCCTTGATGGACTCTCTATATAAGTTGCCATATTTCCCTCCGTGTGGCTAATATGCATTACCAATTAATTAAATTCAACACTATTGAGTGTTTTGGGCTTGAGTTTATTACCAAATGGGGCAAACATTAATAGATGTAAGATTAATAGGATAAAAAATTTGAGTAACGGTGCAACAACCTTTACTAAAAGGTTAAATCAAAACATCAAGGAGTTAGAAACTCTCTATAGCTCTTTATACGATAAAAAAAGCTTTGAAAAGCTCTTAGCTTTGTTGAAAAAAAGAAATAAAGAGCGCAAAGAGTATTTAATTGAACTTGATAACCAAAGAGTAAAAGATCCCACTTGGTATCAAAAAGAGGTAATGGTGGGGATGATGCTCTATACAGAGCACTTTAGCTCTAATTTTAAAAACATGGTTGAGCATCTTGATTACTTAAATCAACTAGGAATCTCTTTAATTCATGTTATGCCCCCCTATAAAATGCCAAAACTTTTAAATGATGGAGGGTATGCTGTTAGCAGTTTTATCAACATCGATGAGAGATTTGGATCTGATGAAGATTTTGATAACTTCACAAAATCTTGTCACGATTTAAATATCTCAGTGTGTGCCGATTTTGTTTTAAATCACACCAGTGATGAGCATCAGTGGGCACTTAAAGCAAAGGAGGGAGATCCACATTACAAAGAGTACTACTACATCTTTAAAGATCGAAAAGTGGTGGAAGAGTATGAAAAACATGCTCATGAGGTCTTTCCAGTTTTAGCTCCAGGAAACTTTTCTTTCAATGCTCAAATGGAGAGTTGGGTCTTAACAACATTTAACCACTACCAGTGGGATTTAAATTATAAAAACTACAATCTTTTTTTAGAGATGGTTGATGCACTTTTAATTATGGCCAACCGCGGTGTTGATGTCTTTAGATTCGATGCAATTCCCTACATATGGAAAGAGTGGGGAACAAATTCACGTAACCTTCCTGAAGTTTTTACCATAGTGAGACTTTTACGATTAGCTTTAGAGGTTTCTTGCCCTGCAACAATTATTATGGGTGAAGTGGTTATGGCCCCTAAAGAGGTGTTCCCCTACTTTGGAACTGAAGATAAACCACTTTGCCATCTTTTATACAACGTGACAGGGATGGTTGAACTGTGGAATGCTTTAGCTACTCGTGATACTCGCATGCTAGCTTACCAAATAGACTCTCTTCCTTCTGATAGCCCCACCTCTAGTAGCTGGATTAACTATGTGCGATGCCACGACGATATTGGGTGGGGTTTTAATGAACATGTTGCTGCCTCTTTAGGTTTTGACCCATTTTTACATAAAAGGTTTTTAATCTCATTCTACTTAGGCTCTTTTGAAAACTCTTTTAGTAGAGGACAGTTATATGAAGCTGATCCAAAAACATTAGATGCTCGTATCTGTGGCACTTGTGCCTCACTATGTGGTTTGGAAAAAGCCATTGCTGAACGTGATGAGTACCAAGTTGAACTAGCTATTAAAAGGATTGTACTTTTACACGCTTTTAGTTTTGTCACTAACGGTATTCCAATGCTTTACAGCGGGGATGAAATTGGGATGTTAAACAACTACTCTTACATTCACGATGTTCATAAAGGACGCGATTCACGCAACTTACACCGTCAAGATTTTGATTGGATTAGTGCTGCTAAGATTGATGATTTATCACTAAATTCTTCAATAATATTTAACAAACTGAAAAGGTTGATAACTATTAAAAAAGGAGATGCTCTTTTAGGGTCTGCAAACAACTTAAATTCCCTTAACACTTCAGATATTTCAGTAATAAGTTTATTATCTCAACCTAAAAAACCTTTAGATAACCAAGTAATAGTAATAATTGCCAATTTCAGTGAATATCAAAAAAAGATAACAATTGATTCAGATGATCTTCAACATCTCTTACAACAAAACTTTAGTGACTTAGTGCAAGGAAAAGAGGTGCGCTTAGTTGGAGAGGAAATTTTAGTTGGACCTTATGAAATTCTCATTCTAAAAAGCCATCAGTAAGAGAAACTATTGACTTTAAGGGGGTTAAAAGGTAGATTATATATGAACATATAATCATATATAGATAGTTTGGAGAACCTGATGGCTAATAAAGGAACTTACAATTTAACAGGTGTTGACTGTGCAACATGTGCAATAAAAATAGAGGACCAAATCAAAAAAATGGATGGAGTTGGTTCATCTAAAATAGATTTAGTTAACAACCGTCTTGAAATCATCTCAACTAAAGAGTTGGATGCCTCATTTGTTTCTCAATTAAAAGAAGTTATAAAAAAACAAGAACCTAATGCCCATTTGGTTACTAAAAAAGATAAAGAAGAGCATCACCACCATCACGCTAACGCTACTTTGGTCTCTTTAATAAGGTTGATTGTCGCTTTAGCTTTATACGCTGGTGGATATTTTGTAAATAGCAATCTCTTTATAATTGCCTATGTAGTTAGTGGTTATGATGTTTTGTGTCGGGCACTACGCAACCTTTTTAAAGGACAACTTTTTGATGAACACTTTTTAATGAGCATAGCCACTTTAGGAGCTTTAGGAATTGGTGATGTTGCTGAAGCTGTTGCTGTTATGATCTTTTATCAAAGTGGTGAGTATTTACAAGATCTAGCTGTGAATCACTCTCGCAAATCGATAGCCAACTTAATAGATTTAAAAATACCAACTGCCACTGTTGTTGATGGTGATAATCTAACAGTTGTTGAAGTTGAAAAAATTAAAGTTGGCGATAAACTTTTAATAGCCTCTGGAGAGAAGATTGCAGTAGATGGATTAGTTGTTAGTGGTTCTACTCAATTGGATACCAGTGCAATTAGTGGAGAATCTTTATATCTAGAGATTAACCAAGGAGATAAAGTAATTAGTGGATCAGTTAATAAAGGATCTCCTATTTACGTTGTTGCTGAAAAAACATATGAAGATTCAACAGTGGCAACTATCTTAAAATTGGTAGAAGAGTCTGCAATGAATAAAGCTAAAAGCGAACGCTTTATTACCCAATTTGCCCGTTACTACACCCCTATTGTTGTTGCTTTAGCCCTTTTAATCACAATAGTTGGACCAATAGTAACCTCTCAAAGCTTTAACAGTTGGTTTTACCGTGCATTAATATTTTTAGTTATTTCGTGTCCATGTGCTTTAGTTATCTCAATTCCCCTAGGATTCTTTGGTGGAATTGGGGGATTAAGTAGAGATGGGGTTTTAGTTAAAGGGGGAACCTTTTTACAAAGTTTAGCCGCTGTTAAAAGTGTAATTTTTGATAAAACAGGTACTTTAACTGAAGGGAAGTTTTCTGTTGAAAAAGTTGTATCTCTAAATGATAAATATACAAAAGAACAAATCCTTTCTTATGCAGCTTCTTTAGAATCTTTTTCTAAACACCCCATTGGTCAAGCAATAGTTAGTTCAACTAATCAAAAATTCCCTTTAGCAACCGATGTACAAGAATATGGGGGCTTTGGTCTTAAAGGTGTTGTTGAGGGTTTAGATGTTGTAGTTGGATCGCTACGTTTTATTGAACAAGAAATTGGAATTACAAACTTTCAAAGTAGTGCCACCGAAGTCTTTATTGCTATCAATAAAGAACTTGCTGGCCACATTGTCCTTAAAGATAAAATAAAAGAGGCAACTAGTGGTGCTATTAAAGATTTAAAGTCTGCTAGAGTTAAAAATATTAAAATCCTTTCAGGTGATAACGAAGTTTCAGTTAAAGAGGTTGCCTCATCCATTGGTGTTAATGAGTATTACCACTCCCTTTTACCTCAAGATAAGGTTGCCAAAGTTGAAAAAGAGAGTCTACGCCCATTAGCTTTTGTGGGAGATGGGATTAACGATGCACCAGTGTTAGCTCTTAGTGATGTTGGAATAGCAATGGGGGGTATTGGTAGTGATGCTGCTATTGAAGCTGCCGATGTGATTATCATGAAAGATGATTTAACAAAAGTTGCCTCTACCATTAAACACTCTCGTCGTACAATGGCCATTATTAAGCAAAATATTGTGTTGGCTATTGGGGTTAAAGTTATTGTGATGATCTTAGGTATTTTCAACATTGCCACGATGTGGATGGCTATATTTGCCGACACTGGAGTTGCCCTTTTAGCTGTTGCAAACTCCCTAAGAGCCCTAAGGGTTAAAAAGTAGAGCTCTCATCTTTATACAAATCCCACTTTATGGTATCTTAGTTAAGAAATTAAGGAGTATAGTGTGGATGATTCACTGATTCGCAATATTGGGATTATGGCCCATATTGATGCTGGTAAGACTACAACAACAGAGAGAATCCTTTTTTATACAGGAGAAAACTACCGCATTGGGGAAGTTGACGATGGACAAGCCTCAATGGATTATTTGGAACAAGAGCAAGATCGGGGAATCACTATTACCAGTGCTGCCACTACTTGCTATTGGAAAAAACACCAAATAAATATTATTGATACCCCAGGTCACGTCGACTTTACAGCTGAAGTTGAAAGATCGCTTCGTGTATTGGATGGATCAGTTGCAGTTGTATGTGGTGTTAGTGGAGTTGAACCGCAAACTGAAACCGTATGGCGTCAAGCAGACAACTACAAAGTTCCTCGTATTATCTTTATCAACAAGATGGATCGCTTAGGGGCCGATTTTTATAGAGTTTTAGAAGAGATTAAAAAGTCTTTTAAAATTAAGGCAGTACCTTTGTACCTCCCAATAGGTTCAGAAGCTGACTTTAAAGGTATTATTGATGTTATTGAGAACAAAATGATCACCTTTAGCCCCACCGACAAAGGCTCTACGATGAGTTTTGAAGATCTTGATGGGGAAAACCAAACTCTTAGGGATCAATATTACGAACTACTTGTTGATGCTGTAGCCTCCTATTCAGATGAGATTACTGAACTCTATTTTTCACAAAAACCAATTGAGCGCTCTTTAATCATTAAAGTTTTAAGAGAAGCAACTATTAAAAGAGAGTTGGTTCCCGTTTTTGTGGGAGCTTCACTTAAAAATATTGGCGTTCAACCGCTGTTAGATGGAATTGTTGATCTTCTTCCCTCCCCTTTAGAGATCCCCCCAATTAAAGGAATTAGTAGAAAAACTGAAGAGGAGGTTTTAGTTAGCCACGATCACAACGGTCCCCCTTTAGCACTTATATTTAAAATACAACATGAAAAAGAGGCAGGAACACTTTGCTATGTGCGTCTTTACTCTGGATCGTTAAAAAAAGGGACTCAAGTTTACAACATCACCAAACGTAAAAGAGAAAGAATTAACCGCATTGTTCGAATGCATGCTAACCGCCAAGAGGCAACTGATAAATTAACTAGTGGCGATATTGGGGTAATTATTGGTTTTAAAGATGTTCAAACTGGAGATACAATAGGATCTGAAGGTTCTCAAATTCTTTTAGAAGAGATTAAATTCCCAGAACCTGTTATCTCAATTGCCATTGAGAGTAAAACCTTAAGCGATCAAGCAAAGCTAAAAAGTGCTTTAGCTATCTTAAGCCAAGAAGATCCCACATTCTTTTGGAAAGAGGATTTAGATACAGGTCAGTTAGTCATTAGTGGAATGGGAGAGCTCCATTTAGATGTTTTAGTTACTAAGTTAACTAAAGAGATGAAAGTAGAAGCTCGAGTTGGTAAAGCTCAAGTTACTTATCGTGAATCAATTACTAAAGAAATTACTTTAAGTGAACAATACGATAAAGTATTGGCCAATAAAGAGAACTTTGCTGAAGTTACTTTAAAACTAAAACCATTAAGTAGTGGTTCTGGCACCCCAATAATCTCAAATGTGGGTCCAAGTGATTTACCCAAAGAATTCATCGAGGCAATTAAAAGGGGAATCAGTAACTCAATTCAAAGTGGTATTAAGTTAGGATATGAGGTGATTGATGTTGAAACAACAATAGAGAGTGTCACCTACAACGAATTGACAGCTAGTGAATTTGCTTTTGAAGCAGCTGGAGCACTCTGTTTTGAAAAGTGTGCTTTAGAGGCAAATCCAATCTTGTTAGAACCGATAATGGAAGTCGATATCATAGTTCCATCACAATATGTTGGAGATGTTATGGCATCTTTAACTAGTCGTAATGGAGTTATTAACAGCTTAGAGAGTAGAACCTTAGCTGATCACATCAGTGCTCAAGCACCTTTAGCTCAACTTTTTGGGTACTCAACTGCACTAAGAAGCTCTACTCAAGGCAGGGGAACATTCACAATGGAGTTCTCCCACTTTGCTGAAGTTTAGCAATCGATTTTTAATTATCGTTTGACATAATTTAAGAACGACTCTACTATATTTTTTGAGTCTATTGCCAATTCATAGGAGGAATTATGAGTGTAACGAGTAGTGATGTGAGAAATATAGCTATTGTGGGGCATAACGGGACTGGAAAGACCTCCCTTTTAGAACAAATATTGTTTCAATATGGTGTGATTTCTCGAGCAGAGAGTGTTGAGTCTGGAAAAACAGTAAGTGATTATACTGAAGAGGAGATGCAAAGACACATCTCTATTCACTCAGCAACAGCTAACTTTACATCTAATGGTAAGTTATTAACCTTTTTTGATACCCCAGGAACAGCCGACTTCATTGGTGAAGTTATTGGGGCTTTAAGATCTTGTGAAGGGGCAATAGTGGCCGTTGATGGACGTGATGGTGCTCAAATTGAGACAATCAAGTTGTGGAACCGCCTTAATGAGCGTAACAAACCTAGAGCTGTTTTCATCAACAAAATTGATCGTGACAGAGCAGATTTCTTTAATGCTTTTGACCATTTAAATGAGCAACTACAAGCAACATACGTTCCTATTACAATTCCGATGGGAAATGCTGAAAACTTTAAAGGTGTTATCAACTTAATTGAAGAGAAAGCCTATTTCTTTGAAGCAAATGGTAAAGAGAAAGTTGGAGAAATCCCTGCTGAATATGCCGATATTGTTGAAGAGTACAAACTAATCTTAGTAGAAGCTGCTGCTGAAGGTGCTGATGATTTAATTGAAAAGTACTTTGAAGTGGGAACTTTAACTGCTGATGAGATTCGTCACGGTCTACGTGATGGTCTTAATGAAAACAGAGTAGTTCCAGTTTTTGCTGGCTCTTCACTTTTGGGTAGTGGTATTACACCTCTAGTCACCTTTATTGAAAACAACTTCCCTTCCCCATTAGGAAAGCAAGAGTTCATCGTAAAAGATGATGAAGAGGTTGAGTTTATTATTAGTGAAGAGGGGCCTGCAGCTGCTTACGTATTTAAAACAACCATCGACCAATTTAGTGGTAAGTTGAGCTTTATTAAAGTAGCTAGAGGAACTATCAGCGGTGATACTGAACTATACAACCCAGAGATGCACAAAAAAGAGAAGATGGGTAAAGTTTACAAAATGCTTGGTAAAAAGTTAGTTGAAGTCTCCTCTTTAAAAACTGGTGAAATTGGAGTTGTTGCTAAAAGTAATATCGCCTACACCAACGCCTCTTTGTTAAGTGGAGAAACAGATTTCCAATTTAGAGCTCTTTTATCTCCTGAACCAATTTACTCATTAGCTATTTCAGCTGGTGATAAAAAATCGGAAGATAAAATGAACGAAGCTTTAAATAGAATCACCGAAGAGGATTTAACCTTTAAGATTTTCTATAACGATGAGACTAAAGAGAATACAATCAGTGGAATGGGCGAGCTTCATCTAAATATGATTTTAGATAAAGTAAAAGAGCGCCAAAAAGTTGAAATTAACACCCGCTTACCCAAAGTTGCCTATCGTGAAACCATTACTAAAAAATCGGGTATTGTCGATTTTACCCATAAAAAACAATCAGGTGGGCATGGTCAATACGGAAAAGTTATGCTTGAGATTGAACCTTTAGCTCGTGGAGAGTACTACTCATTTACCAACGCAATTAAAGGTGGAAACATCTCCAAAGGATATATGCCTGGTATTGAAAAAGGACTTCACGACGCAATGGAAGAGGGTTATTTAGCAGGTTATCCCCTAGTTGATATTGGAGTAACAGTAGTTGATGGAAAAGAGCACCCCGTAGACTCCTCCGAAATGGCTTTCCGCTTAGCAGGTAAAGGGGCTATGAGAGCAGCCATTGCTAAAGCAGGTGCTGTCTTATTAGAGCCTGTGATGAAGTTATCTGTTTATGTAGAAGATAAGTACTTAGGTGATATCCTAAGTGATCTTAGTGGTAAAAGAGCCCGCGTCTTAGGACAAGATGATATGGGTGGTGGAATTCAAGTTGTTAAAGCTGAAGTTCCCCAAGCTGAGATGCTTAACTACGCAATTGATTTAAAATCGATGACCAGTGGAACTGGATCATTTGAATTAGAGTTTGGTTTTTACGAGCCAATTAGTGGAAGAATTGCTGAAGAGGTAATTAAAGCCCACAAAAAAGTTGAAGATTAAAACTTCAAGGAGCCGGTTTTAAAACTGGCTCCTTTTTTCTACCCAAATCTCATAAATGTTGTGTCTCTTTTTTAAACCCTTCTTTTCAAAGTTTGTTGTTGGGCGCCATCCTTTTGGTTTTGAAAAAGTTCCATGGGGATTGTGTAAGGCATCAACTTTACCTAATACTTCAACCATCTGATAAGCATACTCTTGCCAATCAGTTACCAAGTAGATGTACCCCTCCTCTTTTAGCTTTTCTGTTAAAAGGCGAGAAAAGGCTTTTTGAATTAAGCGCCTTTTGTGGTGCTTTTTTTTATGCCAAGGGTCAGGAAAAAAGATATGAAAACCGCTAATGCTCTTTTCATCTACCATCTCATTTAAAATTTCAACAGCATCAAATCTAATTAATCTAACGTTGTTTAACCTCTTTTTACCCACTGCTGCTAAAAGACGAGAAAAGCCATTTAAATAAACTTCAATTCCAATGAAGTTTGTAAAAGGCATTTGGATAGCTAGTTGTTCTAACGCCTCCCCTGTTCCAAAGCCAATTTCTACAACTACAGGGTTATCATTGCCAAAGATTTCATAAAAGTTAAGTTTTTTCCCTTTTTCGAAGGAGATCACATACTCATTTTTATAAATTTCTAATGCCTCTTTTTGATAAGGAGCCAATCGACTACCCCTTAAGACAAAAGATTTAACTCCCCTTTTACCATCCTCTTTTAAAGAATCGACTCGATCATTTATTAAATCCATCATATTAACCTTTGTAGTGTCTCTAATATAAAGAGGGCTTTATCTTTTAAACTTATCGCATCGGTAGTTAATTTAAGAACATTTAACTGCTTTGGATCCAGTTTAATTTTACCCCCTCCTAAGTTAATCAATTGTAGCACTTTATCAATATCTAAATCTTTTACTTTTGCAAACTCAACGGTAACTACCCCATTTTTCTCTCTTAAATGGACAATGGAGAGTTTTCTACTAATAATTTTCAACTCTGCAATATAAAACAGGTTTTCAACAAACTCATTAATAGTTCCAAAACGATCCACTAGTTCAGCTTTTAAAGCATTTAAAGATGCTTCATCACTAATAGAGGCAATCTTTTTATAAACATCAAATTTAAGCGTTGGTTCAGAGATATACGAATCTGGAATATATCCTTCGTAATCAAGTTCCAAAAAGACCTCTTGTTCTTGTTCCACTTTCCCATCTTGGGTGAGTTTTTGTATCTCTTCATCTAAGATTCTTAAATACATATCCAAGCCAACCGATGCTAGTTGTCCACTTTGTTCTTTTCCTAAAAGATTTCCAGTGCCTCTTATCTCCATATCTTTTAAAGCAATTTTAAAACCACTACCTAATTCAGTGTGTTGACTTAAAACTTTAAGGCGTTTAACTGCAACTTCATTAATAACAGATAACTCAGGGTAAAATAGATAAGCAAAGGCTTTTCTGTCACTACGCCCCACCCTTCCACGCAGTTGGTAAAGTTGACTAAGTCCATATTGATCAGAGCGGTCAATTATTATTGTATTTACGTTGGGAATGTCGATACCATTTTCTATTAAGGTTGTCGAAACTAACACTTGAATAGATTGTTTAATAAACAAATCCATAATTGATTCAATCTCTTCAGGTGCCATCCTTCCATGAATGGAGGCAACTGTTACATTGGGTATTGCATCATTTAACATCGTAACAACTTCATCAATAGATTTAATACGGTTGTGTAAATAAAAAACTTGTCCCCCCCGCTCAACTTCAAAGTTTATCGCTTTAACTAATGTCTCTAAGTTAAACTCTTTAATTATTGTCTCAATAGGACGGCGCTGGATTGGAGGTGTTGTTAACAAAGAGATATCTCTAATTTTTAATAGTGACATGTATAGAGTGCGAGGTATTGGAGTTGCTGAGAGTGCTAAAGAGTCAACATTAGCCTTTAACTCTTTAAAGCGTTCTTTATCCTTAACACCAAAGCGTTGCTCTTCATCAATGACCAACAATCCTAAATCTTTGTATTGGACATCTTTTTGTAAAAGGCGGTGAGTTCCAACTACGATATCAACTTTTCCCTCTTTTAAACTCTTTAAAATCTTTTTTTGCTCTTTAGGGGCAACCATTCGTGATAACAAAGCAACTCTAACTGGAAAATCTCCTAATCTCTCTTTTAAAGTAGCAAAGTGTTGATCTGCTAAAATTGTAGTGGGAGCTAAAAAGGCAACTTGTTTGTTGGCCATTACAGCTTTAAAAGCAGCTCTAAAGGCAATTTCAGTTTTCCCATACCCCACATCCCCACAAATAAGGCGATCCATAACAATGGGACTTTCCATATCATTTTTAACATCTTCAATACACTTTAGTTGATCTTCGCTCTCTTCAAATGGGAAGGAGGCTTCAAATTCAACTTGCCAATCGGTATCTTTGTTAAAAGGAAACCCTCTACTGCTTTTACGTCGGGCGTAGAGTGTTATAAGGCGGCTAGCAAGCTCTTGTGCAGCTTTGCGAGCGCGCTGTTTCTTATTACTCCACCCTTGTCCCCCAAGGTAATCTAAGGCAACCTTGCCCCCTTCACTGCCAATGTAGCGTTGAATTAAGTTGGCTTGTTCTATTGGGACAAACAAATACTCCTCATTGCCATATAAAATCTTAATGTAATCACGCTCTTTACCACTAGTTTTAAGTCTATCAATTTTTTCAAACTTACCAACTCCGTAGTTTATATGAACTACATAGTCCCCCTCATTTAAATCGACAAATGAATCTAACGGGGATGTTTCAACTTTGTGGAGGGTTTTGACAACCTCTTTTCTTCTGCCAAAGATTTCGTGGTTACAAATCACTGAGAGTTTTTGATCACTTAAAGTAAAACCTCCACTGATAGAGTTTTCACTTATGATAAGATTATCGAACATTGAGAGCATGCTCTGTAGTCTCTCTTTCTGTAACTTACTAGCAGCATAAACAACAACTTTATAGTTGTTTTTAAGTAGTTGGTCGATGTGTTCTTTAACTAAGATGAAATTGCCAAAAAAAGAGCGTGGCCCTTCTACATTAAATTTATAAGAGTCTTTTTGTTGCCCCTCTACATCCAATATTACACTGCTAGAACTATAAGCATCATAAAAAGAAAAATAATTAAATAAAATTTCATCAGGTTTTAAAGAAGATCGATCTACTAAAAAAGCCTCCCTATAAAGGGCCTTAGCTTCAACTTTTAGTGAATGAAAAGAACTTTCAAGTCTCTCTTTACCAACAAAGAAAATATAATCATCTTTTTTCATATATTGATCTATTGATCCAATAAGGGATTTTTCATTGTCGTTGACTAAGTTGATACTAATTGAAGCAATCGATTTAATTATCTTTTGGCTAAAGGGTTCAAAGTAGGTGATTTTATCAACTTTATCCCAATCGCCATAAATTCTAACTGCACTCTCTTCTCCAAAGGGGAAAAAGTCGACCACCTCACCTTGTAAGGAGAACTCCCCAACTACCGATGTTTTAGGAGAGCGGTAATACCCCCCTTCACTTAAAGTTTTAGCAATCTTTTGGGGGTCAAATTTATCATTTACTTTAATACTAAATTTAGTCTCTTCAACGCTAGTGGGATTTAAAAGGGGAAAGGTGAAAGTGCGAATCGTAGTGACAATTACATATCCTCTTTTTTCTAAAATATTAGCTAAAGCTCTAAGTTGCTCATATTCACTTTCACTACCACTAAAGGGGCTATACAAAACTTTGTTGTTTGATGGGAGGTAGATGTAAGGGGTTTTTAGTTCACTTAAATCTTTACAAAGCTCTTTAGCCTCCATCTCTGTTGAACATAAAGCCCAAACATTCCCATCTATCTTTCTTTGAAACAAAGTGAGGCTATTTGCCAATAAATAGCCACTTAAGTTCTCTAAATAGAGACGATTGAGTTTATTTTTTATAAAATAGTTGTAAGGGTCACTATTTTTTATGTAGGATTGGACCATCGATACAATTGCGTTTTGCATAGCGACACAAACCGTATCAAAAAGCTGGAGGCTTTTCAATGAGTTTTTATGATGAACTAGCTAATTTAGTTGTTGAGATGGGCTTATATGCCTCTGAGGTGCAAAAAGAGATAACTCGCTCTTACAAAGATGATGGAACAATATTAACTGTTGCCGATACGACAATTAATACAACTATCAGCAATTTTATTAAAACTAATTATCCAGAAGCAAATATTGTAACAGAAGAGGAAAAGTTTCCTTTTAAAAAAGATGCTCCAATAACCTTTATTTTAGATCCAATTGATGGAACAGATGTATACAGTCAAGGCTACCCTGCTTGGGCTATCTCTATAGGAATCATTAATGATAAAAGAGAGGCTGTAGGGGCGATGATTTATGCCCCTAGGTGGGGTTTAAATAGCTCAGAAGGGCTATTTTTACGCCTCGATCCAGGTGGCTTTCTTATGCTTAATGGAAAAGAGCACACCAACAGATTAGAAAACAAAGAGTTAAAACAGTTCTCAATGGCCTCCCACTTCCCTTCCCACTTAACCTTTGGACCAATGCCTTATAAAATAAGATCTTTTGGAACTAACATCTTACACATGATTAGCCCTTTAATTTATAAAAACGTTCAAGGGGGAGTCTCAATAAGGTGTTTTGTTTGGGATATTGCTGCAGCACATGCACTTTTAATTGCTGATGGCTTTAAAGTGACTTATTACGATAATAAACCCTTTTTATACACAGATGACATTTTAGTTGGGCGTAATAAGATTGATACTTTTTTAACTTATGGTACTGACGATGCATTGGGCAAGCTTCAAAATGAGGTAACTAAAGCTTATAAAGCTTTTAATCAGAAATAACTTTGTTTTTGTGCCAATAGTGAGCCAAGTAGATGAATGGGGTATCTAATAAAGCAACCACTGCTTTAAGTAAGTAGGTGCTAATAACTATTTGTATTAATACCCCTCTCTCATAAACACCCAAAAAAGCAATCAGAGTAAAAATAATTGTGTCTAATAATTGACTTACCAAAGTTGAAAAGTTGTTTCTTAACCACAAATATTTTACCCCAGGTCTTATTTTCTTATAAAACTGATAAGAGATAACATCGTGAAACTGACTTACTAAGTAGGCTACCAATGAGGCAAAAGCAACTCTTGGCATCAAACTAAAAATTGCTTTTAACGAGGGATTTATAAAATCGGTAGCTGCTGGTTCAAATAAAAGGGCAACATTCATCATCAAACTCATCACTACAAGTGCAAAAAAACCAATCGCTACCCCTTTAGTTGCCTCTTTTTTCCCATAAAACTCACTTAAGATATCTGTTGCTAAAAAACTAGTGGCATAAACAATATTGCCAAGCGTTGCCTCAAGGCCAAATAAGTTAACTATTTTTAAAACTTGGATGTTGGCAACTATTACAGAGATTGGAATCCAAATAAACAGGCCCACTTTCCCCCACAATCTAAAAGCAACCATGATTGCAATAAAGTTGATAATCAACATCGCTAGCCAATATAATTCGTTCACCTACAGATCCTTTAGCTGCTCTTCCCAACTTTGATCGCTATGATAAATTTCAGCACTCTTTAAATCAAAATTAAAGTGCTGTGCAACTTCTTCTAATAATGTATCTCTAATTACTAAAATTAGAATTCCATCAAATTCTTTAAGTAAAGTTTCTAAAGCACTGTTCAAGCCCCTATTTTCTAACTCTAAAGGGCCCACTTCATCAACCGTTATTACATCTTTTTCTTTAAAATCTTTTAAAAGAGAGTCATTTGCCCACTTAAAAGCATCCTCATTGATGAAAAATCTCCCATATTGAACTGAGTTATCAAATTTATCTAAACTCATCAACAATTGGGTCTCTCCACTACTTTGATCTGATAAAGTCCAATCTACTTTCTCTTTGTTAGGCAGTGGAACTACTTGGATAATCCCCCCTATGTTTAAATCTTTAGAATCTAAACGGGAACACATAGCATACAAAAATGTGGTCTTTTTTCCATTTTTAGGGGCTGTGACTATCTTTAATTGCATCTTTAAATTTCCAAAAAGCTTTGTAAAACTGAAAAGGCGTTCATTGAATCTTCTCGAGTAATTACAAAGGTGAGTTCATTCATAGTTGAGATAACCTCGTTAACGTTAATTTGCTCCCAAGCAAGTTTTCTGACAGCCTCATAAACTACCCCAGGGGTAGATAAAAATGGACCACTAAAAATTAAAGAGAGAGCCACTAAATCGCCTTGTTGGTGTAAGATTGTCTCGTTATCAACTATTCTTTCAACTTCACTTAAGTATTTTTCACTAAAGGAGAGACTTAATTCTCGTGAACCAACTGTAATGTTTAAAAAATCACCACTTTTAGATTTAATTAGTTGGTACAATTGCCCAATTTTACCCACTACAGAGTCACTGCGAGCCATGTTAATTGAGTGGATGTTTGTTTTCATCACAATTTCATAGTTTAAGTTGTACTCTTTTTGCTCCGACTCTTTTTGTCTTAAAAGATCTCCATATCTTCTAATAGCCATCACAATAGCAGTTTGTTTAACCTCTTTGCCACAAAGTTGCTCAACTTGCTTTTCAATAGTGGCAGCATAGTTACTGTAACTGAGGATACCTTGAATCAACATCTCATACAAAAATGGAGAACGATCAATTATCTGTTTAACGGCAGCACTTACTGAGAGCATATTCCCTCCAAAACCCTTTTGTTATCAATAACACAAAACTTCCAATAACACAACAAAAATGCAACAAAATAGGTCATAATATAATAATTACTAATATTAAGAACAACAATTAGCAAAAAGATTACAATGAGTGTTGTGATACCCAATATTTTCATTTCGTGTTATTATAAATCAGGAGTTTTAAAGTGTTGTGTCCCCATTGCAATCATATGGATGATAAAGTTTTAGAATCTCGTCAAAATAGTAGTGGATCTGCCATTCGTCGTAGACGTGAATGTCTTAATTGTGGTTACAGATTCACCAGCTATGAACGAATTGAAGAAAAACCTCTGATGGTTGTTAAAAAAGATGGTCGACGAGAACCTTTTGATATAAAAAAGGTTGAACGAGGAATTCAAATAACTGTTGAAAAAAGGGATATTGGACAGGAGGTTATTGAAACCCTACTACAAGAGATTGAAGATGAAGTTGTTTTAAAAGCTGAAGCAAACAGAGAAATATCATCTAAAGTAATTGGAGAGATTGCCCTTAAAAAACTTTACGATTTAGATACAGTTGCCTATATCCGTTTTGCCAGTGTCTACAGAGAGTTCAACAACGTTGATCAATTCATTGAAGAGATTGAATCAATTACCCAAAAACTAAAGTAAATCTTTATTCACATCAAACCATTTCCCCGTTAAAGAGTGTTCAATGTGCATATTCAAGTGCTCGGGCTTTAAAATCTCATTAACACAATCTAAAGCAAAGTTATCACTCATCCCAGCAACATAATCAAATACTACATAATCGTAAGATCCATCGTGTTTTAGATACTTCTCTTTCATCTCTGTTAAATAGAGGATAAAACCAACTGCCAACATGTTCTTCTCATTTCTGTAACCAAGTTGGTCAAATTCATAAGTTTTAAATAGATCTTCTAAATAGGTAACAATTAAGTTTATTAGGCGGCTAAAATAGTTACTGTACCCCTCTAATTGAGGTGATTTATAAATATTTTTGTAGTTAAACTCTTTCATCTCAACTACTGAGGCAAAAATTTCATCGCTAAAAGCAATCCCCTTATTAGGAGTTGAGTTATCAATAAGATCATTTACTAAGGTATTAATAATTTCTGCATTAGTTTTACCTAAGGTTTTAGCTACATTTTCAGGAAGTGAGTCTTTTTCAATTATTGCCAATCGACATGCATCTTCAAAATCACGCCCTAAGTAGGCAATTTGGTCGCTAAAGCGAACTACAGCTGCTTCCCATGTTGCGCAAGTTGCATTCTTTCTGCTTTTTAATTCACTTAAATCCCGAAATTTAAAGTCGGGTCTAACATGAGAGACAAAAACTTCACCGTTATGGCTAGCTATGCCGTTACGAACTGCATAAGTTAAATTAAGGCCATTTCCATTGTTAGCTAAAAAGTCGATAACCCTCATTGAGTTCATTTCATGTTCAAAAGGCTCTAAATTGCGCTCTTTCATTAAGTTATCTATTATCACCTCCCCCACATGACCAAAGGGGGTGTGTCCCAAATCGTGCCCCATTCCAATTGCCCATGCCAACTCAGTATCTAAATTAAGGGCTCTACAAATAGCAGAAGCTACAGAAGCTACGTGTAAAACGTGTTCCATCCTCGTACAGATATGGTCGTTACTGGGGGCAAAGAAAACTTGAGTTTTATGTTTAAGGCGCCTAAAGGAGGAGGAGTGTAAAATAGCTGTGGTGTCACGATAATAATCTCCTCTAACATCAATAGATCTTGGTTTTGCCCTTGTTTTTAAAAGTTCGTCGCTAATTTCATTTTTAAAAAGAGCCATCTTTTTATTATCTCCTTTTCAAAGTTCCTTAGTAATGGTATCATTTCAACCATGTTGATGCTACTAATAACAATAGCTACTAGCCTCTTTGCAATCTTCTCTTTTTATATCACATTTAGAGGATTGATCTCACGTCAATGGGTGATTTGGATTTTACCATTTGTTCTTTCGGTAGCCCTTTTGTATTTAGCTTTAATGCCTCTACGTGTTATTGCAACTGGGATGGTTGAATTTGGCGCTTCAATTGCCCTAACCTTCTTAGTAAGCCCTAACCACTTTTTATTCTTAGCCTTTTTTGTAGCATGGTACTTCATGCTTCTAACCTTTAAAAATGCCCTTACCCTATTAGATTTCAAACGAGTTGAAGAGGGAATTGATTTAGAGGGTGAAAGGTATGCTCAACTAGCAGCAGTTAAAAAGTATGAAAAACTAGCTGTTAAGTTTAAGAAGAGGGAAAAAGAGATTGCCGGTAGGCTCTATCCATACAGGTGGGTTAAGCTATTTGATTAAAGAGATGATTCTCTTTTTAGTTGGAATTAAACACTCTGGAAAAACCTCTATAGGGAAAAAAGTTGCCTCTTTGTTAAACTTTGACTTTGTCGATAGCGATGATTTAATTATCTCTTCGATAGATGGAACTCTCACAATAAGAGAGTTTTATAAAACTAAAGGGAAAGAGGCTTTTGTAAAACAAGAGTACACCTCTTTAAAAGACTTTTTAGATAACAACGATAAAAATGTAGTTGTTGCCACTGGTGGTGGCATTTGCGATAACCAAAAAGCCCTCTCTTTAATGAAAGATAGAGGAAAGATTTTATATCTTTCATTAGATAAATCATCTTTGTTTAAAAGAATTATTAGAAAAGGGGTTCCCCCCTTCTTAGATGATAAAGATCCAAAGCACTCTTTTGATGAGCTCTATTTAGATCGAGATCGCCGTTATAGGCAAATTAGCGATTTTGTGGTACCATTGGCCGATTATAGGTCAGTTGATGAAAATAGCATTAAAGTTGCTAACTACCTCATTAAACTGACAAAAGAGGGGCAATTATGGGAGCAAATAGCTTTGGAACAGCACTCACTATAACTACATTTGGAGAGTCTCATGGGGAGGCCTTAGGGGTCATTATTGATGGCCTTGAGCCCAATTGGACAATTGATATGGAGCACCTTCAAGCTCAAATGGCTCGCCGTCGTCCAGGTGGAAACATCTTAGGGACTAAAAGGGATGAAAACGATTCAATTGAGATTCTTAGCGGTGTTTTTGAAGGGAAAACCACTGGAACTCCATTGGCTATTATAATCAGAAACACCAACCAACGAAGTGGTGATTACACCGATATCTCCCAAGTCTTTAGACCTGGTCATGCCGATTTTACTTGGCAAAAAAAATATGGCATTAGAGATTGGCGTGGAGGGGGACGCTCTAGTGGCAGAGAGACTGCAGCTAGATTGGCAGCAGGTGCTATTGCTATGCAAATTTTAAGCTCTAAGGGAGTTGATATTAAAGCCTACGCTACCCAAATTGGTCCAATTGTTGCCAATGAACGCAACATGGATGAAATTGGTAAAAACTTAGTCAGTTGTCCCGATGCTACTGCAGCAAAGAAAATGGAAGAACTTATTGAGCAGATGAGAGAACAAGAAGATAGTGTTGGCGGAGTTATTGAATGTAGTGTTAAAGGATTACCTATAGGATTAGGAGAGCCAGTTTTTAATAAAGTTGATGCTTTAATTGCCCATGCAATGCTCTCGTTAGGGGCAGTTAAAGGAATTGAGTTTGGTCTTGGATTTGGCTCTGCTAAGTTAAAAGGATCAGAGCACAACGATCAGATGGATAAAAATGGTTTTCTTAGTAACAACGCTGGTGGAGTAAATGGGGGAATAACTAACTCAGAAGAGCTTTTGTTTAGGTGTGCAATTAAACCCACCTCTTCAATAGCTAAAGCTCAACAGAGTTTAGATATAAAAGAGAACGAGATTACAGTTGTTGTTAAAGGGCGTCACGACCCTTGTATCTGTGTAAGAATAATTCCCGTTGTGGAGGCAATGACAGCAATAACTTTGCTCTCTTTATGGTATGAACAATTTGGAAAATAGACCTTTAATTATACAAAGTGACCTCACACTGATGTTGGAGGTGCACCACAAATATGCTGATGAGGCTCGTAACGATATTATCGCTTTTAGTGAATTGGTAAAATCGCCTGAACACCTACACACCTATGTAATCACTGCAATTAGTTTGTGGAACGCCTCAAGTGCCTCTATAAAAAGTGATGAAGTCATTAGGCGTTTAGAAAAGTGGTCTCGTTACGATATCCCTGAATCAGTTTTATATTTTATCAGAGACAGCAGCGAAAGATATGGTTCAATAAAACTTAAACCCTACCCCTCTGATGATCAACACTACTTATTAACTGTTGCCAATGAGAGATATCAAAAAGAGCTTATGGCAAATAAAAGTGTTGCAGCAATTTTAAAACCAATCAGCGGTGGCTTTTTAGTTCCCATCTTAAAAAGAGGTGAATTAAAAGTTCTTCTAATAAAACAAAATCTTCCCATTGAAGATCTAGTTCCATTAAATAAAGGGGAACACTTAGAGATTGATTTTAAAGAGGTTTCATCACGCGATGTCCCCTTTGTCCTTCGAGACTATCAAAAGAGGGCTGCCAATGCCCTTTTAGGTAGAGGCGAACAAGGTACAGGATATGGTACAATAGTATTACCATGTGGTAGTGGTAAAACTATTGTAGGGATGGAGGTTTTAACTCGTTTAAAGACTCGAACCCTAATTTTGAGTATCAACGTTGCAGCTGTTCATCAATGGATAGCTGAGATAAACGACAAATTAGATATAGATCCCAATTTGGTTGGCGAATACTCTGGGATGAAAAAAGAGATCAAGCCAATCACAGTAGCAACTTACCAAGTTTTAACTTGGAGAGCTGATAAAGAGGGAGAATTCCCCCACATGAAAATCTTAAGAGAGGGAAACTGGGGTTTGATTATTTACGATGAAGTTCACATGCTCCCTGCCCCTGTCTTTAAAGTTACAGCTGAGTTGCAAGCAATTTATAGAGTGGGATTAACGGCAACTTTGATTAGAGAAGATCAAAAAGAGGATGAAGTGTTCTCTTTAGTTGGACCAAAGAGATACGACGTTCCTTGGAGTGAATTAGAAAACCAAGGATGGATTGCTGAAGCTGAGTGTATTGAGGTGAAAGTAGATTTACCTGAAAGTGAAGAGATTAATTACGCCATCGCCTCAAAAAGGGAGAAGTATAGGATAGCTAGTGAAAATGAGAGGAAAATTGAGATAGTGAAACAACTAATTGAAAATCATCGTCACGATTACATCCTTGTCATTGGACAATACATCTCCCAATTGAAAGCTATAGCTAAAGAATTAAATGCCCCACTGATTACAGGCTCAACTCCCAATAGTAAACGAGATGAGCTTTACAATAAATTTCGTAGTGGCGAAGAGCCAATTTTAGTTGTCTCTAAAGTTGCAAACTTCGCTATCGACTTACCCGATGCTTCAGTAGCCATCCAAGTTTCTGGAACTTTTGGGTCCCGCCAAGAGGAGGCACAAAGATTGGGTCGTGTTTTAAGACCTAAAAAACAATCTTCTTACTTCTACTCTATAGTGACCCGCTACTCAGCAGAAGAGGACTTTAGTGCCAATCGGCAAAAGTTCTTAGCAGAGCAAGGGTACGCTTACAGGGTGGAGGTTTGGCCTTGAGCAGCACCTTAGACATTTGGAAAAAATCGTTAATATCACTTAGTGATGAGACGTTTTTAGATCTTGCAACCAACTTTATTGGTAAAGTTGAGACCCCTTTTCATAAGCCACAACTTATTGGAAAGTTAACCACTTTATTTAATTCAAAAGAGTTTTTAATGCGAGTTGAAGGCTCTTTATCCGATTTGGATAAAGAGATCTTAACTACAGTAGCTTTTTTAAATGAATGTTCAAACGAATCAATTTTTACAATCTTCAAAAACAGATACAACTACTCAACTATTCAACAAAAAATCTTAAATTTAGAAGAGAGATTGTTACTAATTCCCTCTTTAAAGAAAAAGTACCTAATAATCAACCCCCTAATAGAATCTTTGTTGATAGAGAAACACCTTAGTCTCTCCTATTTGATTGAAAAAGGGACTCCTAGCGATAAGAAGTTTAATTTAAACATCATTAAAGCCCTCTTTAATCTCCACTTTCACCAAAACATTGGGGATTTAGATAAGAGTAACCGCTATTTAAAAAGTAAAGGGGATACAATTTTTGCTTTTGATAGCCAAACTTTGATTTACTACAATACTTTGTTATTTGACCAAGAAATTGTTGTAAAAAGTGGAAGAAAAGTGAGTACCTCAATTACCAAAATGGAACAACTTCTATCTCACTCTTTAGATCAATTAAAATATTTAACCTTTAAAGCTAACACACCCAAAATTGAAGAACATAAATCTTTACTCTTTTATAATCTTATTGATTACATCATTAAAGAGTATGGAGTTGAAAAAGAGGATCTCTCGTTTTTAACAAAGTTAGCTTTAGCAAAAGCTGAACTAGCAAAAGAAGATTTAGAACACTACAGCTTGTTAATTGAATCTTTGTTTATTGAACAAAATAATAACAACAACCAAGGATTAACTAAACCAACTATCGACACAGATTTAAATATCTACTTCAGTAAAGAGACAGAAAAAGTGGGAGAAGTTGATCTACTACATTACATTGGTGAGGTTGTAAAAGTTGATAACGTAATTAATTACGAAATCACTAAAAAGGCTTTAATGAAAGCTTTTGATGCAAATTTAAAAGTTGAACAAATTAAAACTTACTTAGAGAATCTATTTAAACCTCTACCTCAAACTTTAACCAGTTTGTTAGATCAGTGGTATGACCAATTCAATTCAATTACAATCTACGACGGGATAGTGATTAAAGTTAATGAGCGCTACGAGAGGGTATTTAAAGCTCTACCTGCCCTACAAGAACACTTAATTGAACAAATTAGCCCTTCACTATTTTTATTTAATCGAGAAACAGAAAATGTTTGGAGAACTATTATTGCCTCAACTGGCTTTGATTACCTCCCTGCATCAATTCCTAAAGAGTCGATTGAAGTATTACCTAAAAATGAAGTTGTCATTAAAAGTGAAATTGAGAGCCAAATTCCTCTGCTGTTAAAAGATAAAGAGCTTTATGAAGAACAGTCTGAAGTTATTAAAGAGGAGTTAAGGAAAAAGGTATTAAAGCGCTCTTTTAGTAAAAACTTAGAAGAGGAGATGTTAGCTCGAGTTGAACACTCTTTAATTTTAATTCCTGAACAAATTGTTGAGACCAATAAAAGAGGTGAGATAAGTGAAGCTGGTGGATTTGACTTTCAAGGAAAGTTAAATTTATGTCGCTCTTCAGTTAATAAAGAGAACACTATTTTAGAGTTAAGCTTATTAGGAGATGACGAGCTCGATGTTGTCTTAGTAAGTGTCAAAGAGTTTATTAAAGATGGAAGTGACTACTACATCAGGGCCCTTTTTATAGCTGATGAGGTTGAAAAAGTGATACCTGTTAGTAAGATTTTCAAGATAAGAAAACTTAGACGCTCAATTTTCCTCTAAATCTAAGTTAATATCTAACCTTTTGGGATAGTGGTAGCCGCTAAACGACTCAAATTGTAAAACACCTTGTTGAATTAACATCTCAGAGCCAAAGATCAACTTGGCTCCACTATCTTTAGCCCTTTGTAGCATTGCTGTATATTTAGGGCGATAAATTAACTCATAAGCTGTATGTTTATTATTGAAAGTGAAGTTTTCAATTGGATCTTCATCACTTAACATCCCGACACTGGTAGTTTGTACAACTAAATCACAGCTTTCATACTTATAACTATTTTCTAGGGTGTCGTAACTACTCATAGTTTCACTAGCAAGTTGTTTAGCTTTATCAACTGTTCTGTTAACGATTGTTACTTTACACCCGTGGTTTCTTAAAGCCCAAACAACTGCTCTAGCAGCTCCCCCTGCACCAACAACTAAAGCACTTTGAATCTTCTTTGAATCAAGGTCATCAATTAAAGGTTGGATAAAACCGTAGTAATCGGTATTTGTCCCTGACCAGAAGTTTTGCACTCTTATAACTGTGTTACATGAACCTATTTGAGCAACTTCACGGGTAATTTTACCCAAATAAGGTAAAACAGTTTGCTTATGAGGCACCGTTACCGAAAAGCCTCCAATTTTTAAATAGGTGGCTAAACTAAAAAACTGACGCACTGAATCAACAGTGAATGGGACATAAATAGCGTTGAACTTAATTTGTTGAAAACCTGGGTTATGAATTTTAGGAGAAAATGAATGAATAGCTGGATTGCCAATAATCCCATATATTCTAGTGTTATCATCAACTTTGTCAGCTTTGTATAAAATTTTCATCTCTTTGGCACTAATATGTCCTGGAGCTACCTCATTGGAGGAGACAAAAGTTAACATAGAACCTATTTTTTTATACAAAATGCGAGTGGGAAACCCAAAATCTCCCATTCCAACAACTATTTTTTTATCAACACCCTTTAACTCCTCTTTCACTTTAAACAACGTAATAAGGTCACTTACTGAAGTTACCATTGCTGCAATTTTGGGAATCTCCCCTTTTTTAGCAATTTTGTTGATACGGTGAAAGATATCTGAAGGTACTTTTTCAAAATCGTGATAAGAGCGAATTATTTGAACACCCTTTGATTTTGCTAAGTTTTCTAGTGAGCTTTTTTTAAAATCATCTTCTAAGTCGATATAGGTAAAAGATCCTTCTAAGGCTTTGCTAAGAATATCGGCTCGCTCTTTTTCGCTTTTATTGAATTTCCCCCCATCACTAGTGCGCCTACACGTTAAAATAAGGGGAATGTTAGCATTGTTTGAAAAAGGGATTATATTTTCATACTGATTTTCTTTTAGATAATCGACTCTTAATTCAGCTAAATCAATATAGGCTCTATTTTGTTCTAGGAGCTTTATATTCTCTTCTATTGTGGTTTCAGAAAGTACTAAGCAGATCATTTGAAAGCCCCCTACTCTCCCTTGAAAAAGGTGTTAAACACATGGTAGATTCATCATACTCATAACAACTGGGTTAGGCAACCAACCCAACAATTGGATATTATTTGAATGGGAATTTGTCAGTTAAACAAAATCAATTTAGCTTTTGGAGCAAATGAGCTTTTAAAAGATGTCTCTTTGATTCTTCCAAAAGGCTCTAAAAGTGCATTAGCTGGTGCCAATGGAAGTGGCAAAACTACCCTTCTAAAAATAATGGCTAAAATTATAGAAGCTGACAGTGGCTCATTATTTTATCCTAAAGAGGCAACTATAGGCTACCTCCCCCAACAAGATATCTTACACAAAGGCTCTACCTTATACTCTGAAGTTGAAAAAGGTTTTGATTACTACAAACCCCTTTTAGAACGAAAGAATTATTTAGAATCGACATTAGCTACTATAACCAACCAAGAGGATGCCTCCTCACTCTTAGTTGAACTAGATGAAGTTCAACACTCTTTGTTAGAGAGCTCTTACTACAATCGCCAAGCAATCATTGAGCAAGTTTTAAAAGGACTTGGCTTTAGCCAAAGCGATTTATCTAGAGAGTGTGGAGAATTTAGTGGTGGTTGGCAAATGCGTATTGCCTTAGCAAAAATCTTAGTGTTTCATCCCACATTAATGCTCCTAGATGAACCAACTAACTACTTAGATTTAGAATCACGTATTTGGCTTAGAAACTTTATAAGAAATAGTCGTAGCACTACTATCATTGTATCGCACGATCAAGACTTTTTAGATGAGACAGTAGATACAGTTTATGAACTTCTTAGTGGTTCTTTAAAACGCTATAGCGGAAACTACTCTAAATACCTTCTTTTAAAAGAGGAAGAGGAGAAAAGATTAGTTGAGTTATACAAAGCTCAACAAAAAGAGATTGAAAAAACAACTCAATTTGTTGAAAGATTTCGGTACAAAGCAACTAAAGCACGCCAAGTTCAATCTCGCATAAAACAACTTGAAAAAAATCAGATAATTGAACTGCCAAATCACCTTAAAAAAGTAAACTTTAAATTCTTAGCGGCTCCACATATGCCCAATGAGATAGTTAAAATTACCAATTTAACTAAACACTACCCTTCGGTTACCCTCTTTAACTCTTACTCCCTTCTTTTAGAAAAAGGGGATCGACTGGCAGTATTAGGTCGTAACGGAGCAGGCAAAACTACCCTTTTAAGAATTTTGGCCTCTAAAGATACAAACTTTGAAGGGCAATTAAGTTATGGTCCCAATATTGAAATTGGGTATTACTCTCAAGATGTTAAACCAACTTTAAATCCTAACAACACAGTCTTAGAGGAGTTAGAGTCAGTTAGTCCAACTAATGAGATTTCTCGTCTAAGAACTTTGTTAGGCTCATTTTTATTTAGTGGCGATGATGTAGATAAAAAGGTCTCAGTTTTAAGTGGAGGGGAACAAAGTAGATTGGCACTTTTAAAAATCCTTTTAAAACCGGTGAACCTCCTTATTTTAGATGAACCAACTAACCACTTAGATATCGCCTCCAAAGAGGTTTTAGCAAATGCTTTAAAAGAGTATACAGGATCACTAATATTTGTCAGTCACGATAAACACTTTATAAAACTATTAGCTAATAGAGTGCTCTATTTAACACCACAAGAGGTGCTCTCTTTTGAAGGAGACTACTCCTATTTTGAGTGGAAAATTGAACAAGAACAACAGTATATCCCCATTGAACAAGTCAAAGAGGAGATAACCGTTGGTAAAGAGAGTTACAAAGAGGCCAACAGAAAAAGAAATGAGCAACAAAAGAATCAAAAATTGGCAGAGCAGCTTCTAATAGAGATAGAAAATGCTCAACAAAAAGTTGGTCAAATTATTAAAGAGATGGCTTTAGAAGAGAATTACAGCGATGGAGATAAGATAAAATTGCTATTAGGTCAAAAAGAGGCTTTAGAGAAGGAAATCGAAGAGAATGAAGCAAAATGGTTCACCCTCCACCAACAAGAAACTTAAAATAATCTTAGCCTCCAAATCTATTGCTCGAAAAGCCTTATTAGAAGAGAGTGGCTTTGAAGTAATAGTAGATCCAGTCGATGTTGATGAGTCTTACAACAACTTAGATATTAAAGAGATAGTCACATTGTTATCTCAAAAAAAGTTAGATCATTATCTAAAATATAAGAAAGAGATCAATTTCCCTTTGTTAACTGCCGATACTTTAGTTTTTTGTGATGACAAAATTATTGGTAAAAGCTACTCATTAAAAGAGGCCTTTGAGCAAATAGATTTTCTAAAGGGAAAAAAGCACACTGTTTATAGTGCTTTTAATCTATACCTACCCCACTTAAACAAGTTTTACAGCGGATTAGATTCTACTGATGTAACTTTTAAAAACCTAAGTAAAGTGGAAATTGAGAACTACTTAAAAACTAATCAGTGGCAAGGGGCAGCTGCTAGTTATCGTGTACAAGGCTCTGCAACCTCCCTAATTGAAAAAATTGAGGGACAAATGGCCACTGTTGTGGGGTTGCCACTACATCAAATTTCTGCCATATTTAGCACACTGGACTTTTAGTTCAGAATATCCACCACAATGGTGAGAAATAGCGAAGGGGACGGTGTTTTTTACATACCGTCACAGGAGGAAATGTGTCCGTAGTTAGTATGAAAAGCCTGCTAGAGTCAGGCGTCCATTTTGGTCACCAAACCAAAAGATGGAACCCAAAAATGGCCCGTTATATCTTTTCCGAGAGAAATGGGATCCATATCATCGATTTACAAAAGACAAGTGCATGTATTGTTGAAGCTTATGAAGCAGTACGCACTCAAGTCAAACAAGGTAAATCGATTCTTTTTATCGGAACTAAAAAACAAGCTCAACAAACAATTGAGGATGAAGCTAAAAGGTGTGGCATGCCGTATGTTAACCAAAGATGGTTAGGTGGTATGTTGACCAACTTCACAACTATTAAAAAGTCGATCAACCGCCTTAAGAAATTAGAAAAAGAGGAAGTTGATGGAACTTTTGATTCATTAACCAAAAAAGAGATTGCCCTTCACCAAAAGGAGAAAGCCAAGTTAGAAAAAGCTCTTGGTGGAATCAAAGAGATGAAAGACCTTCCTGGTGCAATCTTTATCATAGATACAAAAAAAGAGGCTATTGCCGTTGCTGAGGCTAACCGCCTTGGGATCCCAGTGATTGCAGTTGTTGATACAAACTGTGATCCAACAAACATCGATTATCCTATCCCTGGAAACGATGATGCAATCAGAGCTATCAGTCTATTTGTCGAAATTATTGCTAATGCTGTCTTAGATGCCGATAAAGAGGTTGGCATTGAGATTATCGAATCCCTTCCAGATGAACTTGAAGAGCAAGAGAGCGCTTTTGATGATTCTAGTGAAGAGGATGATGAGCAAGCTGTTGTCTTTGCAACTGATGATGAGAACACCGATTTAGAAAAATTTAGTGGTGAAGAAGAAGTTGTTGAAGAGAACGAAGTAATGCCTAAGGTTAAAGCTGTTCAAGTGACCAAAGGTGGAATTGAAGTTGATGAAAATATTCTATACGAAGAGTAAATCGTATTAGATTAAGGAGTTAGAAGTGGAAATTAGTGCTGCAGTTGTAAAAAAGCTCAGAGATCTTACCGGTGCTGGAATGATGGATTGTAAAAAAGCCCTCGTTGAAGCCAACGGTGATTTCGATAAAGCTGAAAAACTATTAAAAGAGATGGGCCTTGCTGCCGTTGCAAAACGGAGTGGGAGAGCAACCAACAATGGTCGTGCCTTTACCCTTGTTAGAGATGGTAAAGCTGTTATTTTAGAGATGGCTTGTGAAACCGACTTTGTTGCCCGTAACGAAGATTTTATTGCTTTAGGTAATGAACTTTGTAACGATATTATTGATAATAATTATAGTGAGATTGTTAAACCCCTAGAGGATAAGGTTCAAGAGCTTATCACCAAGATTAAAGAGAACATGGAACTCAAAAGGTTCACTGTTATCGACGTTTCTGATAATCAAATTGTTAGTGAATATGTTCACGGAGAGGGAACTTTAGCTGTTTTAGTAAAATTAGAGGCTGAAGATGCTTCAGTTTTAACTAACGATAAAGTTAAAGAGTTTGCCTTTGATGCAGCTTTACACGTAGCTGCTTTCAACCCCTCTTACTTAGACAAAAGCGATGTTGATCAAGCTTTCATTGATGAGAACACCGA
>Ga0265293_10001316_pt1 | contig 54516 bp, 52 predicted proteins | sample Munlanlewell138R_FD_192505 | JGI IMG/M metagenome (GOLD analysis project Ga0265293, IMG submission 192505) | Leachate microbial communities from a municipal landfill in Southern Ontario, Canada - Leachate well 138R | ecosystem: Engineered > Solid waste > Landfill > Unclassified | place: Canada... | reverse complement strand
CGTGCGCACGTTCGGCAGCACGAAAACGCGTCGGAGAAAGCTGGCCACCAGCGGCGCATGCGGCGAGGCCAGCAGCCGCCAGGCCGGATGGCGGTCGCGCAGGGTGGCGAGGGTGGCGTGGTCCATGAACAGTCAGAGCAGGCTCGAAGGCAGCCAGACGCTACGCAACTGATGCCAGTCTTCTTTGCGCCGGTCGCCAGACTCTACCGCCTTCATCCGTTCCGCTTCCAGCTTGCCGACCGTCCGCGCCCGGCGTGGCCGGTAGAATGCCGCACCATGACGCTCAACCTCGCCGCCTATCATTTCGTCGCCATCGACGATGCGCCCGCGCTGGCCGAGCGGCTGCGGCAACGCGCCGAGGCCGACGCGCTGCTCGGTACGATGCTGGTGGCGGAGGAAGGGATCAACCTGTTCCTCGCCGGCGTCGAGACTTCGCTGCGCGACTTCGTCGACTGGCTGCGCGCGGACCCCCGCTTTGCCGGAATGCAGGTGAAGTACAGCCACAGCCGGCGCGCGCCGTTCGACAAGCTGAAGGTCAAGCGCAAGCGCGAGATCATCGCCTTCCGCCGGCCCGATGCCGCGCCGCTGGGTGCCGGCGGGCGGGCACCGTCGGTAACGCCGCAGCAATTGGCGCGCTGGCTCGATCAGGGCCACGACGACGAGGGCCGCCCGGTTCGCCTGCTCGACACACGCAACCGCGAGGAGGTCGCGCATGGCAGCTTTGCCGACGCGCTGACCCTGCCGATCGACAATTTCGTCGATTTCCCGGCCGCCTTGGCGGCACGGCGCGAGGCGTTGGACGATGCCACCGTGGTGCCGTTCTGCACCGGCGGCATCCGCTGCGAGAAAGCGGCGCGCTGGATGCAGGCCAACGGTTTCGACCACGTGCGCCAGCTCGATGGCGGCATCCTTGGTTATTTCGAGGCGGTCGGCGGCGCGCACTACGACGGCCGCTGCTTCGTTTTCGACCAGCGCGTGGCGCTCGATCCGGCGCTGCGTCCGCTTTGCGACGACGCCGCCTGAGCGCCTACAGCCGCTCGCAATGCCAGGACAGCAGCTTGCCGTCGCGGTAGGGCATCACGCCGTGGAAGGCGCGCGGGTCGGCGTCGAACACCAGCGGCAGGAAATGGCGGTCGCCCTCCCATAGCGGCAGGTCGAGGATGCGCTCGATTTCGATCCATTCCAGCGCGCCTTCGACATTACTGGTCGGCGGCTCGCCCTCGAAGGCGGTGATCAGAAAGACGAAGCCGAACCAGTCCTCGCCCTGCTTGCCGAAGCCGGGCCAACTGATGGTGCCGCGCAGGCTGAGCGCGGTGGCGACGATGCCGGCTTCCTCGAACAGTTCGCGACGCATGCCGGCAACCACGTCCTCGTCCGCCTCCAGCTTGCCGCCGAGGCCGTTGTACTTGCCCAGATGCTGGTCGCCGGGACGGGCATTGCGATGGACCAGCAGGACGCGCCGGCGATCCGGCGCGAGTACGTAACCGAGGGTGGCGAGGATCGGGGTATAGGGCATGCGAACGGACGCGGAACCGGTGACGGGGCGCTAGGGTAAACGGCCTGCGCCTTCCGGGTCTTCCGCGGACCGGCCACGGCGGCGCGCGAGGGCGGTGATCAGGGCGCGCAGGGCGGCCGGTTTCACCGGTTTGTAGAGCACCGGGAAGCCGCCGTCGCGGGCGCGGCGGGCGACTTCCTCGCTGCCATCGGCGGTGATCAATGCACCGGGCGGTGCCGGCACGATGTTGCGGCGCAGGATTTCCAGCACGGCGAGTCCGTCCAGGGTTTCGTTGAGGTGGAAATCGACCAGCACCAGGTCGGGCCGGTGCGCGCGGCTGGCGAGCAGCGCCTGTTCCAGGCCGGCGGCGGTGTCGACATCCTGGCCCCAGCGCGCCAGCAGAGCACGCATGCCTTCGAGGATTTCCGGATCGTTGTCGACGCACAGCACGCGCTGGCGCGGCAGGGCGGCGGCCGGCGCGGCGTGGATCGCCGGCGGCTGCGCCGGCTCGGCGGTCAGCGGCGTCTCGATGGCGAAGCAACTGCCGCGCCCGAGCCGCGAGGCGAGGTCGATGCGATGGCCGAGCATGCCGGCCATGCGCTGACAGATCGACAGCCCGAGGCCGAGGCCCTTCTCGCCCCATGGCGAGGCCGAGTCGCCACGGTGGAACTCGGCGAAGATCGCTTGGGTCTGCTCGTCGGGGATGCCCGGTCCGGTATCCCAGACCTCCAGCCGCAGCATCGCGCCGCGTCGGCGACAGGCCAGCAGGACGCCGCCCTGGGCGGTGTAGCGCAGGGCGTTGGCGAGGAAGTTCTGCAGGATGCGCCGCAGCAGGGCGCGGTCGCTGAGCGCGTTCAGCGGCAGGGCGCGCACGCGCAGGTCCAGCCCGCGCGCCTGTGCCTGCGCGGCGAACTGTTCGTTCAGCGAGGCGAACAGGCGCTCGATCGACACCGGGCCGGGCGACGGTTTCAACGAGCCGGCGTCGAGGCGGGACACGTCGAGCAGGCCGTCGAGCAGTTCCTCGGCGGCGCGCAGGGCGCTTTCGATGCGTTGCGCAAGTTCGGCGGAATCGGTCGACAGGTCGTCCTGTGTGCCGAGCGCGGCGGTGAACAGGCGGGCGGCGTTCAGCGGTTGCAGCAGGTCGTGGCTGGCGGCGGCTAGGAAGCGGGTCTTGCTGGAGTTGGCGGCCTCGGCCTCCTGCTTGGCCTGGCGCTGCGCCTCCAGCGCTGCGCGCAGTTCGCCGGTACGCTGCTCGACGCGCTGTTCCAGGGTTTCCTTGGCTTCGATGAGCGCCTTCTCGCCGCGCTTGTATTCGGTGACGTCGGCGAACGTGGTGACGAAGCCGCCGCCGGGCATCGGTCCGCCGCGCATCTCCACCACGCTGCCGTTGATGCGCTCGCGCTCGAACACGTGCAGGGTGCCCTGACACATGTGCGCCAGACGCTTTTCGACATGCGCCTCGACATCGCCCGGCCCGCATTCGCCGCGCTCGGCGTTGTAGCGGATCAGATCGGCCACCGGCCGGCCGACGTAGACCATGCCGTCCGGGTACTCGAACATCTCCAGATAGCGACGGTTCCACGCCACCATGCGCATCTCGGCATCGACCACGCTGACGCCCTGGCTGATGTGCTCCAGGGTGGTGCCGAGCAGTTCGCGATTGAAGCGCAGCACCTGCGAGGTCTCGTCGAGCAGGGACACCACTTCGCCCAGATCGAGGCCGGTGCCGCGCAGCGCGGTGGTCAGCACGCGGCGTGCCGAGGGGCCGCCGATGGCGGCGGCGAGCAAGCGTTCGGTGAACTGCAACAGGCCGCGATCAGCGCTGTCGGCCGGCAGCAGCGGGCGCTCCTGGGTGGCGGCGTACTCGGCGAAGGCGCGTTCGGCGGCGCGCGCGCCGAGGATGCGGGTGGCGATGGCGGAAAGGTCGCCGACGCTGATCCGCCCGCCCCATTCGCCGGCGGCGCTGGGCGGGCGTTCGGCCCAGGGATCGAGGAAGGGCAGCGCGCGCAGGCGCTCGTCGACGCTCGGGCGATGGCGCAGCGACAGGAAGACGAAGGCGGCGACATTGGCCAGCAGCGACCAGAACGCACCGTGGGTCAACGGATCCCAGCCGGACAGCCCGAACAGGGCGGTCGGCCGCAGCCAGTGCAGGCCCAGCGGGCCGCTGTCCAGCCAGGCCGACGGCAGCCAGCCGCCCAGCGCCAGGGTCGGCAAGGCCAGCGTGTAGACCCAGACGGCAAAGCCGACCGACAGACCGCCAAGCGCGCCGATGCGGCTGGCCCCGCGCCAGTACAGGCCACCAAGGATGGCCGGCGCGAACTGCGCCACGGCGGAAAACGCCAACAGGCCGATCGATGCCAGATCGCGCTGGCCGGCGCTGAGCCGGTAGTAGACGAAAGCGACCAGACACAGCCCGACAATGGTGATGCGGCGCACACCCAGCACCAAGCCGGACAGGTCCTGCCCGCGCCGGCCACTGCGCGCCCAGCGCGTGCGCAACAGGGCCGGCATCACCAGATCGTTGCTGACCATGGTCGCCAACGCCACGCTGGCGACGATCACCATGCCGGTGGCGGCGGAGAAGCCGCCGAGATAGGCGAGCAGGGCCAGTTCGGTTTGATCCAGCGCCAGCGGCAGGCTGAGCATGTAGGCGTCCGGATGGCCATCGGGGCCGAGCACGGCCATGCCGGCGAGGGCGATCGGCACCACCAGGATCACGATCACCATCAGATAGGTCGGAAATAGCCAGCGCGCGCGGTCGATGTCGCTGCCGTCGCCGCATTCCACCACGCCGACCTGGAACTGCCGCGGCAGGCAGAACAAGGCAAAGAAGGCGAGCAGGGTCTGCGCCAGGAAGCCCGGCGGCAGGGCGCTCTGACCGATGAAGCCGGCGCGCTCGGCCAATTCGCCGGCGTTGTCCGGCAGCAGATGCAGGGCGAACAGGCCGACGGCGAGGAAGGCACCCAGCTTGACCAGCGACTCCAGCGCCACCGCCAGCATCAGGCCGCGATGATGCTCGGTGGCGTCGATCTCGCGGGTGCCGAACAGGATGGCGAACACGGCGAGGATGGCCGCCACCCACAGCGCGCTGTCGGCCCACAGCGGCGGCGGCTGTACCGCCTCCGGACCGCTGAGCACGGCGATGCTCATCGACACCGCCTTGAGTTGCAGCGCCAGGTAGGGAATCGCGGCGATCACCGCGATCAGGGTGACCAGTGCCGCCAGGCCCTGCGACTTGCCGTAGCGGGCACCGAGGAAATCGGCGATGGAAGTTATGCTCTGCTCGCCGGCAATCTGCACCAGCCGCCGCAGGATGCCGCGAAAGAACACGAACAGCAGGATCGGCCCGAGATAGATCGGCAGGTAGCTCCAGCCGCTCTGCACCGCGCTGCCGACCGCGCCGTAGAAGGTCCACGACGAGCAGTACACCGCCAGCGCCAGGCTGTAGACGATGGGGCGCAGGCCGGCGTGCTGCGGATACAGCGGGCGGCGGTCGCCAAAATGCGCCAGCGCGAACAGCACCGCGACATAGCCCAGCGACACCAGCAGCAGGATCCAGCCGGCAACCATCGCGTCCTCCCCGCGCCCCGCGTTGCGCGCCGATGGTAGCACCGCGCCAACGGCCGGCCGGCGGCGCTTGCCTAACACGCCGGCGCTGCGCCAGCATGACGCAATGCAAATACCGGCGCCGACACTGATCGACTGGCCACCGCCGGCGGTACCGCCGCTGGCCGGCGATGAGGTGGATCTGTGGTGGCTGCCCGGCACGCTGGCGGCTTCGCTGCCGCGTCGCCAGCGCACCGACCTGTTGCTGCGCCGTGTCCTCGCCAGCCATGTCGGCCAGCCGCCAGCCTCGCTGCGCTTCGCCCGCGAAGAAAAAGGCCGTCCGTACCTGCCTGACGGCGGCCCGGACTTCAATCTCAGCGACACCCGTGGCGGCACGCTGATCGGCGTCGCCGCGCGCGGACGCATCGGTGTCGATCTGGAGCGTGCGGATCGCCGCCCGCCGGCCAGCGCGCTGGCGCAACGCTGGTTCGCTGCCGACGAATCGGCGTATCTGGGTGCCTTGCCCGACGAAGCCGAGCGCGCGCGGCATTTCATCCGCCTGTGGACGGCCAAGGAAGCCGCCTGCAAGGCGACCGGCACCGGCATCTTCGGCTGGCTTGACCAATGGCTGTTCGACCCGGCCGGCGATCAGCCGGCCCTTCGCCGCCCGCCGGACGCCGCCCAAGCCGGCGCGCCCTGGCATTTCCTGCGCCTCGCCCCGGCACCGGACTACACCGCCGTGCTGGCCGCATCCGGCTTCCGGCCGAGGCTGCGCCGGCTCTGGCAGGTGATCGAAGCGACTTCGGCCGCGCCATGCTGAGCGTGGGATTCCCAGTCCCGCGCCGTCGCGTTAGTCTTCGCCGATGACTCGCCTGAGCGTCAACCTGAACAAGATCGCGGTGCTGCGCAATTCGCGTGGCGGCGCGGATCCCGACCCGCTGCGCGCCGGCGAAGTCTGCATCGCCGCCGGTTGCGACGGCCTGACCGTGCATCCGCGACCGGACACCCGCCACATCCGCCACGACGACGTGCTGGCGCTGGCCGCGCTGTGCCGGGGCCGGGTCGAGTTCAACATCGAGGGCAATCCCTTCGCCGGCCCGCGCGACGGCTACGCCGGCCTGTTGCCGCTGGCGGCGCTGACCCGGCCGACACAATGCACCCTGGTGCCCGATGGCGATGGCCAGCTCACCTCCGACCACGGTTTCACGCCGGAGACCGACGCCGAACGCTTGCGCCCGCTGGTGGCCGAGCTGAAATCACTGGGCTGCCGGGTCAGCGTGTTCGTCGATGCCGGCGTGCAGCGCCTTGACCTGTTTGCCGCCATCGGCGTCGACCGCATCGAGCTTTACACCGGACCGTATGCCGAGACGTTTGCCGATGGCGCGCCGGACACGGCGCTGGCAGCCTTTGCCGACAGCGCACGGGCAGCACAGGCGCTGGGCATCGGCGTCAATGCCGGGCACGACCTCAGCCAGGCCAATCTCGGCCGGTTCCTGGACGCGGTGCCGCAGGTACTGGAAGTCTCCATCGGCCATGCGCTGATCGGCGAAGCCCTGCATGACGGTCTCGATGCCACCGTGCGCCGCTACCTCGCCATCACCGGACCGCATCGCAAGGCGGATTGAGCGCCGACGCAGCGGCAGATTCGCCGTCACGGAAACGACGACGCCGCCCGTGGGCGGCGTCGTGTCGAGCGGTGTGGTGTCGACGGGCCGGCAAGCCGGCCGCCTTGCTTACATCGTTTCGACGAAGCCGATCTTGATCACGCCGACGTTGCGCGCCGTGGCCAGGACCTGGGTCAGCACCTCGTATTCCACTTCCGGGCTGGCTTCGATCTCCAGCGTCGGCTGCTCATCGACGCCCTTGCCCATGGTCTCGATCTGCAGCGAGGGCGCGAGGGCTGCGCGCGGCAGGGGCATGTTGTCCCAGAACAGCGCGCCGGACTGGTCGATGCGCAGGCGCACCGGCGGCGGCGGATCCTTGGGATTTTCCTGCTCGTTCTTCGAGCGCTGCGGCAGGTCGACCTGGATTTCATGCGTGGCAATCGGTGCCGTCACCATGAAGATGATCAGCAGCACCAGCAGCACGTCGATCAGCGGCACGACGTTCATGTCGCACTTCGCGCCCGCTCCGGAGGATGAACTGAACGCCATGGGTCACTTCTCCGGATGGGTGATGAAGCCGAGCTTGGCGATGCCCTGGAGCTTCGCCGTCTGCATGACGTCGGCGATGATCCGGTACTTGGTGTCCTTGTCGCCGCGGACGTTGATCTGCGGCTGCGGCTGCCGCTGCGCCTCGATGGCGAGGCGTGACTCAAGGATCGACTTGGTCACGCGCTCGTCATTCCAGTACAGCTCGCCGTTGGACTTGACCGCCAGGGTGATCGGCACGCCTTCGTACTTCTCGCCCGACTCGATCGTCGCCTCCGGCAGTTCGACCTTCACCTTGTGCGACATCAGCGGTGTGGTGACCATGAAGATGATCAGCATCACCAGCATGACGTCCACCAGGGGAACGACGTTGGGTTCGGTGAACCCGCTGCCGGCGTCGTCGTTTGAGCTGAATGCCATGGCAGGATTTCCCTAGACGAGGATCAGCGCTTGCCGACGTCGCCGACGCGCGAGCCGGTGGCGAAGAAGTCGTGCAGATCGTGCGCGAAGGTGTCGAACTTGGCGTTGGTCGTGCGGTTCTTGCGGGTGAAGGCGTTGTACGCGATCACCGCCGGAATGGCGACGAACAGACCGATGGCGGTCATGATCAGCGCCTCGCCGACCGGGCCGGCCACCGCCTCGATGCCGGCGTTGCCGCTGGCACCGATGGCGAGCAGGGCGTGGTAGATGCCCCAGACCGTGCCGAGCAGACCGACGAACGGCGCGGTGGAGCCGACCGTGGCGAGCAGGGTCAGGCCGTTTTCGAGCTTGGCGCTCTCACGGGTCACCGCCTGGCGCAGGGCGCGGTCGATGAACTCGGAGCGGTTCAGCGCTTCGGCCAGACGGCTGCCTTCGTGCTTCTGATGGTGGGCCGCCGCCTGGGCGCAATCCAGGGCGATCTTGGAGAACGGCTCACTGGCCGGCTGCTCCTCCATCAGCCGGATGGCTTCGGCGGTGTTGTTGGTTTCCCAGAAGGCACCGACCACCCGTTCGGCGCGTCGATTGATCGTCATGTTCTTGAGCGTGTTCACCACCGTGTAGTACCACGCGGCGATGGACATGACGACCAGGGTGACCAACACCGCCCAGCCGACGAAGTCGAGCGTGTACACCAGATGGGAAAAACCCATTTTCTGGAGCGCGGCGGCATCGGAGGCGGCACCAAAGCCCGGAATGCCGGTCGGATCGAGCTGAGCTGCGGAATCTTGGAGCATAACGCTTACCCTTTTCTTAGGCGTCGGAAAGTTTGAACGAGATGGGAACCAGAACCCAGCCCTGAACCGGCTTGCCATCCCGGAGACCGGGATTGAAGATCCAGTTCTGTACCGCATCGATCGCTGCACGATCCAGCAGGCGCGAGCGGCTGGTACGCTCGACTTCGATCTGCACGGGACGGCCGTCGGTACCGACCAGCACGCGCAGGATGACTTCGCCTTCCTCGCGGCGGCGCAGCGCCTGAGGAGGATAACGGGGCGGACGGATGCGGCGGTAGGTCTGATCCTCGGTCGGGCCGTAATCGGCCGGCGGCGCGGGCGGCGCAGGCGGCGCAGGCGGCGGCGCGGGAATCGACATCGGCGTCGGATCGTCGAGCACGACCGGCGGCGGCGCTTCCGGCGGCGGCGGCACCGGACGCGGGCGCTCGACCGGCTTCGGCGGCGGACGCTTGGGCGGCTCCGGCGGCGGCGGTGGCGGTGGCGGCGGCGGCGGCGGCGGTTCGATGAAGGTGACCTCCACGATCTCCTGCTTGTCCTCGGCTATCGACGGCGGCGATACCGGCGCCATCAGGATGAGGAAGCCCGCGACATGCAGGGCGATCGCGAAAGCAAAACCAGTGACTCGCCCCCAATGGAACTTGTCCGGCTCTTCGTAGCGTTGTTGTGTCAATCCGGTCATGCGCAACAAGTTGATCGAGTGAGCGAGGCTAATGTCGCGCATACCCAAAGGAGCGGAGCGCGACGCGGAAGTGGCACGGGGGGCTTACTTTAACTCAAGGTGACTACGGGCTGTACAGGTATTTTGCCCGTCACCGCGCGCAGCGTCACAACTGACCGCTCCGACGCAGCCATTCCCTGGCCTGTTCCTGCGACTCCGGATACTTGGCGGCCTCACGATAGGCGGCAATCATGGCACTGCGGTTGTCCAGGCCGAACTCGGCGCGGGCGATGATCATCCAGGCATCACCGGGACGGCGCACGCCGCGGGCGATGGCCTGCTGGGCGGCGGCCTTGGACTCGGCGAAGTGCTCTTCGTTGGACAGGACGCGCGCCAGGTTCAGGCTGGCCTCGCCGTCCTTGGCCAGCGGCGCGGCCTTGCGATAGGCCTCGATGGCCTCGTCGAAGCGGTCGGTGAAGTAGTACGACTGGGCGAGGGCGGTGAAGACCTCGGCGTTCTCCTTCAGGATGCCCTTGGCCAGACCCTCGTTGATGACATCGATGGCCTTGGACTCGCCGCCGTCCTGGTTCAGGTAGATGACGTAGAGCTGGCGATAGTCGCGCTCCTCGTCCAGCGCACCCTTGGCGCGCAGCTTCTCCAGCAGGGCGGCGGCCTTGTCGTACTGGTCGGCCTGGGCGTAGATGGAGACCAGGTTCATCGCGGCGCGCTTGTCGTCCGGGTTGGCCGCCATCAGCTCCTCGGCGACACGGGCGGCTTCCTCGGGTTTTTCCTGGTCGAAATAGGCGGCCATCAGCAGTTGTTGCCAGCTCGGCTGCGGCTTGTCGCTGGCGCGGATCGCCTCGCTGAGCACGGTGGCGGCCTCGTCGAAACGCTCCAGGCGGTACAGGGCGTTGCCCTTCAGCGCCAGGTGGTCGGGCTTGCGGCTGCGCGTCTCCTCCATGAAGCGGTCGAGGATCTCCAGTGCCGGCACGTAGCGCTCCTCGCTCATGTGGATCTGGGCGAGCTGGAGCATCATCTGATAGTGGGTGTCGTTGCTCAGCGCGTTGGTCTCGATCGCCTTTTCCATGTACTCGGCGGCGCTGTCGTAATCCTCCAGCTCCATCGCGCCGTAGACGGCGTTCTGGTAGCCGGCGGCGATGTCGGCCGGCTTGGCCTTGGGATCGTTGACGATCTCCAGCGCGACATCGACCAGTTCCTGGTACTTGTCGTCGTCGGCCAGCTTGCTGATCTGCTCGAACTTGCGGTTGAAGCGCTGCTGGACGTTGGCCTTCTTCGGCTCGACGCGGACGGCGTCCGGATACAGCGGGTCGCGCTTCTCGGTCTTGTTGCGCTGGGCCAGCGCCGGCGCGGCCAGCAGCAGGGCAAGCAACAGGATGACGAGTGTTTGTACGCGGCGCGGGAATTTCATCGCTGGGCACTCTCGAATCGGCGGGTGGCGCGGCGTGCGAAGTTCCTTGATTCGCGCATCCGCTGCCCCGGGGGTCGGGGAGTCTAGAGCCTTTTAGAGCAAAGACTCAAGCATCGGCTGTCGAAGCGCTGTTCATCGGCAGCGCGGTGCGCGGCCCTGGCGGCGCGCCGCCTCGTAGTCCGCACGCAGTTCCGGGGCCTTGCGCTGGAGGATTTCGATCCGCTGCTCGGGGTCGGGATGGGTCGACAGCAGGCGCGGCGGACGGCCTTCCTTGCGAGCGACTTCGAGCATGTTGCGCCACAGTTCGGCGGCGGCGGCGGGATCGAAGCCGGCCCGCGCCATCAATTGCTGGCCGATCACGTCGGCCTCGCTCTCGTGCTTGCGCGAGAACGGCAGCAGCACACCGACCTGGGCCCCGGCACCGAGCAGGGCGACGTATTGCTTGACGGCATCCGGCGAGGCGTTGCGGCCGACGTAGGCGGCCAGCGCCGCGCTGCCCGCCTCGGCCAGCGTGCTCTGCGAGACGCGCTCGTTGGCGTGGCTGGCGATGACGTGGCCGATCTCGTGGCCGATCACGGCGGCCAGCTGGTCCTGGTTTTCCGCCAGCCGCAGCATGCCGGTGTTGACGCCGATCTTGCCGCCGGGCAGGGCGAAGGCATTCGGCGAATCGACCGCGAACACCTGCGCCTCCCAGGGCTGCGCGCGCCATTGCTCGGGCAGTTCGGCCACCAGGGCGGTGACGATGCAGGCGACGTAGGCGTGCTTGGCGCGGTCGGTGGAGACCTTGTCCGCGGTCTTCATCTGATCGAAGGCGGCGATGCCCATCTGGCTCATCTGCGCATCGGACATCATCAGCAACTGGCTGCGCCCGGTCGGCGAGGTGGCGCAACCGGCGGCCAGCGCCAGTGCGCCGGCCAGGGTCAGGGTCGCGGTACGGGAAAGCAGTCGTTTCATGACATCACCTGGTGGCGAATTCGGCGCGGGCGAAGGCCACGCGCTCGGCGGGGTCGGTGGACAGTTGGCCGCTTTCCTTCAGCGCCTCTACCTTCTTCAGCCGGTGCAGCAGGCCGTTGCCGTTGGCGATCTGGATGGCAAGGCCGGGCCGGGCGTTGAGTTCGAGGATCATCGGGCCAAGGTTGCGGTCGAGGACGAAATCGACGCCGACATAGCCGAGACCAGCCAGTTCGTAGCAGCGCGAGGCCATCTCCAGCAGCTGCTCCCAATGAGGGATCGCCAGGCCGACGATGCTGCACTCGGTGTCCGGGTGCTCGCCGATGATCTCGGTGCCCCAGACGCCGCGCCGGGTCAGCCCGGTGGGAATGTCGATGCCAACGCCGATGGCACCCTGGTGCAGGTTGGCCTTGCCGTCGGACAGGCGCGTCGGCAGGCGGATCATCGCCATCACCGGGTAGCCGAGGAAGACGATGATGCGCACGTCCGGCACGCCCTTGTAGCTGACCTGGTCGAAGATCGGGTCGAACTGCACGCAGTATTCGATCAGCAGATGGTCGGGGTGGCCGCCGAGCGAGAACAGGCCGGACAGCGCGTTGGACAGATGGTGGCCGAATTCGCCGCGACTCATCAGATGGCCGTTGGAACGGCGGTACTTGTCACCGCGGCGGCCGTTGATGACGAGGATGCCGTCGCCGCCGGAGCCATGCGCCGGCTTCATCACGAACTGCTCGCGACCGGCCAGCCTGTCGTGCAGATCGGCGATCTGGTGCTCCTCGCGCACCACCGCGTACAGCTCGGGCACCGGCAGGCCGGCGGCCATCGCCAGTTGCTTGGTCAGCAGCTTGTCGTCGACCCGCGGATAGAACTTGCGCTGGTTGTACATCAGCACGTAATCGGCGTTGCGCTGGCCGATGCCCATCAGGCCGATGCGGCGCAGGCGGCGGGCGATGTCGAACGGATTGAGCATCAGCTTGGCGGCCGGTTGGTGTCGGCAGGCGCGTCGGTGGGCGCTTGTGTCGCCAGTGCAGAGGCCGGGGAGTCACCTGCCTCGCGCGCCAGCGCGCGGAAGCGGAACAGCTCGTTCAGGCGATAGCCGGAGTAGCGGCCCAGCACCAGGATCAGGGCGAGCAGGATCAGCAGCGCTTCGGGGAACACGAAGACGAAGTGCTCCAGCCGCTCCCAGCTCATCGCCAGATAGGCCAGCGCCGCCACGGCCAGGGTGCCGAGGCCCTCGCGGATGGCGTGGGCACCGCCGCGCTCCTCCCAGGTGATCGACATGCGCTCGATGGTCATCGCCATGATCACCATCGGAAACAGGGCGACGGACAGGCCGACCTCGATGCTGAGCTGGTTGGACAGCACCGACACCAGGGCCATCAGGCCGACCACCACGGTCAGCACCGCCGCCAGTCGCGGCACCAGCAACAGGCGCAGGCGCTCCAGGTAGAAGCGCACCAGCAGGCCGGCTCCGACCACCAGCACGAACAGCGCGATGCCGGCCAGAAGGCCGGTGTCGCGGAAGGCCAAGGCGATCAGCACCGGCATGAAGGTGCCATAGGTCTTGACGCCGATCAGGTTGCGCAACACCAGCATGATGAAGGCACCGATCGGCACCAGCAGCAGCACTCGGTACACGTCCTGGGTCTGCAACGGCAGGCTGAGCAGGGAGTAGCGCACCAGGTTGGCGTCCTGCACCTCCAGCCGGCGTTCCGCCACCGCCATGGCGTCGGCCAGGTTGCGGCTGATCGAAAACACCAGATGGGCGCGCGGAGTGTCCTCGATCTGCAGCGTCGGCAGCGGGCTGGCGGTCCACAGGAAGAAGTTGTCCGGCCAGCCTTCGGCGGCGCTGCGCGGGTCGATGGTCACCCATTGCGCGCCATTGTGGACCTGCAGCCAGGGCAAGAGATCGGCCTGCGACTGCGTATCGCCGAGCACGAAACCGTGGATCACCCGCGCCGGGATGTTGCGCGTGGCCAGCAACTGGGCGATGAAGGTGGCGTGCGCCTCCGCCGTGGTCGTCTGTTCGCGCAGCAGCGCGACTTCCTCGCCCGGCGGCTGGGCGTTGAACTGACGGACCAGTTCGCGGCTGTAGGTGGCGATGTCGGCCGAGCCTTCGCGAACCTGGTCGAGCAGGGTCTGCGCGGCGCTGGCATAGGGTTCTTCGAGCACCGGCGGGTCGCCGACGCGCGGCGTGCCGTCGAGCGCCGGCGTCTCGGTGTTGCGCACCACGGTGGCGCGGTAATACAGCGTCTGCTGGCCGGTGGCGCGGCGAATCGCCCACTGGACTTCACGCTGACCGCGCCGGGTTTCCTCCAGCCGCGAGTAGTTCTTGGCGACGAATTTCTCGTCCAGCACCGAGAAGCCCGGCGTTTCCGACGGCAGTTGCAGGGTCACCGTGTTGGGCCGGCGGCGCGGCTGGTACTCGACCCGCGCCTGCAGCGTCCATACCTCGACCTCGGTGGCCGGCTGCAAGGGAAAGCGCAGCACGTTCCATTTGTAGAACACCGCTGCCGAGCCAGCCACCGCCAGCAGGGCGGCCAGCAGGTAAAGATGGGTTTTCTTCATTGCGAGCGCCGTCCCCGAGGCGTTCCGTCAGATCGACTGCGCGCAGTATAACGAGAGCGCCGAGCGACCAGAGCGGCCGGCGCAACGTCGGCCGCGCGCACCCCGCTCAGACGTCGAGGTTGGACACCCGCAGCGCGTTCTGCTCGATGAAGTCGCGACGCGGCTCGACCACGTCGCCCATCAGGGTGGAGAAGATCTCGTCCGCCGCCACCGCATCCTCGATCCGCACCCGCAGCAGGCGCCGGGTTTCCGGATTGACCGTGGTCTCCCAGAGCTGGTCGGGATTCATCTCGCCCAGGCCCTTGAAGCGCTGGATGGTGCGGCCACGCTTGGCCTCCTCCATCAGCCAGTCGTGGACGGCGTGGAAATCGGACACATCCTGCCCGCGGCCGCCGCGCTCGATGCGCGCGCCGGGCTGGACCAGATCGGCGAGACGGGCGGCCAGGGTCTGGATCGGACGCAGTTCCGGTGCGCCGAACAGGCCGGCGGGCAGGGTTTGCAGCGAACTCAAGCCATGATGCTGGCGCTCGACCTGCAACGCGCCGGGTTGGTCCTCCCCTTGGCTGGGCTGGACGCCGACCTGGTAGCGCGCCGCACCGGAGGCGGCGGTGCGCAGCCGTTCCTGCAAGCGCCCGGCCCAGGCGTTCAGGGCCCCGGCATCGGCGAACTGCGCCTCGGTCAGCGGTGGCAGATCGAACATCGCGGTCAGCACGCGGGCGTCGAAACGGTGCGACAGGCGACGCACGCTGTCGCTTGCGGCGATGTAGTCGGTCAGCAGCTCGGCCAGCGGCTGGCCGCTGATCGGCGGTGCGTCGGGACTGTAATGGAACGCTGCGCCGTCCACCGCATGATTCGTCAGATACTCCGCAAGTGCTTGATCATCCTTGATATATTGCTCGTTCTTGCCCTGCTTGATCTTGTACAGCGGCGGCATGCCGATGTAGACGTGGCCGCGCTCGATCAGCTCCGGCATCTGTCGGTAGAAGAAGGTCAGCAGCAGGGTGCGGATGTGCGAGCCGTCGACGTCGGCGTCGGTCATGATGATGATGCGGTGGTAGCGCAGCTTGTCCGGGTTGTACTCGTCGCGGCCGATGCCGGTGCCCAGCGCGGTGATCAGGGTGCCGATCAGATCGGAGGCGATCATGCGGTCGAAGCGGGCACGCTCGATGTTGAGGATCTTGCCGCGCAGCGGCAGCACGGCCTGGGTCTTGCGGTTGCGGCCCTGCTTGGCCGAGCCGCCGGCGGAGTCGCCCTCGACGATGAACAGCTCGGACAGCGCCGGGTCCTTTTCCTGGCAGTCGGCCAGCTTGCCGGGCAGGCCGGCGATGTCCAGCGCACCCTTGCGACGGGTCATCTCGCGCGCCTTGCGCGCCGCCTCGCGGGCGCGGGCGGCGTCGACCACCTTGCCGGCGATGATCCGCGCCTCATTGGGATGTTCCTGCAGAAACTCCTGCAATCGCGCGCCGAAGGTGGTTTCCACCGCCGCCTTCACCTCCGAGCTGACCAGTTTTTCCTTGGTCTGGCTGGAGAAGCTCGGATCGGGCACCTTGACGGACAGCACGGCGATCATGCCTTCGCGCATGTCGTCGCCGGTCAGGTTGATCTTGGCCTGCTTGGCGAGGCCGTTCTGCTCAATGTAGTTGGACAGCGTGCGCGTCAAGGCGGCACGGAAGCCGGCCAGATGGGTGCCGCCGTCCTTCTGCGGGATGTTGTTGGTGAAGCAGAACATCGTTTCCTGGTAGGCGTCGGTCCACTGCATCGCCACTTCCACCACGATGCCGTTGTGCTCGCCGGTCACCGAGATCACATTGGGATGCAACGGGGTCTTCAGTTGCGCCAGATGCTCGACGAAGCTGCGGATGCCGCCCTCGTACTGGAAAACGTCCTGGCGACCCTCGCCACGCTCGTCGATGAGGGTGATCTTGACACCGGAGTTGAGGAAGGACAGCTCGCGCAGGCGGCGGGCGAGGATGTCGTAGTGGAATTCGACATCGCTGAAGATTTCGGTCGAGGGCTTGAAGCGCAGCGTGGTGCCACGGCGGGTCGCCGGCTCCATCTGCCGCAGCGGGTACAGCGGCTCGCCCATGGCGTATTCCTGCTGCCAGTGAAAGCCGTCGCGCCAGATGTCCAGCCACAGGTGTTCGGACAGCGCGTTGACCACCGACACGCCGACGCCGTGCAGGCCGCCGGACACCTTGTAGCTGTTGTCGTCGAACTTGCCGCCGGCGTGCAGCACGGTGAGGATGACCTCGGCGGCGGAGCGATCCTCTTCCTTGTGCGTGTCGACCGGGATGCCGCGGCCGTTGTCCGAGACCGCCACCGAGCCGTCGGCGTAGATGCGCACGACGATGTCGTTGGCGTGCCCGGCCAGCGCCTCGTCCACCGAGTTGTCGACCACTTCGGTGACCATGTGGTGCAGGCCGGTGCCGTCGTGGACATCGCCGATATACATGCCTGGGCGCTTGCGCACCGCATCCAAGCCACGGAGCACGGTGATCCGGCTGGAATCGTAACGCGGGGTATCGTCGCGGGAATCGGTCATGGGGCGGGGAATCCGTACAGGGCGACGCCAATGCATCGCGGACATGCCAAACAGGCGGCCAAAGCCGTCCGATTATACCAAGCCGGGAGGCGGCCCCTGTTCCACGTGGAACAGCCCGTTCAGCCCAGGCGCTGGACCACGCCTTGTTCCACGTGGAACCGGCACAGGCCGGCGGCGGCAACCGCGTCCAGTCCATGCGGCGTTTCGACGCCGGTGATCCACACCTGGGCCGGCCGCTCAGCCACCGTCTCGATGGCTCGCGCCTGGTGGTTTCGATCCAGTTCCGAGCCAAGGTCGTCCAGCGCGATCAGCGGCCACTCGCCGCGACGACCGGCAAAATGTTCCGCCTGCGCCAGCACGCAGATCAGCGCCGCCAGCTTCTCCTGCCCACGGGAAAAGACCTCGCGGCCGGGCAGGGCCTCGAAGCCCAGCGACCAGTTGGCGCGATGCGGCCCGACGCTGCTGTGCCCGGTGGCCCGATCCCGTCCTCGCGCCTGCGCCAGCGCCTGCGCCAGCGGTTCCCGCTCATGCCGCCAACCAGGCTGATAGTGCAGGCTGGGTACGCCGGCCTCCGGCATCAGTGCCTGTGTCATCTCGGCCACGGCGGCGCTCAGGGCGTCGACATAGTTCTGGCGCAGCGCATGCAGCGCTTCGCCCCATTCGGCCAGTTCGCTGTCCCAAGGAGCCAGTTCGGCATCGGACGGTGCCGACTTCAACAGCGCATTGCGCTGCTTCAGCGCGCGGTGATAGCGCCGCCAGACCGGCAGGAATTCCTGTTCCACGTGGAACAATCCCCAATCGACGAAGCGCCGCCGATGCTCGGAGCCGCCGGCGATCAGCGCATGCGAGCCGGGCTCGAAGCAGACCACCGGACAATGTCGCAACACCTCGCCCAGGGTGGAAACGTTCTCGCCATCGACCCGTGCCTGCCAGTTGCGGGCGGAACAGGCGAAGCCGATCCGCCGCAGCGCGGCCTCGGACGCGCTGCGCAGTTCTGCATGGATGGTCGCCCATTCGTTGCCCCGGGCGACCAGCGCCTCGCGCGAGGTGCTGCGGAAGGATCGTCCGTAGGCCAGCACATGGATGGCCTCCAGAACCGTGGTCTTGCCGGCTCCGTTGGCACCGGTGAACAGGTTGAGCGATGGACCCGGCGCGATCTCGGCGGCGTCGATCAGGCGCAGATGCTCGATGCGCAGGCGTTCAACGCGCATGGCGTCCGCGTCGCCGCCGCGTTACAGGCGCAGCGGCATGACGACGTGGCGGCTGCGCTCGTCGGTGGATTCGCGCACCAGGGCGGAGGAGTTGGCATCGCGCAACTGGATGATCACCTCCTCGCCGCGCAGGGCGCTCAGCGCATCGAGCAGATAGCCGACGTTGAAGCCGATCGACAGCGACTGGATCGTCGTCTGCGCCTCGACTTCCTCGACCGCCTCCTCGTTTTCCGGGTTGTGCGCAACCACGCGCAGCAGGTTGGTGTCGACATCCAGTTTGATGCCGCGGAACTTCTCGTTGGACAGGATCGCGGCACGCTGCAGGGCGGCGCGCAACAGTTCGCGACCGACCTGCACGTGGCGGTCGGCACCGATCGGGATCACCGCCTCGTAATCGGGGAACCGGCCGTCGATCAGCTTGGAAGTGAAGGTCACGTCGGCACGGCGCACGCGGACGTGGTTGCGGCCGACCTCCAGTTCCAGTTCGGCGTCGCCGCCTTCCAGCAGGCGTTGCAGTTCGAGCACCCCCTTGCGCGGCAGGATGATCTGCTTGCGCGTCTGCGCCGCCTCCGGCAGGGTGGTTTCGCACAGCGCAAGCCGATGGCCGTCGGTGGCGACGCAGCGCAGGGTGCTGTCGTTGAGGTCGAACAGCAGGCCGTTGAGGTAGAACCGCACGTCCTGCTGCGCCATGGCGAAGGCGGTGCGCTCGATCAGTTCCTTCAGCGCCGCTTCGCCGATGCGCACGCGCTCGACCAGATCCACCTCGTCGACGGTGGGAAACTCGCTGGCCGGCAGGGTGGCGAGGGTGAAGCGGCTGCGTCCGGCACTGACCGTCGCCTTGTCGTTGTTCAACACCACCTGCACGCGGCTGCCATCGGGCAGGGCGCGGATGATGTCGAACAGCTTGCGTGCCGGCAGGGTGACTTCGCCGTCCTCGCCATCCTCGACCTGGGCCGAGGAGACCATCTCGACCTCGAGGTCGGTGCCGGTCAGCGACAGGCGGCCGTTGTCGACCACGGTCAGCAGGTTGCCCAGCACCGGCAAGGTGTGCCGACGCTCGACCACGTTGACCACCTGTTGCAGCGGTCGCAGCAGGGCTTCTCGTTGCAGGCTGAATCGCATGTCGTTCCCCTCGTTCCCTTCGGCGCAGCGCGCCTTCAGCTTGTGTGTAAATCTTGAAAGATGGTGGTGATGGTGTCGGCGCAATGCCGGTATAACGGATTCAACGTCTTGTTCCTGCTAAGAAAATAAGGCAAAGCAAGGCTGTTGAACAGTGCGTGCCGGCATGTGGACAGTGTGTGGACAACTTTGCCCGGCGGAAATCATCCGCAGCTTATCCACAGCCTGCCCGGCTGCCAATGCACAATCTCATTCGGTCAGCTTGCGCACCAGTTTTTCCCAGTCCTCGCGCAGCTTGCCGTCGGATTCCATCAGCTGGCGGATCTGCCGGCAGGCATACAGCACGGTGGTGTGGTCGCGGCCGCCGAAGGCGTCGCCGATCTCCGGCAGGCTGTGTTCGGTCAGTTCCTTGGTCAGCGCCATCGCCACCTGGCGCGGGCGCGCCAGCGAGCGGGTGCGGCGCTTGGACAGCAGATCCTTGATCTGCAGGCCGTAGTAGTCGCCGACGACGCGCTGGATGTTGGGAATGCTGATCGCCTGCTGCTGGGCGCGCAACAGGTCGCGCAGTGCCTCCTGGGCGAATTCGACGCTGATTGCGCGGCCCATGAAGTTGGCGCGGGCGGCCAGCGTGTTGAGCGCGCCCTCCAGGTCACGCACGTTGGAGCGCATGCGCTTGGCGATCAGGAAGGCGACCTCGTCGGGCAGCGCGACGCCACGATCACGCGCCTTGGCCAGCAGGATGGCGGCGCGGGTCTCGAAGTCGGGTGGCTCGATCGCCACCGACAGACCCCAGCCGAGCCGCGATTTCAGCCGCGGCTCGAGGTTCTCCACTTCCTTCGGATAGCGGTCGCAGGTCAGGATGATCTGCTGCTTGCCGTCGAACAGCGCGTTGAAGGTGTGGAAGAACTCCTCCTGGGTGCGGTCCTTGCCGGCGAAAAACTGGATGTCGTCCAGCAGCAGGGCGTCGACCTGCTGGAACTGGCGCTTGAACTGGTCCATGGATTTTTCCGCCAGCGCCTTCATCATGCCGTTGAAGAACTGCTCCGAGCGCAGGTAGCGCACGCGCATGGCCGGATTCTGCGCCAGCATGGCGTTGCCGGCGGCGTGCATCAGATGGGTCTTGCCAAGGCCGGTGCCGCCGTACAGCAGCAGCGGGTTGTAGGTACGGCCGGGATCGGCCGCCACCTGCATCGCGGCAGCGCGACCGAGCTGGTTCGACTTGCCCTCGACGAAGGTGTCGAAGCGATAGGCCGGGTCGAGGTTGCTGAGCGCTTCGCTGCCGCCGCGCGGCGTGGCCGGGCGCGACTCGGCGGTCGGCTTGGCCGTCGCGGCGCTCAGCGAGCCGACGTCGAGGCGCAGTTCCAGCGCCGGATCGGCGGCGAAGTGGCGGGCCAGTTCGACGAGCCGCGGCAGATAGCGCTCACCGACCGTCTCGACGACGAATCGATTGGGTGCCAGCACCCGCAGCCCGCCGGCACGCTCCTCGGCCTGCAGCGGCTTGAGCCAGGTCAGGAACTCGTCCACCGGCAGTTCGGCCTGCAATCGTTCCAGGCAGCGGGTCCAGATGCTCATCGGTGATGCGGGCAGCCCAATCAGGTCGGAGGCCGCGCGGACAGCGGTCCGTGCGGCAACAGGGAAAAACGGGAGAGCGGCAAGTCTACGCCGCGCCGCGCCGGGTTTCGATGCCGTCCCGACAGCATTGACGCTGCCCCGCCGGGCGCGCTAGACTCCGCAGTCTTTTCCGTCGAATTTGTCAGGCCTGCCGCCATGAAGCGCACTTACCAGCCCAGCAAGATCAAGCGTGCCCGCACCCACGGCTTCCGCGCCCGCATGGCCACCCCGGGCGGCCGCAACATCATCAACGCCCGTCGCGCCAAGGGCCGCAAGCGCCTGAGCGCCTGATCCGGCGCACGGGCGCTTTCGCCCGTCTGCCCGCCGGCGCAGCAGGTGTGGCAAACCGGCCTGGCATGGCGATGAGTTCGCAGCGTTTTCGCCGCCGACAACGCATCCTGACCGGCGCCGACTTCAGCCGTTGTTTCGCCGGTCGGCGCAAGCTGGCCTCGCGCTATTTCCGTCTGCACTGGCTGGACACCGGATCGGCGTCCCGGCTCGGCATGGCGGTGTCGCGCAAGGTCGACAAGCGCGCCGTGGTCCGCAACCGCATCAAGCGCGGCATCCGCGAAAGTTTCCGTCTCGGCCCGTTCCGCCTGGCCGGCGGCGATGCCGTGGTGGTTGCCCGTCGCGAGGCCGCCAGCGCCAGTGCCGCCGACCTGCGCCGCGATCTCGATCAACTGTGGCGGCGCGCGCTCGCATTGCCGGCATCGTCCCCAGAGGGCACAATGCGCGCCGGACCCGATGCCGTCACCGTCGACGCTGGTCCTTCGCCTGCCCAGCCATCCCCTTCGCCTGCTGACGCGAATCGGTCTCCCGACATCGCGTCGTCGCCGTCCGCATGACCCAGACCCGTACCTTCCTCCTGATCGCCTGGCTGCTTGTCGGTTTCCTGCTGTGGGACGCCTGGCAGACCGACTACCACCGCGCCCCGGCCGTCGCCGATGTCGAGCGCAGCGCCGAGCTGTCGCTGGCCGACGACGACGCCCCGCAGCCGACACCGGACCTGGAGTCCGGGCCGGCGCTGACGCCCAGCGCCGGGCTGACTGCCACCGTCGCCGCGCCCAGCGCGCAAGCCGCCGGCGGCACGCCGGTGGTGGTGGAGACCGACCGGCTGCGCCTCACCTTCGACACCCGCGGTGCCACCCTGGTCAGCGCCGAACTGCTCGATTACCAGCAGAGCGCCGAGGACGGCGCGCCGCCGGTGCAACTGCTGACACGCGAACCCGACCGTTTCTTCATCGCCCAGTCCAGCTGGGTCGCCGCCGCCGGCCTGCCGGTGCCCAACCATGAGCAGGTGTTCGCCATCGAGGCCAGCGAGTACGTGCTGGCACCGGGCGAGGATCGCCTCGCGCTGCGCTTCACCTGGAGCGACGCCAGCGGCCTGCGCCTGACCAAGACCTTCGGCGTCGAGCGCGGCAGCTACGTGGTCACCCTGGAGGAGACGCTGGAGAACGCCGGCGAAGCGCCCTGGCGCGGCCGTGCCTACCGCCAGTTGCTGCGCCAGCCGCCGGCCAACGCCGGCTACAGCTTCACCAATCCGGAGTCCTACAGCTATGTCGGTGCCGCCTGGTTCACGCCGGGCGAGAAGTTCAACAAGCTGGCTTTCGACGACTTCGACGCCCGCAACCCGCTGGACGTCAACGGTCGCGGCGGCTGGGTGGCGATGCTCCAGCATTACTTCTTCGCCGCCTGGATCCCCGACCCGGCCGAGGACGCGCGTTTCGCCAGCGCCACCACCCGTGACGGCCGTTACCTGATCCGCAGCGATGCGCCGACCATCGAACTGGCACCGGGCGCAAGCCACCAGAGTGCCGCGCGCCTGTACATCGGTCCCAAGTTGCAGGAAGAGTTGGCCGCGGTCGCGCCGGGCCTGGAACGCACCATCGACTACGGCATCTTCACCGTGCTGTCCGAGCCGCTGTTTTGGCTGCTGTCGCTGTTCCACGGCCTGACCGGCAACTGGGGCTGGGCGATCATCCTGCTGGTGCTGCTGATCAAGGCGGTGTTCTTCAAGCTGTCCGAGGCGCAGTACAAGAGCTTCGCCAAGATGCGCGCCGTGCAGCCGCGCATCGAGTCGCTGAAGGAGCGTTACGGCGACGACAAGCAGAAGTTCAACATGGCGATGATGGAGCTGTACAAGAAGGAAAAGATCAACCCGATGGGCGGCTGCCTGCCGATCCTGGTGCAGATCCCGGTGTTCATCTCGCTGTACTGGGTGTTGCTGGAATCGGTGGAGTTGCGCCACGCGCCGTGGATGGGCTGGATCCAGAACCTCAGCGCGCCCGATCCCTACTTCATCCTGCCGGTGCTGAACCTGGCGACCATGTGGGCGACGCAGAAGCTGTCCCCGGCACCGGGCATGGATCCGCTGCAAAAGAAGATGATGCAGGCGATGCCGCTGGTGTTCGGCGTGATGTTCGCCTTCTTCCCCGCCGGCCTGGTGCTGTACTGGACCGTCAACGGCGCGCTCGGCCTGTTGCAGCAATGGGTCATCACCAAGATGCACGGCGGGCCGGCCAAGGCGTGATTGGAAAATCGTGATTCGTGATTGGTAGGCTCTTTCAATCACGAATCCCCGATCACGAATAACGAATCCCCGCCCCATGTCTGCTGCCCACGCCCCCATCGAACCGTTCTGGCAGCGCCTGCGCGCCATCGCCACCTATCCGTTTCGCGGCGAAGCGCTGCTGGTGCTGATCGTGCTGGGCCTGTTGCAGCCGCTGTCGCGCATTCCGGTGCTCGGCTGGCTGATCGGCCTGTTGCTGCTGGCGGCGGCCTACAAGTACGCCTTCACCGTGCTGCGCGACAGCGCCAACGGCTACCTGGAGCCGCGCACCGGCGTGCTCGATGTCGGCGACATGGTGGTGTTCAAGTTCCTGTTGCTGAACATCGTGCTCGGCATCCTGCTGCTGGCCGCGATCATGATCCTCGGCCTGGCCGCCCTGTGGCCGCTGGTGCTGCTGTTCAGCGCCATCCAGCCGGCGGCGACGATGTCGCTGGCGATGGACGACGATCTCGGCAATGCGATGAATCCGGCCACCTGGCTGGCCATCGCCACCCGCATCGGCTGGCCCTATCTGGCGCTGTGCCTGCTGCTGGCGGTGTTCCAGGCCAGTGCCGCCAATGCCGGGACCTGGCTGGCGCGCTTCCTGCCCTGGCTGCTGTCCGACATCCTGGTCGCCGTCGCCTTCCTCTGGGGCCTGATCGGCACCTTTCACCTGATGGGCTACCTGCTCTACCAGTACCACGAGGAACTGGCCTTCGAGCCCGGTCGCCACCAGCGCGCCGCCGAAGCACCGCGCAACCGCGACGAGGAACTGGTCGAGGCGGCCGGCGTCCTGGTCCGCGAGGGACGCAGTGACGAGGCCATCGCCCTGCTGCGCGAGCAGATGGCGAGCCGGGCGATCCCGCTGGCCGCGCACGACCTGTTCCGCCGCCTGTTGCGACAGGCCGGCGCGCAGGAGGAGATGTCCGGCCACGCGCGCACCTATCTGCATCTGTTGATCGTCGAGAAGCAGGAGCGCCGCGCGCTCGGCCTGATCCGCGAATGCCTGGATGCCGATTCGGCCTTCGCGCCGCCGGAACCGGAAGACGGCCTGGCGCTGGCGGCGCGCGCGCAGCAGCTTGGTCAGAGCCAGTTGGCCGTGGACATCCTGCTTGGCGTCAGTCGCGCCCACCCGCGCCTGCGCGTCGGCGCGCGGGCCAGCCTGCAGGCGGCGCAACTGCTGGCCGAGCGCTTCGGCAAGATCGCCGAGGCGCGGGCGGTGCTCGAGCGCGCGCACGAGAATTGCCGCGACGACGAATTGCGCGCCGACATCGAGGCCGCGCTGAAGGCCTTGCCGGCGGACTGAGCCGCGCCGTTCAGTCTGGCGTCGGGCGCGCGGCGGCCGGGTCGCCCTCGCCGAGCAGGAAGCGCGCCTTGCCGGCCTCCGTGGCGTGCGGGAAGCGCATCAGCAATTGCTCCAACGCCGCGCGCATGCCGGCCTCGCCGCCCTGGTCGCGATGTGCCAGCGCCAACCGGAACCATGATCGCGCCTGCACCGTGCCGTCGAACCGCGCCGGCAGCGCCGCCAGCAGGGTCTGCGCGCGCTCCAGTTCGCCGGCATCGATCAGCCGCCGCAGCAAGGCAGCGGCAGCCTGTGTCGGCAGGACGATGCCATGAGCACAGGCGTCCTCGAGCAATCGGGCGCGTTCGACCAGCGGCAACGTCGCTGCGCCGAGTGCGTTGTCCAGCCGCTGCGTCGCCTCCTCGCGCCGGCCGGCGAAGCGGGCGATGCGATAGCGCGCCACGGCGACGTCGTCGCGCCCGTCCTGCAGTGCATCGACCTCGTCGAGCAGGGCCGCCGCTTCGGCCAGTTCCATCCGGCCCAGCCGTTGCAGCGCCTGCTGCATCCGCGCGTCGGCCTGCGCGGTGGCGTCCTCGTCGATGTCGTCGTCGAGAAAACCCGGCACGACCCAGTTCATCCGCCGCATCAGCCAGGCGAACAGCGCGCCGGTGACGAGGCCGCCGGCGTGGGCGTCGAAGCCGATGCGCAGATGGTCGTTGACCAGCAGGTTGTAGACCTCCCAGCCGAGCCAGGCCGGCAGCAGCCAGATCGCCGGCGCGCGCACGTAGTCGAAAACGACGAAGAACCAGTAGAAAAAACGCACCTTGCGCGCGCCCCAGAGCACGCAATAGGCCCCCATCATCGCCGCCACCGCGCCCGAGGCACCCAGCCCGGCCGAGGGCGTGCCCCAGCGCCAGGCCAGCGTCGCCGCGCCGGCACCGAGCGCACCGATGGCATACAGCGCCAGTTGTCGCCACGGCCCCAGCGCGCTTTCCACCAGCGCGCCGATGACGAACAGGAACAGCATGTTGCCCAGCAGATGGCTCAGCCCGCCGTGCAGGAAGGCAGCGCTGAGCATGCGCCAGGGATCGATCTCGTTGCCGCGATGCAGGTGACGCCAGGTGAAACTGCGCGAGCGCGTCGCTTCGTACTGCGTGCGCAAGGTCTGCCAGCGCTCGGCCTCCTCGCCGGCCAGCGAGGAGGCGGACAGCTCGTCGAGGAAGCGGAAATCGAGGTCGATCATCCGCCGCAGCGCGACCTGGCTGAAGGGTGCCGGCAGCGCCGTCATCTGTTCCACGTCGCGGCGCGCGGCCGCCGAGCCGTTGCGTTCGATGTAATCGCGATAGAGCGGCTCCTCGATCCCGCCGAGGCCGGATTCGACGTACTGCCGCGCCGCCGCCTCCTCGATCAGCGTATCGCCGGCCTGCAAACCGGCATAGACCAGCACGTTGACCAGCACCAGCAGCAGCGTCGCCCAGGGCAGGCGGGCGCGGGAAAAGGGACGATGCAATGGCAGAATGAACATTCGCTTCCAGCCCGATGACGATGCCGCGCAGTGTAGCCAAGCCCTGCGCTGGCGCGCCCACGCCCCATGCCCCAGCCCGCCACCGACACCATCGCCGCCATCGCCACCGCCGCCGGAGCGGGCGGCATCGGCATCGTCCGCCTCAGCGGTCCCGCCGCGCATCACATCGCCGGCCGGCTGACCGGTATCACACCGCGTCCGCGACAAGCGCATCACGCGCGTTTTCGCGATGCCGACGGCGAGGTGATCGACAGCGGCCTGCTGCTCGCCTTCCCGGCCCCGAACAGCTACACCGGCGAGGATGTGGTCGAACTGCACGCCCACGGCAGCCTGCCGATCCTCGCCGCCCTGCTGCGCCGAGCCCTCGCGCTCGGCGCGCGGCAGGCGCGGCCCGGCGAGTTCACCGAACGCGCCTTCCTCAACGGCAAGCTCGACCTGGCCCAGGCCGAAGCGGTGGCCGATCTGATCGCCGCCGGCTCCGAAGCCGCGGCCCGCGCCGCCACCCGCTCGCTCGATGGTGCCTTCTCGCGCCAGGTCGAAACCCTGCGCCGGGATCTGGTGCGCCTGCGCGTCCACGTCGAAGCCGCCATCGATTTTCCCGAGGAGGAAATCGACTTCCTCGGCGATGGCCAGATCGCCGCCGCGCTCGCCGCGCTGCGCCAGCGCCATGCCGAATTGATGCAGGCCACACGCCGTGGCCAGCGCCTGCGCGACGGCCTGCACGTGGTCATCCTCGGCCCGCCCAATGCCGGCAAGAGTTCGTTGCTCAACGCGCTGGCCGGCGACGAGCGCGCCATCGTCACTGCGATCGCCGGCACCACCCGCGACGTGCTGCGCGAGACCATCCGCCTCGACGGCATCGAACTGTCCCTGGTCGACACCGCCGGCCTGCGCGCCGACAGCGACGACCCGGTGGAACGCGAAGGCATCCGCCGCGCCCGCCGCGAACAGAGCCGCGCCGACCTCGTCCTCGCCGTCAGCGAAGCCGGCGACGCAACCGCCTTCGCCGCGCTGCAGGCCGAACTGCGCGAAGCGCCCGGCGCGGTACTCTGGCTGCACAACAAGATCGACGCCCACGGCCAATCGGCACACCGCGAAACCCGCCCCGACGGCGAACACCTGTGGCTGTCCGCCCGCACCGGCGACGGCCTGCCGCTGCTGATCGACGCCCTGAAATCCGCCGCCGGCCTGCACGAGGATCCGACCGGCGCCTTCAGCGCCCGCACCCGCCACGTTGCCCTGCTCGAACAGGTCGGCGACCTGCTCGACCAGTCCGCCGCCCAACTCGCCGCCGGTGCCGGTGAACTGCTCGCCGAAGACCTCCGCCAGGCCCACGAACGCCTCGGCGAAATCACCGGCCAGGTTCGCAGCGACGACCTGCTCGGCGAGATCTTTTCCAGCTTCTGCATCGGCAAGTGATCGCTCGCCGCCCATCGCTCGCCACGCCCCTCGCGGCTGGCCTTGCGCGGCGCGCGGCTCCATCATGCTCGTTCCGGCCGTGACCATCCGCGAGGACGCATCGATGCCCTGGCGCAGCACCGACGACAACTGGGGTCACCTCACCCGTTTGCTGCACTGGGGCATCGCGCTGGCGATCATCGCGCTGGCAGTGATCGGGCTGTACATGGAGGCGATGCCCAATTCGATGGCCAAGCTGAAGGTCTATGCCCTGCACAAGTCGCTGGGGCTGACCGTGCTGGCGCTGGCGCTGGTTCGCCTGCTCTGGCGCTTGTTCGATCGTCGGCCGGCCTATCCGGCGGCGATGCCGGGTTGGCAGCGGCAGCTGTCCGGGTTCACCCACGGCCTGCTCTACGTGCTGATGTTCGCCATGCCGCTGTCCGGCTGGCTGTACAACTCGGCGTCCAATTTTCCGCTGCGCTGGTTCAATCTGTTCAGGGTGCCGGCGCTGTCCGGGCCGGATCCGGAGTTGAAGTCCCTCGCGCTGCTGATCCATCAAGCCGGCTTCTACCTGCTGGCGGCGCTGGTTGCAGTGCATGTCGGCGCGGCGCTTTACCATCACTTCGTGCAGCGTGATGCGACGCTGGCGCGCATGCTGCCCGGCCTTTCCGTCCCCAAGGAACCGCGATGATGAAATTCCGTTACCTGCTGCTGCCGCTGGCGTTGATCGTCTGCGCGCCGTTGCCGGCCGCCGACTGGAGCGTGCAGCCCGGTGCCAGGCTCGGCTTCGAGGCCACCGCCCAGGGCGAAACCTTCCACGGCGAGTTCAAGACCTTCGCGGCAAGCATCCGTTTCGATCCGGCCGATCTGGACGGCGCGCGCTTCGAGGTTGATATCGACCTCGGCTCGGTCGACAGCCGCAACAGCGAGCGCGACGAGATGCTGGCCGACGCGGCATTCTTCGACAGCGGCAGGCAGCCGAAGGCGCGTTACGTGGCCGAGCGCTTCGTCGCCCTGGACGATGGCCGCTTCCGCGCCGAGGGCGTGCTGACCCTGCGCGGGGTCAGCCAGCCGGTGCCGTTGGCGTTTTCCTGGCAAGTCGAAGGCGAGGGCGCAACGCTCAAGGGTGAGGCGACGCTGGACCGCATCGCCTTCGGCGTCGGCGGCGGCGAATGGAGCGATGCCGAGGTGATCGGCCATCAGGTGCGGGTCAGCACCGAGTTGTCGCTGACGCCGTGACCTCGTTGCGCGAGCGCTGGCGGCGCTGGCGGTCGGGCAGGCCGGCCGGCGAACGCGACGATCCGCTCGGTCGCGCCGCCGACAGCCTGCGCGCCCTGCTCGATGATCCGGCCATCCCGCCGGCGCTGCGCGCCACGCTGGCGGCGGAGTATGCCGAGGTCGAGGCGCAACTGGACAAGCTGGAGCGCGGCCGCATCGACATCGCCGTGTTCGGCCGCGTCAGTGTCGGCAAGTCGGCCCTGCTGAACGCCTTGCTTGGCCACGATGCGTTCGAGGTCGGCGTGCTGCATGGCACCACCACGGCGCGCGCCATGCAGCCTTGGCGCGAGGCCAGCGACGGCGCGGTGCACCTGGTCGACACGCCCGGCATCGAGGAGCTGGACGGCGAGCAGCGCGAGCGCTTGGCGCACGACATCGCCAGTCGCTGCGACCTGCTGCTGTTCGTCGTCGATGGCGACATGACGGCCAGCGAGACCGACGCCCTGGCACGCATCGCCGCCACCCGCCGGCCCATCGTGCTGGTGCTGAACAAGGCCGACCGCTACACCGAGGAACAGCGTCAGGCCCTGCTGGAGCGCCTGCGCCGGCACAGCGCCGGATTGGTTGCGGCGGAAAACGTGATCGCCGCCAGCGCCCGCCCGGCACCGCAGACGGTGATCCAGGTCGACGCCGAGGGCGCGGAAACCGAAACCCGCCGGCAGCCGGCGGTGGACATCGAAGCGCTGCGCGAGCGCGTGCTGCGCATCCTCGATGCCGAGGGCAAGACGCTGGCCGCGCTCAACGCCACGCTGTTCGCCGGCCAGGTGTCCGATGCGGTCGGCCAGCGCCTGGCCGAACTGCGCCGCGAACTGGCCGCCAAGGTCACCCGCAGCTATTGCCTGGCCAAGGGCATCGCCGTCGGCCTCAACCCGATCCCGGTCGCCGACCTGCTGGCCGCCGCCGGCATCGACGTCGCCCTGGTAATGCACCTGTCGCGCATCTACGGCCTGCCGCTGACCCGCACCGAGGCCGGCCAACTGCTGGCCACCATCGCCGCGCAACTGCTCGCGCTGATGGGCGCGATCTGGGGCGTCCACCTGGTCGCCTCGGCGCTGAAGGCCGGCAGCATCGGCCTGTCCACCCTGCTCACCGCCGCCGCCCAGGGCGCGCTGGCCTGGTACGCCACCGTGCTGGTGGCCAAGGCCGCCGAGCGCTATCTCGCCGCCGGCAAGAGCTGGGGCGAGCAGGGACCCAAGCGCGTGGTCCGCGAGATCGTCGACAGCCTCGACCGCGACTCGATCCTGCGCGAAGCACGCGAGGAAATCCTCGCCCAGCTCAGGCGCGGCGAGGCGCGCGGGTGAGGGTCATTCGTGGCCGGTACCGCCCTCCGCCATGTACGTGTGAATGACGCGGGCGAAGTCGCGGAAATCCTCCAGATGCCGGCTGGCGATGGCATGGACGATGTGCCAGTCGATGCTGTCGTACGCGTGCACGGCGATGTTGCGGAAACCCACCGACTGTTTCATTCGCCTCGCCAACATGGCGTCCAGCATGCCGGTCTGCTGCATCTGGTCGAACGCCTCGCCCATCGTCGCCGGCGGCGGCAGGTCGCGTGTTGCCAGCAGGTGCATGGCCAGGTCGACGCAAATCTGCACTGCCCGGGTGAGGTTGAGCGTCAACACATCCTGAACATCGAGGTCCGCCTGCAATGCCTCCACGCTGGCCGGAACCCGGTCCTGCACGCGCTGCAGGCAACGTTGCAGGGAGTCCAGCTTGCGCGCTACGACATCCCGAGCCATTGTCGCCTCCGCTCGCTCAGCATGCGCCGCACATAGGGCATGAAGTCCTCGCTGTCGAAGACGTGACGTCGCCGCAGTTCTGCATGATCGGCGTCGCCGCCCAACAGGCGCTTGCCCTCGGCCAGTATCCGGCCCAACAGGGGTTCGCCAACGCTGTGCAGATCGATCAGGTCCACCGGGCGACCGCTGGCTTCCGCGAGCAGGGCGATCAGCGCCATCCTGTCGTCCGCCGACATTCTCCGGCCGAGGTCAAGAGCGATGTCCAGATCACTGTCCGTCGTTGCCCGACCCGTTGCCATCGATCCGAAGACGATGGCCTGACGGATGCCAGGCCATTGTTCCAGCACGCGGCGCAGTTCGCCCAATGGATTCATGCGCAGAACAAGACGTTGATTCGACGTGCTTTGGACGATAGCACATCAACCCTGCTGCGCCGCCCGGGAGGGCGCGGGCCGGTCAGGCCGAGGAATCGTAGACTGTCATCCCATCGCCGTGATCGACGCTGATTCTCACCGTGCCCGATTTGCTGCCCGCCACCGACAACGCCCTGTCGGCGCTGTTCTGGCCGATGGTCTCGGGCGCGCTGTCCTGGCCGTCGGGGCCGGTGCTGTTCCTGGGTGCGCGGGCGGGGGCCTGGCCGGTCCTGGCGGACACCGGCGCGTGGCGCTGTGAACAGGACTTCCGGCCGTTTGCGGCGGCGTTGCAGCGGCAGGGGATCACGGCGCAGGCGCGCATCGACGACACTGGATTTGCCGCCAGCCTCGCGCTGCCTCCGCGCTCGCGCGAGGGCGGGCGCGCGTTGCTGGCGCGGGCGGTGCGCGCCACCGGCGAGGGCGGCCTGATCGTGGCGGCGGCCGGCAACGAGGAAGGCGGTCGATCCTTGCATGGCGATCTGGGCCGGCTGCTCGGCAACGCGCAGGTGCTGTCCAAGTTCAAGTGCCGCATCGTCCACGCCCGGCGTGACACGGCGGCGCTGGATGCCGACCTGCTGCAACAGTGGCTGGCGCTGGATTCACCGCGCCAGGTCACTGATCGCGGCCGCACGTTCTGGACCCGTCCGGGCCTGTTCGCCTGGGACCGCATCGACGCCGGTTCGGCGCTGCTGGCGGAGCATCTGCCGACCACGCTGTCCGGGCACGTCGCCGATCTCGGTGCCGGCTGGGGGTTCCAGTCGATGCAGGTCGCCCGGCATTGCCCGCAGGTGGTGTCGCTGGATTTGTTCGAGGCGCAGGCCGGCGCGCTGGAACCGGCGCAGCGTAACCTGGCCGAGGCGGCGGCCGCACGGCCGGAACTGGAATGGGCGCTGCACTGGCACGATGTCGGCGCCGGGTTGCCGGGGAAGTTCGATGTGATCATCAGCAATCCGCCGTTCCATGTCGGTCGCGCCGACCTGCCCGAACTTGGCCGCGCCTTCATCGTCCGCGCGGCGCAGGCACTGACGGCGGACGGCGCGCTGTGGCTGGTCGCCAATCGGCATCTGCCCTACGAGGCGACGCTGGCGGCGCATTTCGCCGAGGTGCGCACGCTGGCCGAACGCGATGGCTTCAAGGTCATCCACGCGCGGATCCCGAAGTCATGAAACTGCTCAGGCGGATCGCCAACCTGGGTTACGGCAGCCGTCGCGAGGTGCTGGCGATGTTCCGTGACGGTCGCATCACCGATGCGCAGGGCGAGGTCTTGTACGCCGACGACCGGACGCCGCACGCCTTGGTCCGCATTGACGGCGAGCCGCTGGATCCGCCGCCCGGCCTCGTCATCGCCATGGACAAGCCGGTTGGTTGCACTTGCTCGATGCGCGATGCCTCGCGGCGGGTCTACGACCTGCTGCCGCCGCGCTTCCGCCTGCGCAGTCCGACCCTGTCGACGGTCGGCCGGCTCGACCGCGATACCTCCGGCCTCTTGCTGTTCACCGATGACGGCCAATGGCTGCATCGCGTCATCGCGCCGAAATCGCAGATCGCCAAGACCTACGAGGCGCATCTGGCGGAGGACCTGCGCGGCGGCGAGGCCGAGCTGTTCGCCGCCGGCACCCTGCTGCTGGAGTCGGAAACCACGCCGCTGGCACCGGCCCGGCTGGAGGTGCTCGGCCCGCGCCACGCGCGGCTGACCATCACCGAGGGCCGCTACCACCAGGTGCGAAGGATGTTTGCCGCTACCGGCAACGCCGTCACCGCTTTGCGGCGCGTGAGCATCGGTGCGCTGCATCTGGACGCACTGGCGCTGACGGAAGGCCAGTGGCGGCGTCTGGACGACGGGGAGATCGCCCGCGTACTCGCCTGAAGAACCGTTGTTGCGTCAGCCGACCGGCAGGTCCTGGTCGAGGAAATCCAGTACGGCGGTGGCCACCGCATCGGCATGGCTGAGGAACGGCGCGTGGCCGCTGTTGAAACAGAGGAAGCGGCCATTGGGCATGGTGTGCGCGGCCTGCTGCATGGCTTGCCAGGGCACCAGCCGATCACGCCGGCCGGCCAGCCACAGCGCAGGTGTCTGCAGCGTCGGCAGGGCAGCACGCAGGTCGCCGGTCTGCAATTGATGCAGTCCATCGAGCAGCGTCGGGGCGGTGGGTTCGCCATGCTGGAAGACGCGCTCGCGCAGGACGCGCAGATCGTCGCGCAGGTGTTCCGAGCCGTGCGCTTCCAGGGCGAGGAAGCGGTCGATGGTGCGCGCGTGGTCCTCGCCCAGATCCTGCGCGAAACGGTGGAACACTTCGGCTTCGACGCCGTGCGGCCAGTCGTCGGCGCGGACGAAGCGCGGGCTGGCGCACAGCGCGATCAGGCCGCTGACCTGCGCCGGCGCGCGCCGCGCCGCTTGCAGCGCGATCAGGCCGCCCAGCGACCAGCCCAGCCAGGGTGCCGGCGGCAGGCGCGGCAGCAGATGGTCGAGCGTGTCGGCGAGGGTGATTGCGCTGCCGCGGCTGCGGCCGTGGCCGGGCAGGTCGACGCGATACAGGGTGCGCCGCGCGCGCAGGCGCTGGCTGAGCGGGGCGAACACCTCGCCATGCATGGCCCAGCCGTGCAGCATCACCAGCGGCGGGCCGTCGCCGTCGATCTCGATGTGGATCATGGCGTCGATTCCAGTTGTCGGCAGACGCGGTCAAGGGCGTCGAGCAGGGCATCGACCTCGGCGTCCCCGTGCGCGGCGGACAGGGTCACGCGCAGGCGCGCCTGACCGGCGGGAACGGTTGGTGGGCGGATCGCCGCGACCAGGAAGCCGGCCTGTTCCAGCGCCTCGGCGGCGGCCAGGCAGCGGGCGTTGTCGCCGAGCAGGATCGGCTGGATCGGCGTGGTCGAGGGCAGCAACGGCAGGCCCAGTTGCCGCGCGCCGCCGGCAAACCGGGCGATCAACGCATCCAGGCGCTGGCGCAGGCCGTCGCCGGCGCGGGCCAGTCGCAAGGCTTCCAGGCTGGCCGCCGCCAGCGCCGGCGGCAGGGCGGTGCTGAACAGATAACTGCGCGCGCCCTGCAACACCGCGTCGACCAGTTCGGACTCGCCGGCCAGCACCGCGCCATGACCGCCCAGCGCCTTGCCCAGGGTGATCAGATGCAGGGGCGAGCGGATGCCGGCGGCAGCCGGGCTGCCGCGTCCCTGCGGGCCAAGCACGCCGATGCCGTGGGCGTCGTCGACGTACAGCAGGGCGTTTTCGTCGGTGGCGACGCCTGCCAGCGCGGCCAGCGGTGCGATGTCGCCATCCATGCTGAACACGCCGTCGGTGGCCAGCAGGGCCGGGCGTTCGCCGGCACCTTGCAGTTGCCGTCGCGCGCCTTCGGCGTCGCCATGCGGATAGCGCCGCAGCAGGGCACCGGACTGGCGCGCGCCGTCGAGCAGGCTGGCGTGGTTGAGTCGATCCTGCACGCACAGACCGTCGGTTTCCAGCAGCGCCTGGATGACGCCGACATTGGCCATGAAACCGCTGCCGAACAGCAGCGCGCGCGGGTGGCCCAGCCACTCGGCGACGGCCTCCTCCAGCTCCGCATGCAGGCGATGGTGGCCGTTGACCAGATGCGCGGAGGTGCTGCCGACGCCGTGCTCGGCGGCCGCCTGGCGCAACGCCGCGACCACGCGCGGGTGGTCGGCGAGGCCGAGGTAATCGTTGCTGCAAAAGACCGTCAGCCAGCGACCGTCGCGTTGCAGGCGCAGGCCCTCGCGCGCCTGCGCCGGACGCAGGCGACGCAGCGCATGGGCCTCGGCGCGCGCTGCGTGGCGTTGCGCCAGGCGTTCGCGCAGCGACGGGCGCGCCATCGGCGGCTCAGGCGGCGGCTTCGGCCGGCGCGCAGATCTTGGCGTGGACGGTGGCCGTCGCCTCGACCTGCATCGGACGCAGGCCGAGTCGGGCGAACAGTTGCTGGTCGCGCTCCACGTCCGGGTTGCCGGTGGTGAGCAGCTTCTCGCCGTAGAAGATCGAGTTGGCCCCGGCCATGAAGCACATCGCCTGCATCGCGTCGCTCATCTCGGCGCGGCCGGCGGACAGCCGCACCATCGAGGCCGGCATCATGAGGCGGGCGACGGCGACGGTGCGGACGAACTCGAAGTCGTCGAGGTCCGCCGTCTCCGCCAGCGGCGTGCCGGCGACCTTGACCAGACGGTTGATCGGCACCGATTGCGGGTGTTCGGGCAGGTTGGCCAGCGTCTGCAACAGGCCGGCGCGCTGGGCGCGCGTCTCGCCCATGCCGATGATGCCGCCGCAGCAGGTCTTCATGCCGGCCTCGCGCACCTGCGCCAGCGTGTCCAGGCGATCCTCGTACTCGCGGCTGCGGATCACTTCGCCGTAGAACTCCGGTGCGGTGTCGAGGTTGTGGTTGTAGTAGTCGAGCCCGGCGTCCTTCAGCGCCCGCGCCTGCTGCGGCGTCAGCATGCCCAGGGTGGCGCAGGTTTCCATGCCGAGGCCGCGCACGGCGCGCACCATGTCGGCGACCTTGCCGATGTCGCGGTCCTTCGGGCTGCGCCAGGCCGCGCCCATGCAGAAGCGCGTCGCGCCGGCCGCCCTGGCGGCGCTGGCCTGGGCGACGACGGCATCCAGGGTCATCAGCTTCTGCGCCGCGACGCCGGTGTGGTAGCGCTGTGCCTGCGGACAGTAGCCGCAGTCCTCCGGGCAGCCGCCGGTCTTGATCGACAACAGGGTGGAGACCTGCACCTCGGCCGGGTCGAAATGCTGGCGGTGCACGCTGGCGGCGCGGAACAGCAGTTCGGTCAGCGGCAGGTCGAACAGTTCAAGCGCCTGTTCGCGCGTCCAGTCATGGCGGATCGGCGCGGGCGCGGCGGCAAACGGAGCGGATTGGGTATTCATCGTGCGCCAGAGTCTGGGAAGGCGGCTGGGCGCTGTCAATGCGCGCGGCCCCGCGTCCGCCAGCCGGCGATATAGTGCGCGCAGCGATCAGGGCACGGAAACGGGGACGGCGTGGGGCGCTGGGATGACTGGCTGGACAAGCTGTTTCCGCCGCCCTGCCAGGGCTGCGGAGAGCCTGCCGACGGCGCGCCATTCTGCGCGCACTGCCTGCCCGCGCTGCGGCGCAACACGCATGCCTGCCTTGCCTGCGCGCTGCCGCTGCCGGCCGGCGCGGAACTGTGCGGGCAGTGTCTGCGCAAGCGGCCGCCGCAGTCGCGCAGCCTCGCGCCCTTCCTGTATGCCGAACCGATCGACCGCCTGCTGACCGCGCTGAAGTTCCGCCGCGATCTGGCCGCCGGCCGTGCCCTGGCCGGGCTGGTCGCCGAGGCGGCGACGCAGGCGGCGCTGTTCGACGGCATCGACCTCGCCGTGGCGGTGCCGCTGCATCCGGACCGTCTGCGCCAGCGCGGCTACAACCAGGCACTGGAATTGCTGCGTGGCGCGCTGCGCCGGCAAGCGGTCGGCCTGTCGCTGTCCGCGCTGGCCCGCCAGCGCGCCACCACGCCGCAGACCGGCCTCGATGCGCGGGCGCGACGACGCAACCTGCGCGGTGCCTTCGTCGCCCGCAGCGATCTGGTGCGTGACCGGCGTGTCCTGCTGATGGATGACGTGGTGACCACCGGCACCACCGTCGGCGAGGCGGCGGCGACACTGCTGAAGGCCGGCGCGGCGGAAGTGCGTGTGCTGGCGGTGGCGCGGGTGGCCTGATGGTTTCGGTCAGCGCAGCGCAAAGGCCAGCGCGATGCCGACGAACAGCACCAAGCCGACCCGGTTGTTGTCGAGGAAAGCCTTGAAGCAGCCCTTGCGCGAGCGCGACCAGGCGCAGCGGAACTGCCAGCCGATCAACAGCGCCGCCGCGCCCAGCGCCGCCCAGTACGGCCAGCCCAGTTGCGCCCGCGTGCCGACCATCGCCATCGCGGCGAGAAAACTGGCGAACAGCACGCCCTGCACGAACAGATCGGCATCACCGAACAGGATCGCCGTGGAGCGCGCGCCGATGCGGATGTCGTCCTCGCGGTCGACCATCGCGTACCAGGTGTCGTAGGCGGTGGTCCACAGGATGTTGGCGACGAACAGCAGCCAGGCCAGCGGCGGCGTCTGGCCCTGCACGGCGGCGAAGGCCATCGGAATCGCCCAGCCGAAGGCCATGCCGAGGTAGACCTGCGGAAACCAGGTGTAGCGCTTGAGATACGGATAGCTGGCGGCCAGCAGCACGGCGACCACGCTGAGCAGCACGGTCAGCCGGTTGGTCAGCAGCACCAGGCCGAAGGCGACCAGGCACAGCACGACGAACAGCACCAGCGCCTCGCGCGCCGACACCTCGCCGCTGGCCAGCGGCCGCGTCCGCGTACGTTCGACGTGCGGATCCAGCCAGCGGTCGGCGTAGTCGTTGATGATGCAGCCGGCGGCGCGCATCAGCCACACGCCGGCGCTGAAGATCAGCAGCGTGCCGAGCGGCGGCAGGCCCTCGGCGGCCAGCCACAGCGCCCACCAGGTCGGCCACAGCAGCAGCAGCCAGCCGATCGGCCGGTCAGCCCGGATCAGCCGCCAGTAAGGCCCGCCGCGTTGTCGCAGCACGGTGATCAGTCGGTGTCGGGAAGCGCGCATGGACAAAGTCTAGCGGAGCGCCGGTTCAACGACGGTATGGCCGGGCGCGCGCCGCCGGCGTCACACTGCCGCGGTCGGCACGTCGATCCATGCGGGTCCGCAAGCATGGCCGATATTTCGAAGGAGGTTGCGATGAGCGCAGGACAGGGCAGTACGGGCAACGTGATCGCCGCGTTGTGCAGCTTTTTCATTCCGGGGTTGGGGCAACTGGTGCAGGGCCGCTTCCTGATGGCCCTGGTGCAGTTCGTGCTGGCGGCGCTGCTGTGGCTGGTGCTGCTCGGCTGGATCATCCACCTGTGGTCGATCCTCGACGCCGCGCTGTTCAAGCCTCGCTGAGCATGGCGATCCCGGCCGCGGCGTCGCCGCGACCGGGACTGTCCGGCCTCACTGCTCGATGCTGCGCACCGGCAGCTTGATGCGCTCGCCCGGATCCTCGGCGACGCGCGCGGTGTGCGTCTGCCCGGCGTAGCTGTAGACGATGTCGTAGCCGATCACCTCGTAGCGGGCGTCGTTGATCGTCTCGCACTGTGTCTCGATGCGGGTTTCGGTGTTCTTCGCCTGCTGCTGTTCCTGGATCTTGCGTCCGGCCACGGCACCGCCGATGGCCCCGGCGATGCGCGCCGCGTCGCGGCCCTTGCCATCGCCGACCTGGTTGCCCAGCGCGCCGCCGACCACCGCACCGATCACCGCGCCGGCGACGCGATGTTCGTCCTTCGGCGGCGTGGCGTGGACCACTTCGACATCGCGGCAGACCTGCTGCGGATTGTCGATGGACTGCTTGACCGGCGTGACGCTGACCACCTGGGCGTACTGCTCGCTGCTGGCGGGTCGGGCCGGCGTCGGCCTTGGCGCGGCGGCCACCGGTGCCGTGACAGGAGCCGGCGCGACCTCAGGCGTCGGTGTCGGCACGGGCTGTGCCGTCGCCGGTGGTGCTTCAGCCGCGCTGTCGGCGGACTCCACCGCAGTCGTCTGCTCGTTGGCAGGCGCACTCGGTGCCGCTTGCTCGTTGCCGGCCGGCGCGTTCGGCTGACAGCCGCTCAGCGCCAGCGCCGCCGCGATCAATGTGGCCAATACGGAGATTCTCGGGGCATTCGTTTTCATCTTCGTCTCCTTTGATCGGACATCCCACGCCCGTACGCTAACGCCGCCCGCCTGAACGCCGGGAGGAAAACGACCGTCAGCGCCGATACATCGCCGCGCTCAGGCAGGAGAACACGCTGACCACGAACCAACCGAACGGCAGCAGGCTCAGCGTCACCAGCCAGGTGATGGCGAAACCGATGCAGGCGGCGACGAACCAGAACAGCGCCGACAGCAGCCGACCCTGCACCAGTTGCCCCAACCCTGGAATGAAAAGGCTGCACAACGCGGCGATCACGTTGCTGGCGCTGCCCTGTCCCGTATTCATGCTGCGTGCTCCGAATGGTCGGCGAAGGACTTCCAAACTGGGGGCGCGGTGGGCGCGTTCAAGAGCGCTGCGCCTGCCGTTTCCGGCCCACGTCCGCTTTCAGAGCCCCTGGCTGCAACAACGCGCCAGAAAGTCACGGCCGCGCTTTTGCAAATCTTCCAATTGCCCGGCGTGGCTGTCTTCGTACTCCATCAAGGCAGCGGTATTGAGGCCAAGCCGCATGTACTTGAGATCGGAAGTATCCACATTGTTTTCATGGACCAATGCCATGTAGCGGTATTCATATTCCGTTGCCAGCTCATCGGATGGCTGGAAGCGGCCGTTTCGAAGCCCATCAGCGAGATGTACCGCCGCCATGAAGTCCCTGTTCATCACCCGCTTGTGCAGGGCGGTTGCCACTTGCTCCAGCATGCCTTGGGCGATCGGAGCGTAATCCGGGCTGGCCAATATCTCGTCGGTACCGAAACGACGCATCAGATCATAAGTCGCGGAGTCGGCACCCGCCGCGACGGCGTCCAGCAGGATTGCATCGAATTCGAGCAACTGCCGAGTAGATACCCTGGCGCATGCCTGTCGCAGCGCCATGCGATCCCTGTCGGCCTTTTCAAAGCCGGAGGAATCCCAGTGCCGCGCTTCGAGCAAGTCCAGGCGCGCCTGCCAGATATCGAGACTCTCGGGGCGACCGGCCTCTGCCACGCACTTAGACAAAGCTGCCACCAAGGCCGCGACGGCGGTGTCATCTCCGGCCAATGCGAGGGTTTTCAGGTTTTCGAACTCCGCAGCGGAGAGCGCCTTGGGTCGGGTCTTGGTGAAGGCAGCCAAAACCTCCGCAGGAGGAGGGGTTTTGACTGTCGAGGCCAGCCGGTCCCGGTTTTCGATGGGTTCAAGTTTTGCCGTGACATCGGGTTCCGACATGCCGCCCGGCGTGTTATCCGGACCATCCATGTTTGCACGCCATGCCAGACCCAGCAGGCATGCAAGGCCAACCATGGCTGGAACCATCAACACGCGCCTGGTCATGAGAACCCGATCTCCTATCGATGGCAACGATTCAGCCTTCGAGCAAGGTCATCAGCTCCTCCACGCCGATGCTGGCCGCGCTCTGTTCGCCGATCACCTGGTCGATCAGTTCGCGCTTGGCACCGTGCAGGGCGAGGATCTGTTCTTCGATGCTGCCGGCCAGCACCAGTTTGTAGACGGTGACCGGGCGGATCGGCATCGGCGGCGACAGTTATCGCCAATTGCTGCGCGGCGCGCAACCGGATCAGGTGACGGTGCAGCATCATCAGCAGAAAGCCGCGAAAACTTCCCGCCACCGCGTCCGCCCACGCCCACCAACGATGTTCGAAGCTGGCGGCGAGAAAGGACTGCGCCGCATCCTCGGCATCGGCTCGGTGTGCAGTGCCTGCGCGCGTCATTCGTCCAGTGCCAGGGCAAAGGCCAGCGCTTGTGCCGCCTCGCGCATCCGCGCGGAAGAAAGATGAGAGATGCGTTCACCCATCCTGCTTCTGGCGACGGTTTGCAGGTTGTCGAAGTTGGCTGCGCAGGTTTCGGGCAGGCCATCGGCGGCGGTCAGCAGCACTTCACTGGGAATGCCACGCACCGTGGTGGTGATGGGCGCGATGGTCACGCTGTTCAGCACGCGGAGGGCGGAGTCCCGTGTGAGCACCAGTACCGGCCTGCGCTTGTCCGGCGGCTGGAAGACGTACCAGCACACATCGCCGCGCCTCATGCCGGCTCCCATGCCTGCTCGTCGGCAAAAGCATCGAACTCGCCCGGCTTGACGGGCTGCTTGCGATAGCCTTCTGCGTGTCTGGCTTCCAGTTCCTCGATGGCCTGGTGGCGCAGGGCCAGCACCATGGCCTTGCGGATGAACGCAGAACGCGAGATTTTCTTCGCGCGGATGGCCTTGTCCACGGCCTTGAGCAAGGGCTCGTCGATAGTCATCTGGATGGTTTTCATGGCTGTGCAGGATAGTGTGGATTCGAATAGCTATGATGGCACACAGCCGAGTTGTGGATGAAGCCGGATCACGGGGTTGGGGTTTTCGCCGCCTGCGCCCTGTCATGCGCCGCGCGTTCTTCCGGCAGCATCAGGTGGCGCGGATCCCTGGGCTGCCAGTCGGTCGGTGGATACTTGGGAATGCCATGGAACTCGAGCCGGTTCTGCCAAGCTTCCAGCTCGCCCTCCTTCACCGTGTCGTCGTGGAAGGTCTTCGGCGAACGGTCTTCCGCTGGCGGCTCCCGTGAGATGCGGCCCGCCAGCATGCAGAGACGATGGAACCGGCAAGCCGGCGGTTGGGGATCAATGGCGGCATGCGCCGTCGCACCGATCAGCGTTTCGATCACGACCCCCGCTTGCATGGTCATCGTGGAACTGCGGCTTTACCGATGCACTACACGCCTGCGGGAAATGTGACAGCCGCGGCATCCGCTTCTGGCGAGGGCGCTGGCCGCTCTTTCAGTTCTCCAGCAGCGCCATCAGCTCCTCCACGCCGATGCTGGCCGCGCTCTGTTCGCCGATCACCTGGTCGATCAGTTCGCGCTTGGCACCGTGCAGGGCGAGGATCTGTTCTTCGATGCTGCCGGTCAGCACCAGTTTGTAGACGGTGACCGGGCGGGTCTGGCCGATGCGGTGGGCGCGGTCGGAGGCTTGTTGTTCCACTGCCGGGTTCCACCACGGGTCGAGGTGGATCACGTAGTCGGCGGCGGTCAGGTTGAGGCCGACGCCGCCGGCCTTGAGGCTGAGCAGGAACACCTCGCCCTCGCCGCGCTGGAAGGCGGCGACCTCGGTTTCGCGCTGCGCCGCCGGGGTGCTGCCGTCGAGGTAGCGATAGGTGATGCCCTCGGCGTCGAAGCGCTCGCGGACCAGGGCGAGATAGTCGACGAACTGGCTGAACACCAGGGCGCGATGGCGGTTGTCGGACAACTCGCGGACCAGTTCCACCAGTTGCTCCAGTTTGGAGCTGGGCAGGCCCAGTTCCGGCGCGACCAGTTTAGGATGGCAGGCGGCGCGGCGCAGCCGGGTCAGCGCGGCCAGCACGTGGAAGCGCCGTTGCTCCTTGGGCAGACCGTTGTCGTGCATGTCGTCCAGCGCCTGCCGGCGCAGCGCGGCGAGCAGTTGCGCCTCGCCGGCGGAGGGTTCGACGCTGAGCACGATCTCGGTGCGCGGTGGCAGTTCGGACAGCACCTCGGCCTTGGTCCGGCGCAGCAGGAAGGGCGAAATCAGGCGGCGCAGCACGTCGCGCTGCGGGCCGCGCGGGTCGCGCTCCAGCGGATTGAGGAAGCGCCGGCGGAAGTGTTCCTCGCTGCCGAGCAGGCCGGGGTTGAGCACGCGGAACAGGCTCCACAGCTCGCCCAAATGGTTTTCCAGCGGCGTGCCGGTGGCGGCCATGCGGAAGTCGGCATCGATCTGCCGCACCGCCTGGGCACGCTGGGTGGCGGGGTTCTTGATCGCCTGCGCCTCATCCAGCACCAGGCTGGCGAAGCGGATCGCGGCGAAGGCGTCGATGTTGCCGGCCAACAGGCCGTAGCTGACCAGCACCAGGTCGCCGGGGCCGAGCTCGGCCAGGGCCTGCTCGCGGTCGCCCTCGCCGTACACGCGCACGGCGAGGCCGGGGGCGAAACGCAGGGTTTCGCGCCGCCAGTTGCCGACCACGCTGGTCGGCGCGACGACCAGGGCCGGGCCATCGCCGCTGCGCGCGCACAGCATCGCCAGCGCCTGCACCGTCTTGCCCAGGCCCATGTCGTCGGCCAGGCAGGCACCGGCACCCCAGCTGGCCAGTCGCATCAGAAAGCGGAAGCCCTCGATCTGGTAGTCGCGCAAGTCGGCCTGCAGGCCGGCCGGCACCGGCGGTGTCAGCGTCTGCGCGGCGTCCATGCGCTGCAACTGCTCGCGGAAGGCGAGGTCGCGCTCGCTGTCCTCGTCGAGAATGCCTTCCAGTGCGAAGGCGGCGGTCTTCGGTGCCTGCACGTTGCCGCGCTCGTCGGAGAAGCTGCGCAGGGCGTGCAGGCGACGACGCAGTTCTGCGTCCAGGGCCACCACGCGGTCGCCATCCAGGCGCAGATAACGGCCCTGCGCGGAAGGCAGGGCACGCAGTACCTCGCTGAGCGCGATCACGTTGCCATCGTCCAGAGCCAGGCCGCCCTTGGCGGAAAACCAGTCGCGCTGGGCGCTGACCTGGATTTGCAGGGCACCTTCCGGTTGCAGCCGCGCTACCTTCAGCGGCTTGCCGGCGCGCCAGGCCAGGGCCAGTTCCGGTTGCGCCTGCAACGCGCCGAGCAGGTCGAGCGCCGCTTCCGGGTCGTCGATGGCCAGGCGTTCGCCGCCTGCCAAGTCCTCGGGCACGGCACCGGACTGGCGCAGGGCCTCGAAGGCGTGGCGTTCGGCGGCGAGATCGCGTTGCGCGCGGCAGGGTTGGCCGTCGCGACTGCCGAGCACGGTGGCGTCGCCCTCGCCGGGCGGCAGGGTCGGGCCGTCCTCGCCCAGCGGCGCGACCACGATGCGCAGCGCCAGACCGTCGCGATAGGGTTCCAGTTGCGCCACCAGTCGGCTGTCGGCCTGCTGTTCGGCGACACCGAGATCGGCCAGGTCGGCTTCCAGTTTCAGCTTGCGGCCAAGGTCGGGCAGCAGTTGCAGCAGCGGCGTCACCGCCTCCGCCGGCAGCACCAGTTGTTCGCCGACGATGGCACCGATGCGGGTGATTACCGGGTCCGGACGGAATACCCGCACCAGGTCCTTCTGGCGCAACATGAAGGCGCGGCCCTGCGCCGCTTCGGCCGGTTCGATGCGCAGCTCGACGCGCTTGTCCTTGAGTCGGCGCGTGCGCAGCGCCACCTCGCCGGCTTCCACGCGCAGCGCCTGCGCCGGCGGCTTGGCGTCGCTGACGCGCGGATGGCCGACCAGGGCGGCGAACACGCGTGAGCCGGCGTCGACACCGTGCTGCGGGCTGTCGGCCTCGGCAAGAATGGCGACCAGCAGGTCGCGGTCCGGGTCGTCGCCGGGGGTGATGCGGTCCAGCGCGCCGCGCAGGGCGGAGGCGGTGACCAGGGCGCGGCCGGAGGTCCAGCCTTCGCCGCGCGGACGCTGTTCGATCAGATCGAGGCTGGCACCGAAGGCGACCCGGCCTTCCGGCAGGTTCAGGCGGACCAGCAGGCGCGAATGGCGGTCGGCGTTGGCCCGGGTCGTCTTGCCGGTGCCATCGCTGGCCAGGGCGCTGGCCAGGGCGTCGATGGCGGAGCGCCACACCGGCTGCGGGCGAATCCAGCCATGCAGCGCCGGCAGCAGCGGCGTCGCCGGTTCTTCGTTCAGCGCGTCGATCTGCGCGCACAGCCAGGTCCAGCCGGCCGTTTCGGCCTGCGCCCGGGATGCGTCGATGCGCGCGCGCAGCGCGGCGGACGGCGTCTGTCCGGACCAGGCCAGCAGCAGGCCCAGCCACCACCAGTCGTCGATGCGCGCCTGTTCGGGCAGTCCCGGCTCGACGAAGCCGCGCCCGGTGGCCGCCGCGCGGGCGTGGGCCTGCCACCAGACGAAGCCCTGGCCGCCGAGTTGCGCGCTCATCGTGTCGCGCGAGATCGCCAGTTGCTGGCGACGCTGCGCCATGCGCTTGTCCTCGGTGATGCTGAGGCAGGCCAGGTGCAGCTTGCCCGGCAGGCAGGGCGGCAGGATGCTTGGGCCGAAGGTCTTGCGCAGCAGCTTGAAGGCGGTATCGAACTGCGGCAGCGCGGCCTCCGCATCGACGCCTTCGAACAGCAGCGCACTGGCCTCGGCGGCCTTGCGCGAAGCGGCGAACTGCTCCGACAGACGGCTCGCCCAGGCGATGGTTTCACCGCGCAACACGGCGTGGTCGAACAGCGGGATCCACAGCGCGCTGTGGCTCTGGCTGTCGGTTTCGAACAAGCGGACGGCGGCCTGGAACAGCGCCTGCGCCTGCGCATCGGGCACCAGCAGCGCCCGCCAGAGCCGGTTGGCGTAGGCGCTGGTGCGGTAGGGATGATGCAGGTGGGCCAGATCCTCCAGCGCCAGCAACGGATACAGCGCGCCGAGCAACTGTTGCGCCGGGTGCTCGCCGTCCTGGTGATAGGCGTAGTAGCTGCCCAGTTCCAGATGTTCCTCGCTGGCACCGCCAAGCGCGCCGGCCAGCCGCAGCCGGCTGCGCAGCACGTCGCTGTAGCCCGGTTCAAGGCGCGCCAGCACGGTGCGGCGGTCGGACATCAGTGCCTGGGCGATGCGTCGCGCACGACCGCTGCGCAGCAGACCGCGCAGCACCGCCTGCACCATCGCCTCGCTGTGTTTGGGGCGCAGTTCGTTGGCGCGCGCCGGGGCGATGAATTCGCGCAGCCGCTGCATCCGCGTGGCGACTTCGGTGGTCTTCGCCGCGGCCCATTCCGGCTCCGGCGCGCAATGGCGCAAGGCCTCCGCCAACAGTCCGGCGCCGATCGGGCGCGGATCGAGCATCAGCAGCTCGATCAGCGCCTGATCGCCGGCCGGCAGCGCGGCATAGCGCGCCACCAGCCTGGCGTCGCCCGGCACGGTCGGGCCGAACAGGTCCGCTGGCGAGGGTTGCCTGGGTCGCATTCCGGCGCGTTCCGTGATCGCGTCCTTACATCGCCTTGATCAGCAGATCGCCGAACTCCGAGCACTTCACCTCGCGTGCGCCGTCCATCAGGCGGGCGAAGTCGTAGGTCACGGTCTTGTCGCCGATGGCCTTGTCCATGGCGGCGATGATCGCGTCGGCGGCCTCGGTCCAGCCCATGTAGCGCAGCATCATCTCGCCGGACAGGATCACCGAACCCGGATTCACCTTGTCCTGGTCGGCGTACTTCGGCGCGGTGCCGTGGGTGGCCTCGAACACGGCGTGGCCGGTGACGTAGTTGATGTTGCCGCCCGGCGCGATGCCGATGCCGCCGACCTGTGCGGCCAGCGCGTCGCTGAGGTAGTCGCCGTTGAGGTTCAGCGTGGCGATCACGTCGAACTCGGCCGGGCGGGTCAGCACCTGCTGCAGGGTGATGTCGGCGATGGCGTCCTTGATGATGACCTTGCCGGCGGCGATGGCAGCGGACTGCTCGTCATTGGCGGCCTTCTCGCCCTGCGCCGCCTTGGTGCGCTCCCACTGGTCCCAGGTGTAGACCTTGTCGGCGAACTCGCGCTCGGCCAGGGCGTAGCCCCAGTTGCGGAACGCGCCCTCGGTGAACTTCATGATGTTGCCCTTGTGCACCAGGGTCACCGACTTGCGGCCGTTCTCGATGGCGTATTCGATGGCGGCGCGGATCAGCCGCTCGGAGCCATCCTTCGACACCGGCTTGATGCCGATGCCGGAGGTTTCCGGGAAGCGGATCTTGCCGTACTCCTTCGGGAAGGCAGCCTTGAAGGCTTCGAGGAACCGGGTGTTGGCGTCCGAACCCTGCTCGAACTCGATGCCGGCGTAGATGTCCTCGCAGTTCTCGCGGAAGATCACCATGTCGACCTTGCTCGGATCGCGCACCGGGCTCGGCACGCCCTTGAACCAGCGCACCGGGCGCAGGCAGACGTACAGGTCGAGCATCTGCCGCAGGGCGACGTTGAGCGAGCGGATGCCGCCGCCGATCGGCGTGGTCAACGGACCCTTGATCGACACCAGATAATCGCGGCAGGCCTGCACGGTGGCTTCCGGCAGCCAGGTGCCGAACTGGTTGTTGGCCTTCTCGCCGGCGTAGATCTCCAGCCAGTGGATCTTGCGTGCGCCGCCGTAGGCCTTCTGCACGGCGGCGTCGAGCACGCGCACCGAGGCGCGCCAGATGTCGCGGCCGGTGCCGTCGCCCTCGATGAACGGGATGATCGGGTTGCTGGGGACGGTCAGCTTGCCGTCGGCGATGGTGATCCGGGCGCCGTCGGCGGGCGGGGTGAGTACGGGTTCGGCCATGGTGTCCTCCGTCAGATGGGCCGCGCGCCACGCGCGGCAAGGAAAATCGGGGCAAGCTCGCCATTGTCCGTGTTTGCCACGGACTTTTCATGTACCGACGGTGTCGACGCTTTCCCGGCGCAGCGGCCTCAGCGTCGATCCGGCCCCTGTTCCGGCGGCGCGACGACGATCCGTGCCGAGCGCTGATAGGTCCAGTACGCCACCGCCCAGTTCACCAGCACCACCAAGCGGTTGCGGAAACCGATCAGGAAGAACACGTGCGCGGCCAGCCAGAACCACCAGGCCAAAAGGCCGGACAGCTTCAGCCTGCCGACATGGGCGATGGCGGCCATGCGGCCGATGGTGGCGAGGTTGCCGTCGTCGCGGTAGCGGAAAGTGCTGTCGATGGCACGACCGTCCAGCCGCGCGCGCAGCGTCCTGGCGATGTGGCGGCCCATCTGCTTGGCCGCCGGGGCGACGCCAGGCGTCGGCCGGCCGTCCTCGTCCTGCACCGCGGCAAGGTCGCCGGCGACGAAAATCTCCGGATGGCCGGGGACGCTGAGATCGGCCTCCACCCGCACCCGCCCGGCCCGATCCAGCGGCGCGCCGAGGCTGCGCCCGAGCGGCGAGGCCGCCACGCCGGCGGCCCAGATCACCGTGCGCGCCGGTACCCGGACCTCACCCAGCACATAGCCCTGGGCATCGATGTCGGTCACGGCGGTGCCGGTCAGCACTTCCACGCCCAGCCGTTCGAGCTGGCGCTGCGCCCTGGCGCTGAGATCGGGCGGGAACGACGACAGGATGCGCGGCCCGGCCTCGATCAGGCGCACCTTGGCCATGCCGGGGTCGATGTGGCGGAACTCGCCCTTCAGCGTGTGCCGGGCGATCTCCGCCAGCGTGCCTGCCAGTTCCACCCCGGTCGGCCCGCCGCCGACGATGGCGAAGCTCAGCCAGGCCTCGCGCTGCGCCGCATCGCTGGCCGCTTCGGCGTGCTCGAAGGCCAGCAGCAGGTCGCGGCGCAGACGCAGCGCGTCCTCCAGCGTCTTCAACCCCGGCGCATGCTCGGCCCATTGTTCGTTGCCGAAATAGGCGTGCGTCGCCCCGCTCGCCAGCAGCAGGCTGTCGTAGCCGAGGCGGACGCCATCGGCCAGCATCACCGTACGCGCCGCCACGTCGATGTCGACCACCTCGCCCAGCCGCACCTCGACGTTGCGCTGCCGGCGCAGGATGTGGCGCAGCGGCGCGGCGATGTCGGGTGCCGACAGCCCCGCCGTCGCCACCTGGTACAGCAGCGGCTGGAACAGATGATGATTGCGCCGGTCGACCAGGGTGACGCGCAGCTGCGGATGGTCCAGATGCCGCGTCGCCCACAACCCGGCGAAACCGCCACCGACCACCACCAGATGATGCCTGCGTCCGTCCATCAAACCGTTCCCTTCGCCACGGCCCTGCGCCATGACGACAAGGGTAGCGGCAGCGATGGAGACGCGGGTGCGCGACGGCAGTTCGTACGCCGGCAAGCCTGGGCCGAGAGAGCCTGTACAAAGCGCTGTCCGGCACGGGCAACCCCGAGCTTGGCACGGTGTTGAAAGTCACACGCGCCCTGGGCGTGCGACTGACGGCTGTGCCGGCTTGATCGTGGCGGGGACTGCCCGCTCTGTGCCACGATCTTCCCGTAGCAAGTTATGCCTTGTTATATGCGGGTTATACGCCAGTGCAGCTATAAAGCGATGGATGTTCATAGACATTGAGGGGCTACGCATAGCCGCTCCTGCAAGCAGGTCGGCCGATGGTCCGGCTCAAGCCGGTTTGGACACGGGCCGGGCGGCGATCACTCGGGGCGCGGGTCGGGAGCATTTGGGTAACGGCACTGTTTTGCTGACGGGCCAACACCCATGACCCCATTCCCCACGGCCGGCATCCAGGTCGTCGCCCATCGCGGTGCCAGCGCCCTGTTGCCCGAGCACACCTTGGCCGCCCATGCCCGGGCGATTGCCGATGGCGCGGACTGGATCGAGCCGGATCTGGTGATGACCGGCGATGGCGTGCTGGTCGCCCGGCACGAGAACGAACTGGGCGACAGCACCGACGTCGCCGCGCATCCGCGCTTTGCCGCACGCCGCCGCCGCAAGATCATCGACGGCCGCCTCATCGAAGGCTGGTTCAGCGAGGATTTCACCCTGGCCGAGCTGAAGACCCTGCGCGCCCGCGAGCGCCTGCCCGGCTTGCGCGGCACCGCCCACGACGGCTGGTTTCCGATCCCCACGCTGGCGGAAATCATCGACCTTGCCGCTGCCGAGGCGCAGGCGCGCGGGCGCGTGATCGGCCTGATCCCAGAGCTCAAGCACGGCACGTACTTCCAACATATCGGCCTGCCGATGGAAGACGCCCTGCTCGCCGCGCTGGCCGCGCATCCCTACTGCCGGCAGGCCCCGGTGGCGATCCAGTCCTTCGAGATCGGCAATCTGCGCGCGCTGAGCGACAGGCTGGACACGGCGCACCACAACATCGAGCTGGTGCAACTGATCGGCGCGCCGCAACAGTCTCCCCCCGATGTCCTGGCCGCAGGTCGGACGCTGCGCTATGCCGACATGCTGACCCCACAGGGCCTCGCCGACATCGCCGCCTACGCCGGCATCCTCAGCCCGGAACGGCGTCAGGTGATGAGCGTCGACGAGCACGGCGACTGGCACCAGCCGACCGGCCTCGTACAGGCCGCCCACGCCGCCGGCCTGAAGGTGATTCCCTACACCTTCCGCCCGGAAAACCATTTCCTCGCCCCGGCGTTTCGCGATGGCGATGATCCGGCCCGCATCCATCGTCCCGGTGCCGTGGCCGAGCTGCAAGGTTTCCTCAAAGCCGGCATCGACGGCTTCTTCACCGACGACCCGGCCTCCGGCCGCCTGGCGGTGGACGCCTTTGTCGCAAACCGCTGAGCACGATCCCGCAGCGCCCGCCCGGCGGGCTAGACTGCCAACCGTCACCTCGACTACCGGCCCCCTGCCATGAATGCCTCCAGCCTAGGCCGCAAGCGCCATGCCCACCTGATGATCCGCGTCTTGACTGTCCTTGTGGCGGTCTGGCTGCTCGCCGTGCTCTGCCTTTGGTGGTGGTGGGACGATGAGCCGGAGCGCTTCGATGTCGTCGCCAGCGCCCAGCAGCGCGCACTGCAACGCCAGCAGCCGGTGGTGGTCGGCACGGTGACCACCGAAACAATGATCCGCGTCGCCGAAACCCTGCTCGACAAGCGCGGCGGCTACCTGTCCAACGACTATGCCCCGCCCGGCGTGTGGATGGACAACGTGCCCAACTGGGAATACGGCGCCCTGCTCCAAGTGCGCGACCTGGCCAAGGCCTACCGCAACGAGTTCAGCCGCTCGCAGACGCAGAGCACCGAAGACGTCGACCTGCTCGAAGCCGATCCGCTGTTCTCCTCGCCCTCCGACCGCTGGCTGCTGCCCTCGTCGGAAAGTCAGTACCGCAAGGCCATCGGCCATGTCGAAAACTACCTGGTCCGGCTCAGCGACAACGACGAATACAACGCCCAGTTCTACGCCCGCGCCGACAACCTTGCCGACTGGCTGGCCGTGGTGGAAAAGCGGCTTGGCTCGCTGTCGCAGCGGCTGTCGGCCAGCGTCGGCCAGGTGCGCGTCGACACCGATCTCGGCGGCGACGTCGACGCCCGCCAGTCCACCCCGACCGCCGAGCAGCGCCCGGTGAAAACCCCGTGGCTGCAAATCGACGACGTGTTTTACGAAGCACGCGGCAGTACCTGGGCGCTGCTGCACTTCCTGCGCGCGGTGGAGCACGACTTCGCCCCCGTCCTGCGCGACAAGAACGCCGTGGTCTCGCTGCGCCAGATCATCCGCGAACTGGAGGAATCCCAGCAGCCGCTGGGCAGCCCGGTGGTGCTCAACGGCTCGCCGTACGGCTTTTTCGCCAACCATTCCCTGGTGATGGCCAACTACGTTTCCCGCGCCAACGCCGCCATCATCGACCTGCGCAAATTGCTGGAACGCGGGTGAAGGGCGGTAACTGCCAAGGCTTGCGGGTCGGAGCAATCTAAGGTGCAAGCGGGAGGCATAAAGCGGGCAGTCGGCATTCCACTGCCTGTCCCGCAACCGGAGTTCTGTCGACCAGCCACGGGGAAATCTTCATGCTCTGGGTTCTGATCGTCCTGTCCACGGTGTTTGCCCTGGCCGCCATTTTTCTCGGCGCGCAAGGGAAATCGGTGATCCACCGCGTCGCGGTCCTGGGCGGCATGCTGACGGTCATCTGCCTCATCGCCTTGTTTCCGATGGCGATCTACGGATTTTTTTTCGGAATGTCCGGCGGTGCCGCTCGCTCTCTCAGTGGCCCCGCTATCTTCCTGAACGGCTATTTTGTGCTGATGGTCGTCAGTGGCCTGACCTCGGTCATTACAGCCATCGTGTTGAGCTGGCGTAAAATTGGTGTCCGACAGCAAGTCTTGGCTGGGTCGTGAGCAACATCCGGAAAAACTGGGGTCAAATATCGGAACACTCCATCAAAATCCGGCGAAATCACATTTTCAATGTGCCGCTCGGCATGAGTGACATGTGGGAAAATCAATGTCCAGTGCCACCCTGAATCGACGTGACATCACCCGCCGGGGACTGCTGGCGCTCGCATCGCTGGTGGTCCTGGCGCTGGCCCTGTGGCACTGGCGGGGGTCTCATCTCGATTCTCGGTCGCAGACGTCAATCGCCTTGAATGAGCCCGAGGACGATACGTCAGCCGACACGCAGGACGCGGTTGCCACGACCCCAACTGTCAACAACCGCCAACCTCCCGCCGAGCGCCTTGCGCTGCCGCATGACTACGCCCTGTTCCCCGGTCTCAGCGTGCCGGTGGCGTCCAGTTGGGAGGAACTGCTGGCCGGGTTGTCGCCTGAGGAACGTGAAGTCGCACAGGCGTTTGCCGACCTGTATCCCGAGGCCTATCAATTCCGCACCCGCGAACAACTGGAATGGATGGTGGCGAATGGCTATCCGATGCCCGAGGAGATCATCGCGGCGCGGCAGATGCCGCTGGAAGATCTGGTGAACAGAGCAATGAGCGGCAACGTCAAGGCGGGCATGCTGGCACGGGATCGCCTGCTCGATGAGTTGCTGGCGGAGGCTAGGGATGAGAGCGTCCCCTTCAATGAGAACAGACGGTATATCGAAAAAGACGCCGCGATGAGACGAATAAAATACGTCGAAAGCCAGCGCAACTGTTCGCCTTTCACTATGTACATTGCGGCCAGGCACTTCGAGGGCATGGATAAGCTCAATCTGTCACTCGCCGCACACAATGTGCTGTACAGCATGGGTGATATCCGGGTCCAGGGACTGGTGGACATCATGACCTACAACATGTCGCTGAACTACCGGGACACCTCGTCGATGGCCAGATCGGCTGTGATGCTGAGCCGGGCCATCCCCACCACCTGTCGACATGAGCAGTTTCCCCTCTACGGGCGGTAATGCTGAGAGGCTGCATCAGCGACGAACACGCAACGCTTGGGTGAGGAGGATAAGGGTGACAACCTCGAATCGATGGATGGCTGCGGCAATCATGGTCCTGATCGCTTTGCTTGCCTGGCACTTCGTCCGGCCACAACTGGCCGGCACGCGTGATGAGCAACGGGCAGGCATCGCCGGCGACGCATCATCCGAGGCAGAGAACGAGGACGTGGCCCGCACCCCAGTGGCGACCACAAACCACCCGCCGCAGGCCGAGCGCCTTGCGCTGCCGCATGACTACGCCCTGTTCCCCGGTCTCAGCGTGCCGGCGGCGTCCAGTTGGGAGGAGCTGCTGGCCGGGTTGTCGCCGGAGGAGCGTGAACTCGCACAGGCGTTTGCCGACCTGTATCCCGAGGCCTATCAATTCCGCACCCGCGAACAACTGGAATGGATGGTGGACCGCGGCTATCCGATGCCGGAGGAGATCATCGCGGCGCGGCAGATGCCCCTGGACGACCTGCTGGACAAGGCGATCAACGGCAACAACCTCAAGGCGGCCATGCTGGCGCGGGACCGCCTGCTCGACGACATCCTGCAGGACATGGAGCAGGCGGGCGTGCCGTACTTCGAAAACCCCAAACAGCACCAGCTCAACCTTGCCCGCATCAAAGGCGTCAGGCGCGACTGTTCTCCTTTTTCGATGTATCTGAGCGCCCGGCAGTTGGAAATGGAACAGGTATCCCTGACTAGCGGTGCCACTGCGCAGAGCATTCCGATTGCCGCACTGCCCGCCCAGCACGTCGCGCACTCCATGGGCGATGACCGGCTCTTCGGCCTGCTTCAAAGCTCGGTCTACCGCCTCCCCATGGATGGCATGCAGGCCATGGGCGTGACCTCGATGGCGCTGACCCTGGCCGCGACCGTGCCCTCCTCCTGCCCGCGCGACAAGTTCCCGCTTCACAGCCGTTGAGCTGCCCCGCCCTGACAAGGCGGAGGCTCATCGGGTGTCGCATTGATCGAGGCCCGGCTGCCTGCGTAGCCCCGGGGCCAAGAATCACTCCTTGCGCGATGGCTCTCCGGAATCCTTGGGCGTCATTTCACAATGACCCAGGCGGCCCTCGACGTGGGCGCAACGCAAGCTGAAACGGCCGGCGGGCCGCTCGCCCAGCACCACGCCGGCATTGCGCAAGCCCGACTCGAACGCTTCAAACCCCTGATCATCGGAGTGGTAGGTCAGATCTTCCCCGGGTTGCGGATATCGCGGACCATTGCCCTGGTCGGCATACACGCCGCGATAAAGCCAACTGCCGTTGACCAACTCCATTTTGATGCAGTTTGCGTGGCTGTCACATAGAAATATTCTGGTGTTGACGTTGCGATTGAAGACGGCGGGAGCGTGCTCCCAGTCCACCAGGCCCAGCGTCAGGCCACTGGTTTGAAACGTGTCTTCCGCTTGCCTGAGCGCAGCGATCAGGGTCGAAACGCCTTCCATGCAGGCAATATCCGATACGCACAGATCGAACCTGTTGCGGAAGCCGCTGAATTTTCCGCTGTGTTCCCCGGCCAGACTGATTTCAACAACGTCAGAAGGGCCGCCTATTGCATCGATGGGTGCGATGAAAGCGGATTGCGCATAAAAATCCGGACTGTTCCTTCGGTAAGCCCCAAGGAGCTGCAAGAAAGCCTCTTTGACGGCTGCTTCCACCGGTTCGCCCGCTTTGGGCAACGGAGAAGGATTACCGGATTTTCCTGCCAAACGTCGAACCTTGAAAATGACGCCCGCCTCCAGGCTGAAAACGTAAAATTCCCCCGGTATTTTTAAGCCCTCGACACGGGAAGCGGCCAAGGACTGACTGGTGCAGGACTCACACTGCACCAAGGCTGCCGAGCTGGCATGGCCGGAAAGCAAAAAGAACGCAGCGGCCACAAAAAGCATCAATGATTTCATGCGGCTTGATCCCCATGGTGAAGTCGGGCCGATCATACCCCGGGTACGGCGGTGGTGCAGGGGCGAAGCATGCAGGGGAGCAGTTTTCATGTCATTGGAGCAGTTTGCAAAACCCCACTCATCCAGTAGCGTACTCCCACCACCTGACGTGAGGTTCCGTGATGACCCGACCCTTGGGCCTGCTCGACCAGGACACCCGGCAACGCAAGCTGGCGTCGCTGGGGGATCCGCTGGTGGTGCTGAACCGGATCGTGCCCTGGAACATGTTCCGCGAGCGCCTGGAGTCCGCCGTCGGCAAGAAGCCTGATGCGAAGCGGGGCGGTCGCCCGCGCTATGACGTGGTGCTGATGTTCAAGATTCTGGTGCTGCGCGAGTTGTATGCGTTGTCCGACGAGCAGGTCGAGTTCCAGGTGGCGGACCGGCTGTCGTTTCAGCACTTTCTGGGGATCGGGATCGAGCACGCGGTGCCGGACTACACGGCGGTGTGGCGCTTTCGCGAGCGGCTGAAGGGCGAGACGATGACCGACCTGTTCGAGATACTGGGTGCCTACATCGACGTGGC
>Ga0265293_10001315_pt1 | contig 54533 bp, 58 predicted proteins | sample Munlanlewell138R_FD_192505 | JGI IMG/M metagenome (GOLD analysis project Ga0265293, IMG submission 192505) | Leachate microbial communities from a municipal landfill in Southern Ontario, Canada - Leachate well 138R | ecosystem: Engineered > Solid waste > Landfill > Unclassified | place: Canada... | reverse complement strand
CGTGGAAATCGCCACTTTGAAATGGGTTCACTGGTACAACCACCAGCGGTTGCTGAGCTCGATTGGGTATATACCCCCGGCAGAAGCTGAGGCAAACTTCTACCAGCAACAATCCGGTCAGACCATAGCGGCCTGACTTAAACGAAATGGCCTCCATAAAACCCGGTACGATTCAGTTGAATTGTTCAACCCTGAGGATGATAATGCTTCTCTTTTGTGGCGATGTTTCACCTCGCCGTTGCTGGAGATACCGATGAGAGCGGTTTGGATAATCCTGATAGCAGGATTGTTGTCAGGTTCGGCGTTAGCGCAGAGCGCCGGCGAGCAGGCGTTGAACGAAAGTGAAGCCTTGATGACGGACGCACAGCGTTCGCAGCAGCGTATCGATCAGCTCGACGATGCGACCCGGGAAGCACTGAATCGCTACCGCCATGCCATCCAGCAGAAGGATCAGTTGGCCGGGTATAACGCACAGCTGGCTGAGATGGTCGAGACCCAGCGCCGGGAGCTGGATGACCTTCAGGCTCAGTTGGCGACCATCGAGGAAACCCAGGCTGAAGTCATGCCCATGCTCCAGCGCATGCTTGGCTCTCTGGAGCAATTTATCGAGCTGGATGTGCCCTTCCTTGAAGATGAACGTGCCGACCGTCTGGCTCAGCTCAAGGCGCTGATGATCCGCCCTGAAGTGAGCGTGGCGGAAAAATATCGCCGGGTGCTGGAGGCCTATCAGATTGAAAGCGACTACGGCCGCACGCTGGAAGCCTGGCGTGGCAGTCTGGAAATCGAGGGTGGTGAGCGTGTGGTTGAATTCTTGCGGCTGGGTCGCTTGATGCTGTTCTATCAGACTCTGGATGGGCACACCCAGGGCTATTGGAATAATGCCGCCCGTGAGTGGCAGTCCTTGCCGGCCAGCTATAACCGTACCCTGCAACAGGGGCTGAGCATGGCTCGGCAACAGCAAACACCCGCCCTGTTGCGTCTGCCTTTGCCTGCGGTCAGTGAACAGGGAGTTGCCCAATGAAGCGCCTATGGATTGCTCTGACTCTGGGCTTCATCAGTCTGCCGGTATTGGCACAACCTGCCTCTCTGGATCAGCTGTTGCAGGATATTCGTGAACTGCGTGCCAATGAGCAGGCGGCCATGCGTGAGCGTGAAGCCGACTTTTTGCGGGAGCGTGATAATCAGCAGCAACTGATGCTGCGGGCCGAACGTGAGCTGGCCCCGATTCAAGCCGAGGCGGATCGGCTCAAGGCCGAGTTTGACCGGCTGGAGCAGGCGCTGACCGATACCGAAGCGGAAATGAAGCAGCGCAGCGGCTATCTCGGCGAGCTGTTCGGCGTAGTGCGCCAGACCGCGTCCGATACCCGCAGCCAATGGCAGGATTCGCTGCTCAACGTCCAGTTTCCAGGACGGCTGGAGCAGCTGGATCGACTGGCCTCTACTGCGCAGATTCCTACCGTTGAGACCCTGGAACAGTTCTGGTTCATGCTGCAGGAAGACATGACGGCCAGCGGCAGCATCACCCGCATTACCGCGCCAGTAATCGATCGCACCGGGCAGCAACAGGATATGCCGGTCGTGCTGGTAGGGCCTTTTGTGGCGCTGGCCGATGAGCAATATCTGAGCTATCGCCCGGACGTGGGTTCCTTGCAGATTGCTGATAAGCAGCCGAGTGGTCGCGGTTTGATTGCTGATTTTCTTGCACCCCGCAGCGAGCTGGCTGATCTGCTGGTCGATCCGACTCGCGGGACCGTGCTGCTGCAGATGCAACAGGCCCCATCCTTTATTGATCGGCTGCATCAGGGCGGTCTGGTTGGTTACGTGATCATGGCGCTGGGTGTACTGGGTGTACTGCTGGCGCTGGCCAAACTGGCCTGGCTGTTCGGGGTATCCCGGCGGATGGATCGCCAGGCTGATGCGCTGGATAACCTGAGTGATGATAACCCGCTGGGACGGATTCTCGGGGTGATTGGCAATGATCCGAAACTGGAGGATCTGGAAACCCTCGAACTGAAACTGGACGAGGCGATTCTGCGTGAAACCCCAGCACTGGATCGCGGTAACGCGCTGATCAAACTGTTGGCTGCGGTGGCACCGCTGCTCGGTCTGCTGGGTACCGTGACCGGGATGATCGTCACCTTTCAGGCGATTACCCTGTTTGGTACCAGTGATCCCAAGTTGATGGCCGGCGGTATCTCTCAGGCGCTGGTGACCACTGTGCTGGGGCTGGTGGTCGCGATTCCGTTATTGTTCCTGCACGCCACGCTGGCAGCGCGCAGCAAGGCGCTGACTCAGGTGCTTGAGCAGCAAAGTGCCGGTCTGATCGCGTTGCATCTGGATCCCGGAGCCAAGCGTGGTGAGTGAAGGGCTGTGGCTGCTGCGCGACTTTCTCGACAGCGGTGGCTGGGTACTCTGGACGATCCTCGTTCTCACCATCGCCTTATGGACGTTGATGGTCGAAAGGCTCTGGTATCTGTGGAAGATCTTCCCCAAGCGCTGCGCTGGGCTGGAGCGCCGTTGGCATTTACGCAGCGACCGCAGCAGCGTCGCCGCTCGCTATGTGCGTCAGGCCTGGTTGTCGGTCGCACGGCAGCGCCTGGAGCGCTTCATGCCGCTGATCCGGGTGTTGATCGCGCTGTGCCCGCTATTGGGTCTGCTGGGCACCGTCAGCGGCATGATCCAGGTATTTGATGTGCTCTCGATGAGCGGAACCGGTAACCCGCGGGCCATGGCGGCCGGGGTGTCCCGGGCCACCATGCCGACCATGGCAGGGATGGTCATCGCCATCAGTGGCCTGTTTTGTCTGGCTCGGCTTGATGCCAAGTCGCGGCTGGCCATGCAGCGGTTGACCGACCGCCTGCATCACGAATAGGAGCTGTAAAACATGCGCATGCGCAGACATTCGGCAAGCAATGACGACGATGCCGGCATTGACCTGACACCCATGCTCGACGTGGTGTTCATCATGCTGATCTTCTTTATCGTCACCAGCACCTTTATCAAGACCACCGGTATCGAGATCAACACGCCGACTGCCGATAGTGCCGAGCAACAACCCAAGGGCAATATTCTGATTGCCGTTGACCCCAATGGGGAGATCTGGATCGACCGTCAACAGGTTGATATCCGTGGTGTGCGAGCGGCGGTAGAGCGTCTGAGGGTGGATCAGCCGGATAGCAGCGTAGTGGTTCAGGCCGATCAGGACGCGCGTAGTGGCGTGGTGATCCGGGTCATGGATCAGGTGCGTATGGCCGGCGTAGCGGACGTGGCACTGGCCGCGACAGCAGGAGACAACTGATGCGGTTGTTGGTCAGCTTTGCCGGTGGTCTGCTGGTAGCGCTGGCGCTGTTCGCGTTGATGGTCGCGCTGGTCATGCCTCCGCAGGGCCAGCGCGAACAGGGCGTGGAGCTGGCGCGCATCAGTTTTGTGCGTAGCGTGGCCGATACCGCCAGTGATAGCCGCCAGCGTCAACCACGCCAGGCGCCGGAGCGCCCGCAGCCACCGGACGTACCCACCCCGCAAACCGCCCAGACGCAACCGCAGGTCAGCACTCAGGTGCAATTGAATATCGAGGTGCCGAGCCTGCCAACGGCAGGGCTGAGCATTGCCGTTACGCCATCCCTGTCCGGATTGACCGCAGCCGAGGCCCCGGCCGTTGCCGCTCCGGCCCCGGCGGCACCCGCGGCAGAACCGCCGCCGGCCTCAGGCCCGGTGACCGCGGAAGAAGTAACCCCGCTGGTGGACATTCCGCCGAACTATCCGCAGCGTGCATTGGCCGCGGGTATTGAAGGGGAAGTGACCCTGTCCTTCACCGTTACCGCCGATGGGCGGGTGGAGAATCTGCAGGTTACACATGCTGAGCCCCGAGGCGTGTTTGAACGTGAAGCCCGTCGTGCGGCCGGGCGCTGGCGCTTTGCTCCGCGCCGGGAGAACGGCCAGCCGGTGGCGCGTGAAGCGACCAAGACCTTGTATTTCCGTCTGGAGGGCAGGTGAGTATGGGTTTTGTCAGATACAGCCGTAACGCGGTATTCGGGCTGACGCTGTTGCTGACGCCGATGCTCGCGTCTGCGCAGCAGGCGATCAATCCGGCCGTATTTGCTGCGCTGAACACAGCCCAGAAAGCTCAGCAGAGCGGTGATCTTGCTCAGGCGCGCAGTACCTTGAACGGGGCGCTGGATAAGGCGTCGGCGGGTAGTCTGGAATTGGCATTGATTCAGCAGCGCCTGGGTTATATTGCGATCAGCGCCGAGCAGTATCCGCAGGCGATTGAATGGCTGAACAAGGCTCTGGCTCATGACCAACTGGACGCTGAAACGGCACGCCAGGATCGGCTCAATCTGGCCCAGTTGTTGGCAGCTCAAGGGCGCTACGCCGACGCCGCCGGACTGCTGGAGCGGGAGCGGCGTAACGCCAGCCTGACGCTGGAGCAGACCCAGTTGCTGGTGCAGTGTTACAGCCGCTTGCGTGACTATGCCAAGGCCATTCCACTGGCCGAGCAGGTGGTCAAGGTCAATGCCGCTGCCGATGATGTCTGGTATCAATTACTGGTCGGCATGAGCTATGAACAGGGTCAATATGCCCGCGCCGCGCAATGGCAGAAGGTGCTGCTCAAGCGCAACCCGAACAAGGCCGAGCACTGGCGGCAACTGGCTGGCCTGCAAAGTCAGGCGGGGGAACAGCGGGCCGCAGCCGCTACCCTGAGGCTGGCCCATGAGGGCGGTTTTGGTTTGACGCAGACTGATCTGGATAATCTGGTGGCGCTGCAGGTAAACGCGGGCGCTCCATGGCAGGCGGCGCGTCTGCTGGAAGAGCTTATCGGTCAGCGCTTGTTGGCTGCGGATGCGGCTCGGCGGGAACGGCTGGCGCAATTATGGACGTCAGCGCGTGATCGCAATCGCGCCCGGGAAGCCTGGGCAGCGCTGGCCAACGGTAGTAACCGGTCGGATCATTGGTTGCGCCTGGCTGGTATGCAACTGGAGGATGGTGACTGGTCAGAACTGCTGGCCACGCTCAAACGCGCGCAGAATGGTGCCAGCAGTCAACAACGTCAGCTGATCCGCCAATGGGAAGACTATGCCCGCTCGGCTATTGAAAGTAGTAGTCAGGGCTGACAGCCGCTCAAAAGCTCAGTAAGCGTAGGGTTCCACGCGGGCGCCGTCGACCCGGTAGCCTGCATTGGCCAGCTCACTCTCCATGAATTCGACCCGCATGACGCCGCTGATCCAGAATGGTTGATAGAGATCGGCCAGCTTGATACCGGTGGTGCTGCGCACATGCACGATCTGATTGGAGGGCGGCGGCGGCACGTGAATGCAGGCGCCGAAATAGGGCACCAGCAGGAACTCCTCTACTTCCATCGCATCGGTAATACCCAGCGGCACTATGTAGCCCGGCAAACGGATAGTCCGCCCATCCAACGCTTCGACTACCGGGGCGGCGGGTTCCGTCTGCACTGCCGGGTCGCCCATCAGCTCGTCATCCAGCTCGCCCAGTAGCGAAATGTCATGCACCGGTGCCGGTGTTTCCTGCAATTCGCGCAGTTCCGGGGGGAGCAGTTCATACCATGAGATGTCGTCTGCTGCAGCGGCCATGGCGCTGATGGCCAGTAGCAGACTGCCACTCAATATGCGTAAAGCGCGACCCATGCGGACTCCTGTCAGGTGCGGATCGACAAACCGTCGATCAATGATTGGCGATAGGCGCGCCATGCCGGGACGCCGCCCATTACGATAGCAGCCAGCAGGATAGCGCCGAGCAGGGTCCAGTCCCACAGACCGGGCGGGGTAATCGGAATGAACAGCCCGTAGTGTGACAGGATTATCGGTTGTGCCAGCCACAGCGTCAGGTACATCAATGCCAGGCCGAGCAGCACACCGGCGAGCGCCAGGCCGAAGGCTTCCAGCAACAGCAGGCTGAAAATATGCCGTGGGCGGGCACCGACCGAGCGCAGGATGGCCATTTCCCGACGCCGTTCATTCAGGCTGGCGAGGATGGCGGTGAGCATGCCCACCAGTCCAGTCAATACCACGAATATTGAAACGACGAACAAGGCCTTCTCCGCCACGCCGAGCAGGCTCCATAGCTCCTGCAGGGCAACGCCCGGCAGTACCGCCATCAGCGGTTCGTGGGGAAAACGATTGATATCCCGCTGCACGGCGAAGGTTGCTACCCGGCTATCTAGCCCGAGCAGCATGGCGGTGATGCCGCTGGGCGTCAGTTCCAGCTCCCGCGCCTGTTCGGCGCTGACCTGAGCGGCACCGCGAGCGGGCATGTCTTTTTGCCAGTCCACATGCAGTGCTTCGAGTCCCCGCAGGCTGACGTGGATGGTGCGATCAACCGGTGTGCCGGTTCGGGCCAGAATGCCGCTGACCCGGAACGGCTTGTCGGCGTGTTCGACAAAGCTGACCGCGCCGGTGCCGTGCGCCAGTACCAGCTCGCTGCCCAGCTGGTAGTTCAACTCGCGGGCAACGTCTGCGCCGAGTACCGCATCGTACAGATCATCAAAGGCCTGTCCTGCGCGGAACTGCAGTTGCTGATTTCGCCCATGGCGATAATGGCTGAAGTAATCGGTGGTGGTGCCCATGACCTTGAAGCCACGGTGCGAATCGCCCAGTGAGACCGGAATGGCCCACTGCACCCTTGGATGGGCGGCGATTCGCTCATAGCTGTCCCAGCGCATATTGCTGCTGGCATTGCCGATACGGAATACCGAGTACAACAGCAGCTGCACTGAGCCGGTGCGCGGGCCGACGATCAGGTCGGTACCGGAAATGGTGCCGGCGAAGCTGGCGCGCGCTTCAGTACGGACTTTCTCCACGCCCAACAGCAGGGTCACGCTCAGGGCGATAGCCAATACCGTGAGCAGCGCGGAAAAGCGGCGATTGAGCAGACTGCGAAAAGCCAGGCGTAACAGATACATCAGATCACCCCCGCACTGCTGGCGGCGCGGTTCAACTCGCGCAGGGACAGGCTGCGATCAAACAGCGACTCCAGTGCCGCGTCATGGCTGACAAATAACAGACTGCTGCCGGCGGCCTGACATTCGATGAACAACAGCTCAAGGAAGGCTTCGCGGGTATCGGCATCCAGCGCCGAGGTCGGCTCATCGGCAATCACCAGCTCCGGGTTGCCGATCAATGCTCGGGCGGCGGCAACCCGCTGCTGCTGGCCAATGGATAGCTCGGTTACCGGTTGGCGCAGCAGTTCCGGCCGATCCAAACCCAGATGAGCCAGCAGATGACGAGCTGCGGCTTCGACACTGCCATGGCGTTGTCTGGCCCGTTGCTGGCGCAGGGCAGAAAAATGACAGGGCAGGGTGATGTTTTCCAGAACCGACAGGTAAGGCAGCAGGTTGAACATCTGGAATATGTAGCCGCTGTGGTCAGCGCGGAAGCGGTCACGCCGTGAGCCGGACATGCCGGCCAGATCCTCGCCGAGCAGGCGGATAGTACCGGTGTCGGGTAACTGAACTCCGCCGAGCAGGCCCAGCAGAGTGGTCTTGCCACTGCCGGATGGGCCCTTGAGAAACACCCGCTCGCCGGGTTGCAGAGTAAAGCGTGCTATATCCAGCAGGACTGGCCGACCAGGCCATGCAAAGGTGACATTTTCCAACTGGATCACGGGCGTGGACATGGGTTTCCTTCTACATGACTCACAGGCGTATGCGGTTATGGGTTGCGTTCAATTCGTCGCCATATTGGCCGCGTGGAGTGATGGCTTGCAACTGCAGCGTCTCACTACCGGGGAATTGCCCGAACAGAACTATATCCAGGTGTTGCAGATGTGCTACCGCAGTGCAACGGAATTGGTACTGCGCACGAATATCCGCATGCTCGGCCAGGGTGTGGTGGTCACTTTCCTCCTGCGTGTCTGCCTGAGTAAACAGACTGCTGTGCAGTTCCATGGTTTCCAGGTCGCAGCGGGCGGCAGCCGGCAGGCGGAACAGCAGCTCCGGTTGTTGCAGTGTGTCGCGCAGTGCCTGCACTTGCGCCCGCTGTTCTGTGGTGCGGGGTGCATGCTCAAAGCCGAGCAGATCCTCGGCTGGAATCTGCAATTCCAGCAACAACAGCTCATCCTCCAGCACCAGATCCAGATGACCCAGACCATGCTGGTGGGCTGGCGCATTATGCTGATGATGACCGTGGTCATGATCGTGAGTCTGGGCGGTGACGCTGATGGCGCCCAGCAGACCAACCGCAAAAGTGATTCGACGCATCCTGTAGCTCCCGGTATCGGACGACAAGATGTTATCTTATAACAAATAGATTGGAGGTTGAACCTTGTTCCCCGGGTGCTCAGCCTGCGCTTGTCCAGTCAGCCGGACTGCTGCGTAGTCCGGCTGTGGCTGGGCAGGGCAATTGAGATAAGTGCGGCCGCGAGTACAAAAACGCTGGACACCCACAGACAGGCCTCCAGTCCCCAGACCTGAAACACCCAGCCCGACAGCAGCGTGCCGATCAGCCGGCCCATGGCATTGGACATGTAGTAGAAGCCCACGTCCAGCGACACGCCGTCTTCCTTGGCATAGCTGACGATCAGGTAACTGTGCAGCGAGGAGTTCACGGCGAACAGCACACCGAACAGCAGCAGGCCGCCGATCAGTACCGTCTGTGCGGGCCAGCCCGAGCCCAGGCCGAGGGCGATCAGTGCGGGCAGTCCGGCCAGCAGCGCAGCCCAGACAAAGGCGGCACGCCCATCCGGCACGTGCCCGCTTTGCCGGCCGGTGATGCGCGGGGCAATCGACTGGACGATGCCGTAGCCGATCACCCAGCTGGCGAGAAAACCACCCACCAGCCAGAAATCCCAGCCCAATACCGTGCTCAGGTACACCGGCAGTGCCACCACAAACCAGACGTCACGGGCGCCGAACAGGAACAGCCGCGCGGCGGAGAGAATATTGATCGCCCGGCTCTTGGACAGCATATCGCGGAACTTCGGCGTGGCCCTGGCCTTGCCCAGATCCTTCTTCAGAAATACCAGGCTGGCCACCCAGATCAGCGCCAGCCCTAGAGCCATGGCCAGTACCGCGCCGGCAAAGCCGAGCAGCGCCAGCAGCGCACCGCCGAGGAAGAAGCCCACGCCCTTGAGCGCGTTCTTCGAGCCGGTGAGAATCGCCACCCACTTGTACAGCGTGCCCTGCTGGCTGTCCGGCACCAGCAGCTTGATCGAGCTCTTGGCGCTCATCTTGTTCAGGTCCTTGGCGATACCGGACAGCGCCTGGGCCCCCATCACCCAGGGCACGGTCAGCCAGGCCGCCGGTACCGTCAGCATCAGCAGCGCCAGCACCTGCATGCCCAGGCCGATGTTCATGGTGCGGTTCAGCCCCACGCGGGCGCCAAGATAGCCGCCCACCAGGTTGGTGATGACCCCGAAGATCTCGTAGAACAAGAACAGTGCAGCGATCTGCAGCGGTGTGTAGCCCAGGCTGTGAAAGTGCAATACCACCAGCATGCGCAGGGCGCCGTCGGTGAGGGTAAAAGCCCAGTAATTGCCGGTGACCAGCAGGTACTGGCGCACTTGTTCAGGCAGGGCTGACAGCGCCTTGATCATTGTTGTTTACTCCGCCGCGCCGACCAGTCGCGCCAGCTCGGCGCCGCGGTTGGCATAGCCCCACTCGTTGTCATACCAGGCGTAGATTTTCACCTGGGTACCGGCCACCACCAGCGTCGACAGCGCGTCGATGATCGACGAGCGCGGGTCAGTGCGGTAGTCGATGGATACCAGCGGCCGTTCTTCGTAACCGAGGATGCCCTGCAGCGGGCCGTCGGCGGCGGCCTTGAGCAGGGCGTTCACCTCCTCGGCGCTGGTGGCGCGTTCCACTTCAAATACACAATCGGTCAGCGAGGCATTGGCCAGCGGTACACGCACCGCGTGGCCGTTCAGTTTGCCGCGCAGCTCGGGGAAGATTTCGGCAATCGCCGTGGCCGAACCGGTAGTAGTGGGGATCAGGCTCATACCCGAGGCGCGGGCACGGCGCAGATCCTTGTGCGGCGTGTCGAGGATGCTCTGGGTGTTGGTCAGATCGTGGATGGTGGTGATCGAGCCGTGGCGGATACCGAGCGCCTCGTGGATCACCTTCACCACCGGCGCCAGGCAGTTGGTGGTGCAGGACGCCGCGGTGACGATGCGGTGCTGCGCCGGGTCGAACAGCTGTTGGTTGACGCCCATGACCACGTTCAGCGCACCCGGCTCCTTGACCGGCGCGCAGACCACCACGCGCTTCACGCCCTGATCCAGATAGGCCTGCAGCACTGCGACCGTCTTCATCTTGCCGCTGGCTTCGATGACCAGATCACAGCCGCTCCAGTCGGTATCGGCAATCGCCTTGTTGTGGGTAACCCGGATGCGCTGGCCGTCGATCACCACGCAATCCGCGTCGCTGCCGGCCTCATGCTGCCAGCGGCCATGCACCGAATCGAAATTCAGCAGGTGGGCATGGGTGGCGGCATCGCCCGCGGGGTCGTTGATCTGTACAAATGCCAGTTCGGGCCAGTCCCAGGCGGCGCGCAGTGCCAGACGGCCTATGCGGCCAAAACCGTTGATGCCTACCTTGATGGTCATGGTGTTCTCTCTCGGAAAAGGGGTAATCAGATGGAACGCTGGTTGACCCGCCGGGACAGCTCTTCGGCGGATTCCTTGCGTTCGGAGTAACGGTCAACCAGATAGTCGGAGCGGTCACGCAGCAGCAGGGTAAACTTGACCAGTTCCTCCATCACATCCACCAGCCGGTCGTAGTAGGAGGATGGCTGCATGCGATCCTGCCCGTCGAATTCCATAAAGGCCTTGGGTACCGAAGACTGGTTGGGAATGGTGAACATGCGCATCCAGCGCCCCAGCACACGCAGCTGGTTGACCACGTTGAACGACTGCGAGCCACCGCATACCTGCATCACCGCCAGGGTCTTGCCCTGGGTCGGGCGGATCGCGCCCAGCGCCAGCGGCACCCAGTCGATCTGCGCCTTGAACACCGCGCTCATCGATCCGTGGCGTTCAGGCGAGCACCACACCTGGCCTTCGGACCATTGCATGAGGTCGCGCAGCTCCTGCACCTTCGGGTGGCTGTCCGGGGCGTCGTCCGGCAGGGGCAGGCCGCGTGGATCGAAGATCCGCGTCTCGGCACCAAAGTGCTGCAGCAGACGCGCCGCTTCCTCGGTCAGCAGGCGGCTGAAGGAGCGCTCACGGGTCGAGCCGTACAGCAGCAGGATACGCGGCGGATGGGTGGAGGCCGGCGCACTGGCCAGCCGCTGCTGGCTCGGCAGCTCGAGCAGATCGGTGTCGATGTTGGGTAGATCCTTGGGCATGAGATTATCCATCCAGAAATCGTTGGGAGCGCCGCCAGTGGCAGGCTCAGGTCAGTCGCATACGGGTTGGCGGCCGGGGCGGTCGCGCATCTGCCACAGGCGCTGCACATCCGCGCTCAGCCACTGGGCATTGTTGTCCAGGGTGGTGCGGAGAATATCCATGACCCATTCCGGCAGTTCCGGGTGCAGGCGGTAGTACACCCATTGGCCATTGCGCCGGTCTTGCAGCAGGCCGCAACTGCGCAGCAGGGCCAGGTGCCGGGAGATCTTCGGTTGGGCCTCGTCGAGCGCGGCGGTCAGTTCGCAGACACACAGCTCTTTCTCCAGGGTGACCAGCAGGGCGATCCGCGCCCGGGTATCGTCCGCCAGGCATTTGAATACCTCGGTGGGTGATAACAGGTCGCTGTTCTCGTTCTGTTGGGTCGGCTTGCTCTTGATCAGCACAAACAGCTTTATCCGTTCGTGGATTTCGTGCAGCGTCCGGCGATAGGCATCTTTCTGCGAGCTTGCCGCGGGGTCTTCGAAATGCCAGGCGATATATTCACCCGTGCCGGGCAGGGTCAGACACTCCAGTGCGGACTTGTCGCACAGGGTGATCACGTAGTCGAAGGGCTCGCCGGCCACCTCTTCGATGGCTTTGCTGAACAGCCCCTCACTGGAGATGCCCAGCTGATCCAGCGCATTGCGGGCACGCTCATCAACCCGGCCAGGCTTGGTTCCGGCACTGAAGACCTCGAATTGTTCGGGGGCGAGGTGGCGCAACAGTGCTTCGGCCATCTGCGAGCGCGATGAGTTCGCTACACAGAGAAACAGGACGCGCTTTTTCTGGGGCATGATGGATCTCTATGAATATGCGTTTTGACAAATATATTATTTTTCAAATATACAGTAAAGCGAATATAATAGACGCTGTCACAACGAGAATAGGCAGCAAGGATGACAGATTCATGTAGAGTCGCCGCGAAACAGGCAACCGGTGCTCCGCTTGGGGGCTTTGAGCGTTATCTGACGCTGTGGGTGCTGTTATGCATCGTCGCGGGTACCGTGCTGGGTCTGATCATTCCGGAAGCGGCGCAGGCGGTCGGGGCGCTGGAAATGGCGCAGGTGAATATTCCGGTTGGCTTGCTGATCTGGGTAATGATCATCCCCATGCTGATGAAAATCGACTTCGCGGCGCTGCACGAGGTGCGAGGACAGAAGGCTGGCATGGGCGTTACGCTGTTCGTCAATTGGGCCATCAAGCCGTTCTCCATGGCGCTGTTTGGCTGGCTGTTCATCAAGGTGTTGTTCGCCGACTGGTTGCCCGCTGGGGAGCTGGACAGTTATATGGCCGGACTGATCCTGCTCGGTGCCGCGCCCTGTACCGCGATGGTGTTTGTCTGGAGTCATCTGTGTAATGGCAACGCCAATTTCACCCTGACTCAGGTGGCACTCAACGATCTGATCATGGTCTTTGCTTTTGCGCCTGTCGTTGCCTTGCTGCTCGGCGTGTCATCGATACCAGTACCTTGGGACACCCTGCTGCTGTCGGTCATGATGTACATCGTCATCCCGCTGGCGCTTGCCCAGCTACTGCGTGCGCAGTTGATGAAACGCGGTGAAGGGGCGTTCCAGATGGCGCTGGCACGTATCTCGCCATTCTCCATTCTTGCTCTGCTGGCTACGCTGGTGCTGCTGTTTTCCTTCCAGGGCGAGGCCATCGTCGAGCAGCCGTTAGTGATTGGCATGTTGGCGGTGCCTATCCTGTTACAGACGCTGTTCATTGCGGCGCTGGGGTACTGGCTGTGCCGCACACTGAAGGTGCGTCATGATGTGGCCGGCCCTGCCACCATGATTGGTGCATCCAATTTCTTCGAGCTGGCGGTGGCCGTGGCGATTGTACTGTACGGTTTCAATTCGGGTGCCGCGCTGGCGACCGTGGTCGGTGTGTTGATCGAGGTGCCGCTGATGCTGTGGTTGGTTAAACGCATTAACCGCAGTCGCAGCTGGTACGAGCGCGCGCTGGCGGAAGATTGAGGGCAGGTATCGAGAGCCAGCCGATCAATCTGAGTCAGGCTGATCGGCTGGCTGTCAATATCGACGTCAGTACAGCAGTTGGTACAGCTTGCGTCGGTAACTGATGGTCAGGGGATGGTCATTACCCAGCGCATCAAAGGCTTGCAGCAGGGTACGCTGCGGGCTGTTATCAGCGTAACCGCGATCCCGTTGCATCAGTTGCAGCAGCGCTTCGAGCCCGTCCGCATGCTGGCCGCCGGCTAGCTGATAAATCGCCAGTTGGTAGTTGGCTTCGCTGTTCTGTGGGTCGCTGGCCAGCCGCTGTTGCAGTTCGGCGGGGCTGGGCAGCTCAGCCGTCTGGCGAGCAAAACCAAGCCCAGCCCGCAGTCCGGCAATGGCTTGCTTGTGGCCTTCCTGATCCTGAATCGAGCCCAGCACGGTCTCGGTATCGTCAAATTGCCGGGTCGCCATCAGTGCGCGGGCCAGCAACAACAACAAGGGATCGCTGCTGTCTTCGGCCATGGCCTGCTGCAGGAGTGCGATGGCCTGTTCCGCTTCACCTGCGTCCAGCAGCGCGGTCACTTTGGTTTCCACATCTTCGGCATCATCCTCGGTCGGCTGGGGTGCCGCTACATGCGGTTCCAGCATGGCGCGAATGGCACTTTCCGGCTGGATGCCGGCAAAGCCGTCCACCGGCTGACCGTCCTTGAACAACACCACGGTAGGCAGGCTGCGGATACCGAAACGTTCGCTCAGGAAAACTTCGTTGTCACAATTGACCTTGGCCAGCAACAGTTCACCACCGAGGCTCTCGGTGATGCTGGCGAGCATGGGCATCAGCGCCTTGCAAGGTGCGCACCACTCCGCCCAGAAATCCACCAGCACTGGCTTGTGATGGGAGTTCTCTATTACCAGCTGATCGAAAGTGTCGCTGGTAACGTCAAAAATGTAGGGTGACTGGCTCATGCGGAATCCTGAATGAAAAAGACGTCTTGACTGATATGTGGGGGCAGCCGGGCGGTAATCAACCCTTGGCCCGGTATAGTGCGACCTGGCGAAACTCCAGCGGCTCACCCAGTTCTGGCCAGGTTTGGCCCGGTAAGGTCGCCAGCCGCTGGTAATGCGGGTGTTGAAGATCACGTACCCGTGAATCGGCCAGCAACACGGTGCTGGCGCGGCCATGGAAATGATCGAGAAAGACGTGATTGTCACGGTCATAGAGCACGTCGGCGGCGACAATCAGATCCAGCTCGCCGTCCAGCGCAAAATAATCTGCGGCCAATTCCAGCGGCAGGCCGTTGAGATCTGCATTCAGTTGACAGGCCAGTTGCGCTCCCTGATCCAGGTCGCAGGCAATACTGCGCGCGGCCCCGGCCGCACTGCAGGCCAGCGCCACGACACCGGAGCCACTGCCAAAGTCCAGCACGCGCTTACCGCGCACCTGCTCGGGGTTATCCAGAATCCAGCGTGCCAATGCCAGTCCGCTGCCCCAGCAGAAGCCCCAGTACGGTGGCTGCTCCAGCAGCCGTTGGGTTTCCTCGCTGGCGAAGGCGCGATCCAGATTCACCGGATCCAGCAGCCACAACTGCAATTCCGGCAGACCGGGCAGCCTGCTCGGCCTCAGGTGGGCGGCTGGTAGCACCTGGTGTAACAGGGATTCGAGGTGAGCCCGTAATGGGACTGAAGACATGGCATGACACTAGTTTGAAAGTGGCGGGATTGTAGCTGGATCATTAGCCCTGACCAAACCGGCTGGCCTTTAACTGGCAGGGGGCAGGCGGTATGCTAGGCTCGCCTACGCCCTCGAGAATAGCCACTATGTACTGTCCTTTTTGCAGTGCCAATGACACCAAAGTAATCGACTCCCGCCTGGTCGCAGATGGCGGGCAGGTACGCCGCCGCCGGGAATGCCTGGCCTGTCAGGAACGCTTCACCACGTTTGAGACCGCCGAGCTGGTGTTGCCCCGCCTGATCAAGCAGGACGGTCGTCGCCAGCCATTTGATGAAGAGAAGCTGCGTGCCGGCTTGTTACGCGCACTGGAGAAACGCCCGGTCAGCGTCGAGCAGATTGAGGCCGCGCTCGGCCGGATCAAGCATAAGCTGCGCGCCACGGGTGAACGGGAAGTCAAGGCGATGGTGGTGGGCGAGATGGTCATGGCGGAGCTCAAGGAGCTGGATGAGGTGGCCTATATCCGCTTTGCCTCGGTCTATCGGCGCTTCCAGGATCTGAACCAGTTCCGTGAGGAAATTGATCGTCTGTCCCGGGGCGAACCAGCGGATGTCTGAGCAGGGCGCTGATCAATTATTGATGGCCAGGGCCATTCAACTGGCCGAGCGCGGGCTGTACACCACGGAGCCTAACCCACGGGTCGGCTGTGTGCTGGCGCGCGGTAGTGAGATTGTCGGTGAGGGTTGGCATGTGCGCGCCGGTGAGGGCCACGCTGAGGTCAATGCCCTGCGTCAGGCCGGTGAACGGGCCCGTGGTGCTACGGCCTATGTCACCCTGGAGCCATGCAGCCACTTCGGCAAGACCCCGCCCTGCGCCGATGCGCTGGTCAAGGCTGGTGTCAGCCGGGTGGTCGCGGCCATGCAGGATCCCAACCCGCAGGTGGCCGGGCGCGGTCTGCAGCGATTGCGCGATGCGGGTATCGAGGTGCTCTGCGGTGTGCTGGAAGCGCAAGCCCGGCAACTCAACCCCGGTTTTATCAAGCGCATGCAGCATGGTCTGCCACTGGTGCGGTTGAAGCTGGCCATGAGTCTGGATGGGCGTACGGCCATGGCCAGCGGCGAAAGCCAGTGGATTACCGGGCCGCAGGCGCGGGCTGATGTGCAGCGTCTGCGGGCGCGCAGCGGAGCGGTCATCAGTGGTGCCGACAGTGTCTTGCTGGATGATTCGGCGCTGACCGTACGCGCTGCTGAACTCGGGCTTGAGCCGGCTCTGGCGGAGGCCGCGGCGGCTGAGCAACCTTTGCGGGTATTAGTGGATGGCCGCTTGCGGGTGCCGCTGGCGCGCCGTCTGTTCCGGGAGGCCGGGCCTGTATTGGTCGCCTGTTGCGATAGGCAGCAGAGGGCAGCTGACTATCAGGCGCAGCAGGTCGAGTTGCTCGCGCTGCCCGGCAGTAACGGCCATGTGGATCTGGCAAAACTACTCAGCGCCCTGGCGGAGCGAGGCTGTAACGAGGTGCTGGTGGAGTCCGGAGCAGGGCTGAGCGGTGCTTTCTGGCGTAGCGGGTTGGTCGATGAGCTGATCGTCTACATGGCGCCCCGTTTGCTTGGCAGCCATGCAAGGCCGCTACTGGAGCTACCCTTTGAGAGCATGGCCGAGGCCATGGATGTGCAGATTACCGACATGCGTGCTGTAGGCAATGACTGGCGCATCACTGCACGAAGGGTCAGCTGAACGCCGGCGCTTAGCATTCACTGGGTGGATAGCGGTCGGCTTATGCTGTCGGTAAACGCCTTCCCGGCTTATAATCGACGGCTTTATCGCCGTGCGCAGCCCCGGCGACAATCACGCATCGCAATGAGGCAAGCATGTTTACCGGGATAATCGAAGCAGTAGGACAGGTCGCCAGTCTGCAGCCGCGCGGCGGTGACGTGCGGGTTCAAATCAGAACCGGCAAATTGGATCTGGCCGACGTCAAACTGGGCGACAGTATTGCCGTCAACGGCGTGTGCCTGACGGTAGTGGAATTGCCCGGTGATGGTTTCTGGGCCGATGTCAGTCAGGAGACCATGCGCCGCAGTGCTTTTATCAGTTTCAAGCTGGGTAGCCGGGTCAATCTGGAAAAGGCATTGACCGCCAGCACCCGACTGGGTGGGCACCTGGTCAGCGGGCATGTGGATGGTGTGGGTAAAGTGCTGTCGCGGGATGAAGAAGCCCGCTCGGTGCGTTTTCGCATCGAAGCCCCCGCTGAATTGGCCCGTTATATTGCGCAGAAAGGTTCAATCACCGTTGATGGCACCAGTCTGACCGTCAATGGCGTGGATGGCGCCGTGTTTGATCTGAACATCGTGCCGCACACCCTGCAGGAAACCATCATGGGCGAGTATCAGCCCGGCAGCGTGGTGAACCTGGAGGTGGATGTAATTGCTCGTTATCTTGAGCGCCTGCTGCTGGGCGATAAAGCCGCCGAATCCGGTGTAGCCAGCGGCATCAGCATGACATTCCTTGCCGAAAACGGCTTTCTGAAGTCCTGAGTAACGCGCCCGGGAGGGCCGTATGAAACTGAATACTGTTGAAGAACTGCTTGAAGACATCCGCGCCGGCAAGATGGTCATTCTCATGGATGACGAGGATCGCGAAAACGAAGGCGATCTGATCATGGCCGCTGAAGCTTGCCGTGCTGAGGACATCAACTTCATGGCCCGCTATGGCCGTGGCCTGATCTGTATGCCCATGAGCATGGAGCGCTGCGAGCGCCTGAAACTACCCCTGATGGTGCTGCGCAATGGCTCCGGCTTCGGCACCAAGTTCACCGTCTCCATCGAGGCAGCCGAAGGGGTGTCTACCGGTATTTCTGCTGCTGACCGCGCACGCACCGTGCAGGCGGCTGCGGCAGCCGAGGCGGTGGCCGAGGATATCGTCAGCCCCGGGCACATCTTCCCGCTGATGGCTCAGCCCGGTGGTGTGCTGGCGCGCGCCGGCCATACCGAAGCGGCCTGTGATCTGGCGCGCATGGGTGGCTTTGGTGAGTCCGGTGTCATCTGCGAGATCATGAACGAGGATGGCAGCATGGCGCGCCGTCCCGAACTGGAAGCTTTTGCCGAAGAGCATGGCCTGAAGATCGGCACCATTGCCGACCTGATCCATTATCGTCTGCTGAATGAGCGCACTGTGCAGCGGGTATCCGAGCAGCCATTGGATACCGAGCTGGGCACCTTCAATCTGGTGACCTACCGCGACAGCCTGGAAAGTGCCGTGCACCTGGCGCTGACCCTGGGTGACATCGAACCGGAAGAGCCGACGCTGGTACGTGTGCATAACATGGATCCGCTGCGCGACCTGTTCATGGTCAAACAGCCGGGCCGCTGGAGCCTGCGTGCGGCCATGGCCAAGCTGGCCGAACAGGGCAACGGCGTGGTGCTGCTGCTGGGTAACCAGATGGAAGGCGACGAGCTGCTGCATCATGTTCAGCAGATGATCAGTGCTGATCCGGCGGTACGTCGTCCCACCACCTACAATACCGTAGGGGCTGGTTCACAGATTCTGCGTGACCTGGGTGTGCGCAAGATGCGCCTGCTATCCATGCCAATGAAGTTCAATGCCATATCCGGTTTTGATCTGGAAGTAGTAGAATACCTGCCCTGCGAATAAACGCATTGGATTGGCGGTGGTGCCTGGCGCACCACCGGTTCTTTAAGAGAGATTGATATGACTGCTATCCGTACCATCGAAGGCGACTTCGTCGCTGCACAGGGTCGTTACGCCCTGGTTGTCGGCCGTTTCAACAGCTTTGTGGTTGAAAGCCTGGTCGACGGCGCCGTTGACACCCTCAAGCGTCACGGTGTCAAGGCATCCGACATTACCATCGTCCGGGTTCCCGGTGCTTTTGAAATTCCGTTGATGGTGCGCAAGGTTGCTGATCTCAAGCAATACGACGCGATCATCACCCTGGGTGCAGTCATTCGTGGTGGCACACCTCACTTTGAATATGTCGCCGGTGAATGCGTCAAGGGCGTCGGTGCGGTATCGCTGGAAACCGGTATTCCGGTCGCCTTCGGCGTGCTGACCGTAGACAGCATCGAGCAGGCCATCGAGCGTTCCGGTACCAAGGCAGGTAACAAGGGCGCGGAAGCCGCCCTCTCGGCAATCGAAATGGTCAGCGTGATCAAGCAGCTGGAGGCCTAAGTGGCTGACCACGACGCAAAACCCAAGCGTTCCGGCGGCCAGTCGCGCAATGCCATGCGTCGCAAGGCGCGCAGCCTTGCGTTGCAGGCGCTGTACTCCTGGCAAATGGCCGGTCAATCATTGTCAGATATCGAAGCGCAACTGCGCAGCGACCCTGAATATGACTTCGACACCGCTGACAGCGGTTACTTTCGCGAACTGCTGACCGGCGTGCCGCATAACCTCGACGATATCGATGGTCATCTGGCCGATGTACTCGACCGTCCGGTGCAGGAAGTTGATCCTATCGAGTTGTCGATCCTGCGGATTGGCGTATATGAAATGACCCACCGGGTGGACGTACCCTACAAGGTGGTGATCAACGAGGGTATCGAGATGGCCAAGATTTTTGGTGCCACCGATGGCCACAAATACGTCAACGGCATTCTCGACAAGCTGGCTCCCCGCCTGCGCAGTGCCGAGGTCAATGCGTCCCGCCGGGGGCGTTGAGCCACCACGGAGGCGGTTGCCATGGCGTTGGATGAATTCGGACTGATTGGCCGCTATTTCCAGCGCGCAGTGCTGCAACACGCCGGGAGGCATGACGCTGTGGTGCTCGGTATCGGTGACGATGCCGCGCTGCTGCAACCGGCACCAGACTGTCAGTGGGTTATTTCCACTGACAGTCTGGTGCAGGGCGTACACTTTCCTGATCACTACCGCCCCGAAGATCTTGGTTACCGCGCATTGGCGGTCGCCGTCAGCGATCTGGCTGCCATGGGCGCACGCCCGCTGGGCTTTACTCTGGCCCTGACACTACCTTCCATACATGAGCCCTGGTTACAGGCCTTCTCCGACGGCTTGGCACAATGCGCCGTGGAACAACGGATCAGTCTGATCGGTGGTGACACCACACGCGGCTCGTTGAATATTGGCATCAGTGTGTTTGGCGAGGTGGTTCGCGGCCAGGCGCTGCGCCGTAGTGGGGCGCAGCCGGGCGACCTGTTGTGCGTGGGCGGGCCGCTGGGTGACGGTGCGGCCGGTCTGGCAGTCGTGCTTGGACAGCCCCTGCCGGATGCGCTGGATCAAGCGGAGCGTGATTACCTGACGGCACGTTTCTGGCGACCGGTAGCCCAATGTGAACTGGGAAGGGCGCTGCTCGGCAGTGCTTCAGCGGCCATGGACATCTCCGATGGCCTGCTGCAGGATGCCGGGCATATGGCGGCCGCCAGCGCTGTGGCGCTGTACATTCACACCGATACATTACCTGCCTCCGCTGCGCTGCAAGCCTGGCCGCGACGTCAGCAGCTGGATTGGATGCTGCGCGGTGGTGACGATTATGTTCTGCTGTTTACCCTGCCCGCAGCGCAGCAGTATCGACTGGCTGACTGGCAACAGCAGGGCTGGCCGGTCAGTCTGGTTGGTCGGGTTGCGGCGGGGTCAGGCGTCTGGCTGGATAATCATGCCGTCTCCGGTAACGGCGGCTACCAACACTTCAAGAGGTCAACCGATGGCTGAACCCCGCACCCCGACACCGCCATCGGTCTGGCGTAATCCGATACATTTTCTGGCCTTTGGTTTTGGCAGTGGTGCCATGCCAAAGGCGCCTGGCACCTGGGGTACGCTGGTTGCGCTGCCCTTTGTATTGCTCTGGCAGCAGCTGCCACCGGGTGGTTATGCACTGGTGCTGGTCATCAGCACCTTGCTCGGTATCTGGCTGTGCCATCGCACCGCAGCAGATCTGGGTGTGCACGATCATGGCGGGATCGTCTGGGATGAATTTGTCGGAGTCTGGATCGCTCTGTGGCTGGCGCCGACCGGTTGGTGGTGGCTGATTGCAGGCTTTCTGCTGTTCCGTCTGTTTGATATCTGGAAGCCCTGGCCCATTGGTTGGGCTGATCGCCGAGTGGGCGGTGGGCTGGGCATCATGCTGGATGACATCCTGGCCGGTTTCATGGCCTTGCTGGCATTGCTGCTCATCGAGCAAGCCCTGCTGCTGTAATTTGCCGTTTCGCTGCCGCTGGGACAGATCAGCGCTGACTGCTGGCGCGATGTTCTGCTAGGATAACGGCCCTCTTAATCAGTGTGGTGTTCAGGAGACAGCGTGTCAGTCACCTTTATTGCGTCATCCCAACTGCCCACCCAATGGGGCACTTTCACCATGCACGGCTTCCTTGAGCCCGGTACCGGCAAGGAGCACGTGGTATTGACCATGGGCGATGTCGGCGACGGCCGGCCAGTGCTGGGGCGACTGCATTCCGAATGCCTGACCGGTGATGCGCTGTTCAGTTTGCGTTGTGATTGTGGTTTCCAGCTGGAAGCGGCACTGAAAGCGATTGCCGATGAAGGCCGCGGGGCGCTACTGTATCTGCGTCAAGAAGGCCGTGGTATTGGTCTGATGAACAAGATCCGTGCCTACCATCTGCAGGATGGCGGAGCCGATACCGTGGAAGCCAACGAACTGCTCGGCTTCGGTGCCGATCAGCGTGAGTACGGTATCTGTAAGCCCATGCTGGCGCATCTGGGTATTACCAGCCTCAAACTGCTGACCAACAACCCACGCAAGGTCAAGGCGCTGGAAGATTTCGGCATTACCGTAGCCGAACGCATCCCGCTGAAAACCGGCCTCAATCCGTTCAATCGTCATTACCTGGCAACCAAGGCCGGCAAGTTGGGCCATCTGCTGGGCACTATTCACCAGGCCGAGGCAGAATAACGATGGATAACCAGATCCACTGGCAGGCGATGCGTCGTAACTGGCGCATGCAATGTCTGGCGTCGCTGATACTGCCGATTGCCGTGGTGTGGTTCTTCCATGATCGTGACGGTGGTGCCTACCCGAGTGTCGGCATCCCACTGTTTATCGCTGGCCTGCTGACGCTGTTGTTGACGGTCTGGCGTTTCCGCCATTACAAGACCGCATTGACGCAGGTTGATGCTCAGCCTGCGGAAACGGAATCCGAGCCGGCATGGAGCGCTTTGCATCGTAACCAATTGCTGGGTCTGACCAATGCCAAGCTGCCCGGCTGGATGGGCATGCTGCATTACGTCTGCACCATGGAGATTCTGCCGCTGGTGTTGCTGGTGCTGGCCAGTCAGGCCGCCATGTTGCTGTATCGCCCGGCACCCCAGCGTTTCAGTTAAAAAAGGGATGTCCTGACGGACACCCCAATCCCACGGAACAACTCGGTTTGCTCGCCTGACCTCAGCGCACGCCCGCAGCCCTCAACGCCGCGGGTGTGAACTGGTTGTAGGTCGGTGGTGTGCCGCCGTACTGCGGCGCTGAGGCCTCTTCGGTATACATACCCAGCGCGATATAACGGCCGGCCAGCAGGTCATACAGGGTTTCCAGCGTGTAACCCGGTAATTGCTGCTTGTAGTTGAAGGCGATGTGCCCTTCGCCTATGCGCCACAGAGTACCGCGCCCGTCGTAATGGTCAGCCAGGCTGATCTGCCAGGAATCCTCATCCACGAAGAAGTTACGCTGCGCATAGATATGCCGTTGCCCTTGCTTCACCTTGCCCTGTACTTCCCAGACCCGGTGCAGCTCGAAGCGGGTATGTTCTGGATTGACGTGGCCGGGTTTCAGCACATCGGCGTATTTCAACCCCGGCTCGGACAGCTTGCCCGCGTTGTAGGGTATGAACATGTCCTTCTTGCCCACCAGCTTCCAGTCGTAGCGGTCAGGCGCGCCGTTGTACATGGAGAAGTTGTCAGAGGTGCGCATGCCGTCGGACGCGGTACCGGGGCCGTCATAGGCTACCTGTGGTGCACGACGTACCCGCCGCTGACCGGCGTTATATACCCAGGCCATACGCGGCTCTTTCAACTGATCCAGCGAATCATGTACCAGCAGCACGTTACCGGCCAGACGGGCGGGCGCGTTCACCCGCTGTTTGAAGAACAGCAGGGTGTTGGGCATGCTCGCCGGATCCACGTCAGGCATCAGATTCGGATAACCCACATCCTCTTCCATCTTGATCAGAGTGAAGGAACCGTTGGTTTGTGGTACCGCCTGCATGTACCAACGATGGACATTCAGGCGATAATGGGTCATGTGGTTCCAGATCACTTCCGCCCCGGATTTGGGAATCGGGAAGATAAACGAGGAGCCGGGCTCGACGTTCTCCACCCCATCGCCGCCGTTGACCAGTCTGGCTTGCCCGGCGGTGCGCTGAACCTGATCATAGACCACCTGCGGGAAGCCCACACTCCGCTTGCTCTGGTACACCGGCATGCGGAAGGTTTCCGGGTAACGCTCGAACAATGCAATCTGGCCGGGTGTCAGGTTGGCCCGGTACTGCTGGTAGTTCTGTGCAGTAATCACAAACTCCGGCTGTTCGCCCTTGAAGGGATTTTCCAGAAAGTGGTTCGGTAGATCCTGGCCTGCATCCGCAGCCAGACCACCCGTCCACTCCGGAATGGTGCCCTCTGTGTTGCCGGCCTTTTCAGCACCGATCGGCGTGAGCGAGTTGCCCAACTGGTTGATCTCGGACTGCGACAGGCTTTGCGCTGCCACAGCACTGGCAACCAGGCTCAACGCCAGACCACAGGCACCTATAATCATCTTTTGCATGTTTGTTCTCCTGTGCCGGATTAGAAGCTGACGCCAAAGCTGACCGACGCAAAATCGCGGTCAACCAGGGTGTTATACTTGCCATCAAAGAAATTGGTGTAGCTGATGCTGGCGTTGTACTTGTTGGCGTAATCGGCATTCAGGCCGACGCTGATTGATTTGGCGTTTTCGTTGAAGTTGGGGCTATAGCCCTCAACATCATGGGAGAAGGCCAGGTTCGGGCTCAGGTTGATACCGGCAAACACATTGCTGTATTCCAGGCCGGCGCGAAGACGATAACCCCAAGCGTTGCTGGTCATATAACCGTCGTTTTCACACCAGCTGGCCGCCTTGGGTGAGCTACCCAGCGAGGAACAGGTGCCATCCGCGAAAGGGCTCTGGCCGAACAGCGAATCGCGACCGAACTTGGTCTCGCCGTTGCTGCTACCCAGTCCGCTTATATGGTTGAAGGCCACCTCGCCAGCCAGTGCCAGGCGGCTGGCCCCCAGTACCCGGTCGATGGTCTTGACTGCCGAGAGTTGCGCCTGGAAGAACTCCTTGCGCTGATAACCGCGAATCTCGGTACCTGCAGGTAAACCAACCAGGCCGCGATGGGTATTGTCCTGACCCAGTTGCAGAATGGTTCGGCTCATGTCGCTACCGGCAATCTGCAAGGGCAGGTTGGGGCGATAGCTGAATTCACCGGAGACCGGCATGCCAGCGATGTTGGTCTGGAAACTCACGCCATACAGGCGTACGTCTTCCGGGTACTCGAGGAAGTAGCCGCCAGCGCCTACCGTGCCGTCCAGCCCTGGTACCAGTTGAGCCGGGTCAAAAGTCGTCAGGAAATTACCCGCCACACCGGAAAAATTCGGTGTGCGCATATGGTAATTCATGGCATACAGGCCGAACTCGGTGTCATTCAGCGCGGGGGCAAACCAGCGCAGCGCCACACCGAACTGACCTTCATCCTTGGCTTCTGCATCCTTGCGGGCACGGGCAATATAGATATTGCCGGGAATGGCCAGCACCTCGCCCTGCGGGCGATCCATGCCGGCAACAATCAACCGGTCGTGGCAACCCTTGGCGATGGGATCCGAGCCGAAGAACGTGCCGCAGTTATCAGGCACCGTCGGAGCCCATTTGAGCTGATAGAAGGCCTCCAGCGTCAAACTGTCTGTCAGCGCCTGGGACAGGTAGAGCATTTCCACTGGGATCAGCGCTTCCTTCACTTCCGAGCCAGGCCGACGGAAGGCCGCTACGTCCAGCGGGTTGACCGCGTTCAGTGAGTTGCCCACAAACAGCCCCTCGCCCCAGTTGACTACCTGCCGGCCCAGACGGATATTGCCCGGCAGGTCGCCGATACTGTAGTTGTGGTAAACGAAGGCATCCAGCAGGGTCACGCCAGACCCTTTTTGCAATGGGTGACGACCTGAATCATCGATATCGTAGAAGCTTTGGCCCCGATCCTTGGTTTCGAAGTCATACCAGTACTTGCCGCGGAAGAACCCGCCGGAATTGCCGTAACGCAGTTCAAGGTCGTGGGTGCCCTTGAAAATCTGCGAGAAGACGTCGCCGCTCTTGAAGTTCAGCCGCCCATCATCTGAGGTGCGGGCGGTGGCCTGACCGTTCATGGGCCTGCCGTCTACCACGGTGTCGGTATGAATAAAGCGCTTGTCCGGGTTGCTGGTCGCCCAGCTGGCCCCCAATGACAGCTGCGAATCCAGCTGTGCTTCCAGGCCGCCGACATGCCAGTTGGCTGCCTGCGTAGCGCCGCTGGCCAGGGCAATGGCGAATGGCAGGCTGCGCACTGCCCACACCGGTATTCTTGTTCTCATGTATCTGCTCCATTTATGTCCAGAGTGTCCTGCTCCGGCAGGTTCCCCTAGTGTGCATACGAGTCAGATCGCCAGCCCGGCTCATTGGGACGCGAAATGTTGTTGTGTTCGGACAAATGACAAATATCCAGGCCGTATCTATCTTTCTATTCTCTGTAGGGCAGAGTACTCTGAGGAAAAATAGCGCCGAGCGATGCTGTACGGCACAACCGAGGATTCAAACGATGCACATCGATAAGGTTGTGGGACTCGCCGAAACGCCGAGGGAATGGAGCGGATGGGGGCGGGTGATAGGGCAGGGGTTGGAAAGGCGTGGGTTGAGCCTGCACGCTTCACCATTGGCTGAATGCTTGCTGCGCCGATTGCAGGAGAACGAGGTGATGGCTCAGACCACCTGCAATCTGCTCTGGCAGGAAGCGCAGACACTGAGCGGTGATGACTGGTTCGGTCTGAGTGCGGATTGTGCCGACAGCGATCTGCCGCTGTCGCTGCAGATGATCGGTCTGACCGTATCTGCCAGCATGAGTATCAGTACGGCGGTAAATAACCTGGTGCGCTTCTTTCCGCTGGTCAGCACCCAGGCCACGCTTGAACTGAGAGTCATCGGCGACGATGCCAGGTTGTTACTCCACCCCAGAGGCCAGCCGCATCCCCAGCACATGGCCGCACTGATCAATGTGCTGGGCCGCCTGTTATTGCGTTGTGCCCAGCGCGGCGGAATCGACACCCCGAATATGCTGATTGGTGTGGTCGGGTCACATGAAAGCCTGCCGCAACTGCCCTGGGCGGGGGGGTATGTATTGGCCGACGCCTGGTGGTTGAAGATACCCCGCCAATGGCTGGATCTGACCATCCCCGAATCCACGCCCGGCCTGTTGCATGGCATGACCGGAGTGCTGCACGGTGTGCTTGCCCGTGGGCCAGCCAGCGATATAGTTGAAAAAGCCCGGCACGCCATACAGCAGGGAATGAGCCGCGGAGTGCTGGGGGAAGAGCAGATAGCCGAGCCAATGAATATCAGCACCCGGCATCTGCGGCGTTTATTGGGACAACACGGCACCAGTTATGAACGGCTGGTAGATGAGGTGCGCAGGGATGCGGCGCTAAGGCTGATGGCCGATTCGGCCAGCTCGCTGACCCGAATCGCCTATGAACTGGGCTTTCAGGATCCCAGCAGCTTTACCCGGGCATTCCGCCGCTGGACAGGGTTCAGCCCAAGCGATTTCCGCCGTCGCCAGGCGCAACTGGTGTCCCATGGTGCGTCTCTATAGTTGCAGCCAGACCGGCTACCAGTTGCTCGCTGGAATAGCCCGGCAGCTGCAGTCGTTGGCGCTGCAATGCCTGGCCCTGATCGACAAAATGTTCGGCATATTCTTCTATCGCAGCCAGCCATTGGGCCTGAGCAGGATCGATACGCGGACGATTCAGCCAGTGGCGCAAAGTGCCTTCGGAGTCGGGGCGCAGGCGCAGTTGAGCATTGTCATAAGGTTGCTGATAGGGCTGCAGGCCACGCTCAAAGACGACGGTGAATACCGTCCCAATCAGCTCCTGTTCGATCGTTTGCCAGCGTCCGTCTACATCTTCAGTGAAATCAAACAGTGCCGGTACGGTGCGCTCGGTGATGCGGCGGGTGATGGCGCGGCTGCGAGGCTCATCCAGACGTTGGACGAACCACAACAGGAGTTCTCGCAGCCATGCCTCCTCCAGCCATCGAGGAGGGTTTGATGATGGATCAAACCCGGTGCTCACAGTAACTCCATGAAATCCAATGAGCCCTGCTGACGAATGACCCGGCGGTGATTGGCCCATAGCTCGGCGATGCGTTCGCGATTGAGTTGCTGGCGGTCGACCAGTACCCGGGTGTTGAGTTCGCCAATCGGGATCGGGCTGGGTACCTTGCTGAAGACAAACTGGTTGCTGACCAGTTCGAGGAAGGGACCGGCCTTGCTGGTCGGCATGATGAAGATCAGCTGCAGTCCGAGGGTTTCAGTGAGATAGCCGATCACCTGCCGCGAACGGGTCTCGTCCATGTGCATGAAGGCCTCGTCGACAATCACCATGCGCAGATGGCTGTCGCCTTCGTTGAAGCGGAAGGCGCTGGTTACCGCGGCGGCGCGGATGATGTAGGCCGGGGTTTCCAGCTGGCCACCGGAGCCGGTGCCGTATTCGCTGAGCCGGATCGCCGGCTTGCCTTCGGGGTGCTTGAGGATGTCGTAGCGGCGGTAACGACGGTAATCGCTGATGCGCTCCAGCTCGCGCAGTGCCTGTTGCTCGTCCCCTTCGAGCAGCAACCTGAGTAGCTGGTCGCGCACCGCAGCAGACTGCTCCGACAGGCTGATTTCGAACAGATTGGTGCCATCGCCCAGGTTGGGCATCTGTGTCACCTCGCTGAAGAACTTCCAGTATTCCTTGTACTCGGGTACCCAGCTCCATTCGAACTGGAAGCCCTCGCGGTCGGCGCCGAAGCGGTGGTGTTCCAGTTCGCTGTTGAGCTGCTCCAGGGTACGCTCGCCATCATTGATGGCCTGATGGATCTCGTGGCACAGGTCGCTGACAAAGGTGCTGTTGAAGCTGTCACGTAACTTGCCCAGCTGTTCCTGCTTCTCCAGCAGCACGTTGTTGCGCAGGCGGTTGTGCAGGCTGTCCAGCTGCTGGCTCAGGCTGCAGATATGCCGGAAGAAGCCCAGGCTGTGAAGCTCCTCGGGGGTGTCGTGCAAGAGGTTATCGGCGGGCTGGGCCTGCTGGTTGTACTCCCTGAGGCTGCCATCCAGCGCCACGGCCAGCCGGTACAGGCTGTCGGTCAGGGTCTTGCCGGCGCCGGCATAATCGAACTCGCCGTCCGACTGGGCAAGCTGCTCGTCCAGCTGTGCCAGATGCTGCTGCGGGTCCAGATGGGCGATCAGGGCGGCGGCATCCAGCAGATAGCTTTCGGCATCGTCCCGGCGCTGCAGCAGCGTATCGCCCAGATCAGCCAGCCGGCTGACCTGCTCGGTGATCTTTTTCAGCTCGTTGTTCAGCTCACCCAGCTGGGTACCCAGACTGTCGCGCAGGCCGGTCAGCTCATCGTGGCGCTGCCTGACCCGCTGCAGCTCATTCTCCAGGTCCTGATAGTCGGACAGGTTGAGGCTTTCCAGCTGCTGTTCCACTTGGCGCAGCTGCTGCTGGGCTTCAAGCAACTGGCTGGCGCGGGCATGGTAGTCCAGCGGGCGGATGCGCTGCAGCTGCCTGAGCAACTGCTGCAGCCGGTTACACAACTGCTGCTGGACGTGGCGCTGGGTCTGCAGTTGTTCCAACCTGGCCTGTTGCGCCTGCAGGTTGCGTTTGCGGGCGGCGGCGCCGAACAGCAACTGGCTGTCATCAATGTCACAACGGAACAGCGAATAGTTGCCCGAGCCCATGCCGTCCATGGTGATACCGCGGCGGGTATGGCGCAGGTTTTCGGCATCCGCCACCCGGACGACGCTGCCGTAGGACGCGCGCAGGTAGTATTCGGCGATGCGGTGACTGAAGCGCATGACATGGATCACCGAGTCCTCCGGCAGGCTCAGGCGCTCGGCGTCCTGGCGTGCCCGGTCACCCTGGATGACCCGCGCCTTGCTGCGCTCACGCCCGCTCAGCTGGCGGACGATACGGATGGCGTCGGCCTCGTATTCGGGCTCGACCAGAATGCCGTAGCGGGCGCCGCCGACATAACCTTCGATAGCCATTTGCCAGTCAGCATCGGTGATGTCCACCTGGTCACAGAGCACCCGCGGATCAGCCTGCGGGCAGTGCTGGCGGATCGCGGCCAGTGCCTCTTCGACGTAACCGGGATAGGTCACGCGGCTGTCCTGCAGTGCCTTGATCTGTCGTTCGGTCTGGGCAACCTGCTGTTCCAGGCCGTTCAGCGTTGCCCGTCGTTCCTGCAGCAGGCGGTCGGCGCGGTGGACCGGGGTACTGCCATCGGCGGCGGCTTCGTTGAGCAGGGCGGCGAGCTGGTTATGTTCGCGCTGCTGGGCGCGGATCGCATCGAGCCCGGAATCCAGCGGCGTCAGATCGATCCAGTCCCGTGCCAGCAACTGGTTCAGGTCGGCCACCGGCTGCTGGGCGGCGGTCAGTACCGCCGCGCTTTGCTGCTGCCACTGACGGGTACTGAAATCAGGCAGCTCTGCCGCCAGGCCTTCGGCCAGCAACTGCTTGATGGTCTGCAGCGCTTCGATGTTGCTGTCGCGCTGGTGAGCCTGTTCCAGCAGCGGCGTGACGCCCTGTTGCAGCTCCTGGCTGAGCTGGCGGTGACGGGTATCCAGCTGGTCCTTGCTTTGCAACACGCTGATGCCCTGACGGCGGGCTTCCAGTTGCACCAGCTCCTGGTGCGCCTGGGTCACCCGCTGGCCGGTCAGGGACTGTTCTTCCTGCAGCGCGGTCTGGCGTTGCTGCAATTGCTGTTGTTGGCGCTTGGCCTCCAGATAGCTGGTGTGGTTGGCGGACCAGGCCTGGGCGGCGGCGGAATACTCCAACCCGGTGCGCTCCAGCCAGCCTTGCTGGTAGCGGCTGGTGATGTCGCCGGACTCTTCCAGCAGGCTGACGCCCTGGCGCAGCCGGGCCGCTTCCTGCTCCATGCCGTGAACGGTGCGCAGCAACTCGCGGATGCGCTTGATGGTGTCACCGAAATCCCGCGCGTCGAGTACTTCGCCGGCAACGAACTGGTCAATCGATTTGACCGGTTTGTAAGCCATGAAGTTGGCGAAGGTGCGGGCCGCATGTTTTGCCTCGCGGCTGGAAACCGCATCGTGCTTGCCGCGCAGCGCGCCGTACAGGCGACCGAGGTAGGCGCTCTTGCGGTCGTAGGTTTCCACCTGCTGACGACCGAACTGACGGCGCAGCAGATTGGCCAGCTCGGTGACGGCGACCACATGGCGGCTGCCATCGCGTTCCTGGATAAAGTCAGACAGCGACAGCATCTCGCCGGGCACTATCATCAGCAGCAGTTCGTCCTGGCGCGCCTGGCGGCTGCTGCCGGCGTTGTCGATATGGGCGCGTACGCCTATTACCGCGGTAAAGGGCTCGGCGCTTTCACCCTGGGTCGGATGGAACACGCCGGCGATGTAACCGTCGCTGGTGAAGGGGCGGGCGTAGGTGCCGTCATCACAGCCCAGTACATAGGAGGCGAGGGTGCGTACCTGTTTGCCGCTGCGCCCACGCTGGGTAGTTTCGTCCTGCCCGGGGTTGTAGTTGTACAGGTTGTCGTGGGCGGCGGTCATCAGGGTCTGCAGGGCATCGGCGGCGGTGGTCTTGCCGGAGCCGTTGCCTCCCGAGAACAGGTTGACCGGGCCGTACTCAAACTCCCCCTCCGGCAGGTTGCCCCAGTTGACGGTAATCGAGCGCTTCAGATACATGCTCAGTGTTCCTCTTCGCTGCTGTTGGCGGTGGTCTCGCTGTCGCCGGTCAGCTGGGTCAGCGCGCTGTCGGTAATCAGGCTGATGATGCCCGGGCGTATGGTCAGCCAGCCTTCGTCGTCCAGCGGGTCGGCGTCGCTGGTGCTGCGGATCAGGCGCAACTGGCGAAGCCGGCGCAGCAGGGTCTGGCGTTCTGCTGCCGACTCCGGCAGCGGCCGGCCGAGCAGATTGCGATGGCTCAGGTTGAGTGCTTCCAGCGACAGCATGACCTGGCCTTCCTCATCCACTTCGCCCTCGCGCAGGGCCTTGTCGTATTCGGCGCGCAGCACCAGGATGAGGCCTACTTCCTGCTGGCTCAGGCGCTGGCGCAGACCGGTACGCTGGCTGCTGTCGATGTCCGGCAGGCCCGGAGCTTCCGCACCCGGCGGGAACAGCCGCAGCATGTTGAAGCGCGGTTCGTGCAGCAGGCGGATCTGCAAGACCGACAGGTAATCCTCGACCAGCTCCCGGGTCTTCAGGAAACGGTCATACAGCTCGGCTTCCTTGCGGCTTTCATCCCGGCAGAGCACGCCACGATCGAGCAAACGGATCATCAGTTCGGAGAAGTCCCCGGAGCTGATGTCGAGCCGTTGCAGTTGGTCTTCCAGAGCGTCAAGCATGTTTGTCCTGTTCCAGTTCGATGATGAAACCGTCGCGGTGGGTGAACCAGGTTTCCCCGGTGATGCGCTCGCCGGTTGGCTGTATGGTCACGCGGAAACCGCCGGCAGCCTGGTCGGCGGCGCCCAGACCTATGATGTGACTCAAGGCCAGCAGGTCAGTTGCGTCCTCGACCGGCAGGTCGCGGCTGTCGATGCGCCGGCCCGCACCCAGCGCGTTGCGCAGGTAATTGCGCAGGCCGCTGGCATTGATCTGGAAGGCCTGCTCCAGCAATTGGCGGACAGCAATATCACGCTGGGTTTGTGCATCCAGCGTGCCAGGGTCGGCCATTTCACTGTGCAGCTGGCGGCGGGCCTGACGTTCGCGCAGGCGCAGCTGGCCGGGGTCAGGCAGCTCTACCCGCAGGCTGGCCATGGCTTCGCCGGCACGGGCCAGGCGGGCGTCCAGCTCATGCGGGTCGAGCTGGCGCAGGGTGCGGCAGAGGCCGACGATATCGTTGTGCTTCTGGGTCTGCAGGTAGCTGAGCTGGCGGATGATGATGTCCGCGCGTTTGGTGAAACTCTGCAGGGTACGACGCAAGGCGGGGAGCATGATTTCCGAGGCATTGCGCAGCCGCAGTTCGATGCTGTCCAGCAGTTGCCAGAGTACCGAGCTGTCCGGATCGATCAGCAGGTCCGGGGCGATGCGGCGCAGTTCGCGCTCGGCATTGGCCAGCCAGGGGCCGGGTTGCTGGCGGATGCGGGTCAGTACCTGATGGATGCGGTCGCGGTGCTTTTCCACGCTGTCGGCAGACAGGCGGATGGCGACATCCGGCAGGAAGCGCCGCTCCATGAAGTCGAAGAACTGGTCGCTGGCCTGCTGTACCAGTTGCTGGGCTTCCACCTCGCGCACCAGTTGCCGCTTGCGCTCTTCCAGCTCGGCAATGATGTCAGTGAAATCGGCAATGATGCGCTCTGAATACTCGTGGGCATCCAGCAGATCATGTACCTCGCCATGTTCGACGAAGGCCGAGAGTGCGTTCAGCGTGTTGCGGGTGTTGCGGTGGCGGGTGCGCTGGCTGTGGCCGTTGGCTTCCACCAGCGGCTGGGTAAACAGGCGCCCGGTACGGCTGAACGGGTAGGTGGACTGGAAGGTGGCCTGGTCGACCTGCCGTTCCAGCCAGCCGTGCTCGACCAGATTGTTGAGGATCCAGCCGGCCTGTTCCCGGGGGTGCTTGAAACGGCCCTGATCATCATCGTCGCCATCGAGCAGCGGCGCGCGCTGCAGTGCCTCGCAGAAGATATCCAGCACCTGTTCGCGCTTGAGTGACTCGCCGTAATCAGCGCTGGCGCTGTACAGCCGCTCGTGCAGCAGGCGCAGGCATTCGACAATCTGTTCGCGGTATTTGCTGGTCAATGGCCGGAAGAACTGCAGGCGCTCATTGCTGAAGAACATGGGTATGCCCGGAAAATTCAAAGGGGCATTATGCCGGATTGATGGGCGCGGAGCATGCCGACTTTGTGTGACTCAGGCCCGCGGATGGCCGCGGGTGAGGCATGTCAGGCTCAGTCCTCTGCGGACAGGCGCTGGCGGATAGCCCGTTCGATACCGGCGGCATCCAGTCCGCATTCGGCGAGCATATTGGCGGGTTTGTCATGTTCGATATACAGGTCCGGCAGACCGAGGTTGAGTACCGGAATCTGTATGCACTGGGCCAACAGCCATTCGTTTACCGCACTGCCGGCACCGCCCATGATGGCGTTCTCTTCCAAGGTGACCAGCAGACTGTGGTTGTCAGCCAGCTGTTGCAGCAGTTCGGTATCCAGCGGTTTGACGAAGCGCATGTTGGCGACCGTGGCATTCAGCGCCTCGGCGGCCACCATGGCATTGGCGTGCAGGGTGCCGAAGCTGAGAATGGCGACCCGGTTGCCGGTGCGGCTAACCACACCCTTGCCGATCTCCAGCGGTTGCAGTTCCTGCTCGATCGGCACGCCTGGCCCGGTGCCGCGGGGGTAACGTACAGCCGCGGGGCCGTTGTGCAGGAAGCCGGTGGTGAGCATCTGTCGGGTTTCGTTTTCGTCTGCCGGAGCCATGATCAGCATATTGGGAATGCAGCGCAGGTAGCTCAGGTCGAAACTGCCAGCATGGGTCGGACCGTCTTCGCCAACCAGCCCGGCGCGGTCGATGGCGAACAGCACGTCCAGATCCTGTACCGCCACGTCGTGAATCAGCTGATCGTAGGCGCGCTGCAGGAAGGTCGAATAGATGGCCACCACCGGCTTGGCACCTTCACAGGCCATGCCCGCGGCGAGGGTGACGGCGTGCTGCTCGGCAATGGCCACGTCAAAGTATCGCTGCGGGAAGCGGTCGGCGAAGGCAATCAGGTCGGAGCCTTCCTTCATCGCCGGGGTAATGCCGATCAAGCGCGCGTCGGCCTCGGCCATGTCGCACAGCCACTGGCCGAAGATATTCGAGTAGCGCGGCTTGCTCTTGCCGTTGCTGGCCGGTTGGGGCTCCAGCTTGGTGATGGCGTGATAACCGATGGGGTCGGCTTCCGCCGGGGAAAACCCCTTGCCCTTGCGGGTCACTACATGCAGGAATTGCGGGCCTTTCATCTGGCGCATGTTGCGCAGCGTGGTGGTCAGTGTGGGCAGGTCATGACCATCAATGGGGCCGATATAGTTCCAGCCCAGCTCCTCGAAGAAAGCGCCGGGTGCGAGCATGGACTTGGCTGTTTCTTCGGTCTTGCGTGCCAGTTCCCAGGCCGGCGGAATTTTCGACAGTACCTTCTTGCTGCCCTCGCGCATGTGCGTATAGGTGCGGCTGGAGAGGATTTTGGCCAGGTAGTTGGACAGCCCGCCGACGTTGTGCGAAATCGACATGTCGTTGTCGTTGAGTATCACCAGCATGTCCGCGTCGGCCTCGCCGGCGTGGTTCAGTGCTTCAAAGGCCATGCCCGCGGTTATCGCGCCATCGCCGATCACGGCAACGGTACGGCGATCCAGGCCCTGCAGACGCGCGGCAATGGCCATGCCCATGCCGGCGCTGATCGAGGTGCTGGAATGGCCGACGCCGAAGGTGTCGTAGGGACTTTCACTGCGCCGGGGGAAGGCGGAGATGCCGTCCTTCTGCCGCAGGGTGGACATCTGCTCCCGGCGACCGGTAAGGATCTTGTGCGGATAGGCCTGGTGGCCAACGTCCCACAGCAGCCTGTCCTCGGGCGTCTCGTAGATATAGTGCAGGGCGATGGTCAACTCGATGACCCCGAGGCCGGCACCGAAGTGCCCGCCGGTCTGACCGACGCTCCACAACAGGAACAGGCGCAGTTCATCGGCCAGCTCCGGCAGTTGTGCTGCGTCCAGTTCACGTAGTTGGGCGGTGCTGTCCAGACGGTCCAACAGGGGCGTGCTGGGGCGCTCGCGGGGTATTTCGTGGAAGGTGCTAGGCATCAAACAAAAGCTCTGATCGCTGCCGCAGGCAGCAGGAAACAATCGCGCAGTTTACCCGATGCAGAGCATTAGCCCAACACCGGGCCCGCCGGACGGGCAAACAGGTACTCAGAACTGGCGCTCAACAATATAGCGAGCCAGCTGGCGCAGGCGCAGGGCCTGATCATCGAAACCATCCAGCGCCTCGATAGCCTGATCGCTCAAGGAGCGAGCCAGTTCATGGGCGCGTTCAAGGCCAAGCAGGGCAGGGAAGGTGGGTTTGCCCCGGGCAGCATCGGCGCCGTGATTCTTGCCCAGAACATCGGTATTACCTTCCACATCGAGAATATCGTCCTGTATCTGGAAGGCCAGGCCGATGCACTCGGCGTATCGATCCAGCGCCACCAATTGCTCTGGCGTCACCCGTTCGGAGGCCAGCGCACCGAGTTGAACGCTGGCACAGATCAGCGCGCCGGTCTTGCGCTGGTGCATGTCTTCCAGGTTGTGTTGCTGGAGCTGCTGACCCACCGCACCCAGATCAATAGCTTGACCGCCGACCATGCCCTGCGGGCCGGCTGCCCGTGCCAGCAGAGCGGTCATCTGCAGCCGGGTGGCGGCTTGCCAGTGATCGACCGAACTGATCCATTCAAACGCCAGGGCCTGCAAGGCATCGCCAGCGAGAATGGCGGTGGCCTCGTCAAAAGCGCGGTGACAGGTTGGCTGGCCCCGGCGCAGGTCATCATCGTCCATCGCTGGCAGATCGTCATGAATCAGTGAGTAGGCATGAATCAGCTCCAGCGCACCGGCAGCCGCGTCAACATGACTCTCATTCACACCGAAGGCTTTGCAGCTGGCATAAGCAAGCATCGGACGGATGCGCTTGCCGCCGCCCATTACGCTATAGCGCATGGCGGCATACAGCCGTTCCAACTGGGGCAGGTCGTTGCGCAAATGGCGATGCAGATAGCTGTCGATACGCGTCTGGCAGGCCTTGAGGTAGTCTTCAAAACCGATCATTGGGCGTCGCCTTCAAAGGGCTCTGTCACCAATTGACCATCCTGCTCCAGCAATAGTGCGACTTTCTGTTCTGCCTGGGTCAATGCCTGCTGGCACTCACGGGTCAGAGCCACGCCCTGCTCGAAGGCGCCGAGGGATTCTTCCAGGCTCAGATTACCGCTTTCCAACCGTTCAACCAGACTCTGCAAGGCCCCGAGCGATTGCTCGAAATCAACGGCAGTTTTTTTACGGGCCATGGTTTTACCTCGGGCTGTGATGGTTGAAAAAACGGCTGAACATTACCCAAGGGGCGCGGGGCGGTCAATCGGCATAGACCAGCCAGAAGTAAAACAGTGTCATCAGCCAGCCGATGACAAACACCAGCATCAGCCAGCGTAGCATGAGGTTGCTCATGCGCCGAGCCAGCAGGCCACCACAGTAGCCGCCGAGCAGTCTGCCGGTCAGTGCCAGCCATTGGCCCACTATTTATGCCAGCATATAACAGTTGCGGCCAGCGCCACTGCCCCGATCCAGAATCCTGCACCCCTCCAGCACTTTGCCATAGTAACCTTGAACGGATTCGAGCATTGTTCGTTGTCCTGACAGGTTGTTTTGCAGCCTACTTTTGCCTGCCTGCGCACTGAGTTTGTGCAAACCACATGGGGAAATATCCCGCACTTTGTAGAGGTATGCACGGGTACTCTGGCGGGGTACACTCGAGCGATGATAATTTGACATCAAAGCATGGGTTGTCGGCAGGTTGCAGTATCGTTGACGTGCCGGTTTAGGTTTGCTGCAGACAGTACCTGTAGCCTTGCGGTAGACAGGATAGGCAGTCAGAGATGTCCAGACGGGTAAAAGTAGTTGTGAATACGGATGACAAGGCCACCCTGCAGGAGCTGCAGGGCATACTGGCCACGTATCCGGTGGAAGTGATCTGTGATCCGGCAGATTGCCGAGAGGCTCCCTTGTGTCGCTGGGTGGACCCGCAGGCGCTGAATGATTGCGGACAGTTGACGGCGGGCGTGCTGGATGCGATCGAGACTTTGGAACAAACCCGGCATGCGTTTCGCGCTGGCCAGCTGGCCAGTCTGCGTCGGCGGCTGGAAAAGTTGTTACATGCGTTGCCAGAGGCTGAATGCTGAACTACTTTCGATGCTAGTTTGAACAACAAAATAGATTTCTGCTTTGCCGGTCAGGGTTAAACGGGCCTGAAAGACAAGGCGCACCTCGCAGCATGCAGCCGCTGCGGGGTGCGCCTTTTTTTGTGCTTGGTGTTTGCGGACACGGTGTGCAGGGAAACAAGAAAAACGGACAGCAGGGTTCTCTATGGAGTCAGTAAGGGGGCTGGATTATCTGGTCGAGCGTTTGGGCTTGCGTAGTTCTTCGCTGCGTGAACGCTTGGCCTATCTGCATTGGCATGCCGCCGATGCGGATCGCCTGCAGGCATTGGCTGGGCACGGCGAGGCGGTCAGCGCCGCCTTTGTCGAGGATCTGTATCGGGAACTTGGGCGGTTTGCCGAAACGGCAGAAATACTGCGTGATAGCCGGACGGTCATGCGCTTGAAGCAACAGCAGCTGAGGTATTACCGGCGTCTGTTTGTCGGTGATATCGATGAGCCCTATGTGCGTGAGCGTCTGCAGATTGGTCATGTACACGAGCGTGTCGGTGTCAAGCTGAAGTGGTATCTGGGTGGATACCGCTTGTTTCTCAGCCATATGCTACATGCGTTACTGGGTGCGGAGGCTGGCCAGCGGGCTGATGCTGTAGCGGCATTTGACAGCCTGCTCAAACGCGTGTTTTTTGATATGACGCTGGCAGCCGAAGCTTACGTGGATGCCAAGCAGCATGCTCTGCGCGCCAGTGAGAAACGCTATGCCCATGCCCTGCGCGGCGCCAATGACGGTATCTGGGAGTGGGATCTGCAGACCGGTGACTGGTATGCGTCAGATCGTTGGGCCAGCATGCTGGATCTGCGGGTTAACGAGGTGGGTACGCACACGCAGGACTGGCTGGCGCGCGTACATCCGGAGGATCTGCCGGGCCTGCAGCGCGCCATCGATGCGCATATCAGCGGCCGTGTGCCCTGGTTGCACCATGAATACCGGATGCGGCGGCGTAATGGAGACTTTCTCTGGGTGCTGGTGCGGGGTGTGCTGGAAACGGATGGCTCAGGCCGTCAGCGCCTGGCCGGGTCGCAGACCGATATCAGTGAGCGTCAACGCATCAAACAGCGGCTGGAATATGCGGCCCGGCATGATGGCTTGACCGGCCTGCTTAATCGGGAACAGTTGAACCGGGTGATGTCGAACAGTCTTGAACAGCTGCAGCGCTCGGGTGCCCGTTATGCCGCCTTGCTGTTTATTGACCTGGACCGTTTCAAGATCATCAATGACAGCCTCGGGCATGCCGCCGGTGACAAGGTGCTGGTCTTGATCGCTGATCGTCTGCGCGCAGCCATGCGCAATGGCGATCAGCTGGCGCGTTTTGGCGGTGATGAATTCGTCATGGTGCTGAATGACCTGGCCTGCCAGGATGACTCCGATCAGGTAGCCGAGCGGGTACTGGCCAGCTTGCGGGAGCCTTTATGCTTTGATGGTCGCTGGCTGGTGGTCAATGCCAGTATCGGTGTTGCCCCCTTGTTGCCCGGCCAGGGGTTGCAGGATGCCTTGCAGACAGCTGATATCGCACTGTATTCGGCCAAGAGGGATGGCAAGGCGCGTTTTATGCGCTACGACCAACGTATGCAGGAACAGGCCCACGAGCGCCTGATGATTGAAAGCAATGTCTTGCAAGCGCTGCAAAGTGGCAGCTTTGAGCTGGACTACCAGCCCGTTTTTGATATGTCCCGGGATGCGCGCAGACAGCCTCTGGCCTGTGAGGTGTTGTTGCGCTGGCGGCACGGTCAGGAGCGAATACCGCCCGGTGCGTTTATTCCGGTGCTGGAAGAGTCTGGGGAAATTATTCCGGTCGGTTACTGGATTCTCGAGCAGGCCTGCCAGCAGGCTCGTGCCTGGCAGCTGGCTGGTCAACCCGGGTTCTGTTGCTCGATCAATCTGTCCGGAGTCCAGCTGAAAGAAACGGATTTCTGTCAGCGATTACGTTCTATTCTGGATAAAACCAGCTTGCCTGCCCATTCGCTGGTACTGGAAATTACCGAAAGTGTGTTGCTGGACCAAGCTGGTCATACGCTGTCCAATCTTCGGGAAATAGCGGCCATGGGGGTACGCCTGGCACTGGATGACTTCGGTACGGGTTATTGCTCGCTGGCCTATCTGAATCGCTTCCCGTTACACATCATCAAGCTGGATCGCAGCTTTCTGCATGAGGCTCACCGCAACCCGCGTCAGGCAATCATCTGTCGCAGCATTATCAATCTGGGGCATGCGCTGGGCATGAAAATCGTCGCCGAGGGTATCGAGACCTCACGTCAGATCGAGTTTTTACTGCAGGAGAATTGCTTGCTCGGTCAGGGCTTTCTGCTTGGCCGGCCGATGTCGCCTGAGCAGTTTTCTGGTTTGTGGCAAGAGCAGGGTGACCTGGATCGCTGATCAGGGCAGCCACAGATGTATTTAGAATCTTCGGATGAGGTTAACAATAATGAAAATCAATCTTCCGGTTACTACGCAGGAGGTCAGGCTGCGGGCAGGGGACAATCTGCTGACCACCACCAATCTCAAGGGGGCGATTAGCTACGCCAATCCCGCGTTCGAGCGGGTCAGTGGTTTTTCCCAAGAGGAAATGCTGGGTAAAAACCACAATATTATTCGTCATCCGGATATGCCGCCACAGGCCTTCGAACAAATGTGGCGGACGATAAAGTCAGGCAAGAGCTGGATGGGGCTGGTCAAGAATCGCTGCAAGAACGGGGATTATTACTGGGTCAGTGCTTATGTTTCGCCGGTCATGCGCGATGGCGAGGTTATTGAGTATCAGTCAGTACGCACCATGCCCGCCAGGGCTCAGGTCGAGGCGGCGGAGCGCTGCTACGCCGAGTTGAGCGAGAAGCGAACGCCCCTTTCCCTGCGTGTGCCGGCTTTGGGGCTGGATGCCTATCTGGGGCTTGCCTCTTTGCTGCTGGTCGCGCTGGTATGGTCGCTGGCAGTCTGGGGCTGGCCATGCCGCTGGCGGCCAGTTCGCTCTTGCTGGGCGGCCTCTGGCTGGCTTTGCAGATGACTATTGTGCTTTGCCTGCGCCCACTCAGGCGCTTGGCCGGCAGTGCGCGCAAGATTGCCGATAATCCGCTGGGGCAATATCTGTATACCGGCTCAAGAAACGAGATAGGCGCGATCCGCTTTGCACTGGAAATGCAGAAGGCAGAAGCGGCGGCGCTGGTCGGGCGTATGGCTGATGCAGCGACCCGCTTGCAGCGTGAATCCAGTGAACTGGTAGAGGCCGTGCATGTGTCCAGCCAGGGTAACCAGCGCCAGCAGCAGGAAACCGATCAGGTGGCCACGGCTGTCGAGCAGATGGCCGCCAGTATCCAGGAGGTGACCCGTAATGCCCATGCCTCGGCTCAGGCGGCCAATGATGCTGATAGCGAAGTGCTTGACGGGCAGACGGTAGTCGCCGCCTCGCGGGACATTATCCATGCCCTGGAGGGCAGGATTAATCAGGTGAGTGAGGTGATTGGCAGCCTGGCCGGCAAGAGCGCGGAAATTGGCAGTGTGACCGAGGTGATCAATGCGATTGCCTAGCAGACCAATCTGCTGGCGCTGAATGCGGCGATTGAAGCCGCGCGGGCCGGTGAGCAGGGTCGCGGGTTTGCTGTGGTAGCTGATGAAGTGCGCGGCCTGGCTGGCCGAACCCAGCAATCAACAGCGTCAATTGGCGGGCTGATCAGCGGTTTTCAGCAGGACACTCATGACGCGGTCGCGGCCATGCAGGCCGGGCTGGAGCAGGCTGGCGCTTCGGTCGACAAGGCGCGAGATGCTGCTGAAGCCCTGAAGCGGATCAATCACAAGGTGGCTGCAATAACCGGCAGCAGTGCACAGATTGCCACCGCAGTTGAGCAGCAGAGTGCGGTCAGTGAGGAGATCATGCGCGCGCTGGATCGGATGCGATCAGTGACCAACGAGAATGCCGCGGCGGCAGTGCAAAGTCATACCAATGCCAGGGGTATGGCTGGTCTGGTGAACAACCTGGAAACCCTGGCCAGTGATTTCTGGGCGGCGCACAGCGCCCGGGAGGCGTCCTAAAGGTCGCCCCACAGGTACTGGGCCAGCGACAGCACAACCACAGGGGCCGTTTCCGTACGCAATACCCGTGGCCCGAGACAGACCGGCTGAAAGCCGGTGCTTTCGGCCTGCTGGATTTCATCGGCGCTCAGGCCGCCTTCAGGTCCGATCAACAGGCTCAGGCTGGCGGGTTTGACCAGTTGCGCCAGTGGCCGGTCAGTGCGATGGTGCAAGACCAGCTTGAGTTCGCTGTCCTGTTGTTTGAGCCAGTCAGCCAGCACCTGGGGCGGGTGAACAACCGGTACCCGGCTGCGCCCGCATTGCTCACAGGCGCTGATGGCAACCTGTTGCCAGTGGGTCTGGCGCTTGTCGGCGCGCTCACCCTGCAGCTTTACCTCGCAGCGCTCGGTAAACAATGGGGTAATCTGACCGACACCCAGTTCAACGGCTTTCTGGATGGCCCAGTCCATGCGCTCACCGCGGGACATGGCCTGGCCCAGATGAATCGCCAGAGGCGACTCGGGCATACCTTCTATTGGCTCGGCCAACGTCAGACGCACCTGACGTTTGCCTGCTTCCAATACCTCGCCGGGCCATTCCTGCCCCGATCCGTTGAACACCTGTACCGGGGCGCCCGGGCCCAGACGCAGCACCCGACCTATATAGTGTGCCAGGTCGCCTTCCAGTAATTGTTCGCCCTGGGCCAGTGGGGCGTCCAGAAAAAAGCGAGAAACGCGCATGGTTCAGTCTCGGGTAGCCCGTTCGATTCCTTCCCAGGCCACGCTGGCCAGGTGATCGATCTGCTCGGGGGTAATGACATAGGGCGGCATGAAATACACCACGCTCCCCAGTGGGCGCAACAGGGCTTCGTGCCTCAATCCGTATTCATAGACGCGGATGCCGCGGCGCTCCTGCCATGGATAGGGGGTGCGCTCAGCCTTGTTCTTCACCATTTCGATGGCCAGTACCATGCCGGTTTGGCGCACCTCGGCGACATTCGGGTGGTCAGCGAAATGGGCCGTTGCCTGGGCCATATGCGCGGACAGCGCCTTGTTGCTTTCGATGACGTTGTTCTCCTCAAAGAGATCCAGCGTGGCCAATGCGGCGGCACAGGCCAGCGGGTTACCGGTATAGCTGTGCGAGTGCAGGAAGGCACGCAGGGTGTCGTAATCGTCGTAGAACGCCTGATACACATCGTCAGTGGTGAGACACACGGCCATGGGCAGATAGCCGCCGGTCAATGCCTTGGACAGACAGAGAAAGTCCGGGCTCATATCGGCCTGCTCACAAGCAAACATGCTGCCGGTGCGACCAAAGCCGACGGCGATTTCATCGTGAATCAGGTGCACCCCGTATCGATCACAGGCCTCGCGCAATAGCTTGAGATAGACCGGGTGGTACATGCGCATGCCGCCAGCACACTGAATCAGCGGCTCGATAATGACCGCAGCAACCTGTTCGTGGTTGTCTGCCAGTGCCCGCTCCATATGCTCGAACATCAACCGACTGTGTTCTTCCCAGCTGCTACCAGCCTCGCGCTCGTAACAATCCGGCGAAGGTACGGTTATCACTTCCATCAGCAGCGGCTTGTAGGTTTCCTTGTACAGCGCCACATCACCCACGGCCAGCGCCGCCAGGGTTTCGCCGTGATAGCTGTTGGAGAGAGTAATGAAACGCTTCTTTTCCGGTTTGCCGCGGTTGAGCCAGTAATGGAAGCTCATTTTCAGCGCCACTTCGATGCAGGACGAGCCATTGTCCGCATAAAAGCAACGGGTCAGTGTTGCGGGGGTGATATCAACCAGGCGCTCGGATAGCTCGATCACTGCCTGATGGGAAAAACCGCCGAGAATCACATGCTCAAGGGTGTCCAGCTGTTGCTTGACCCGCCGATTGATGTAGGGGTTGGCATGGCCGAAGACATTGACCCACCAGGAGCTGACGGCATCCAGATAACGATTGCCATCAAAATCATGCAGCCATACACCCTCGCCCCGCTGAATCGGGATGATGGGCATATGTTCGTGGTCTTTCATCTGCGTGCAGGGATGCCAGAGCACCGAAAGGTCGCGTTGCATCCACTGATTATTGAGCCCCATCACTGCCTCGTCGGATAGATGAATATCCGACGATTGTAACCTGACAGCGGACTGTCTGCAGGGTTCAACGGGTGCCGTAGACCACCATGGTCTTGCCCTTGACGCTGATCAGACCCTGTTCTTCCAGTGTTTTGAGTACCCGGCCGACCATTTCCCGGGAGCAGCCGACGATACGTCCGATTTCCTGGCGGGTGATCTTGATTTGCATGCCGTCGGGATGGGTCATGGCATCCGGTTGCTTGCACAGCTCCAGCAGGGTGCCGGCGACGCGACCAGTGACGTCGAGAAACGCCAGATCGCCCACTTTCCGGGTAGTACTACGCAGACGGTCAGCCATCTGCCGGCCGACGACATAGAGCAATTCGGGATCACGGGCGGTTATTTCGCGGAATTTTGCATAGGGCAATTCCGCCAGCTCGCACTCGGTCTTGGCCTTGACCCAGGCGCTGCGATCCTGTTCGGCCTGTTCTTCGTCAAACAGTCCCATTTCACCAAAGAAATCACCTTGATTGAGATAGGCGATGATCATGTCTCGGCCTTGCTCATCTTCAATAAGGATGGTCACCGAGCCCTTGACGATATAGAACAGCCGATCAGACACGTCCCCAGCATGAATGATAGTGCTGCGGGGGCCAAAACGACGACGATAACAATGCCCGAGAAATACATCGAGGTTCTTTATTTTTGGAATAAGGGATAGAGCAGCCATTAATGTCATCCTGTCAGATATGATCGGGCAGACCATGCAAACATGGGCATCCATGCAGCCTCGTAATGAGACCAAAATCGATTATGTCCAGTTTTATCAACAAAGGCCAGTGTCTGAGGCCCTTGCTGCAATATGCTATTCTCCGCCGCCAGCACAGACTATTGCCGCGGGAGCATTGAATGAAAGCGCATATCAAGTGGGTAGACGGAGCCATGTTTCTTGGCGAATCGGGTAGTGGCCACACCATTGTCATGGATGGGCCAGAGGAATCAGGCGGTCGCAATATGGGTGTGCGCCCGATGGAGACAGTGCTGATCGGGCTGGGCGGCTGCGCCAGCTACGACGTGGTGAGTATTCTGAAGAAGGGTCGCCAGGATATCCGGGACGTGCACACACTGCTGGAGGCCGAACGCGCTGATACCGAACCCAAGGTATTTACCAGGATCCATGTGCGCTTCATTGTCACTGGCAAGCAACTGAAGGAAGCACAGGTCAAGCGGGCTGTTGAGCTGTCGGCAGAGAAGTATTGCTCGGCGTCGATCATGCTAGGACGGGCTGGAGTGGAAATCACTCATGACTACGAGATAGTTGAAGTCGACTGAAGCGCAGCAACAGAAGACTGCGCTTCAGATCTCGTGTATCAGATGCGGTAGGTAACGCTGGTCATGACTCTGGACATCAGTTTCATGGTGCCTTTCACCGGCCGGGGGAACACCACGCCACCGGCCTGCAGCGCCATGCTGCCATGTTCGATCTCATCCTCGCGCATTTGTTCGAGGATGGCGCGGGACTTCAAGTCATCTTCAGGTAGCTGGGTGAGATGATCATCCAGATGCCGTTCCACCAATTGCTCCGTAGCGGCGACAAAGCCCAGGCTGATACGGTCGCTGATTCTACCGGCCACGGCGCCCAAACCAAACGATAAACCGTAAAACAGCGGGTTCAATACGCTGGTACGGCTACCCAGCTCGTTCAAGCGTTGCTCACACCAGGCCAGATGATCAATCTCTTCTGCTGCCGCCTGTTCCATCTGTGCCCGGATGTCCGGCAGTTTGGCGGTCAGTGCCTGGCCCTGATAGAGCGCCTGTGCGCATACCTCACCGGTATGGTTGATCCGCATCAGACCAGCGACATGCTTGCGCTGCTCTTCGGCTACTGCATCGGTGCGCAGATGCTGAGCCGGCGAGGGGCGGGCTGGCTGCGCCGCGCCAGGCACCAGCGTGCGCATGGCCTGCTCACCTTGCACCAGCAAGCGGTCGAACAGACTGTATTGACGTGCACTCATGTAATCTCTCCTGAAACCGGCTTCAGTATAGCGGGTTGAATCAGCCGCAGGCTTGTTGCAAATCAACCCGGAGGCCAGCCCATCTGCCGTTGACCCAGTACATGCAGGTGAATGTGATAGACCGTCTGACTGCCCATTTCCTTACAGTTGAAGACGGTACGGAAGCCTCCTTCACAGCCCAGTTCCAATGCCAGCCGCTGCGCGGTATAGGTCATGTAGCCAACCAGTTCGCAATCTTCCTCTGTCATATCATTGAGGGTAGCGATATGCTTTTTCGGGATCACCAGAAAATGCACCGGAGCCTGAGGATTGATGTCATGGAAGGCCACTACTCGATCATCTTCAAAAATGATCTTCGACGGAATCTTGCCCTCGGCAATACCGCAAAACAGACAGTTCACAGCGCACTCCTTGTTGTTGGTCGCAGTGCTGCCAGTGTAACCAACCCGTGGGCAAATGTAACAGCGCCTTTTGCCGGCAGGGATGCGTCATGAAGAACGATATACACGATCTGGGACTGGTGCTTGACTCCAGGGTGCGACTGATCGTCATTGAGTCGTGGGAAGAATTACGGGTGCTGGAGGCGATCGCGACGCTGGCGGTCAGGCGCAATCAGACCTGGTACACCTGGAATCAGGTCGAGGGTTTGCAACGGCTGGGTTTTGGCACAGGGCTGGATGCCAGCGAAGACATGAGCGACCCAGAACATGCGCTGGACTACATAAGGCGGCAGAAGGAATCTGCGCTGTTTGTCTTCTGTGACCTGCATCCCTTCATGCAGTCACCCAAGTTGATTCGCCTGTTGAAGATGATCGCAATGAACCCTGCAGAGCAGGCGCCGACATTGTTGCTGGTCAGCCATGAACTGACGTTGGCGCCCGAGCTTCGCCGTTTGTCAGCCCGCATCCGTTTGAGCATGCCATCGGACGAGCAATTGGCGGCGATCATCCGCGAGGAAGCCGCGCGCTGGACGGAGCGCAATCAGGGGCGGCGGGTACGCACCGACAGTCGCACACTCGAGCAGGTGGTGCGCAATCTGCGCGGTGTCACCCATGAGGAAGCCAGACTGTTGGCGCGCAAGCTGATCGTGGATGACGGCGCCATCACTCAGGAAGATCTGCCGGTACTCAATCAGGCCAAGTTCAGTCTGCTGGATATGCAGGGCGTGCTGAGCTTTGAGCAGAACACTGCGCGCTTTGAGCAGAACACTGCGCGCTTTGCCGAGGTGGGCGGATTGGCTCGCTTCAAACGTTGGCTGGCCGATCGACAGGCGGCGTTTCATAGGCCTGACGGATCCGACATGCCCAAGGGTGTGCTGCTTGCAGGCGTGCAGGGTTCCGGCAAGAGTCTGGCCGCCAGAGCGGTTGCCGGTCTCTGGGGTTTGCCGCTGTTGCGGCTGGATTTTGCAGCGCTGTATGACAAGTACATCGGTGAAACGGAGCGGAATCTACGCGAGGCGCTGGCAATGGCCGATGCCATGGAGCCCTGTGTGCTGTGGATTGATGAAATCGAAAAGGGCATCGCCGATGATGGCGGTGATCAGGGCGTCTCACGACGCGTGCTGGGCACGTTGCTGACCTGGATGGCCGAACGCAAGAGTCGGGTATTTCTGGTGGCGACGGCGAATAACGTTATGCAGCTGCCCCCCGAACTCATCCGCAAGGGGCGGTTGGACGAGTTGTTCTTTGTCGATCTGCCAGCCGCGCCGGTGCGCGAAGACATCTTCCGCATCCACCTGTCCAGTCGGGGGCTGGCGGTAGAGCGCTTCGATTTGCCAGCGTTGGCTGCGGCCAGTGATGGTTTTTCCGGGGCTGAAATCGAACAGGCTGTGGTAGCCGCGGTCTACAGTGCCGCTGCACGTCAGGAAGAGGTAGTGAACATGCATGTATTGGAAGCACTGACTGAAACTGCTCCGCTGTCGGTGGTCATGACGGAGCGTATTCAGAGCTTACGAGACTGGGCGCGTGAGCGCGCCATCATGGCTGATTAGAAGGGCTTGAGTACGACCAGCAATACCGCGCCGACCAGCACCAGTACCGGCGCCTCATTGAACCAGCGGTAGAAGACATGTGAGCGGCTATTGCTGTCATCGGCAAAGCGGCGCAGTTGGGCTCCGCAGAGAAAATGATAAATGATCAGCAGTACCACCAGCGTCAGCTTCGCATGCAGCCAGCCCTGTTGCAGCCAGGCCGGGGTAAGAACCAGCATCCAGATGCCCAGTCCAACGGCGGCCAGCATGGAGGGGGTCATGATGCCGCGATACAGTTTGCGCTCCATGATCTTGAAGCGGTCGCGGCTGATCTGATCCTCACTCATGGCATGGTAGACAAACAGTCGCGGAAGATAAAACAGTGCGGCGAACCAGGTCACCACGGCCATGATGTGAAAGGCCTTAACCCATAGATACACGTTGTACTCCTGAACGGAAGTGCCTGCGAAATTGGCGTTCTGTTGGTAATTTAGTGAGACGCTCTTATGATAGGGCGTTTGGCAGCCATGTTAATCGAATTGAGGCAGAAAATGATCAAGATAGGCATTGTAGGGGGCACCGGCTATACCGGCGTCGAATTGCTGCGGTTGTTGGCGGCACACCCGCAGGCACATGTCGAGATCATTACTTCGCGATCAGAGGAAGGCGTGCGTGTGGCAGACATGTACCCCAACCTGCGCGGCCATTATGACGATCTGGCTTTCAGTGTGCCCGACACAGTCACCCTGGGCCAATGCGACGTGGTGTTCTTCGCCACCCCCCATGGTGTTGCCCATGAATCGGCCGCGGAACTGCTGGCTACTGGAACCCGGATTATCGACCTGTCGGCGGATTTTCGTCTGAGCGATGCCGACCTCTGGGCCAAATGGTACGGCCAGCCCCACGGTGCGCCCGAATTACTTGGCGAGGCGGTTTACGGTCTGCCGGAAGTCAACCGTGCCGCCATCCGTAACGCCAGACTGATTGCTGTCCCCGGTTGCTACCCGACCTCGGTACAACTGGGTCTGATTCCGTTGCTGGAAGCAGGGCTGGCGCAGACCGACAACCTGATTGCCGACTGTAAATCCGGTGTCAGTGGGGCCGGTCGCGGCGCCAAGGTGGCCTCGCTGTTCGGTGAAACCACCGAGAGTATGAAAGCGTACGGCGTGTATGGCCATAGGCATCTCCCGGAAATTGCCCAGGGTCTGCAGCGTGCGGCCGGCAAGCCAGTCGGACTGACGTTTGTGCCGCACTTGGCGCCGATGATTCGGGGCATTCATTCCACGCTGTATGCACATGTGCCGGATCGCAGTGTGGATCTACTGCGGCTGTTTGAGCAGCGCTACGCCAATGAGCCCTTCGTCGATGTCATGCCTGCCGGCAGTCATCCGGAAACCCGCAGTGTGCGGGGCGCCAACGTCTGTCGTCTGGCTATCCACCGGCCGCAGGATGGCGATCTGGTGGTGGTGCTGTCGGTCATCGACAACCTGGTTAAAGGCGCTTCCGGTCAGGCGATTCAGAACATGAATATCGTGATGGGTCTGGATGAACGTATGGGGCTTGAGCACCCGGCGCTCATGCCCTGATGGATAACGACAATCCCCTCTCGCCTTCTCCCGAGCAGACTCCGGTGGCTCGGGAGGAAACGCAATCCCGACCCAGGCGCCTGATAACCTGGATTCTGCTCGCCGGATTGCCGTTGTGTGCCTGCTTGGGCTGGGAGGCGGCAATGTACTCCGGACCGATGCAGGACTATCAACGTCTGCGTGATGAGCGGGCGACCATGCACAGCGAGCTCGAAGAAACCCGCTTACGTCACCAGCAGCTCGAAGTTGATCTGTTAGTTGCCCGGCAGGCCGCAGCTGATAACCTGGCGGTGGTGGATGACCTGGAGCAGCAGTTATTTCGTCTGCAACAGGATCTTGCCCAATACCAAGGGGCGCTGGTGCCCAAGGCAATGACCCACGGCGTGCGGATTCAGGCTTTTGAGCTGCAGCGCACAGACGTGCCGGGTATTTTCCGCTACAAGGTCATGGTCAGTCGTGTTGGTAATGAGAACGATACGGTCGAGGCAAAGCTGTCCATCATCCTGCAGGGTGAACAGGAGGGGGAGGCGGTTCGGTATCCTCTTGGAGAGCTGACCGCAGGTCGAACTGAATCCTTGCCGCTGAACTTCCGTTATTTTCAGGTCGTGCCCGGTAGTGAGGGAGGGGAGCTGATGTTACCGTTGGGTTTTGAGCCAGAACAGATACAGCTCAAGGTCGAGCACGACGGCAAGGTGTTATTGGAACAGACTCTGGAATGGGTCGAGACGGGAGCCAGAACCTGATGCTGAAAGACAGACGCAAGAACCAGGCGGTCAGCCAGTACCCAGGCAAAACCACTGTCGTGGCCAATGATGCTGAATTGCGCGGTAATATTCGGTTCACCGGCGCGGTGCAGGTGGATGGCCGGGTGATCGGCAATATCGATGCCAGTGACGGCCTGGTCAGCATCACCCAGGAAGGGTATGTTGAAGGCATCATCAAAGCGCCGAAGGTAATCATCGACGGGGTTATTGTTGGCGACGTGTATGCGTCCGAACATCTGCAATTGGACGCTCAAGCGCGAGTAGATGGCGATCTCTATTATCGGTTCATGGAGATGGTCACGGGTGCCCAGATCAACGGTCAGTTGCAGTATCTGGGGGACGAGCAGCCCAGTGCAGAAATGTACCTGACGGACGAAGCGGAACTCAAGAGTAGTTGACCAAAAGAGTCGGATAAAAGGATAATAGCCGGCTTGATGTGCTGCGGCACTGCCGCCGGAGGTTGTATGTCTAGTGTTGAAGTGTTTACCCCTGCTGCGATGCAGTTCACTGATAGTGCTGTGGACAAGGTGCGGTCGCTGATCGAAGAGGAAGGTAATGAGCGCTTGAGTCTGCGCGTATTCGTTACCGGCGGGGGATGCTCCGGTTTTCAGTATGGTTTCACTTTTGATGATGAGCTGGCCGAGGATGACACCATCATCGAGCGGGGCGGCGTACGTCTGGTTGTCGATCCGATGAGCTTCCAATATCTGGCAGGCTCAGAAGTGGACTATCTGGAAGGGCTGGAAGGTTCCCGATTTGTTATCAATAATCCGAATGCCAGCACCACGTGCGGCTGTGGATCCTCGTTCTCCATCTGATCAGGCCTGACGTTAATCACGCCGGGTAGGCAGCGCCAAGAATCCGTTCGCCGCGCGCGCCAGTAACCGCAGGCAAGTTGCCGCTGAGTCGCCTCTGGCAACGCCACGCCAGCCAGGCGAACGCGATCGCTTCCATCCAGTCCGGATCGACGCCCAGCTCGGCAGTTGTCATCACCGGGCTGAGGGGTAGCAGCTGTTGCAATCGTTCCATGAGCCGGCCGTTATGTGCACCACCGCCGCACACATAGGCTGCGCTGGGTGGCGGTTGGCAATCTTCCAATGCCTGTGCAATGGTTCGGGCGGTCAGCTCAAGCAGCGTCGCTTGAACGTCGGCTGGTTCATATCGGTGTTCACCCAGTTGGCGCTGGAGCCAGTCAGGGTGAAAATATTCGCGTCCGGTACTCTTGGGCGCGGTGCGATGAAAATAATCATCAGCCAGCATCCGCTCCAGCAAGGCCGGAATGACCTGTCCGCTGCGCGCCCAATTGCCATTGGCATCGAAGGACTGGCCTTCATGCTGATGTATCCAATAGTCGAGCAGCACGTTGCCCGGCCCGCTATCGAAGCCGCTGGTCTGCCCGTCCTGTGCAAGCAGCGTCAGGTTGGCAAAACCGCCGATATTGACTAACGCTCGGGTGTGCTGCGCGTCATGTAATAGCCAGGCGTGAAACGCCGGCACCAACGGAGCACCCTCGCCACCTGCAGCCAGATCTCGGTTGCGAAAATCACACACCACATCAATACCGCATAACTCAGCAAGCAGAGCGGGGGCGCCGATCTGTACGCTGAAACCGGACTCAGGATGATGGCGGATGGTCTGGCCGTGGCTGCCAATGGCAGAGACATCGCTGGCGCTCAGATTCTGCTGCTGTAACAGCTGTTGTACGCCTGCGGCGGCCAATCGAGCCCATTCTTGCCCCGCCAGACCGGCACGGCGAATCTCATCTGCGCCTGGTTGGCACAGTGCGAGCAGATCGTTACGTAATTCGGAGGGGAAGGGCATGCACAGCGCGGCCAGCAGGCTGGCGCGCTGAGTGTCGCTGGAAAAGGATGTCAGTGCGATATCGACACCATCCAGGCTGGTGCCTGACATGATGCCGATATACAGAGTGCCCACTACTCGCCCAGCTGCGCCAACTGCGTGGAGCCCTGCTGATCAAGGCTGGCCATCATCTGGTTGCTGAGAGCAAGAAATGCAGTGCGCTCGCTCTGCGGGATGGGGTCGGAGGCTGGCAGTTGAACACTGAGCGGGTCAACATGACGGCCGCTGACCTGGAACTCGTAGTGCAAATGCGGGCCGGTAGCCAGTCCAGTCATACCAACATAGCCAATGACCTGACCCTGACTCACATTGCTGCCAGCCCGGATGCCCGAAGCGTAGCGGCTCATGTGCGCATACAGTGTCTGGTAGGTCTGACCGTGCTTGATCACCACGGTGTTACCGTAGCCGCCCTTGCGCCCGACATGAACCACCCGGCCGTCACCCGTGGCCTTGATTGGCGTGCCGGTCGCTGCCGCATAATCCACGCCTTTATGAGCACGGATCTTGTTCAGTACCGGGTGGCGGCGGCCAGGATTGAAGCGTGAGCTGATACGGGCAAACTCTACCGGTGTACGGATGAAAGCTTTGCGCATGCTGGTACCGTCAGCACGGTAATAGCTGCTGTAACCATTTGCGTCGGTATAGCGCACGGCTGTGTACGTCTTTCCTCGATTGGTAAAGCGTGCGGCAAGAATATTGCCGGTACCTACACGCTGACCATCCAGATGTTTTTCTTCATATAGCACTTCAAAGCGATCGCCCTGGCGGATCTCACGAGCAAAATCCACGTCGTAGCCAAACACATTAGCCATCTGCATGGTCAGGTTGTGCGATAGGCCGGCCTTCTGCGCCGCGACAAACAGCGAGCTATCAATGCTGCCATGGGCGAAGCGCGTGCTGACTGCGGGCTCGAGAACATCTTTGCTGAAGGCGTAATGCTCGCCGTCACGATCGATGCGAATGGTTTCAAGCGTGTTCAGCTGCGAACGCATGCCCAGCAACCGGCCATCCTCGCCCAGCTTGAACTCAAGCTGTTGGCCAACGCGCAGACGAGTGAAGGCCTTCGCCTCCTGGCTGCTGTTGATCACCTCATGCAGGGTATTGGCAGACAGCCCGACATTCTGAAACAGGATCGACAGGGTGTCGCCGGAGCTGACGGTGACGCTTGTCCATTCAGGCGTGACAGCTTCTTGAGGCTCAGCAACAATTGGTGCCAGGCTGATGCCGGCATTAACCACTTCCGGTGAGGCGGCAGGGGTGATGGATTCGGAATGGCTGGTCAGCTCGAGGGGTGAGCTGATTGTGACTGTTTCACTGATCAGGGCATCCAACTCTTCAGAGAGCGGGGCCTCTGTGGTGGATCGTTCATGGACTTCAGTCAGGTCGAGTTGCACCAGCGTGCGTTTGGCTTCGACCTGGGTAGTGGGAATGACGAGCAGAAAAATGCTCAGCGCGGCGGCGATACCACTTGCGGCCATAAGGTGGCTTTTAGGGTAGCGCGATGACTCTGACTTGTGATGTCCCATAAGCGCTCTTGTGGTTGTTTCTATAGAAAGTGAAGTAACTTGCTAAATTATAACTGAAAGTCGTCCAAAGCAAGCTTTCCCGTTCCCGTCCGTCAGGTTTCAGGCGTCATTTTTCAATCTGTGCTAACGAGCCGGTAGTGGTAAAGCTGTCAAGTTTAATCTTGAGCGCCAATGCTGTATCTTTCCCATCCTTTCTTCTTTGATCTCTATCAACGCACTGAACAGGAATGAAGCATGAAGTCGGTTGACGAGCAGTTGGCGCTGATCAAGCGCGGGGCGGACGAAATATTGGTGGAAGCCGAGCTGCGTACGAAACTGGAACGCGGCATCCCGCTGCGGGTCAAGACCGGCTTCGATCCGACCGCTCCCGATCTGCATCTGGGGCATACGGTGCTGATCAACAAGCTGCGTCAATTCCAGGAGTTGGGGCACAAGGTGTTGTTTCTCATTGGGGACTTCACCGGCATGATAGGTGATCCCAGTGGCAAGAACAGCACGCGCCCACCGCTCACGCGGGAGCAGGTGCTGGCCAATGCCGAGACGTATAAAGAGCAGGTGTTCAAGATTCTCGATCCTGAGCTGACCGAGGTGGTGTTCAACTCGCAGTGGATGGATGCCTTTTCGGCGGCGGAAATGATCCAGCTGGCTGGCAAGTACACCGTGGCGCGGATGCTCGAGCGGGATGATTTTGATAAGCGCTATAAAGGTAATCAGTCGATTGCCATTCATGAATTTCTCTATCCGCTGATTCAGGGTTATGACTCGGTAGCGCTGAAGGCCGATATCGAGCTGGGCGGTACTGACCAGAAATTCAACTTGCTCATGGGTCGCGAGCTTCAGCGTCAATATGGGCAGGAGCCGCAGGTCACTCTGACCATGCCGCTGCTGGTCGGGCTGGATGGCGAGATGAAAATGTCCAAGTCGCTGGGCAACTACGTCGGTATCAATGAGCAGCCAGGTGTGATGTACAACAAGATCGTATCCATGCCGGATACCTTGATGTGGCGTTACTTCGAACTGCTGAGCTTCCGCAGTATGGAGGAGATCGATGCGCTGCGTAAGGATGTAGACGCGGGAGCCAATCCGCGGGATATCAAGATCAAGCTCGCAGAAGAGCTGGTTGCGCGTTTTCATGGCGAAGAAGCGGCTGCCAATGCGCACCGCTCAGCGGGCAATCGCCTGAAGGATGGCGAGTTGCCGGAAGATCTGCCGGAGGTTGTGCTGGCAAGTGACACAGCCTTGCCGGTATCGGCAGTCCTGAATCGCGCAGGCATGGTAAAGAATGCCGCTGCCGCAAGAGATCTACTGAGTGCGGGTTCGGTCAAGGTTGACGGGCAGGTAATTGATCGTGACTTCCTGTTCGAGCTGGGCTCGACGCATGTCTGTCAGGCAGGTAAGAAGAAGTTTGCCAGAATTGTCATAAAAGCTTCTTGACGGCCCGCTTATAATCTCTATAATGCGCCCCTCACCACCGGGGTGGGTCAGCAGGAGCGGCCAGCCAAGGCAGTGAAAAAGGTTTGAAGGAAGGCGTTGACAAGGTGTTTTAACCCTGTAGAATGCGCCTCCCTGACCCGGAACAGCAGCAGCGTTTCAGGTCGATCGCCAGG